>WBZV01000050.1_pt1 | contig 81280 bp, 78 predicted proteins | sample 5204221 | NCBI WGS metagenome assembly WBZV01 (sample SAMN12344360, study PRJNA552823) | activated sludge metagenome | biome: Activated sludge suspended growth; feature: Nitrification reactor; material: Wastewater; isolation source: activated sludge from nitrification reactor of wastewater... | reverse complement strand
CACCGATGTCGCCCAGTTGCTGTTTCAGTTCGTCGACGAACAGCACCTTGCGCCGGTTGCGCGTGAGGTACATCTCGCCGGTAATCCGGTGGAGCAGCAGAATATTGACCACCGCGTGCAGGTCGGGCCGACGTTTCAGTTCCTCGTTCTCGATGACGATGAAGTCATTGGAAAAGTCGATGTTGTTGCGGCCCTCGAAGAAACGCTCGTATTGCCCGCCGCGCGAGTAGGGGTTGAGCATGATGGCGAGGTCCTTGATGCGCTGGTCGCCGACCACACCCAGTTCCTCGATGCTCCCGCTCTTGAAGGCATCGCGCAGGCCGGTGATGCGCAGTTCATTGCCGTATTCGCGCCAGAGCTTGAGGACCATGGCCGAAATGGCCTTGTACTGAACCTCTTCCAAGGTGTGCTGCATCGAGCACATCTTGGCGATGCCGGGCACCAGCATGTCGATGTCCTCAAAGATATCGACGATATGGGTGAACGGATCCAGGCAGATGTTCACGTCGGGCCGGAACTCGATATAGGTGCCCTTGGCCTTGCGGCACAGCTTCTCGAAACTGCGACCGAGGTCGAGCATCCAGACCTTGGCGCCGATGGCCCGGTAGGACCAGGCCATCTCGTTCATCAACACCGACTTGCCCGAGCCGGGGGCGCCGATGATGGCGAAGTTGTAGTTGCCGAGATCGTTGTCGAAGATGTCGAGGGTCATCAACTGGCCGCGCCGTCCCCCGAACACCAGGGCCGGCGTGCGCGTGCCGCGCCACTCGGCAATCAGCGGTGCCATATGGATAGCGTTAGCCATGGTCTTGCGCGTAACGCGGCGCATTTTGACCAAGTCCTTGTGGAACTTCTCGGTCAGTGTCATCGGCAGGCTGGCAAGCAAGGCCTGGCGATGCATGTAGGCATCGGCATTGAGCTGAAAACCGCGGCCACGCCAGATCGCATTGGCGGCTTCGTGGGCGGCGACCGATTTGTTGGGTGCCGTGAATATCGCCAACTGGTGGTACAGACTGACCAGATTGCCGCCGGTGTCGATGGCATCGGCCGCCGCCGTCCAGTCCTGCAGTTTCTTGTTGACGTCCGGCATGACGTCGGCCATCTTCGATTTGGCGTTCTGTGTCGCCCGCACATGATTGGCGGTGACCACCGACTTGGTGAGGTTGGGGTCGAGAACCTGGACGCCGAGGGTGAGCAGGAAGGGCGCGCTGTACTGCAAGGCCGGCTGCATCAGGTCGCCGATCAGCGATCCCATTTGCCACAGCGCGAAGCGTTCCGGAAAACTCTTGATCGAGTAGAAGCGCGCCTCCAGCACGTCGGGACTGGCTTCCTTCCACAAGGTCAGGCCACTCGGATGCGGATCCTGGATGGTGTCGAAGTCGACGATCTGGTCGCGCAGTTCGCGGCCGTCGTCATAATTGAGGTCCGGTGCATCGGTCTGCGAGATGCGGTCGGGATTGGTGAACAGCGCACACCAGTTGATCAGATCGGCGGCATCGCAGACGCGATTGGGCAGCGAGGCCGAGCGCAAGCTGGACGACATCGAGTCACGCAGGGCGAGCAGTTCGTCGCGCTTGTTGAGGTCTTCCGGATTGCCCGGAAAGGCAACGCTCAGCATTAGCCGAAAATCCCGGATCGTGTAGTGGAAGCCGGCAGTCAGCGACTTCTGTGCTCCCTGCAACAGGTGGTCGACGCGCTGGCGGGCCAGTTTGCGGAACAGGTTTTCGTTGCGCGCCGGACGGCCCCATTGTTTGGCCTGCTCGGCCTGATCCTCATCCTCGACCCGCAGATTGGCGTACTGGCGCAACTGGCTGCGCACCTGGGGCGAGGCGAAGAGATGGAACTGGATGCCGGTGCCGGGCGGGCAATTGGCGTAGAGCGAAATCAGCACTTCCGCCATCCGCTCGTCGGCCCCCGACTGCGGCATCAGTTCGAGCATGACGCCCATGCTGTCGCGATTCACAAAAATCTTCTCGGCAGCAAGATAGCCAGAGTAGGGCAGCCAGTTGGCGAACTGTTCGGCCGGTGTGTCCGCCGGCTCGCCGAAGGGAAAGCGCGGCGCATGGGCGTGGTCGCGCGGGCGTGTGAGGTGGGGATCACTGGTGGTGTTCATCTTGACCTCACTGCGCAGGGTTGGCGCCGGGCCCGGACAGCGGCGGGCGTTGCAGCATCGGTAGGGGTGACGGTGTACTGGCGCCGGGTTCGGTTGCTGCCTCAGTGGCTGGCTTGGGTGGCGGCTTCAGCGGTGCATAGGCATCACGGATCTGGCGGTGCACGTGGTCGATCTGCCACTGGCCGTTGTCCACCTGGACATAGACGTAGCCCTGATCGTAGAGATCGCCGTCGGCATCTTCCCAGGGCTTGATCCACAGCCGGAGGATGCGGGCCTGGGTGCGCAAAGGACTGGGCGTTACGGCCATCCCGGGAGCGTTGGCTGTTGTCGAGGAAATGGGGCGTCCAACCGCGGGGGAGGCGTTCTCTTCGGATGTCTCTTTCTGCCGGCGAGCGGAGCGTTGTGCCTGCTGGCTGGGCAGATTGTTGTGAAGGGCATTGGCGTAGGTGCCGGACACCGAGTCGCAGGCGACGCCATCGGGGGCCTTGCAGGCGTATTTCGAGTCGCCGCCCAGGCCGGACATGTTCATGCAGGCGGCCAAGGGGAGCAGCAGGCAAACAGCACCGAGTCGCAGAACCAGAGTCTTCATGGCTGCTTCTCCGGTGTAACTGGCGAAGCGGTCGCGGCGAGCCGTGCTTCGATCACGGCTCGCCCGACGAACCCTTCGCTACGGGTGCCATCTAACCAAATCAGGGTGGGCGTGCCTTGCACGCCGTGTTGGCGGGCCAACTCCAGGTTGCGACCGATCGGGTGGTCGCAGGCAGTGGCGGTGTTGAGCAGGCTGTCGTCGCCATCGAGCATCAGGCGCCGCCAGACCGCCGCACGATCCGCTGCACACCAGATGGCGATCGGTTTGGTCTCGCCCAGGAAAGGTAGCAGGAAGGTGTAGATGGTGATGTTGTCGAGGCTGGCCAGCTCCGCTTCCAACTGTTTGCAGTAAGGGCAACTCGGGTCGCTGAAAACGGCCACCCGGCGCTGACCGGTACCGTGCACAGTCTTGATCGCGTCGCTCAGGGGCAACTGTTCGAAGCGGATCGGTGATGCTGTGGTTGGCTGGTATTGCTGGGGCGCTTCATCGGGGCTTTTTGCCTTGCCGGCCTGCGCCAGTTTCGGGCCGGTCAGGTTGCTCATGCTCTGGGTATCGAACAGATGACCAAAGAGAAAGTAGCGCGGCTGCCTGGCTGACACATAGGCCACGTTGCCGTTCATCCAGACCTCGTAGAGGCCGGCGATGGGCGTGCGGGCGACGCTGGAGAACTGCGTCCCCGGATGGGCATTCTGCAACGCCGTCAGCAACTGCGTCTCGTCGGGCGTGGCCGCATTGGCGGTGAAGCAGGTGCCCAAAAGGATCGTGCTCAAGGCCGCGACGAGTGCTCGCCGGCGCATGTGTTTAGTAATTGCCATCGTCCGAGGTCTCCAGATAACGGGTTTCAGGGGAATTGGTGAAGCGGGCGGAAGAGGACTCGCCGCTTGTCATCGGCACATCAATGCGCACGCCCTTGGTGATCACCACATCGACTTCGCGACCGGCGTCCACTTCGATGACCGGGAAGGTGTTCTCGGCAAGCTTGATGTAGTACTGGGCCAGCCGGTCGAGAGCCTTGCCGACACCCGAGCCGAGGCCGGCGCGGTAGGCTTCGGAACCGGTGGCGCTGGCGACCGTGCCGAGGGCTGAGGTGCTGTATTCCGTCGACGAGGTCGCCAGGCCCTGGCCGATGCCGCTGACCACCCCGGCCAGCAGGGCGTTGGCGAGCATCTGGCCCTGCTTGGTGACCAGTCGCCCGCGCATGCCGACCTTGCCATCCTCGCCGTAGATCGAGCCCTGGATCTTGACTTCCAGCGTCGCGCCGTCGGTTCGCACACAAGACAGACTTTCAGTGCGCAAATAGGCGCGCTCGGAGCTGATGTCGCCATAGCCGGCGGCCACCACGAAGCATTCCCGGTATTCGGCGCGGAAACGGTTGGGCAGGAAGGAGTTGTCTGAGAGGCGGATTAGGACCGGGTGCGGGTTGGATTGTGATTGCCCGCCGGTCGGTGCATCCAGGCCGCCCAGCAGCGTGCCGCGGGTAAAACTGACGGGCAGGAAGGTGGATACGGTTCGGGTGGATGCTAGTGATCCTGATCCCGTAGCGCGGTCGGCTTTCTCGCCGGGGTTGGCAAGGAGGGCGCGCTCGGCCACCGTAATCCGGGTAATCGCTGGCGATGGTGCCATAAGCGGATTCGGCGCTAGCGGATCACCGGGCGTCCCACTCGGCATGGCTCCGGTGGGTAAGGCCTTGGACGGCGGTGGCGCGGGTGGCAGGTTCGCCGCCGGCGGCATGGCCTGGATTGGCGCGGGAGGCAGAGGTGTAGCAGCGGCCTGCTGGGTCGAGGTCAGTCGCTGTTCCAGTTCGGCAAAGCGCTGCATGGTTTTCGCTTCGAAGGTCTGGCGATCCTTGTTGAGTCGTCCCTGTTCTTCGCGTTCGTTCTCGTACTGGGCAAGCTTGCGCCCGGCCGTGCCGACCCACTGATCGACCGGATTGACCTGGGCGCCGGGCGACATGACGCCGATGTTGGTGACCGAACTGGCGGGCCCGACGGCGGGTTGCGTGGTGCCCACTGGCGGATTGCTCGCCGTGAATGCGAAAATCGACCAGAGCAGCCCGACGCCACCGGCCAGCAACGCGCCGAGCATGGCGTACTGGCGTTGCCGCGGGGAGAGGTGCTGCAGCAATTGCTGCGGTAAGCCCCGCAGCGTGTGCATCGACTGACGCAGCGTCGTCATGGCGTCTCTCCGCGGCGGATTACATAGACGCTGGTGCTCTCGCCGGGGCGAAGGTTGTGGTGCGCGACGGCGATCCCGACGACGTTGCCCTGTTCGCGGTCGAATTCCTGTTCGGCCAAGACCATAGGGGCATCGCTGATGTTCTGCAGAAGGTATTTCTCGCCGACCAGGCCGCGTCCCTCGTACTGGCGCACCCGGGAAAACCGCGCCTCGTTCCACAGAGGGAGTGTGCCGCGGGTTTCTTCGACTCGGATGTCCAGCGGTACCCGATCTGATGCCATGGCCACCAACAGCGCTTTCATGGCTCGTACCTGATTAGGTGACGGTCCGGCCGGGGCCGATGGCGCATGCTTCAAGGCCTTCGGCGTCCTGTCGCGGATAACGATGGTGTCGGCCGGGGTATCCGAACGACGGAGCAGCAAGGTATAGGTGGCGTTGGCCGATGCGACGAAAAGATTGATTGGCTTAGCGGAGTCACCGACTGGACGGACATAGATTTCGCCCTTGTCACGGTCGCAGGTCAGCGCGATTTCGCCGCCTGGATTGATTGGTGATGAACCCGTACCGGCGGGCGTCATGCCTGGGCTGGCGGGAAGCGCCGCCGCCATGCCGCATTGGCTCGAGTGGATATTGCCGAAGACATCAGTGATCGATGCCCCTTCGATGCGGATGCGGGTCGGTTCGCGGATTGACAGGATGGCTTCGACCGCCGCGCCGTCACTGGCCTCGACGAGTTGCAGTGCCTGGGCGGGCAGGGCCGTGATGGCGGTGATACCGGCGACGGCTAACGTAGAACTCATTGCCCATCTGCGCCGAGGCGTTGGCATTGGAACCGGTCGGGATAGGGGCTGGCGGGTATCAGTTGCCGACATTGGCTACCTCCTTGAAACTTTTCAGATGCATGCGCGCGCCGGCGTAGTTGAACTCGACCCGATAGGCCTTGAGGTCGTTAGCCGTCTCGAAGCCATTGACCAGGGTGCGCAGGCGGCCGCGAATGACGACGCTCTGTGCCTCTTCGCTCGGGACTAGTTGTTGGGGCGCGAAGACGGTGGCGGCGTTGATGCGCTTCAGGCGTTCAGCTTCGACTTCCTGTCGGGTCTTCAGCGGGCCGTACTGTTCCGGTTCAACGTAGCCGAGCAGAATGTCCTTCTTCCAGTCGATCGAGGCCGGCGTCACGTCGAGCACCAGCCAGGCGATGAAACTGCCCATCTGCTCGAGGTATTCGCTGCTCGCCTTGTCGCGGGTGACCCAGAATGTCTTGTCGATCGAGGGCGGCACGATGACGGTGCGTACCGTGCCGAGCAGGTTGAGGATGACCAGCAGGGCGAGGATCTGGCCGGCGGCCAGGACGCCGACAGCGAGACCGAGCCCTCGGTTGCGGCGACGCATTTCCTTGATGTCGCCATTGAGTCGTTCGAAGTCCATGCGTTCTTCTCCTTGGCTCAGCCGACCATGCGGCGGATGTGCGACGGCGGCGTGGCGCGCATCGTGGTCAGCGGACTGGCCGGCAGGTGCCAGTACAGCCAGTGGATGGCGAAGGCCGGATGCTTGTCTGCCTTGATGCGCGATATCCAGCGCGAAACGAAGATGCCTGCCGCCATGCAGACGGCGAACGAAGTCTTGCCGCCGGACATGTAGCCGACGAAGAACATGAACAGGATCGGCGCGGCGACATCGACATCCCAGAAGCCGATCTTCCATTGATCATCGAGACGCCGCGGGATATAGGTGTCTGCTTGCATATCGGACTCCTGGGTGTCGACGCCGGCGTTTCAGATCACCGCGCCCATGATCGCGCCAGCGATCACCAGGCCCACGGCGGCGAAGATGGCGAGGCCGATGTAGAACAGGACCGGGCCGAAATTGCGCAGAGCCGATAGCGAGATGAGGGCGACGACGAAGCCGACGAAACCGACCAGCGCCTTGATTCCGGGGCCAAGCGCGGCGATCTGGGTCAGGGCCGAGGTCAGCGGCCCGGTGATGCCGGTAAAGGCGACCAAGTCCAGGGCGTAGCCGGGAAAAGCGATGCCGAGGCCGAGAGCGATCGTCGCCAGCAGCATGGCGACCATGATCGGCTTGCGTGTGGCAAGACGGGGGGAAGAAACCAGCACAGCAGTGTTCATGAGTACCTCCGGGGAAGAGTCGAACGTTGAATGGGGGTGGAAAAGGCGGGTAGGCATCGGGATGCCCAGCGGGTGGGAGCGCGTGCTCGGCGGGTGAAAGGCTGCAAATACGGAGATCGGGCCGCCCGGCGTCATGGCGGCAAGCCCTCGTTCATCTGAAAGACCACCTCGACCCGGCGGTTTTGCGTGCGACCGGCTTGGGTATCGTTCGGGGCAACGAAGCAGCACCCGCCTTGTGCCTTGACGGTCAGCGCAGGCGTCAGTGTCGGATGGGTCTTGAGCAGGTGGTCGCGGACAGCGAGGGCCCGCGCCAGAGCCAGCGAATCATTGAAGGCCAGCGGCCCCGTGTTGTCGGTACGGCCGAGGATCGTGATGCGGCGTGTCGACTTGAGGTCAGCCATCGCCTCATTCAATTGGGTGCGAGCGGCAGGGCTCAGCTTGGCGCTGCCCAGGCCGAAGCGCAGGGTGAGCGTGCGGGAGACTTCCTTCTTCGGTGTCGGGGCTGATGGTATAGCGGGCGGGGAGGACTCGGTTGGGATGGACGCATCGGTGCGCTTGGCCGATGGGTCAGCCGTTTCCGGCGCGAGCGTCTTGGGGGTACGGATCGGGCAGGCGGGTGGGATGCAGCGTGCAAACGTCGCCTGCTGGCCGAAATCGAGCTGGGCCAACTGCGCCATTGTCGAGCGCTGCACGATTGCCTGGTGATTGGGCGATACCGGCGTGGGGAACAGGCTGCATGAGGCGGCCAGGAGGGCGCAGCCGCCCATGAGGCCGAGCGTCCAGTGGCGTAGTGAGCCAAATCTCATGGCGCCACCCGCACCGACATCATCGCAAGCAATTCGCCCGAGGCCGCCGGTTTGAGCGTGCTCGGTGCCCTGACGTATTGGCTGCTGCGTTGGGCCGGCAATTGGCGGTAAACCCGCCAGGCGTATTGCGCGCGGGCTCTGGCGCAAGCCTCGCCTTTGAGTTGCGAGCAGGCTGCGTTGTAGGCACCGATCGCATCCCACGTCATTCCGCGCCGGGAAAGCAGATCGGACAGCAGCCAGGCTCCGACCTGAATGTTGGTGCAAGGATCAAAAAGGTCTGATTCACTGATGCCGTGGCGTGACAGCACCGATAGATGACGGTTGTTGATCTGCATGAGTCCAATGTCGTAGGACCCGGTGCGCTGAATGTGTGAGCGGTTAACGGCCTTCGGGTTCAGGTTCGATTCGACCCTGGCGATCGCGTAGAGCAGGTCGGCGGACACGCCATAGCGCTGCCCTGCCTCTTCCCAGCAGGCCAATGCGTGGGGAGAAAGCGTTGCCATGACAGCCAGGGTAGCCAGGGAGACAAAGGACGACGAACGCATGGATCACCTCTCGAACGGAATCGGGACAGACCGCCAGGCGGGCAGCCAGGTCTGGGTAGTCAGCGGTGAGCGGACTGCCTGGGTGGGATTCGGGTCGGTCCGGGTCTAACCGGGCAAGGTGACGATGAGCGAACGGGTCAGCGTGGGTGGGGTATGGCTGGGTGCGGATTTGACGTCAAGTGGCCCTTAACCAGACGCGGTTATACGCTCGAGTTGGGAACGTTCCACCATATTGAGGCGGGCCTGCTGCAAGACGCTCTTGCCTGCCGGGTCCGGCATCCGGCACAGTGCTACGCAGGCCGTTGTCAGTTGGTCGAGTTGGAACTTGGGGTTGGGGTGCCGGTTGGCGGGGGAGCGTTGCAATTCCAACAGTAGCTGATATTGGCTCCGCCACATCGATTCGCGGCGGCGCGGCGTCTGCGGTGAGCGCAGCACCAACTCGGTACCGAGGAACCGGAATATGCGTGTGGGCGCATCCGGCTGGGCGAAGACCTGCGAAACGCAGGCGCTGATGAGGTCGGGGAAGCGAAAGGTCGGCGATACATTGGTCTCGCTGCGTAGCAACCGGTACAGCCAATCGTGCTCTTCGAGCCACAGACGGGTTTCGATGATCTCCTGCAGCCCGCTCTGATGCGGATGGGGAAGTGTGTTGTGCCGGTGCGTCGTCGATGCAGCAGTGAACATGGGCCTGACCTCGATTCGGTGACGTATTGCGCTTGCGAGCGCATGACCGAAGAGTAGGCGGTGCCACCTGGGACGTCTCCCGGGAATGGGATGCTTATGAGGGGGATTTCGCCATCGAGGTTGGGAAAGTGGACGGTCGATGACGTTACGATATGCCTACAGGCCGGTGCATGGGTACAGGCGATCAGGATGAGGGAGATGAAGATGGATGCGGGAAATGCAGTGAAAGAAGCAACCGAGGAGGGAATTCGGCTGCTCGACAAGGTGACCGAATATCGATTTGCGATGGTGTTATTGTCGGTGGCAGTCGCTCTCGATGTCACCCTGGCATGGGTCGCCCATCGCAATATTCTGACCATGGATTGGACATCGCTCAGCACCGTCACGATGGCCAAGTTGGGGTTAGCCTCGGTTGTTTACGCCTTATGGATGGCGGTGCTTTCACCGGTGGCACGCTACGTGGTGGAATCCGTAGGATCTCTGCTGACCGATAACCGCTTAGGCAGCATGCTGCGTAGTATCGCCAAGCCTGAGCGTGAGAGGAGTGAACGGCGATATGCCGGGGGACGGGTACCGGTGACCGAGGCCAAACTGCGCGCGCTCAAGGACAAGGATGCCTTTTGGATCGCGCAGGTCGAGAAAGCTGAAGCCCAGGAGCGTGAAAATCGGAATGAAATGGCGGCGTTTGCCCGCTTGTCGTTCTCGGTGGTGGGGTTGATGCTGATGGATTGGGGAATGCGCGGGTATTCGATCGCGGGCGAAATCCTGGTTGGTCTGCAAGGGGACGGCGGGTGGATGGAGGATGCTGCCGCCTTGGGGGCATTGGCTTTTGTGTTCTTGGTCGCCTTTCCTTGGCTGCACCGGATATGGAATCCGTATTCAGGTGTCGCCTGGATGGAGCATCCGGAACTGGCGAGAGAGCGTTTGGAAGCCATAGAGGCCCAACGAAGGCTGTGCGGCGGCGGATTCCCCGAGAATGTTCCTGCCTACGCCCGCCGATGAAAACACCCCAGTGCTCGCCCCACTAGCACCCCGACCGCCAGCGGCACGCACGGCAGCAATAGTGGCGGCAGCGTCACCGGCAGCACGAAGCCGATGACCGTCATGCAGAGGGTGACGATGCCTAGGCAGGCGTAGAGTGCGAACATCTCGGGATCGTGTTGCAAAAACTCCTTGGCCTTGACGAGTCGTGCCAATCCGCCATCGACAAGGGCAGCGAGAACGAAGACGGTCAGCCAGGGCAGCCATTCGAGCAGGGTGGCCAGCCGATAGCTGGCGAGCAGGAGCAGGGCGTCGACCGAGCGGAAATAGGCATTATCGAAAAGGCGCCGGTTAACTGCGGACATTTCCTGGGATACCGCTCCATTGACGCCTGTAGTCGAGGGCGCATCCTTCGCGGCCGGGATCGGGGTGACATTGGCTGTTGCTTCTTGCATTCGCACTGCCCGGTCGAGCATGCGCAGGGCGGACGCTGCGCCCCAGTATGCGGCGGCCAGCTCGTGTTCAGTGCGCAACTGCTCAAGGAAGCGTTCCGGCGGATGGGCCGACGGCACGTACAGCACCAGCGTCAGCAGGATCACCAGGGACAGTATGGCGACGGCGCGGATCATCAAGCGGCCTGTGTGGCGTGGTGAGGGGCGTCCGCCTCGGGATCGAGGATCGGAAACCGCCCCTTGATGATCCGACCGCCCGACACCGACGCGAAGTACTGCAGATTGGGCAGCTTGCCCAGCACCTCGGCCGGCACCATCTCCTCGAAGCTCTCGGTCAGTTGCGCGGAATAGCTCGACGAGAAATCGCCCAGGTGGGCATCCGAACCATGGCTGAGGCCGACGCGCACCGTATGGATTGCTGTCTTGCCGAAAGTCTCGACCACGAAGTCCTGGGTCGGCCGGTCCTTGGTGCGCAGGGCGATCAGGTTGTTGAGGTTGCCCAGGGCCATGCGTGCTGCATCCTCGCTGCCCAGCCGTTTGGCTAGGTCGGCCAGGGTCTGCATTGCACAGGTGGTGAAGATGCCGCCCTCGGCGCCCTTGTTGAGAATCTCGATCAACGGCTGGTTGATGACATTGGCTACTTCATCGACGAACAGCGCGATGCGCCGGTAAATGCCCAGGTTGTAGCGCATGCCGGCCCGCGCCGCCTGGTCGGCCAGGGCCAGGGCGCCAATGGCCGAGGCGACCGACGGATCGGGCAGGGAATCCAGGCACATGTAGAGCACGTGGCCGGCACGCTCGATCTTCTCGAAATTCATTATCGGCCGGGTGTCGTCGGCGTCGAACGGGTCTGGCGACAGGCTGCGCCCCAGGTCCCCAGAGGTCAGCATAGACAGGATGGGCAGCAGGTTGGCGGTGATCTTCTGGTAATGCTCCCGATTGTGGCGGAAGGTGCGTACCTGCGCGTCGATCACCTTGTTGCGCTGGTTCTGGGTGATGTGGTGCTCGTAATAGGCGACAAAGGCCATCAGGTCGGCGCTGGCGGCTTCCGACGGCCGCTTCAGGTTACCGCGCTGAGCGTCGTTCAGCAGCTTCTTCATTGCCGGCAGATCGTGCCAGCCGGCGCCCAAGGTCTGGTCGTAGTAACGGCGTAGCGATCCTTCCAGCACCGGTTCGATGCCCCCCTCGATGTACTTGGTGAGTTTCATCAGGTTGGGCCGCTCTTCGATTTCGACCAGGCCCTGCACCACGACGTTGACGGCATCCCAGCCGAAGGCCGAGAAGGCCCCGGCAGTGTCGGGCGGCATGATGGACTGGATGCGCGAGGCGATTTCGGTGGGCTTCTGCCAGTTGAAAGTAAAGTCCAGCCGTACGCCGCGCTCCGGGAACGCCGGGTGGAACTCCAGGAAGGTGTCTGGCTCGCGGTAGTCCGTGCACGCGCGCTCGACCACGCGCTTCAGGCGCCGGCTGTTCTTCGGGTCGATGACGATCACGACATCGCCGCGCCGGATCGCCTGGGTGATCAGGTTGGCCAAGGCGACGCCTTTGCCGGACTGGGTGGTGCCGACCAGCAGCGTGCCACCCTCGAAGTTCTGCAGCGGCCGGTACAAGGGGACTTCCTGCGGCTCGATACCGTGGATGTAGGGCAGGCCGATCTCGGCGTCCGGCTGGGGCTTGGGGTCGTAACCGAGCAGCTGCAGCCAGCGCGGCGATACCGCGAATTCCCGGTAGTCGATCTTGGACAGTTCATAGAGCCGCTGCGAATGCACGGGCTGCCATTCGAAGCCGAAGCCCAGGAACACCGAGGCCGGGTCAGGGCAGGAGCGGGCCAAGTCGTCGGTGCCGATGACTTCGATGGCGCGCCCGCACAGGGCGGCACGCAGGATCAGTATGCGCAATGCCTGGGCCACCCGCCATACGCTCATGGCGAAGCAGGCGAGGGTGAGCGGCAGCGCCAGTTGCCGCGGAAGGGTGCCGGTGACGCCGGTCCCCACGAAATAGAGGAGTGCCAGTCCCCAGGAGATGGCGGCATAGGCTTCGTAGGCCCGGCGCCAAGGCATCTCGTAGCGGCGGACCAGCATCTCAGCTGTTCTCTTCGGGTGATGCGGCAAAGGCGGCTGGATCGAGTCCGCTGACGTAGCGTGGGTCGAGTACGATGCCGATGGTCTGGTGACCGTTGAATTCGTTGGAGTGCGTCGGCGGGCCATCGGGGGATTGCTTCACCAGCATATTGGTTTCGCTGAGGGTGCGCATGGCTTGGGACGGCTGGACGCCACGGCGTACGAATTCATCGAGCGGCACGAAAAGTCCCTCGGCGACGGTACATACAATGGGCGGCCCCATGCCTTCATTCAGAGTCCTAACGGCATTGGCCAGCGCGTCCCGCACCAAGGGATGCAGGCGCATGGGGGCTTGCAAGGCGAATGTACTCGGGGCAGATGCCTGCAAGGATGAGCAGGCATCTTCCTCAACCGGCGCTGCATTGGCGTCGTCGCCGGCGGGCGGAGGAATCAGCGACAACTGGGGATGCACCGGTGCCGACGTTGGAGCGGACGGGGGCGTTGGCGGTCCAGCCGAGGCTGGCGCCGGCGGTGGCTTGAATTCCAGCGCTTGCGGCAAGTTCTCTGGTGGCTGATCGATCCCGGCGAGGACGATGGCCGGCGTCGAGAATTTTGCGGCTTCCAGGGGCGTCTTGGCGCCCGGCGGGAGGATGGACCAGGTCGAGCGCTCGGCGCCGGCCGCTTCGAAGACGCCGGCGGCCAGCAGGAGTTCCAGCATGGTTTCCGATGCCTTGGGAATGCCCACCAACTGGTCGGATTCGAGCAACTGACAGACATCCTCGGCGCCGCCGGGCCAGACCAGGAACAGGCCGTCTTGGCCTAGCCACAGGCGCGATTTCTCGCAATTGGGCATCCAGGCCGGATTCCTGCTGGCGAGCCGTCGTAGGGCGTCGACCAGATAGCGCTCCAGATGCGAGCCGTACTGCGGCGACCCGTAGCGGTCGGCGCTGGCCGCAAGGTTGCGGTCGATGACCAAGGCCAGCGAGCGGCGGACGAGCTCGTCGAGAATGTTGTGCTCGCGATAGACCGGGATGCCGCTGATACTGGCCAGCAGATGCGGCACGATGACGCTATTGCCTTCGGATAGGTCGGCCATGACGGCCGGCGGCACGACCAGGGGGAGAGCGAACAGGCCCAGGCCGCGAGCCTCGACCGCCTGCGGTCGCCAGCGCAGGAAATAGCGCTCGGCGCGATGGGCGGCCAGCCAGTCGGCCAGCGGCATCAGGAAGGCCGGCCACGCCTCGCCGGCGGCATCGGTGACGATCACATGGCTCATCAGGCGATGCAACTCGCAGCAGAGACCGGCGATGAAGGTCGCATGGCGCCAGCGCGGTTCCAGTTGGCGGCGTGCCGAGATGCTCATCCGTCCCGAAAAGATATGGGCGTCGGTCCCTTGCAGGCTGAAAAAGGCGGTTTCCAGGCCAAGCCGCAGGAGCCCGCCCGGCTTGCTGAAGTAGTTGTCGGCGGTCGCCGGCAGCAAATGCACGCAGGCGGCGTAACGGCGTATGAGGGTCAGCACGTCGCGTTCGAAGCTGTCCCGGTCGGTACCGTAGCACAGCTTGATGCGCGCAATCAGGTCGGCTTCGCCGGTCAGCAGCTCATCGAGCGGCAGCGCGGCGAAACCGGGGTCGGAGGCGGAATAGGGGGTGGTTGGCGTGGGTCTGGCGGCCATGGCGGCACAGCGTCCAGTTTGTGAGAGCGATATACCCGATTTTTTGGCTAGCGGCTTCCCTTGTCCCGCTGAAACAGCCTCTATTCGACCGGGGTTTCGCCCTCGGCGTCGAGACTCAACTTATGAAAAAGCGCCAGAAAACCCTGTTGGCGCTCGATGCTCTCGACGGCGGGATGCGCCGGATACGAAGCCTGGATGCGATGGTCCAGGGGGAAGCGCTCGATCAATTTGCAGAAGGGGCAGGCTTCTCCCGAACGAGCCACGGTGCCGATCGCGGCGATGAATTCACAGCCACAGCCCGGACAGGTCAGTACCGACAAGGTGGGGGTGCGGGCCAGCCAAATGCCGTCGATGTAGGATATGAGGTTGAAGGCGCGGTCCAAGCTGATGCGGTAAGGCGGCAGTGTGGCGGCCTGGTAGGCGCGGTAGGCGAAGACCAGCGCTTCGCCGGCCGTCAGTCCCTGCACGCGCAACTGGCGATACTTGGCACCGATGAGGCAGGCATCGGTGCGCAGAATGAGATTGGCGTTGTGATACCACTCGGTCGAGTCCGGCGCGCGCCCGCGCGGGATAGTCCGAGGGTCGGCGAAGAACAGCCGTTGGACCTCGCGTGGCGGGAGGCCGGTGATGCTATGAATGGTCTTCAAGCGGGCCCCCAGCTCTGCCAATTGCTTCGAGAGCTGGATGGCACGCAGGTGCCGGTCGCCGCGGGTGGGCATCGGGGGCTACCGGCCAATGTTGCTCGGGGTCGGCGGATGGACCAGCGCCAATGGTCCGGCCAGCGGCCGTGGCGTACTCAACAAGCTCACCAGGTCGGCGCGCGGCGGGAACAGAGTCGTGTTGCCGATGTGGACCACCAGGGACCACAGCTCATCCAGGCTCAAGCCTTGCAGGTGGTCGGCCTGTGTCGTGTCGAGCGCGAACTTGCAGCAGGTCGAAGCCCGGTCATGCTGTAGACCGGCGTGGATGACGGCGAGCACGTTCAAGTTGATCCACTCGACATCGGTAAGCGTCACATGACTCATGGTCCTGTCCTTCCAGTGAGATGGGACCACCGGCTGTGATGCCTGAGAGCTCGATAAACATTCCAGCACGACTTTACAGCCAGGGCAAGGATGTCAGCATATGTATGGATTAACCGGCATGGCAATAGCATTTGCTGAAAAGCTTGAGAGGCGGTCTTCTTGCCACACGCAAGGCCCGATTCATGGCATTGCTTGGCGAATGGTGCGCTCGCCGGGCGGACTGTCGAGTCACGTCGGCACGTCACAGTGACGGCAGGAGAAAGCGATGATTTCAAGGCACCAAACAGAACAGGAAGGCAACGCCCAAGTGGCTACTCAGAGCGATAACGGTGCGACGCCCGATGTGGATGCGCCGCCTGCGCTCGATCTGCTGCCCGGCGTGCGTGCCAGGCTGAATGAACGCCTCGACCATGTCGGCATTCCACACCGCGGCCGATTGACCTACGTGGCGGCGCTGACCTACCGCGCAGTGCAGACGGTGAGTCGATGGTTCGAGCCAGAACGCCCCGGTCTGCCGGACGTGGAGTCGCTGGCGCGGCTGTGCGATGGCCTGGGGTGCAGTTCGGATTGGGTCTTGGGCTTGACGCCTGCGATGGGTGAGAACCCTGCGCTCCAGCATGCCTCGGCAACGGAGTTGCAGTGGGTCGGCGAGGTCCTCGAGCGTTTGCGCCGGATGCATCGTGACAGTGAGCCGATGCCGATGGTCGGGGATGAGATGGCGCCATCGATCCATGATGGGGACATGCTGTTCGTCGATCGCCGTTACGACAGGCTGGGCGGGAACGGCGTCTATGCGCTGGAAATCAACGGTCGCATCTTGGTGCGCCGGGTCGAGAGTCGCATGGGTACCGGGATCGTCTTCAAGTGCGACAACCCGGCTTATGACGATTACCCGGTGGCCGACGTGGATGCCGTCAAACGCATCGGGCTGCGTGTCCTTGGCAAGGTCCACGCCGCCGCCGGGGTCACCGTGTTCTGGAACAGTTGAAAGCCCGGCCGGGAAGACCACCCCGGCCAGCTCTCAACAAACCTGTGGATCAGGCCGCTTCGGCCAGTCCTTTCCACTCATGGGCCGACAAGTCGATCAGCCGGCCGCCCAGCGCTTCGAACTCCGTCGCGCGGTCGTAGTCCTCGACCTCTTGGCTGTAATGCGTTACCGCATTGACCAGACCGTAGCCCGACAACTGACCCTCCGCGATCAGATGGCGCAGTACGCCGGCGCGCTCGCTGTCGTTCAGGGTGTAGCGCTGGGCCAGCACCTCGACCGTCTTGACGGGGTCGCCGACCAGCGGGATGTTGAGTGTCTTCTGCAGCTTCTGGGCCGTCTGGCGGAAGGTTGCTTCCGACACCGCCGCCTGTACCACGTCGCGCACCTTCAGGAAGAAGGCTTTGTCGTCGGCGCGCAGGGTGTCGTCCTGGTAGACCTGGATACGTTCCTCCTCGCCACCGAGGGCGCGACCGACATGCGTCTTGCGCAGCGAGCGATCGGGGACGATCAGGCCATTGCTGCATACCAGCCGAAACAGCAGCGGCTGCACCGACAGTGTGCCCTGGCCGACCTCCGAGTTCGAGATCACGACACCGGCTTGCACGACGTCGCCGGGCGTCATCTCATATTTCAGGCGCGGCGTGATGCACTTCAGGTACATCTTGGTCTCGGTCAGTTCGACCGACTCGAAGCGCACTTCGGGCAATTGCTGCAGGATGGGCAGCACGCTTTCGGCCAGATCGAAGTTGTCCAGACGGCGGTAGCGATCCGACAGTACGGCGCGTACCTGACCATCCAGGGTGCGCAGCATGCGCCGGTCTTCCTCGCTTTGCAGCCAGGTGTTCACGTTTCGATCGAGCAGGGTCGGCTGGTCTTCGCGCATTCGCTCGAAATAGGCGTAAGGGATCTTCAGCTTGTCGGCCAGTTGGCGGCGCGCCAGCGGCGTGACGCCATACTGCACCTGGTTACCGCCTTCTTCGATGACGAGGCGGGTCTCGCCCTGCTCATCGGTGGCATGGCGGACCAGTGCCGAGGGCACGATCAGGTCCTTCTTTGAATGCAGCTGGCGTTCCAGTTCCTGAGCCAGGCTGACGAGAGAACGTCCGTTTTTCATAGCAATCTCCTTGTCGGAAAAGAAAAGCGGAGACGGCACCACCCGCTCGCGGGGATGCTTATCCCCGCCAGGGTCGATGACGAACCGGCGAATGCCGGTCCAAATAGGGCACGAGGTGAATCGCGCCGAAACTCCAGGGCTGTCTTCGCGATACCGTCGGGTATCGCCTGGTGTGACAACTACCAGTCGGGCAAATGACTTTTTCGCCGGCACCGCTTGGGCAGTGCCGCTGAAAAGGCGAGTGTGCGCGCCTTGCGACGGCGCACACCCTGGTTGCTCAAGCTGCCTGTGCGGACAAGACCTGCACGCGGCGTAACCACAGATCGCTCCAGTCCACACCAGCATCCTTGGGCACAAACACCTGCACCTCGCGGCTGCCTGTGCGATGCGCTTCGCGCTTCAGGCGCCGGGCCAGTACGAAGGCGCCGGTCTGGCCGGCGAAGTCGCCGTCGGCATCGTTGTCGGCGTAGATCCACACTCGGCGAACCGAGTCGGGAATCCACAACTTCTCCAGATTCCCGGCGTTCAAGCCGGCCCAGAACGGCCGTCCCGTCGCGAGATGCAGCGCGATGCTCTTCTCGATGCCTTCGCTGATCCCCAGGTCCTCGGTTGCCTCGAAGAGACGGACCGCGGCCCCGTTGATGCCGGAAGACAGCACCTTCTTCGCATCCGGCACGGCCAGTTTGGCGCCGTCCTGGAGGTAGGTTCGGTGCAGTGTGACCGCATGACCATCCTCGCCCTGGATGCACGCCAGCATGGCCGGATGCTCGGCGACCTTGTGCGACTTGCCGTCGGCATTCTTCTGGTAGTAGCCCAGCGCTGGATGGAAGCGCAGCACCTTCGGATAGACCGGCAGCGCCACGCCCCGGCTGGTCAGGTAGCGATCGACTTCATCGCCCGCCGTGACCGGCTTCGCTTCGCTCCAGATCCGTTGCGCCAACTTCTTCATGCGTTCGGCAGGCGGCTCGCTGGCGCGCGGCGGCGGCAAACTGGGCATCACACCCAGCCAGCGTTCGACCTCGCACAGCGCCGTGTTGAAATCCATGCCCAAGGCCCCCTGCAGCAGCTTGAAGCCGCCGCCGGGGCCGCAACCGCGGCAGAAGTAGTTTCCCTCGCCGAACTTGTCGGTGTACTGGAACCGGTCGGTGCCGCCGCAGAAAGGGCAGGGCAGGTTGCGCCGCTTGAGGATGCGTGGCTCGACACCCAGGCTGGCCAGGATGTCTGTCCAGTGACCATGGGCACGCTGTTTTGCCGATTCGACGCGGGCGGCGTAGTCAGCCGACTGCATGGCAGTCTCCAGCTACGGCCAGTAAGGCCACCGAATGACCGGGTGCAATACCATCGCCGACGGTGACCTCGAAAGTCTTGCCACGCAGCAATGGGTACTTGCCCAGACCAAGCTCCTGCAACAAGGAGTCCAGCGTTTGCACCGGATCGACCGAACGCAGGCGACGGATCATGTCGGTTAACGCATCACGATCGGCGTCCAGGTCCGAGGACATGAACTGGTCGTTCTCGTCGATGAAAGACGAGGCCTGCCGTACCGGCTGGCCGGAAGTCTCACCCATCGGGATGTAGATCACATCCTCGTGGGAGACGCCTGCGTCGGTGATTTCGGCCACGTCTTTGGCGCTACGCAGGATCACCGAGTCGCACAGGATTACCGTGGGCCAAATCCAGCGTCCTTCCAACTGGACGCGGATCTGTTCGGAAACCGCTTCGACCCGCACCGTTTCATTGTCGAGGAAACGCACGTGACGCCATGCCCAGTGCTCGGAGCTCAGGCCGATCCAGTCGAAGATCAGAAAGCCCTTGGCCCGGGCCAGCATCCAGCGCGCCGCGTTGTCGTCACCCAACCAGTCGAGGGAAACCAGTGTCACGGCGCCGTTCTCGATGGCTTCTCGGGTGGGGGCTGTAGCAACTTGTCTGACATAGCTGCGGTCATCGTCCTGGATCGGATAGTCGACGATTTCGTCGAACAACTCGGCCGGCAGCACATCGAGGTCGTTGAGCAGGTCCCAATGTCCCCAAGCGCGCATCGCTGCGTAATAGATTGCGACGAATTGCTCAGGCAAAAGGCGAGCCTTGGCCAATTCCAGGATTTGCCGCCAGCAGGCGGTCAATGCGGCGCTGATCCGCTTGCTCTGCACGTCCTCGTCGATCAGCTTGTCGCGATCCGGTAGGCGCGCCATGAACTGGTGCGAATCGAGATGCACGACATTGACCTCGTCGAGCGGGCAGTAATTGGGCTTCATGACGCAGAAGCCCTGCAGGAAGACCAGGGTGTTGTAGCTGAACTTGCCGTCCTGCATCCCGGTAAGATGGACCGTGCCGATCGGGCTGGACATGGTTGCCAGATGCGCGGCGGCAAAGCGTCGCGTCAGCGGCTTGCCGTTGAACTGCACCTCAACCGGAAAACCCAGGCACAAGCTCTCGATACGATCGCCCAAGCCGGGCAGGTCAACGCCGTGAAGATCTATCCGGGTCCCGGAGATGGCTTCGGCGACAGATTCGACGTCGATGGTAGCCTTGGCCAGCGCCGCTGCGGTGTCGATGTCGACCCGCTGATGACCCGAGGCGACGACACAGCGCGTTGCGGCATACAGGCACTTCGAGAAGCCGACCCCGAAAGGGCGTTCCTCGGCACTGGTCGCTGCATCCCAGCCTGATTCATGAAAACTCAGGAGCTTCTGGAAATCGTCGAGCCCATGGCCATCGTCCTGGACCACCAGGATTTGAGTGCCGGCGTCGTAGTCGACTTCGATTTGCGTCGCTCCGGCGCGGCGGGCATTCTGCAGCAACTCGGAGACAAGCGTGAAACGGTCGGTGAAGGCGTAGCGCTGGTTGCGCAAGGCACCTTCCTCGTTGATACGAACCTGTATCTGCATGATCAACTCCTTTAGTGGAGGCGGCACTGGCCCCGACGGGACCGGCCCGCCAAGGGGGAACGACCGTTTAGCCGAGAGGGCGGAGCGGCGGGGTGAACAACTGGCCGGTGGCCAGGGCTTCCATAAGACTGTGCCGTCGAAATTCCGTCGGCAGCAGGTGGCGGGTGTTCAGAACCCGGCCTGCGGCATCGAGACGCTCGACCTTCAGGCCGATCGGGTGCCATTGAACCCGGTAGGCCAGCCAGTCGGCGCCGGCGATGACGAAAGTACGACCAGCCCGACCGGTGAGGACTTCGCTTTCATTGACGAGGAATTCGATGTCCTCCGGCGTCTGGACGCTCAGCAGGGGCACAGAGGGTCCGGCGAGGCGCGTTGCGGTATGCATGGCGCTCTCCTTAGAGTACGGATGAAGGACAGGGCAGGCCATCGGCTGATAGTTCAGCATTCATGTCCTTGCCCGGTGGATCGAGGTGTTGGTCGTCGATCCGCGCCAGGGCCTCGTGGCCTTCAGGCAAAGCCATCCGGCAGTCGGCACGCAGCCGGTCCCGGTGGATCTGTTCCAGGCCCACCGCGTCTTCGTAGTCCAGGCGGCCGGCGATGCCGTAGAGGATGAGGATCGCCAGCAGGCAAAGGACATCCTTGAAAGTGCTCATGACGACTCCTTCAAGTGGGGCGGGCTTGCGCGTTGCCGGCAAGCCCGAAAAAAGGGAATGGGATTAGGCGAACAGGTCGCCCTGCACGGACATCCGCTTGATCTGCTCGTTGATCCATTGGGGGTTCCTGGCGAGTCGGGCCGCGACCCACGCGGGGTTGCGGATGACGGCGTCGCGCACCCAGTCGGGAAAGCGTTCGAGCGAGGCATTCAACCAAGCCTTCAGACTGTGGCGGATGCGATCGCGGATTTCCTCGGCGTCGACCCGACCGCAATAGGCGATGGGCGACAGGGGGCTGCAACCAACCACGCGGAGGCAACTGACGAAAGAGAACGGCAGGCCGTCCTTCTCGTGCTCGCTGAAGACCCAGCGCAGGGTGTCGAATTTCTCGTCGAGGGGCGTCGCCGGGTCGGCCAAACAACTGACTTCCGCCAGCAGGCGCCAATGCAGGAAGACGATGTCTTCCTCGCTCCACTCGATAGGTGTCTCTTCATCGTGGAGCATCTGCTCCAAGGCTTCACGGTCAGGGATCGCCGCAGGACGGTGACGCGAGGTGGTCGCGTAGGGCGGGAATGCAGGGCACACGGGGGTGGGACGGGGAACTCGGTGGGGGAGGCTCTGATTCATCATTGTCGGCTCCAGGAAAAAAATGGAGGCAACACGCGCCACGGCGGGGGCATATGCCCCCGTGGGGTGAGAAACGACCGGCCTGCAAAGGGCCGGCGGTACTAAGGGAAGAAACTCAAGGGCTGGCTTGAACGGGCGGTGAGAACCGCTGTGATCGGTATGCCAGCGACCGGTCGGGGAAGGCTTTCGGGGGAGGGACGAATGGGCAGTTTTCGCCCCTGCCTCGAAAGCGGACCCGGATTCGGGTGGCTTCTGGCGGACGGCTCAACGGAGGACTCCAGGGCTTGCCTTGTTTGAATGCAGGGCTAGCTGCTGCATGACGTAACGGTAGTGTCTTGAAATCGTTGGGTCAAGGCCGAAATACCCCTGGATTGAGCCCGATGCCGAAAGCCCCCTCAGGCGTCGGCCATTTCCGGTGGCGAACAGGCGCGCGGTTACGGAAGATTCCTCCGAGCGCAATATATCCAGGAGCCTGGCATGTCGGAAATCCAGATCGTTAAGGTAGATCAGGGGGGCGTGAATGCCCGCATTCTCGCCAAGGAGGCCAAGGCCGATTTCCGGCGAGTCGAGGCGGCCAGCCTGAAGATATCCACCCGCTTCACTAGTGCCGAGGGCAAGCGTTTCTTCGCCAGACTGTTCAACACCCTACAACTCAATGCCCACTTCATCTCGGTTATTGCCCGCACGCGGCTCGACCACGAAGACATCGCCAAGATTGAAGATATCATTCGTACCCAGATGGACACGGTAACGGCGAGCCTTAATCAGGCCATTGATGGCGCCGAAGCTTTGTTCAACGCGCACGGCATTACCAGTACGGCGACCTACGACACTGTGCCGTTGGATATAGACGTCCACGTGCTGTCGTCGATCGGTCGGCGCTTCCTCGAAGTACTGGGCAAACTCGACCAGTTGATGCCACTGCTGCAGACTTTGGAAATTCACGAGGTGATCACCACCCAGGCGGTCGACATCCAGCGTGCCAGCCTCAAGCGGCAGGTGCGCGACGTGGCCAATGGTGCCCGCAGTTTCGCTATGGGGCTCCGGCGGCGGATGAACGCCATGGTGTTGCGGGAGGGGAGTGCTGTTCGGGAAAGCGAAAGTGTTTCAGCGGAAGGTGTAGGCGGCGTGATGGGTATTGAGATTGGTGCTGCCGATCAGATAGGCGTCGATGTGGACGAAACCATGCCGTAGGGAGGGGGCTCGGATACATAAGATAGGTGAGACGGCGATTTGGCTGCCAGAGGGGATCTGAGGCGGCTTTCATCTGGAATTCTCTTGCATCCGGTTAGAGGCTGCCCAGTTTTATGTTTTGGAATTCGGTGCTTTTTTGGATTCAGGCTGGAAGTCGGTGAATTCAGAAACATTCGCCGATCCGTCTGTATTTCCGGGTGGTTTTGGTGATCAGAGCGGGGCAACCGCGATTGGCGCATGAATCTGGCGAACAAAGCCGCCAGGTTCTTGCTCAGCAGCAACGCCATCTTTTCACTATCACCCCTGGGCAGCCGGTGCTGGCATGATGCTTTCAGGTGACTCACGCGTAGGCGATGAAGTGGAGGAAGCGTTGCCAGTAGCTTAGAGATGCGGATTCAACTGATCGACGCAACGATTTGCCACTTCGTCAAACGCCCAGCGTAGCCTTGGAACGAGACGCTCAATCGTTTCATCTTTGACAACGCCGTAACCTAGAACCATCCCACATGGGGTGTGTTCTTGCCTACGCGAGTTTACATAGGCACTAAGCGGCGGGACCGTAATGCCCAGTTCCGCTGCCTTTCGGGACAAAGCGATGTCGTTAATCTCATCGTGAAAAACTACGGTGAGGTGCATCCCTGCAGATCCGCCATGGATGCTTGCATCAGCGCCGAAATACTTTTGCAGTTGTTCGCGAAAGATGCCTTGGCGACGAAAATATCGCACACGCATGCGCCTGATGTGCCGTGCAAGGTCTCCGGATTCGATAAAACGTGCGAGCGCTAGTTGTTCTACAGCTTGGCCGGGACGAAAGTATTCGTGAAGGCCTTCGGCAATTCTCGCGCAGGCCCATTTCGGAACCACCATGTAGCCGATGCGAAGACCTGGAAAGAGTGACTTGCTGAATGTCCCGATATAAACAACAGAGGCATCTGGCGCTATACCTTGCAATGCGGTGATCTGAGTCGCCCCGTAATGAAACTCGCTGTCGTAGTCATCTTCGATCAGCCAGGTGCCATATTGCGTTGCTCGCTTGAGAAATTCGAGCCTCCTCGGGAGGCTTAATACCGAGCCCATGGGGTATTGATGCGATGGGGTTAGAAATATCATTCGAGGAGGGGACCGCGTCCAGCGCTCGTCGTCGACGACCATCCCGTCACTATCAACTGGCACGGCCTCTACTTTCAAGCCTGCCGACTCCATGACCGATCTCGCTTGGTAATAGCCTGGGTCCTCCATCCAGGCAATGTCGTTAAAATCGGCGAGCATTCGGGCGCAAACATCTAACGCCATCTGGGCGCCAGCGGTAACTAAAACCTGATCAGCATCGCATACTAGGCCGCGATCAACTCGCAGACGGTTGGCAATGGCTCGTCGAAGCGAGATCTCACCGCCAGGGGGCGCATAGGCCAGGTGCCTTGCGCCAATATCATTCCATGCTTGCTGAAGGGCACGAGACCATAACCGCCATGGAAATGCGTGCAAGTCCGGAACACCTGGCATGAACGGCAAAAACTCGCTAGGCCGTCTGATATGTTGCACAAGCTCGGAACGTACCGATAGTCGGGCGTGGGCTCCGTCAGTATTGCCAACAGTACAGGGCTCCTGAGCTGCTATCGGGAGAGGCTTTACACGGGTGCCGCCGTGATCTGAAACAAGAAATCCCTCGAATCTGAGCTGGTCGTATGCCCATGTCACCGAGTTGCGTGCAATTTCGTAATCATCTGCAAGTTGCCGCGTCGAAGGCAGCCGTGTATTGGCGACCAATATTCCATCCAAGATTGCGCGCTTGAGCAAACTGTAAAGCCGCTGTTGTCGCGATTTGCCCTCTTGTTTGCCTGCTGGGCCAAGTTCGGAGAGAAGCAATGAGAAGTCCATGTGGCCCTAAATGATGGTAATTCGGTGGCTCTATTAATAGTGCCACAAGCTGGCTAAGCTAGGTTCATGTCCGTATTGGAAATGACGAAAATTGCTCGTAGGGTCTCTTTCAGCTGAACAGCCTTCGCTTGTGTTTGCGGCGTCAGCGATACCCGACGGCAAATGCGATTTGCCATGAAACACGGTTTGGTCCAAATTCCGCTGGCGCTTGATAGGGGGTCTGCTATCTCGCTTCAGCGTCAAATAGTTATCCAATTCCGGAACCTGATCGAAAGGGAAATGCTGCCTCCTGGGACTGCCCTTCCTTCCATCAGAGACCTCTCGAGAGAACTCAAGACTGCGCGTAATACGGTAATCATGGCGTTTCAACGCCTGGCGGAAGAAGGGTACGTAAATATTCGGCAGGGTGCCGTCCCGGTGGTGGCGGCAACTCCACCCGCATCAGGACCGCGGCAAGGCGCAAATTGTGTCCGCCCCCCTCGGGTTACAAGTGCGATTTTGCCTAAGAAGGCTCGCATCATCCAGGAGCCGAGAACGATAAAACCAAATCGATATCCTATAGATTTCCGTGTTGGAGAAACTGCCCCGGAGTTGTTTCCGCAGGAATGTTGGCAGGATTGGCTCAACGTCCTAATACGCCATTCGTCCAGCCACTATGCTGCTTATCCTGATCCTGTTGGATTGCCAGAGTTGCGATCCGCAATTGCAGAACATATCGGTGTTGCACGCGGGATTGTTGCCGCTGAAAGCGATGTGGTCATCGTGCAAGGAATTCAGGAGGCATTGAGCCTGCTGTCTTGGATATTTATTCGCAACGATCAGCAGGTGCTAATGGAGAGTCCTGGCCATCGCGGAACCTATAATCTTTTCAAGGCATTCGGCGCAAAAATATGTTTTCTTTCGGTCGACGAACACGGCATTGACCCCGCTAGTATTCCAGAAGGCGATTTCTGTTTCCTGCATACCACGCCGTCGCATCAGTATCCAACAGGGGCCACGCTGTCGAATGATCGACGTAATGCCCTGCTGGACTGGGCCCATAAAAATGGGTCCTACATTATCGAGAGCGACTACGATGCAGACTTCCGCTATGCCGATACACCGCTTCCTGCCATCGCAGCACTTCACCGTAGCCAAGTAATTTATATCGGTACGCTTTCCAAATGCTTTGGTCCTGGCCTTCGCTTAGGATATATGGTCTGTCCATCGGAGCTTTCCGAAGAGATTGTGAAAGCCAAGGCGCTTCTGAACAACGGATGTTCCTGGCTCGAACAAGCAGTGGTTGCACGCATGATGCGAAGTGGTGAGTTTGGTGCCCATCTAAGACATATTCGCAGGGTTTATGCGGAGCGCTGCGGTCGATTGGAAAAGATATTGCTCCACTTCGGTGGACAGGTGCTCGGTGCCGAGGGTGGGATGCATTTATCGTGGCGCTTACCTGAGGCCTGGCCCGATGCTTACTGCATTGAGCTTCGGCTGCGAGAACACGGAATCAAAGTCTACTGTGCAGAAGAGATAGCGGTATTTAGCGAATCTGAAGGTTACTTGGATAGAACTCTTTTCTTTGGCTTTGCAAGCGTTTCCGACGAGGGCCTCGATAAACTTTCAGGTGCTTTGGCGAGAATTCTTTTGGATGGCTAATGCGAGAACACATCTAGCACATTTGCGCCTTCCTGCGCTTCTATGGAACTCGACTGTCTTTAACATTCAGCAAGGAAGCTGACGGGTACCCTGGCAATGCACTCAACGAGTGAGCCATTCTGTAGGGCTGTAACCCATCTCCTGGCGAAACATGAAGGTGAAGGATGAAGTGGAGGCATAGCCGAGTTCAAGGGCAACTTCGGTCACACTGCGCCCGGCACACAGCCATTCCATTGCGAGAAACAAACGCAAGCGGTGGCGCCATTCCCGCATGCTGATTCCCACTTCCTTCTCAAAGCGGCGAGCAAGAGTGCGCGCAGAGGCTCCCAGTTCATGTCCCCATTCATCCATACTGCGAGGATTCGCCGGCGAAGCATAAAGAGCTTCGCAAAGTTTGCGCAGCATTGGACTCTTTGGCCAAGGCAAATGAAAATCCTGCGCCCGCAACCGATGCAGTTGCTCGACGAGCAAGTTATTTACTTGGCCAATATAGTTTTCGACTTCTTCCCGTTGGCTGATCTCATCCAGTTCCACAATGAGCGCACGTAGAAGCGCTGAAACAGAGAACACCGTGCAGGTTTTCGGCATGGCCAGATGGGAGGAGTCGGCTACGTATAAATTTCGAAACTTGGCGCCAAGAAGCGTGCCGACAGTGTGTTCTACTCCCGTAGGCACCCAAATGGCTTGTTCAGGGGTGATGACGTACCACGAGTCTTCCACTGTAACAACCAATGTCCCTGCGGTCGCGTAAACGAACTGATTCCATTGGTGTGAGTGCCGAGGAAATATCTGTTGGGCAGACAGATTTTCGGAGCGCAGGAAAACTGGTTTAGGCAGGGACTCAAACTCTGGTACGGCGACCACGTCCCAATTGTCGCTCTGATCCATCGCTACCCTCTGCTTTGTCGTTTGGTATATACATTTAGTCAATTTATCGACAGACGGTCAACTTCTTTCTCCATAGCATGTGGGTCATCACTTTCACCATTGAAGGCACACCATGCATTCTTCCAACAGCACACTTGTGCTCCCTCAAGAGTCCGAACGATATCGGGTGATCTTGGCCGGCATCTCCGCACTTATTCTTACTGTCGGGCTAGCCCGCTTCGCTTATACGCCAATGTTACCGATCATGCGTAGTGAAGCAGGACTCTCTGATATGGCTGCTGGCTGGCTGGCGACCTTCAATTACCTTGGTTACCTTAGCGGTGCACTAATTGCGGCTACAGTCAGTAATTTGAGGCACAAATTCAACTTATACCGTGTTGGACTTGTGGTTGCGGTTCTAAGTACGATCGCAATGGGGATGACTCAAGACATCACTCTCTGGGCTGTCCTGCGCTTCGTGTCTGGCCTGTCGAGCACTGCGGGTCTTCTGCTCGCATCAGGATTAGTCCTCAACTGGCTTATTCGCCAGGGACACCGGCCGGAACTTGGGCTTCATTTCACTGGAATTGGTCTGGGTATCATCGTCTCGGGTTTGGCAGTGGCCGTGATGGCGGGAGCCTTATCTTGGGAGAATCAATGGATGGTGCTTGGGCTGATAGGAGTGATTTTCTTCATTCCGGCTTGGTTCTGGCTTCCGGCACCACAAATTCTGAATCCTCATGCGACGAGAGCACCTTCTCGGGTACCGTCGCGGCGATGGATGAATTTGTTGATTTCAGCATATTTCTGTGCCGGCTTTGGCTATGTGATAAGCGCAACTTTCATCGTTGCCATACTTGAAAAACTACCTATGCTTGCTGGTAAGGGAGGTTGGGTATGGGTGATCGTTGGCTTGGCGGCTGCACCCGCTTGCTTCTTATGGGATCGGGTGGCCGGCGCTATGGGCCAAATTCCGGCCCTGATGCTTGGTTATGGATTGCAAGTTATTTCAATTGTTTTGCCGGCAATCAACAGCGGCACTTGGATCAATGTGTTCAGCGCAATTCTCTATGGGAGCACATTTGTCGGTATCGTCAGTCTTACGCTGTCGATTATCGGTCGGTGTTTTCCTGAGAATCCGGCGAAGGCAATGGCCCGCTTAACTCTTAGCTATGGAGTTGCTCAGATCATGGCTCTGGTTGTAGTGCTTGGTTGATGCGACATGCATCATCAGCAGTGCGAAGATAATGGAGTACCGATGTATCGCTACCGACGGCGTTCAAGCGTCTTGGTTCGGCTCCCGTAGCGAGAAGCAGGCGATCATAATCAATCGTACGACCATCTTCGAGAAACGCCTGCTTGTTCTTCATACAGTCTGCACTGATTTAAGGTTTTTTTACCGAGCAGCATGTCCTTCGACAGGGGAGGGCGATCATATGGAAGCGTGCCCTCGTTCCCGAGCAAATGGATTTTGCCGGTAAAGCCTGATTTACGTAGGGCGTATGCAGCACGGCTACCGCTATGGCCTGCACCGACAATTACGATGGCACTATTTATCATGATGTATGGCGTCTGCCAAATCCGGTGTTTCGCAGCCCCAGGCGATGAGGCTTCACGAAAATGGCATGGAGAATGCCGGCCGATTCGGCCGGTTCAGAATGAAACGGAATCAGGTGTTCTTGACAGCAGCGTTCAACATTGCGTTAGCAAGAGCCTGTTCATTCCGGCGATGCAGTTCTCCTGCTGCATTGACGCGATCTCGGGCTTCACGGTTTTGGCTGAGCTTCGACTTGCCGACAATCTTGGTGATCTCGATTTCGATGCCGACGATTGCCGCCAGCATGCTGTCGATATATTCCCTGGTCGAGTCGGTCATTTTCCAAGGCTTGGTCTCTTCAGCGCGGGCTTCATGCTTGCGCGTGAGCCGTGCCACAACGCCGCGCACAAATTTCTCGTCGTCGCGAATTTTTATCCTGCCGTGAACGTGTACCACTTGGTAATTCCAGGTCGGTACTTGGCGATGAAACTCATGCTTGCTGGGATACCAGTTAGGTGAAATGTAGGAATCTGCGGCGCGAAAGATCACCAGGACCTCATCGCCATCCTTGGCTTCTTTCCATAGCGGGTTTGCGCGAGCGACATGGGCAACAAGGTGACCATGGTCGCCCGTATCCGGATCGAGTTCAAAGGGTAGATGATTGGCATCAAGTCCGTCAGGCCCGTTGACGACCAGCGTGCCAAGGGAATACTGGTCAATGATGCGGTGAAGCTCAGAATTGCGTGTTTCTTCAAAGTGTGGGGGCGTGTGCATGATGTTTCCGTTCGGTGTTTTAAGGTCGTGCCTTGTTGGAAAAAAGGATTACAACTCGCTCATCGCGAAGTCGTCTTTGCCGGTGCCACAGTCTGGGCATATCCAGTCTGCGGGGATGTCTTCCCAACGCGTTCCCGCTGGAATTCCTTCGTCGGGAGCGCCCTCTTTTTCGTTGTAAATCCATCCGCAAATCGCGCAAACCAGGCAGCGGTACCTTGTTGTCTCCAATGTGCTTGCTTTCATGTTTCCTCCTGCTCGCTCCAAAAATACTTGTCCAAAATAGTTGTTGCCGTTCAGGTTCGAGTCGTTCATCGACAACAATCCTGATGAGAGGATTGGACTACATACGCTCTCCGGAACGTAGGGCTGCATTGGAATTATTGCAGTAGGCCATTGGGCTACCGTGGGGATGAGTCATCGAGAATGTGACTCGCACCAAAGAACGGAAGCACTGCTTGTTTTATGCAATGGCAGTAGCTGGCAAGAGGCCTTTCCGTAAAGGTCTCTGGTGACTTGCAGAGTTTTTACCGGGATACGAATAGCCCGGTCGACGGCGTCTTCGGTTTTATCTTGCCGATTCGAGGTGCTGGCGGAGGGTTAGAACAGCACCGCATATGGCTTCAGCTGTGAAGCCACCGAAACCGAGCAAGAAACCCTTGTTCGGTATTACATTTTGGTAGAAAGGTGAAAGAGGGCGCACTTCTATCCCCCTGGATCTGAGGCGATTGGCGATATCCACATCTGGCAGATCTTCCGTCAGTTGGAAGACCGCATGCATGCCTTGGTCACCAGGAATGATGGTTCCGAACGAGGACAATTGAACTTCGCATTCTTCGACCAGTACGTTGCGACGCTTTTCGAACACCGCCCGGATGCGCCGAATGTGAGCGTCGTATAGGCCTCGATTCATGAATTCCGCCAGTACGGCTTGGGGGGCTTCCGGGGAGTGGCGATCAGCAAGCAGGCGAGCCCCTGCAAAAGGTGCAATCATGGCCTGGGGAACAATGACATAGCCGAGGCGCAATCCAGGGAAAAGCATTTTGCTGAAAGTCCCGAGGTAGATCACGGCATCACCGGTAGCGTCGAGACCTTGCAACGCCGGGAACGGACGTCCTTCATAACGCAGCTCGCTATCGTAATCGTCCTCAATGATCCAACTATTGGCCTTGTACGCCCAGGCAAGTAAAGCCTGCCTTCGCTCCATGGTCATGGCCATTCCGAGAGGGTATTGGTGCGATGGCGTGACAAATGCTCCCCTGGCGTTGGGAGCTTTGGCGATACCTGCTGCTACATCCATGCCTTGGGCGTCCACAGGAACGGATGTCGCGCAAATACCGTGATGGGCTACGGTTGCAGCGAGAATGGGATAACAAGGATCCTCGACCCAAACGGAATCGCCCTGCTCGAACAGAAGTTCGGAACACAGGGTAATCGCCTGCTGAGTACCGGCAGTAATGATGACTTGTTCCGATTGGCATATTACTCCGCGAAATTTTCTTGCGTAATCTGCGACAGCTTCTCGAAGTGGCGCGAAACCATGCGGTTGCGCGTAGCCGGCATGTCGCCAAGGCGTGCGCGCGAGTCTGGCAGCGATTTGGGTCCACGCCTTTCCTGGTGCCAGTTCGTCCGAGGGCGATACGACGGCCAGCGGTACAGGCCTTTGTGGAAGGAGGATGGTCGAGACTTGCGCAGCGTGTTGTGCTCTCCCGGTCAGTGTTCTTGTCGTTTTCTCCTGGTTTGCCACTAACACATCTTCTTTGGCCCGTCGCATCAGCAAGGCATCCTCTGGAAGTCGCTCGGCAACGCGAGTTCCCGCGCCTGCCTTTGTATGCAGGTAACCTTCGTCGATCAATCGGGCATAAGCCGCGTCTACCGTCGCGCGGGCAACCGAAAGCCGTTCTGCCAGCATTCGGATTGCCGGAAGGCGGTCAGCGGGCCGAAGGGCACCGTTAAGTATATTGGTACGCAGTTGTGTGGCGATTTGATCACTGAGCGTTGGTGTGCCGGGCTCGCGACTTAGAAGAATTTGAACCGGGATATCCAATTCCGAGGTGCGTGACATAGAGTTAACTTGTGATGAATTTCGTAATCAGATCTTCTGGTATATGCGGCGTATGCTGTTTGGTGGCAATTTACCAAATGCCTCAACAATAAAAGATCCTGCCCATTATTCGGTATGTGCTGTGGGTTTCAAGGAATCTCGCCATGCCAGACTTCCGATATGATTTCCATCGCCGCCGAGATTGGAGGTTCCTTGAGTCGGTCCTTACGGCATATGAATCCCAATGCTGCAGGTACCGTCACGGCATCAGCGATTGCTACACCGTCCGCATGGGCGGCATGCAAGGCCAGGCTGTCGCGGGCGAGGGCGAGGGCAACGCCTGATTTGACCAAGTCCATCATCGATGGCTCCAGATCGACCTGCGCTACCACCTTGAATTCCACGTTTTCTGCAGCGGCGATACGGCTTAGCAACCGGTTGTGAACGGATTCCGGCGGCGTACCGATCCACGGCAATTGGGCCAATTCTCGCCAGCCTTTTCCCCGCACCTGCCCGCCCCAGCTTGACGGCGCGACGACGCGATAGACAAAGCCCGTCAGCGCGAGAACATGGAAGCGGTCCTGTAGGTCTTCTAGCCCATACCGTTCCACACAACCCCATTGACATGTTTTCCTGGCCGGTGCGAGGCCGGGAATAACCCTTCGCTATAGTCTGGTATACCTTGTGCTTACGCCATAGCCTTTCATCTACCATGGCATGGCAATGATTCACGAGGGGAGTTGGGCGATGGCGGAGTTTGCTGGGGCGGACATGGGCGATGCCCGTCTGACCAAACGCTTGGTCAAGCTGGCGGATCGGCTGGGGGATGCCCCCTCTGCGAGCATTCCCGGGGCGTGCAACGGCCGGGCAGAGACGCAAGCGGCTTACCGGCTGTTTGATCAGGCACGGGAAGAGAAGCGTGGCCTGGGCTGGGAAGAGGTCCTGGCGCCTCACATGGCACGGACCGAGACGCGCATGGCGGAGCACCCCGTGGTGCTGTGCCTGCAAGACACGACAGAGCTGGATTTCAACGGGCAGGACATGGATGGACTGGGGCGACTGTCTTATGAGGCGCAACGCGGCATGTACCTGCATCCGACCTACGTGGTGACACCGCAACGCTTGCCACTGGGCATTGTTGATGCGTGGATGTGGGCGCGCCCGCTCGAAGTCTCGGAGAGCCAGCGCTGGATCGAAGGCTACGCACGCCTGGCCGAGCGTGCCGGGCACCTGCCGGCAACGCGTCTGGTCTATGTCGCCGACCGGGAGGCCGACATCCTCGAACTGATGCAACGCGCCCATACCCTTGGGCATCCCGCGGACTACCTGCTGCGCGCTCAGCACAACCGCTGTTTGCCGCAGGGCGGCAAATTGTGGCCGGCAGTTCTGGCCGCAACGCCCTTGGGTGATATCGAATTCACCCTGCCCGAGCGCCTCAACCGGCCGGCGCGCGCCGTGCGCCAGACGCTCCATGTCCGCCCGGTGGATCTGCCCGACGGCCAGGGCGGCATGATGCCGGTGACCTGCCTGATCGCCCGCGAAACCGGTGTGCCTGAAGGGCAAAAGGCGGTCGAATGGCGTTTGCTGACCAACCGTGTCGTTGCCACCCTGGAGGAGGCGGCGCAACTGATCGACTGGTATCGGTGCCGCTGGGAGATCGAGACCCTGTTTCATGTGCTCAAGAACGGCTGCCGGGTCGAATCGCTGCAACTTGGGCACGTCAGAAAACTGGAGCTGGCGCTGGCCATCTATCTGGTCGTCGCCTGGCGGCTGGCCCACCTGACACGGCTGGGTCGCATCCTTCCCGATCTGCCCGCCAGTGCCGTGTTCGAGCAGACCGAATGGCAGGCCGCCTGGCTGCTGGCCGAAAAACCACCCCCCAGAAAAATGCCTACCCTGCGCGAAGTGATCCGCCGCATCGCCATGCTGGGCGGCTTCCTGGCCCGCAAAGGCGACGGTGAGCCCGGTGTCAAAACCCTCTGGCAGGGCTACACAAGGCTCAGTAGCTTCGTCAGAGGGGTTGAGCAGATGCGCTCGATTCATGCGTTATGAATTGTGTGGAATGGTATGCTTCTAGCCCTGGCGCCCCCAATGCAAAGGCGACATCCAGGCTCCCTGTCTCGACCTCGCGGGCCATGGCGCCCGACATGCCGTGCTGGAGCACGAATGACAGCCCGGGGTGCCGTTCGGCGAGCAGCCGGAGGCAGGCACCCAGGCGCAGAAATTCGGGATCGACAATCGTTCCCAGGCGCAGCGTTCCCATAACGCTCCCCTTGAGGCTGACAGCTGCAGCACGAAATTCGGTGGCCGATGTCAAGACCCGTTCGGCGGCAGGCAGCAGTTGGCGTCCTGCTTGCGTCAGGCGCATACCGCGCGGCAAACGCTCGAAAAGGGTCACGTCGAGAGATTCCTGGAGTTTTTTAAGCTGCAGGCTCAAGGCGGGCTGGGTAACGCAAAGCCGGTCCGCGGCCCGCGTCAGATTTCCCTCTTGGGCCACCATGACGAAGGCTCTCAATCCAGAGTAGTCCATCTGATATTAGAAAGTGAAATAACGGGTTCAACAATAACTCATTGGACCCTGCGGTTTCCACTGGTTTTTAATGCTGATCAGTCGCTTGCCTATCCATTTCTGAAAAGTGCAATGAGTGTTGCCTATATCGGGCACCTCTTTGAACCCCGGGATGCATGCCTGGCGACAGGAGTGCGAGTACTTCATAGCGTATGTGCTGCCGCCTTTCCGATAGTACGGTTCGGTACATAAAACCAAAAGGAAGAGACAATGTTTAAACTCAATATGCATTTCACTGCTGCTGCCTTGGCGGTCAGTCTGGCCTGCGGCGTGCAGGCTGCCGACCCGATCCGGATCGGTGTTTCAGGACCGTTCACCGGCGGGTCGTCGCCGATGGGCGTCGCGATGCGGGACGGCATCCGTCTCGCCGTCCAGGAAATCAACGCCGCTGGTGGCGTCATCGGTAGCCAGGTCCAGCTGATCGAGCGCGACGATGAGGCGAAGAACGAGCGCGGCGCCCAGGTAGTGCAAGAACTGATCAACAAGGAGAAGGTGGTCGCCGCGCTTGGCATCGCCAATACCGGCGTCGCCTTGGCCAGTCAACGCTTCTATCAGGAAGCGAAGATTCCGATGATCACCGCGGTGGCGACCGGTACTCAGGTGACTCGACAATTCCTGCCGCCCCAGTATCCGGATAGCTATATTTTCCGGGTCGCCGCCAACGACAGCATCCAGGCGGCCCTCATCGTCGAGGAGGCTGTCGAGCGCCGCAAGTTCAAGAAGGTCGCCATCCTCGCCGACTCCACCAATTACGGCCAACTCGGCCGCGAGGACCTGGAGACCGCACTGAAGAGGAAGGGCGTCACGGCGGTTGCCGTAGAGAAATTCAACGTCAAGGACGTGGACATGACGCCTCAGCTCCTAAAAGCCAAGTCCGCTGGCGCCGAGGCCGTCCTGACCTATGCCATCGGGCCGGAACTGGCGCAGATCGCCAACGGCATGGCGAAACTCGGCTGGAAGGTACCGATGGTTGGCAGTTGGACCCTGTCGATGTCCAACTTCATCGACAACGCCGGCCGTAACGGCGAGGGGGCGCGGATGCCGCAGACCTTCATTCAGGAAGCGACCACGCCCAAGCGCAAGGCATTCATCGAGGCCTACCAGAAAACCTACAAGGTCGAGCGCATCCCTTCGCCTGCCTCCGCGGCCCAAGGCTACGACGCCATGCAACTGCTCGCTGCCGCAATCAAGCAGGCCGGGAGCGCCGACAGCGTCAAGATTCGCGAGGCGCTGGAAAACCTTAAGGAACCGGTTGCCGGCGTTGTCCAGACCTATGAGAAACCTTACAGCAAGCAGGTCCACGAGGCCGTCCACGACATCGGCGTGCTGGTGACCGGCGAGGTCAAGAGCGGCCAAGTGGTGTACGCCTACGACGCAGAAAAGAACAAGGTCGCTCGGTAAGTCGCTCCCCAGCGCTGTCTTCCGTCTTATCCCAAGGCGGCACGGATCGTTCATGCCAGCGGTCCGTGCCGCATGCCCGGCCCGTCGCGCATCGGGCGCCTCCTCACACGGAACCCTTCCCATGGACATGCTGTTGCAAATCCTGTTCAGTGGCATCGCCCTAGGCATGATCTACGCGGTCATCGCCTTCGGCTATCAGCTGACTTTCGCCACTTCAGGCACCCTCAACTTCGGCCAGGGGGAAGCTCTGGCGGTCGGCGCCCTGATCGGCCTTAGCGCCATCGGCCATATCGGCAATTACTGGTTGATGATTCCCATCGTACTGCTCGCCGGCGCCCTCTATGGCATCGGCGTCGAGCGTCTGGGCGTGCGTCCGGCGCTGAAGGCCAAGTCGGAAGGCTGGATCATGGCCACCATTGCTCTTGGCATCATCATGAAGAACGTCGCCGAGAATATCTGGGGAAAGGACGACCTGAAATTCCCCTCGCCAGTACCCGAGGTTCCCTTGCAGTTTTTCGGTGCAAACATCCTGCCGATGGAACTTATCGTCATTGTCGGTGCGCTAGCGCTGATGTTCGCTGTCGAGTTTTTTAACCGCAAATCGATTTACGGCAAGGCCATCGTCGCCACCGCCGCCGACCGTGATGCCGCCGGCCTGATGGGGATCAATACCGGCCAGGTCATCACCTTCTCCTACGCCCTGTCATGTGCCGCTGCAGCCTTCGCTGGCGTACTAATCGCGCCGCTGACCCTGACCGGCGCCAGTATGGGCGCCTCGCTGGGGCTCAAGGCCTTCGCCGTCGCCATCATCGGCGGTCTGACCTCCGGGCTAGGCGTCATTGTCGGTGGACTGATCCTCGGTCTGGCCGAGACCTTCACTGGCTTCTATGTTTCCACTGGCTACAAGGACGTGCCAGGGCTGGTCCTACTGCTGTTGGTGCTGGCAGTGAAGCCGGCTGGCCTGTTCGGCAAGACCGCGATCAAGAAAGTGTAATCATGAAAAACGCCAAACCGCTTTTCTTTGGCCTGTTGTTGGCAGGGCTCTTACTATTCCCGCAACTCGTGCCCAATCCCTATTACATCCACCTGCTGGTGGTGATCGGCATCTACGCCATCCTGCTATTCGGACTGGACATAGTGGTCGGCTATACCGGCGAAATATCGCTCGGTCACGCGGGCCTCTTCGGAATCGGGGCCTACACCGCCGGGGTTATGTTCACCCAGGCCGGCACACCATTCTGGCTAGCGCTGCCAGGTGCCATTATCGTTACCGCAGCCTTTGGCGCCGTCCTCGCGGTGCCGGCGTTGCGCGTTACTGGTCCCTACCTGGCAATGGTCACCCTCGCTTTCGGTACGATCGCCCAGATCTTGATCAACGAGATGGATTTCCTTACCAACGGTCCCCAGGGGCTGCAGGTGCTTAAGCCGGTGGTATTCGGCCGCGCGATCACGGCGGTCGATTTTTACTACTTCACCCTCGCTACTGTCCTGTTGGCGCTACTGGTCGTGCACCGCACGCTCAAATCCTACATCGGCCGCACCTTCGAAGCGCTGCGCGGTAGTCCGGTCGCCTGTGACTGTATGGGCGTCTCGGTGTACCGAAGCAAGGTCCTGGCATTCGTTATGAGCGCCGGATTTGCTGGCCTGGCGGGCGGGCTCTACGCCTTCTCCGAGGAATATATTGCCCCCAGCACCTTCAACTTCGAATTGGCCATCCTGTTTCTGCTGGCGGTCACGCTGGGCGGACGCAAGACGCGTAGCGGCTCGGTGCTCGGTGCTGCCATCGTCGTATTACTACCCAACCTGCTTTCGGATATCGAGCTATTTCGCCAGTTGACCGTAACCATCGCGGGCACAGTGGCCCTCTGTAGTGTTTATGCCGTGCTGAGAACCCGCACCACGCTGCGTCAATTGGCTGTACCCCTGGTCTCACTGGCGACTTTCGTGGTTTTCGCCTTCGCTCTGGAAGACATTGCCGAACATCGTCTGACCATCTTTGGCCTGCTCATACTCAGCGTGGTCTATTACCTGCCGGACGGCATCATGGGTTACCTTCGTGCCTCGGTGAAACGTTTCCGGCCACAATGGATGCCTGTTCATGAACTGATCACCGAGCAGGGCGACGCAGCCTTGGTCTGGTCAGCCCCCAGGGGTGTCACTGCAGGCGGCCCGCTGCTGGAGGCGAGCGGCATAGTGATGCAGTTCGGTGGCCTCAAGGCGCTCAACGACGTGAACTTGCGAGTGGCCGCCGGACGTGTGCATGGCCTGATCGGTCCCAACGGCTCGGGCAAGAGCACGATGATGAATGTGCTGACCGGCATCTATACGCCGACCCGGGGGCGTGTGTCCTTTGCAGGGAATGCCATTTCAGGGCGCACCTCCTCAGCCATCGCGCTGCAGGGTGTGGCGCGGACCTTCCAGAACGTGCAACTGTTCGGCGAGATGACGGCCATCGAGAACGTGATGGTGGGGTTGACCCATACCTATTCGCTGACCCTGGTCGACGTTGTCCTGCGTACTGCCCGCTATCGTCGGCAGGAGCATGAAGCCCGCGTGCGGGCCGCCAGCCTGCTCGATTTCGTGGGCCTCGTCGATCTACTCAACGAGGAGGCGCGCAACCTGCCCTATGGTAAGCAGCGCCTGCTCGAGATCGCTCGTGCCCTGGCTCTGTCGCCCTCGCTGCTGCTGCTCGACGAACCGGCTGCAGGCATCCCGCCGGCCGACCTGCCGGAGTTGACGGCGATGATCCGCAAGATTCGCGAGCATGGTATCGCGGTCATTCTCATCGAACACCACATGGACGTGGTGATGGGTGTTTGCGATCGCATTTCGGTGCTCGACTTCGGCCAGAAGATCGCCGAAGGGACTCCGGGCGAGATTCGCGCCAATCCTAAAGTCATCGAAGCCTATCTCGGCGCCGACGCCGCGCAAACCACCGCTCAGGAACTCCAGACATGCTGACCTTAGACAATCTCCATGCGGGCTACGGTAGCGTTGACGTGCTGCACGGCATCTCGCTTACCGTACCCAAGGGCAAGGTGGTCTGCCTGATTGGCTCGAATGGCGCTGGCAAGACTACGACCATGCGAGCGATCTCGGGGATGATCAAACCCACCCGCGGTGCTGTGCTGCTGGATGGTCATGACATTACCGGCTTCGACTCGCACCGCATCGCCCGCCGCGGCCTCGCCCATTCGCCGGAAGGGCGCCGCGTTTTCCCCAATCTGTCAGTAATCGACAACCTCATGCTCGGCGCATTTCCTCGCTTTACCGGTAGCCGCCCGAAAGGCGATATCCGACGCGACTTGGAGCAGGCGATGGATCTTTTTCCGCGCCTCAAGGAGCGCCGCCGACAACTGGCAGGCACGCTATCTGGCGGTGAGCAACAGATGTTGGCGATGGCGCGGGCCGTGATGCTTAGCCCCGACGTGATCCTGCTCGACGAGCCATCGATGGGATTGGCGCCCATTCTGGTGGACGAGGTTTTCAACATCATTGCCGACCTTCGTCGACGGAACGTCACCATGCTGCTAGTCGAGCAGTTCGCCGCTGCGGCGCTCGCCGTTAGCGACTACGGCTACGTGCTCGAGAATGGTCGCATCTCGGTGCACGGTCCGGCCGAACAACTCAGGAACGATCCCGCGGTGCATGCCGCATACCTGGGTGGTGAGTAGATATTACAAACATTAATAACTGTTTCGATAATAACTCATTGGACCTCATGGTTTTCATGGCTTTAAATTGAATACACCCATCAAATACCTATTTTCTGGAGAACTTGATATGAGTGAAAAGTATATCGCTGCCCCCAACCACATCGGCCACTGGATCGATAACGAGTTCCGTCGCGGCAGCGGCGAGCGTCAAAGCCCGGTTTTCGATCCGGCGTTGGGCAAGGTTGCCCGCCATGTCGATCTGGCGACCCAGGCAGAGGTGGATGCTGCCATCGCGTCCGCTGTCGCCGCCCAAGCCAAGTGGGGCGGCCTGGCCCCGCAACGCCGCGCTCGCGTGCTGTTCAAGATGAAGGAACTGGTCGAGCGCCACACCGACGATCTTGCGCGTTTGATCACCCGCGAACACGGCAAGACCTTTCCCGATGCCCAAGGTGAAGTACAGCGCGGCCTGGAGGTGATCGAGTTTGCCTGTGGCATCCCGCAGCTTCTGAAGGGGCAGTACTCCGACAGCGTCGGCGGCGGCATCGCGAACTGGAGCCAGCGCATGCCACTCGGCGTCACCGCCGGCATTACTCCCTTCAACTTCCCGTTCATGGTGCCGATGTGGATGGCGCCGCTCTCCATCGCCTGTGGCAATGCGTTCATTCTCAAGCCGTCCGAGCGCGATCCGTCGCCGTCGTTGCTGACAGCCGAACTCTTCCGCGAGGCTGGGTTGCCGGCAGGTGTGTTCAACGTCGTCCAGGGCGACAAGGTGGCCGTGGATGCGCTGCTTGCCCACCCCGACGTGCAAGCGCTGAGCTTCGTTGGCTCCACTCCCATCGCCCGCTACATTTACGAGACCGCGGCCCGGAACGGAAAGCGTGCGCAGGCTCTGGGCGGAGCGAAGAACCACATGGTCGTGATGCCGGACGCTGACCTCGACCAGGCAGCTGACGCCCTGATCGGCGCCGCCTACGGCTCGGCTGGCGAACGCTGCATGGCGATCTCGGTGGCGGTGGCGGTGGGACATATCGCAGATGAACTGGTTGCCAAGGTGAAGAGCCGCGCCGAGAGGCTCAACATCAATGATGGGGAAGCCCCCGGCGCCGATATGGGGCCGGTTGTCACGCAGGCTGCCAAGGTGCGCATCGAAGACTACATCGCTACGGGCGTCGACGAGGGGGCCTGCCTTGTGCTCGACGGGCGCGGTCATCTCGTGGCCGGGCGCGAGGCCGGCTATTTCCTGGGTGCCACGCTGTTCGATCATGTGAAGCCCGGCATGAAGATCTATGACGAGGAAATCTTCGGCCCGGTGCTCTGTGTGGTGCGGGTCGACACCTTTGCCGAGGCAGTGAACTTGATCAACGCCCATGCTTTTGGCAATGGCGTCGCCTGCTATACCCGTGATGGGCGGACCGCGCAGGCATTCGCCCAGAATATCCAGGTTGGGATGGTCGGCATCAATGTTCCTCTCCCGGTGCCGATGGCCTGGCATTCCTTTGGCGGCTGGAAGCAGAGCCTGTTTGGGGACCACCACGGCTACGGCGAGGAAGGGGTGCGCTTCTACACACGCTACAAGAGCGTCATGCAGCGCTGGCCCGACAGCGGCTCCAAGGGTCCTGAGTTCGTCATGCCGGTGAATTGACCCGGCTAGACACCCAAACCGCTCTCCGCAAGTGCGGAGAGCGCCATCAATCTTGATTTTTCCAGGAAGACACTATGAAAGATTTCGGTGAATTCGACTATGTCGTAGTCGGCGGTGGTGCCGCCGGCTGTGTCCTGGCCAACCGCCTGTCGGCCGATCCCAACGTGACCGTCCTGTTGCTCGAAGCGGGCAACGACGAAAAATGGATTTGGACCAAGATCCCCGTCGGCTACCTTTATTGCATTAACAATCCGCGCACTGACTGGTGCTACAAGACAGAGCCGGAACCCGGACTCAACGGGCGCTCGATTATCTATGCTCGGGGCAAGGGGCTTGGCGGCAGCACGCTGATCAATGCCATGCTCTACCTGCGCGGCCAGGCGCGCGACTACGATGCATGGGCCGAATCGACCGGCGACGCGAACTGGGGTTGGCAAAAGGTGCTCCCACTGTTCACGGGGCTCGAGGATCATTGGGGGGGGAATGCCGAGTTCCATGGCGCCGGCGGGGAGTGGCGAGTCGAACGCCAGCGGCTGTCTTGGGACATCCTGGACCGTTTTGCCGAGGCGACGGTGCAGGCGGGAATTCCCGCTACTCCTGACTTCAATCGCGGCAACAACCTAGGTGTCAGCCAGTTCGAGGTCAACCAGAAGCGGGGCACCCGCTGGAGCAGCGTCCGCGGCTTTCTCGATCCGGTTCGCGGGCGGTCGAATCTGAAAATTGTTACCGGAGCCCTTTCCGACAAACTAGTATTCGAGGGGAAGCGCGTATGCGGCATTGAATTCCGCCTTGGCAACGAAGTCTGCCTGGCCCGTAGCCGTATCGAGACCGTTCTAGCCGCCGGCTCCATCGGTTCACCAGCCATTCTGCAGCGTTCCGGCATCGGTGAGCCGGCTTTCCTGCAGCGTCTGGGTATCCCTGTGGTCCATGCCTTGCCGGGAGTCGGCCAAAACCTGCAAGACCATCTGCAACTGCGTAGCGTCTTCAAAGTCCAGGGCATAAAGACCCTCAATCAGCAAGCTAACAGCCTGTGGGGCAAGGCCATGATGGGCTTGGAGTACGCCTTCTTCCGGCGAGGTCCGCTAACCATGGCACCCAGTCAACTCGGCCTGTTTGCCTATTCGGAGCCATCGGTGCCGACTCCGGATCTGGAATACCACGTTCAGCCATTGTCCCTGGACAAATTTGGCGACCCAGTGCATCGTTTTCCAGCCTTCACAGCAAGTGTCTGCGACCTGCGCCCGCAGTCGCGCGGCCACATTGCCATCCGTGATCGTGATCCGAACAGCGCACCGAAAATTGCGCCTTGCTACCTCACGCATGAAGCCGATCGACGCAAGGTGGCACAAGCGCTTCGCTTGACACGCCGCATTGCTAACCAACCGGCACTGGCGCCGTTTAAACCCGTGGAGCATCTGCCGGGGACGCAATTTACTACGGACGAGCAGCTTGCGCATGCGGCTGGCAACGTTGGTACGACCATTTTCCATCCTGTCGGTACCTGCAAAATGGGACGCAGCGACGACCCGACTGCAGTTACGGATTCCGAACTGCGCCTACAGGGCATGGCAGGACTACGAATTGTCGACGCGTCCATCATGCCCACCATTACTTCCGGAAATACCAGTTCGCCCACCATCATGATTGCCGAGCGTGGTGCACAACTCATTATCGCTGCGCGTAGAAGCTGAATTAGTGTGGGGAGCGGGCGTTTATCCCCTTGTCTATGCAAGTAAGGTGCAGTGGCGGCGCGACTGCAGTTCTTCCTGAGCATTCCAGGTGATCGACTTTCCTGACTGCCACTGCTCTGAAAGCCTATGTCGACAAGAGTGGTACTAGCAGAATTGGTGCTGTGTCTGAATGCATTGGTACACCGTTACTCAGTCAGCTGATAAGTTTGATTGAAAGCGGGAAGTTTGTCGCTTGGGCAAAAAAGAGCGAGCTTTAAATGCAGGACTTGAGGAACGGTAACTGACTCGAATACAGCAAGGGGGCGAAAGCTCTTTTGTTGTTCAATGAGTTTATTTTTGATTTGAGATGCTTCGAACCGTGGTGATAGCGGCGAGGTATCAGAACTACTCTATGGGCCGATTCTGTGGCTTATCGGAAGAGATTTACAGCGTTGGTGTCGTTGCTTTTGGTTTTTTCCAAGTAGGACGCAGGCGGCTGCTTGAGAAAATTATGTCTTTTTTCAGGTCGTGATCCGACGTATGCAAGTACCACTTCCAAGCCCCGGTATGTTCAGCCTTTTCCGGAAACTGTGTCGGCGTTTATCTTGCTTCGTCCGGTCGTGTCCTCTAACGTGTCGACAGGTTCCTTGTCTCTCGAGCTGCCGGACGCAATGGACTCCTCCATCGCCTTGGCGATGGCGTTGCAGTCGATACCTGCCTCTTGCCCGACGATCCGCAACTACGCATCCCGCGCACTACACTTGCGGAGCGGATGATCTTGCCCACCCTGGATGCTTCTCCTTATCCTGGGGTGGCACGCCTACTTTTGTTCTCTCTTCAATGCCGCCAAACCGGGACGCTTGCGGCATGCCATCGAATTTTGCGCTCCCTATCCGCTTGCGCCATCCTGACCTAGCGCAATTGGGACAGAGCAGGTCATGTCCTTTGCCGGCAATAGCCGTGATGAGGTCCGATCATGCCCACTATTCGTTCCAGTACTGTTCCGATGGCAGCAGGTTCCGAAGCTATGCCACCTGTTTGCGTGCGCGCCCACCCGACATTGCCAGCGACCGGTTTCCTACGTCAGTCCCAAGTGCTGGCCTTCGTTCCCATTTCCAAATCCACACTATGGCGGCGTATCCATGCACGTACCTTTCCCGAGCCCCTCAAGCTATCGGCACGGGTCACCGTATGGCGCGCCGAAGACATCCTCTGCTGGATTGCTCAGCAAGGCCGGCCGGGCTAAAAAGCAGATCAGAAGCCTTAAATAGGATGTTGCCGATTCCTGGCGAAGTCCGTGCCTCGATTGGGCAGTTTCCTGCTTCTGCATGGATAACGGGTGCAATTACAGGTTCCAGCCTGCAGTTCGGAGTTAATAGGCCTCTGCCTGACCACGAAATACCGCGTCTTTTCCGGCGATTCCGCCTGGTATTGAGGGGGCCGGTGCTCGAACATTTTGGCGGATTGTGTTGGAACTGTCATATGGGAGGTCTAGGTCATGCAAGACACACAGGAGATCGTCAAGCGCCCGGAAAACGTCCTGCAATCGGTCGCGATGCTGCGTGCCGTAATCGACGGGGAAACCTACGAGACGGTCGCCATCCGCTTTGGCATCTCACGGACTGCGGTTGAGCGGCGGATCAAGCTGGTCGCTGTCCAATTGACTCGATTGGTGGGTGTGGATGGACTACAAGAAGAAGGGGCGGCTTTCGTACGGCGGCTGCGTCTGCACCGCGACGCCATTCTGGTGGCGTTGGAAGGATTCGAACCCCAGACCATTGCCGGTAACCGGTCGGCACGTGTGTTGTCTGCGCAGGAGGTGGCACAGGGGGCGGTGCGCATCAAGGGCCGCACAAGCCGTACCTGGCATGACTTGGCGCTTTACTACATCCTGTTCTCTACGGGGCTGCGTCCCCTGGAGATTGCTCGGCTCGAAGTGCGCGACTATCTGCACCCCGACGGCAACGTGCGCCGGGAGTCGGAACTGCGGGCCGACGTAGCCATCAACGGCAAGCCGCGGCCGCTATATTTCAGTAGTAGCCGGCTCGACGAAGTGCTGGCTGCCTACTTCCAGGAGCGGTGCCGGTGCGGGTATGGGTTGGGTGAGCCGGAGGCCTACCGCGGCCTCGACCCGGGTAGCCGGGTGTTTCTGTCCCCGAGAGGCGAACCTTACAAGATCCTCCCTAACAACGATGCCCCGGGGCAGGACCGTCATGTCTGTCGCGCCCTACTGGAAACCTACCGCAAGTTGTTCCGCTATGCCGAATTGAAGGGCCTGAGCGCCCAGTCCGCGCGCCTGACGCTGATGTCGCGGATGTACGAGCGCGGTGCCGATGAGGACCAGGTGGGGGTGATTCTCGGCATTGGCGAGCGTAGCGCGGTACGCGAACTGCTGCCGCGTCCTCGAGCGACGCTGGCGGAAATTCTCGATGAATCGGTCTGAGTTGTGATGGACGCCCAGCGGTTTGCCATCCTTGGCCAGGTGATCGAGGACGACAGTCCGCAACTCCAGGAGGCACTTGCCAAAGTTTACGATACCTCCGAACGGCCCCGTTGTCTTTGCGTGCCGAACGGGGTCGAGATGTACGTAGCCCGACATCGACGGTTTGTCATTAAACGCATGCCGGACAGCGGCAGTGCCCACCATCCGGGTTGTCCTTCCTTCGAGCCTGAAGCGCAACTGTCGGGATTGGGCGAATTGATCGGCGACGCAGTGCTGGAATCCGTGCCGGGCCAGGTAGAGCTGCGCGTCGATTTTCCCTGGACAAGGATGACCGGGCACAGCGTGCCGCGCGGTGAACCACACGAGGTGGTCGAGGTGGGGGTGCCGCGACTGCGCATGACGTTGCGGGCCTTGCTGCATTTCCTGTTCGAGCGCGCCGGCTTCAACCGCTGGAGTCCGGCGATGGCGGGCAAGCGCAATCAGGGGGTGTTGTGCAAGTACCTGCTGGAAGCTGCCGAAGAGATCATGGTCAAGGGCGTACCGCTGGCCCAGCGCCTGTATGTGCCCGAGCCCTTTAGCGAAACCGCCAAGGCTGAGGTCGCCGGGCGCCGACGCGAGAAACTGGCGGTGCTGCGCCCCCACGATGGCCTGACGCCACTGGCCCTAGTGGTCGGCGATTACAAGGGAAACGACGTAACGGCTCAGGGGCGTCGGGTCTGGATTCGCCACATGCCGGATGCCCCGTTGCTGATCGCGGCCCGGAACTGGGAGCGGATCGAGCGGGTGTTTGCTCCCCTGTTCGAGGCGCGGGATGCCGACACCGGCCACCCGGTGCGCCTGGTCATGGCAGCGCTGATCCGCGCCCGCCGCGAATACACCTACGAGATCGAGGCGGTGAGTCTGATGTTGACGAGCGAGCAGTGGATTCCCCTCGAAGGCGTGCACGAACTGCCGTTGATCATCGCCTTGGTCGCCCAGCACCGCCGTTTCGTCAAACCCTTGCGCTACGACGCCCGCTCTGCCACAGCTTTTCCCAACGCCTTGCTGCTCGACGCCGGGCCGGCCCCGGTGCCCTTGCACGTCGTCAGCGCTTTCATGGATACCAAGGAGCGAGCTGCGAAGGAGAAAGCGGTTGCGGCGTGCAAGGACGACGCTTGGGTGTGGCGGACGGATCAGCCGATGCCTCCCTTGAAAAGTGTGATCGGCTCGGGCTGAAAGATATCCACATGGTCACCAAGGGTAAGGATCAGGACGCCACCATCACCAGTTCGCGCAGTTCGATCCCGGCCTTGAAGGAGGGAACCATTTCGCCGGTACTGTGACTGGCTCGCCAGTTTTCGGATGACGCCCTTGGCGCCCAGAGCGGAGGCTCCGGCTAAAGCTGCTGAACCCGCGAATTTCGACCAACTCGCTTTGGATAAGGACTACATGGACGGCGCCGAGGATTTCAGCTACCGCTATTTCGGCATCTTTCTGAATGAGTTGCGGAAAACGTTGGGCGAGCCTAGAGACCAGTTCGAAACGTGCCATGTCGGTATTTTAATCGCGACCGCAGTGGGTAAAGAATTGCATGGGGTTGATGCGAAAGGAAGTAGCGGGAACATGAATTGTCGGAATGTCCCGATGATCATGAAGGAGCGCCGCAATGGCCCATCCCAATACATCCCCGGTAATTGCCGTGCAGGGCGGTGGTGCGGAACCGACCTTGCTCGGCCAAGGACCTGCCCGCATTCCCACTGGCGGCAAGATCCGTGCTGGTATCAAAGTACTGACCAAGAAAGCCGCCGGTGAGCCGAAGGCTAAGGCGATTTACGAACGAGGCGTGGCTGCCGGCCAGTCCTTCGAGCAGATCGAGCGAGCTATCGCCGAAGCCTTGCCCGATCTCAAGACGCCGTTGGTACCTCGCAATGTGCCGTGGTTTACGGTGCGCGCGCAGGATTTTCCCAATCCAGAAATCGCCATGGCGATTCTGGAGGCTTATGGCGACGACCGGGGCGAGGGGCGTCGTCTTTACCGCTTCCCTGTGGTGTTCCCGTCAGACTTCTGGCAGACCGTCATGCCTCACGAACTGGCCGCTTGGGGCGTGCACGAGAAGCACTATTGGTCACAATACTCGGCTGATGGCCGGGTGCGCCATTGCATGGGCTATGCGCCGGTGCCGGTCGACGACACGGGCCGGCGCACGATCCGTCTCTTCGGTGGGCGCAAGACCATGGTCCGTGACGATAATGGCGGTCTCTGTGAACCCGAGGCCTGCCGCGAGTACCAGCAGCGCCAGTGCAACCTGACCGGGCGCTTCCTGTTCTTCATTCCCGGCATCCGCTCTATCAGCGCCTTCGAGCTGCACACCAACAGCTTCTATGCGATGAACGCGGCGATCCAGAAGTTCGAGACCGTGGGTTTCCTGCGCGGCGGGCGAATTTCCGGCTTCCTTGATCGGCAACGCACGCCGTTTTATCTGACCAAAAAACTGATGGAAGTAGCCCATATCGACGAGCAGGGAAGGGCGGTGCGCGTGCCCCAATGGATCATCGACCTGGAGGCACCGGTCGATGTAACGGCCTTGCTGCGCGACAACGATGATACCGAGACGATCTTGGTCCAGGCACAACTGGCGACCCAAGTGTTGCAAGGGAATCGCGCGGAGGCCGAGGTTGAATTCCCGGTGCCGGCAAACGAAGTTCATCAGCCTGCCTCGCCGGGCGGCGGCGGGTTTACCGAGGAGTCGCTGCAACGGGACGGGCACCCCAGTTTCGAGCAGTTGATGCGCCGGGTGGAAGCCTACGGAATTGCGCCTGAGCGGTACCGGACCTATGCTGACCGGCGCTGGGGACGGGGCTGGAAGCTCAACCCGAACGGTCGTCTCCAGGCCTGGAACGAGTTGGAACGATACGCCAACGACCCGCAGGGCTACGGCGACAAAATCGAGAGCGAACTGCGACTGGCTACACGCGGGAGGACAGCATGATCCGCATCGCCCATTTTTCCGACCTGCATTACGGTCCCCGAAACGTGGCGGAGGCCAATCGCTGTTTTTCTGCCGCGATTGACCGGGCCATCGCTTTGGGGGCAGAGGCGGCGGTCATCTCCGGCGACGCCACCGACCACGGCCTCGATTTGCACGCTCCGGCCGTCGGCCGGCTCGCCGTGCAACTGCGCCGGCTGGCCGACCATTGCCCGGTACTGATGCTGCAAGGCACTTTCTCGCACGAGCCGCCCGGAACGCTTTCCATCTTCCGGCTGTTGGGCGGACGGCATCCAATCCATGTCGCCGAGCGTATCGAGCAGGTGGCGCTGACAGCGCGTAGCGAATGGCTTCCTTCGAACGGTTGGTGCTTCGATGTCCTGCCGCCTAGTACGCGAGCCGTGTTCACCTGCCTGCCGACGGTCAACAAGGCGGCCGTGGCCGCGACGCTCGGCGCGGCGGAAGCCGCCCAGGCGGTCGGCGAGCACCTGGCTATGCTACTGCGCGGTTATGCGCCGATTCACCGCGCGGCCCGCCGGCTGGGCGTGCCTACCATCGGCGTTTCACATGGCACCGTGTTCGGTTCCCTGAACGAGCACGGCGTGCCGATGGCCGGCTTCGACCACGAATTCACCACCGGTGCTCTGTTCGGCGCCGAGGCCCAGGCGTTCATGTTGGGGCACATCCATCGCCGTCAGTCCTGGGGGTTCGAGGGCCGGGGAGGGCGGCAATGTATTGCCTATGCCGGTTCGATCGGCCGTTTCCATTACGGCGAGGAGGGTGAGAAAGGTTTTCTGTGGTGGGAGGTCGACGCCGATCAGGCCCTCTGCATGCTGGAACCGACACCCGCCCGTCGGACCCTGGATGTCGTTTTCGAGGGCAAGCCGGACCTCGATGCCCTGCGCGCCGCCATCGCCGGGCAGGACATCGCCGGGGCTTTCTTGCGCGTGCGCTGGACCGTCGCCGACGAGGATCGACATGAGGTCGACCGTGCCGCCATCGAGCAACTGCTAAGCACGGCGGCGGAAATCAAGCTGGAGGGGCGGATCGTCCCGGTGGTAAGGACGCGGGCAGCAGGGATTTCGCAGCTGACGAACCTGGCGGACAAGGTTCGGGCATGGGCCGATGTTGCCGGGGTTAGCGACGAGCCTCTGCAGCAGTGTCTGGCCGCGTTGCATATTGAGAGCCCGGAAGATATTGCCCAGCGCTTGCTCCGCGCTAAAGCCTCCGCTGCCGCCTAATACGGTGGTTGCCCAGATCCGAATTCAGGAAGAGACAGTGGCACCCGCGTCCTCGCGGTGTCTTGTGCCAGCGTACGGACCGGCATTCAGGAAAAGAAGCGGAAAGTGACGAGGCGATTGCGGTTCTCGATGAATTTGCCGATTTCCCGGTCGGCCATGGCCGTTTTGCCGAAGATCAGACGCTAGATTCGGGTGATCACGATATGCGTGGATCGGGTGCGCCAGCAGACCCAGCCGAGGAGAGCACCGATGGTCAGCGCGAAGAGCACCGGTTGGGGGAGGCCGATCTTGTCGGCCAGCCATTGCGTCAAACCGCTGAATTCGATCGAAGTGTTCATGATCCAGAAATGAGTTGAAGGAGTTTCAGTAATAGGCAGGTCCAGTCTCATGGCATGAGACGCCGCCTGATGATTATGGAATGCTTTCTGAATCATTGTGGCGACAAAGCATCTCGATACCGGGGAGACATGAGAGCCTTCCCATGAGTAGTAGGTTGCGATCCGGGGAATCCAAGACTTGAATGCCAAATCCGGAATGAGATCCTGAATGTTCATTCAAGGAGCGACCAATGCAACCGCTTTCACTGACATTGAAGGGCTTTCGCGGCATCCGCGATGGCCTGGGGCGTAATGTTCTCGCGCTCGACTTCGAGCAACTAGCCGCCGGTGCCGAACTGGTAGCCATTGTCGGCGGCAACGGGCGCGGCAAGACCACCGTGATGGACAACATGCACCCGTACCTCACGATGCCCTCACGTGCCGGAGCGTCAGGACCGGGAGGCTTCTCTTATTACGACCACGTCTGCTTGCCAGAAAACGAGAAAGACCTGATCTGGACCCACGACGGCCGCAGTTACCGCTCGCAGGTCGTGATTCGCGTGAACGGCCGGCGCAAGACCGAAGCCTTCCTGTTCGTCCTCGCCGGCGATGGGGGCTGGAAACCCGTGGTGTTGGATGACGGCACCGTGTCCGATGGCAAGGTGGATACCTATACCCGCTGTGTCGAGGCCATCTGCGGTAGCGCCGATACCTTCTTCACCTCAGTATTCTCGGCGCAGGGGAAGCGGCAGTTGAGCGCCTACCGCAATGCCGAGATCAAGACCCTGCTGGCCGACCTGCTGGGCCAGGAGGAGATCAGGGCCCTCGGCCATAAAGCGGCCGAGACGGCGCGCCTCCTCAAGACGGGCCTCGCGGCGATCCGGCAGGAACAGGCTGGGCTGAACGATGACGCACAGCGGATTCAGGGCGAACGGCGGCGGCTCGACGGCGCCCAGGCGCGCGTTGTGCAGAGCCTGTCGACCCGGCAGACCCTTCAGGTTGCGCAGGAGTCGGCGCGAACCCGGCATGCCCAGTTGATCGCCGAGCGCGAGCAGGCGCAAGGTATGGAAGCGCGCCGGCGGCAACTCCAGGGCGAATGCCAAGCGGTGGAGCAGGCCGGCAAAGAGGCCAGCGAAGCCTTGCAGGCCCAGGCGCGGGGGGAGCAACAGAGGCTGGAACGGCTGGAGCAGCGTATCGCCCAGCGTCTCGGTCAGGAACACAAGCGCCGGCTGGTCATGCAGAGCCAGCGCCGGCAATGCCTGGCTCTGCTGGCGGGAGAGCAAACCGTACAGTGTGCGGCCCTCCGCCTACCGCTGGCTGAGCGGGTACTGTCATTGCGTTCGGCGCAGGTTGTCACGTGGCGGAATCTGCTTCAACGTCTGACCCAGTACCAGGCTGCCGAGCGAATGGCCCGGCAGAGTTTGTCTGGGATCGAGCGTGAGGCGGGGCAGGCGGCGCTCAAGGCCGAGGAGTTGGCGCAGCGCTTCGGGCTGACCGGCGAGGTGCCGTGTGCCGGTACCGACCTGCAGGGGCAATGCAAACTTCTGGGCGATGCGCGGGAAGCCGAAGTCCTGATGCCTAGCGCCCAAGGGACGATCCAGCGCCTGGGGCGCGAGAAGGCGACAGTACAGAATGAACTGGACGCCTTGCGCGGACAGCTTGAGGCCCTCGTCGCTGCGCCGCAGGCATTGACCAAGGCCGAGTATCGGGCCGAGCGGGCCCGGGCGCGTGCCTCGCGGTTTGTGCTGCTGGCCGCTCAGGGCGGGGAAATGGCACGGGCGCGAGCCACGCTGGTTGAGATCGAACGGGATATGGCGGCACTGGGTCCCCATGCCGCCGATCAGCCGCCTGAAGAGACGCCCGAGGAGGCGGTTGAGCGCCAGCAGGTCAATACGGCAAGATTGGCCATCGCGGTTCAGCACGAACAGCAGGCCAAGCGGTCCCGTGCCACTCTTGATCGGCTCCAGCAGGCGCTGGCGGCCTTGCCAGCACCTTACGACGAACAGCGCCTGATCGATGCGCGGCAGGGGATGGAGCAGGCGGTGCAATCCGTCACTGCCGCCGAGCAAGCTCATCTCGCCGCGATACGGGATGCCGAAGCCCTGGGGGCTCTGGTACAGCAGGCAGCGGCGCTGGCGGGTCGCCAAGCGCAGGTGGCCGAACGTATCGCCACCGTCGAACTCGAATTGGGCCACTGGAACCTGTTCGCCAGGTGCATGAGCAACGACGGCCTGATTGCACTGGCCATCGACGATGCCGGTCCGGCCTTGTCGGGGTTGGCCAACGACCTCCTGCTGGCCTGCTACGGTCCCCGTTTTACGGTCTCCCTCCAAACGCTGGTGGAGACCGGCAAGGGTGAGCAGAAGGAAGGTTTCGAGATCATCGTGTACGACAGCGAATCGGGTGAAAGCAAAAGTGTCGGCCTGATGAGCGGTGGCGAGCGGGTGTGGATCAACGAATGCCTGATCCGGGCGGTAGCGCTCTACCTCGCCCAGCACACCGGGCGGCGCTACGGAACGCTGTTCTCGGACGAGGCCGATGGACCGCTGGACGCCGAGCGCAAGCGCATGTTCATGGCGATGAAGCGGGAGGTGCTGCGGCTGGGCGGCTACCGGCAGGAGTTCTTCGTGTCCCAGACGCCGGAATTGACCGCCATGGCGGATGCGGTGATTGATCTGGAGGCTCATGTGGAATCGTCGCCTAAAGCACCAGCGAAGGTATAGGCCCAACCTCCGGGCCGTGCAGTATTGGTACGAATAGCCCCCCGAGATGGCCGGTTCTGATCGGCCATCTCGATGATCACGCCGCCCGAAAGCATGAGTCGGGCGTGGTGCGGGCTTAACGTGCGGGCTCTGGCAGGTCGAAGGCGGCGAGGCCGTCGATCAGGGCTGCCTCGCTGTCGAACTTCAACCAGACCACACCCGCCTGCTCGGCGACTTCGAAGATTGCAGCCAGATCAGCCTCCGTCGGAATGCGGTAGCGGGGTGCGCCGACATAAAGGATGCCGCCGAAGTCGGTCGGATAGGCGTTGACGGACAACTCGTCATCGGCCAGTTTTTGGCGGGTGCTCGGGCTCAGATGCAAGAGCGATAGTGTGGCCAGAGATTCGGTGTGGGCTCGCAGGCTTGCCACGGATTCTGTTGTCATGTGGGTCTCCTCCATGTGGGCGAAATGTCGATCTGGTCTTCGTGCACCTGCCAGTCTGACGGCTGTAGATCATGCCGCAGTCGCGGCAACGGAACCAGCGCAGGTGTCCCAGCGTACCGAGCGGCACGCCATCACCGGCGCAAAGGGGACAATGGGAAGAGGGGCTGGTCGACATCAAGCCCTCCTTCTCATGACTGAAATGCCAATCCGACCCGGTAACGCGGCCATGCCGCTTGAGATCGGAAAGGGCGGATTGGATGGGCTGCGCATGACTTTAAATCAGCCCACGTTCGGCAAAAGAGAGCACCTGGTCGCCAGCCACGACAAAATGGTCGATGACCCGTACGTCCACCAGGTTCAACGCCGACTTCAGGGTCTGCGTCAGCGCTTCATCGGCACGCGACGGCTCGGCTTCTCCCGAAGGGTGGTTGTGCGCCACGGCCAATGCAGCTGCGTTGCGGGCGAGTGCGCCCTTGACCACTTCGCGGGGATAGACAGAGGTCTGGGTCAGGGTTCCCCGAAACAACTCTTCGGTCTCGATCAGGCGGTGATGCGCATCGAGGTAAAGGACCAGGAACACCTCGTGTTCCAGCCCGGCGCAGTGGAGACGCAGCCAATCGCGCAGGACTTGCGGCGATGACATGATCGGAGCGTTGCGCATTTGCTCGTGCAGGTCGCGTAACAGCAACTCGCGGGCGACCTTTAGACGGCGGGTGAGCACGGTATCGGACTTACCTTCCGTGCCAGTGGTACCAACGGCATCGCTGACATGCCAGCGGTGCTCACTCGACGTACAAACCGAAGGTGACAGCAGTTCGCTGACCAGGTCGGCACGGGACAGGGCAGACATATTCATGACGTTCTCCTCTACAAGTAGGCGAAGCGGGAACGCCGATCCCGACGGGGACAGAGTCCCCGTTTGGGATGAATGTGCGGACGAATGTAGCAACATCGGCCGACACGATAGTTGAGGCAGGTATCGACTGCGACGCCGGCCTGGGGCCGGGCAACATTCCACGATGGAATGTCTATCAGCCCGCCCAGTTTCCAGCATTGGATATATCGCTTCAAGGGGCGATAGCAGATGCCATGCACAAGCGGCCCGAATCCGACCGGCTTATGCAGGGTGTCGGTGGTGATGGGGTCTCATTGAAAGATGCGGGGTTCGATCGTCGCCCCTCGCATGAAAGCGACGTAGGCGCCGGCTTTCCCGATGTCCCCGAAACTCGCGACGATCGCCCCTCTCCACAGGACGTCCCAAGGCCGTTCGGCAGCGTCGGAAGGTTTGATGCTCAGGTCCGCTTCGCGGTAGCCGGGATGGCGGTACAGAAAGTTGCCGGATGCCCAATCCACGATGCCGAGAATGCTGGCACACAGGATGGCGCTGCCGCCGTGCTCGCCAGATTCGACCAAGAGCGGAACTTTCAGGGTTCCGGTCGAGCGGCCGATCCGACCAACGACATCATGCTCCTCGAGCCAGGGTTCGCCGGTGCGAGTGTCGCCCGGAATCAGGCGTATCTTGCGCTCCTGGGCGCGGCAGGATTCCAGGATTTTGGCGGCTTTTTGATCGGTGCCGGGATCGAAGTAGGTCGTGCGCGTCAGGGGCGACTGGCCCCAGGCGTGGACGGCATTACAGTACTTTTCGTAGCCGGCGAGGGTCGCATAGTCCTCATCGGTGAAAGCCAAGTCAGGCCGGCCCAATTTTTGGGCGATCTGATTGGCGTGGTTGCGGGCGTTGGCAAAGCCAAAGCTGGTATAGCCTTCGCCGCAATCGATCACGTAAAGTTGTTGCTCGGGATTGATGCGGATTTTGTTCATGTCAGGTTCCTCTCAAAACGGTGCGGAGCCCGACCTTGGGGGCCGGGGCCCCGCAGGGGAGTTGGATCGTTCTGTAAACTCGGGAATGGTGTGCTTCAGGCTACTTGGGCTACCGGCTGGCGGCTTTGGTCGGGCGCCATCTCGTCGGCGATGACGAGTTGGTCGGACTGCAGGCGGTCCAGCTTCAGCAGCAGGGCCTCTGCATGTTCCTGGTCATCCGGGTTCAAGGACGGGCGCAGTTGCAGGACTTCTTTCTTGATGATGCGAAGTTCCTGAACGATGGCACGGTCGGCGTGCGCTTCGATGGCGTTCAGGATGGCGGTAACAGTGATCATCGATGGCTTCCTTTCATTGCTGTAGAAATGAGTGGGCATGTCGGTGCCGATTGGCGGGCTTTGGGGCTTGATGGGGGCAGATCGGCCGGGCGGTGTCCTGGCTGCGCCAAGTCGTCTTGGGAGGGCTCGCAAGCGTTACGGGATATGGGATCGGGGCGAACGGCCTATGCGCCGCAGGCGGGGCAGCGGGCGTAGGTGTTCGGCGATCCGTATACGGCAGCGGGTGCTGCCGCATCACAGGTCAGCCGGGTCTGTGCCCGGCGCTTCTGAGGTCAGCTAGCGCGACGCTTTGGCGCCGGGCGAGACCAGTATTTCAGTAGATGCGGGTGTCGGGGCGGCTGCCTGCTGTTTGAAGGCCGTGCGTGCAGTGGCGAACGCTGCTTCGCGAGCCAGGCGGCGAACCTGAGCAACGGCCGGTTCCTCGGCCGCTTCGGGTAGGCATTCGACAGCGAGGTCGCCGCCACGATGTAGTCCAGCCAGCAGACTTTGCCAGGGACGGACGAACACGCCGTGGCAGAGCCAACGGGCGAACTGCCCGATCCGTTGGTCGCGCGCTTCGCGTGCCTTGTGCCGGCGCAAGGATTCCTTGCAGCACAGGTACAGAGCGAGATGGGTGCGCTTCATTTCGGGATCGGACTCGAGTTGGGACATGACTTCGGTGGCGATGGCCGGATCGTGGCCGACACGCCGGTAGAAGCCTATCCAGGCGCGCTCTTCCTCGGACTCGATGCTGGTGCGTCTTGCGTGAGGACGGGGTTTTTCAGGAGACATGGTGTTTTCTCCAAGGTGAAATAGAGGGAACACCTGTCCCCGGTCAGGGAGGCGGTGGACTCCCCTGGGTTGCACGGGCCTGTGGCTCGGTTATGCTGATCGCCTACAGGTTGGAAGGAGCCCACAGCATGCTGCGTGCAGGCAAAGTACTTCGGTTCACGCCCGACGAAATCGAGATCTACCGAAAACTCGGTCTCGACTTCGACGGGGCGCGAACGCAGGACGACATCGAACAGGCATTGGCCCAATGGGCCGATACACTGAACGACGAACGTCCCGATCTCCTGGAAAAGATTGCTGTGGAAATGGCGAAAGCCAAGGGCATCCCACTACCCGCACGCTTGCTGCGGGTGCGCTGATGCCCCGGCCTTGCCGTTGTTCTCGGCAATCCGAATCCAACGGTCGGCGATCCGGTCCAGATAGACCAGGTCACCGATTTCGATCTCGCCCGACTCTCGCAAGCGGGCGATGACTTCCTTGACCAAGACAGGGTCGTCCTTGGCCAACTGAACCACGGTGGCGGCGATGCGCCGGCGGTAGAGGACGATTGACATCATCAGCCTCCAATTTCGCGATGCTCAAGGCTGCGGGCCTTACGCTGTGAGGCGGGCGGCTGCGGCTTCAGAAGCGCGGCTACGGTCGACGTGCGCGAGGTGGGCCGGGGACGCCCGGAACCACCCAGCAGTACGGCAATCGGATCTGACGTTCTGGACACGGGGAGTGCGAACATGGTGTTCTCCTTCGGAAATGAAAGGGAACACCGATCCCTGGCGGGGAACTTGGAGTTCCCCGTTCGGGATGCGCAGCTATAACGGCGGCGCGGCTCAATACCTGCCTGGCGGCAGATGCGGTATGGAAGGCTCGCGCTTCTTGCGAAACGGAGCCTTCGCTCACTGCCGAATGACCCGAAGGTTGTCCGGCTGTGCAACAGTCAGCCAGTCGGCTGAAATAGACACTCGGTCATGGCAATGACTAAGCCCGACCGAAGCCGGGTAACTCTGAAAGGCAGGTCACGACTGCGACGCCAGCGATGCTGGACTTCAGGGCAACTGGAGTTGTCGATGAAGGCTGTGCAGACACGATGTCCGCAGAAAGCCCTTGCAGTATGGTGCTGGTTACGTCTTCGGCTCAAGGCTGTCCGGCCATTTGCCACCGGCAAGCGCCCGGCGCCGAGATCGCTTTCGCGAAATTATCGTTTCCGAACAGTCCATCCATAGGGAAACAGGATGCGTTTATGACCCTGCTTGTCGAATGAAAGGTAATTGACGGTCAGTAAATGGGAAGGAATCACCATTTGTTCTGCCACCCAGACTGGCCTTCCCGCGTTTGGCAGGGCGCTGGAAGTCGCATTGACCCGAGTAGAAAAGAAAACCCCCACAGTCGTTCGACCGTGGGGGTAAGTGTAATCAAGCAGCTTGTCGCACCTCTTCGGTATCGATTTTCCCGATGCCCGCCTCGTCCTTGTCCAGGTCGAGTTGCCCGAGTAGTTCGCGCTGCCGAACCAATAGATCGGTCAGGCGGCCTTCGTGCTCGAAGGGGCGGGTCAGTTCGAGCCGGAGATCCTCCAGCCGCTTACACCGTGTTGCCAACAATGTCCCGGCATCGGTGTGGTGCTTGGCTATCGATTCCAAAGCGCCAAGCAGGGCGGCTACGAGAGACGGACCCGTTTGATAGGAATCGGCTTGGTACAGGCAGTGCCCGGACAGGTAGAGGTTGGGCACTTCACCGCTACGGGTGGCTCGCACACCGAGATCGAAGCCGCCGAAGCGGCCGACAATGCGTTCGATCGGGCGGCTCGCCGTCTGCACTTCTTCCTTCGCGGATTTCACCAGGCCGCGCAGCACCTCTCCCGCGGCATCGGCGCCGACGATCCGCCGGCGGCCGAGTTCCAGGGGGAAGTCCTGCAAGGTCGGGGCTTCTGCCCGTTCCAGATCCTGGGCATAGAGCGTGATCTTGTTTTCCAGCGCCTCGATCATCATCGGCAGCCGGCTCACCTCACTTTCGTTGGCATAGCGCTGGTTGCGCCACACCGAGAACAAAGTGGCGAGCCGGGCCACCTCCGCATCCACGCCGGCCTTCTCGATCACCAACGGATTACCCGACGCCAAGGCTTTCACCTCGGCATAGGACAGTGCCGCCAGTTCCACATCCTCCAGCGAGCGGATGCCTTTGTCGCCTGCCATGACCTGAGCGATGAAGCGTGCCTTGGTCTCCAGCGTCTGCCACGAGTAACTGTCGAAGCTTTGCTGGGTGACGTAGCGGAATATCTCCACTTCCTCGCTCAGGTTGCCCTGGCGCAGGATGCGGCCTTCCCGTTGCTCCACATCGCAGGGACGCCACGGGGCGTCCAAGTGATGCAGGGCGACGAGGCGCGTCTGCACGTTGGTGCCCACCCCCATCTTGGCAGTGGACCCCAGCAGCACCCGCACCCGGCCTTCCCGGACCGCCTTGAACAGCGCGGCCTTCTGGGCATCGGTCTGGGCGTCATGGATGAAGGCGATTTCCTTTTCAGGAATGCCCACCACCATGAGCCGCGCCCGCAAGTCGTCGTATACGCTGAACGACTTGCCGCCCTTGGGGGACGACAAGTCGCAGAACACCAACTGCGCGCCGCGGAAATCCATCGTGCGTTGCCAGATGGCATGCACTTCCCGCACGCAGGCGGCCACCTTGCCGTTATCGTCGAAGCGGGCCGTTGGCGCCACCAGCCGGAAGTCCAGCGCAGCCTTGCGGCCGTCGGTGGTCACCGCCAGCATGTTGTCGTCCTTGGGATCGACCTCGCCGTTGCGGATCGCCTCGGCGCGCAGCACCAGGCTTTGCACGAAAGCTTTCAACGACGGGCTGGCCGGGCAGGCGACGATGCGCGGCTTGCCACCACGCAGTTTCGGCACCGGCAGCTCCAGCATTTCGGCCGTGCGGATGTCGGCCACTTCGCCGAACACCGTCATCAACTCGGGCACGTTGATGAAACGTGCGAAGCGCGTGTGCATGCGGTAGCCGCTGCCGTCCGGCGCGATTTCCAGCGCTGTCACGCTCTCCCCGAAAGTCGCCGCCCAGGCATCGAACTGCTGCAGCCCGAGTTCCTCCAGCCGGTTGGGCTGCAGGTAGCGCATCATGGTGTGAATCTCCGCCATGGTGTTGGCCACCGGCGTCGCCGTCGCAAACACCACGCCGCGCTGCGCATTGCCGTGGCGCTGCATGGTGTAGCGCGTCTTCAGGAACAGATCGAAGGCGCGCTCCGAACTGGTCAGCGGCAGGCCAGCCACACGGGTCATCTTGGTGAACCGGTAGAGGTTCTTGTGCAAGTGGGCTTCGTCGACAAACAGCCAGTCGATTCCGAGTTGCTCCCAGGTCAGCAGGTTGTCCTTCTTGCTATCGGCGGACAGCTTTTCCAGCCGGACCTGCCAGCTTTTCTTCATCGTCTCGAGTTGCTTGACGATCCGGTTGGAGCGGTCGTTGCTTTTCTCGGCGCGTACCGCCATTTCTATTTCATGGATGATCTCCTTGATGTAGCCCTCGGTGAATTGCGGCGAAAGCTTGATGCGCTCGAAGCTCGAGTGCGTGATGACCACCGCGTCCCAGTCGCCCGTGGCGATGCGCGACACCAGTTCGCGCCGGCGATCGCCTTCCAAGTCCTCCTTCGTCGCCATCAGCACCGAGGCGTTCGGGTAGAGCCGGACAAACTCCGCGGTGTACTGGCCCAGCATGTGGTTGGGCACCACATGGCAGGGCTTGTTGGCAAACCCCAGGCGGCGTAGCTCCATGCTGGCGATGACGCAGACTGCCGTCTTGCCGGCGCCGACCACGTGGAAGAGGCCGGTGTTGCCCGACTGCACGATGCGCCACACCGCGTTCGGCTGGTGCGGATGCAACTCGAAGCACCGCGAGAAGCCGGGTAGCTTCAGGTGCGAGCCGTCGAAGTGCCGCGGTCGCGTCGCGTTGAACAAGTCGTTATAGATGCGGCAGAGCCGTTCGCGGCGTTCGGTCTCCGAGAAGGCCCAGGTCGCGAAGCGTTCCTTGACCAGGCCCAGCTTTTCCCGGGCGGCCAAGGTCTCGTCAGAATTGACGTAGTACTTGTCGGTTACCGGGTCGCGGTCACGCACCGTCGGCACCTGGACGTTCAGCGCGCACAGCACCAGTTCGATGGCGTTCATGCGCGAGGTGCCGAACCCCTGGGTCACCTTGACGTTCTGCCGGGCTTCCCACTCGCCGTACTTTACCGACCAGGCGCCAGCCTCGGCCGAGTAGCCAACTTGGCAGTCCTTCAGTTCCAGTACTTCCTGGACGAAGGTCTCGACGTCATGGGCCGGAACCCATACCGCGCCCAGACGCGGCTCAATGGCCGCCGGCGGCAGATCCTCCGGCTGCACCTGCTCCAGCGCCTCGACATTGCGCCGATAGGCCGGGCCCGACAGCACCGCCTGCTTGAGCTTCGTTTTCACGTTGCCCGACAGGTAGTCGTCGGCGGTCTTCCAGTTCCTGTCCATCGGGTCCTGGAAGATATGGCCGGCACTGGCCAGTGTCTCCAACACTTCAGCTTCCGGTGCTTCCAGCAGCCTGACCATATAAGCCGGATCGACCCGGCCACGCCATTGCACCGAGGCGGCCAGGGCCTCGCTCGGCTCGCCTGCATGATCCGGTTCGACCACGCGGCTCAAGGTGCGCTGGGTAAACAGCGCCGCCTTGCGCGCCGTCCCCGACTCTTCGTCGTAATGCTCCAGGGACAACAGCAGCGGATAGTCCGGGTCGCGCCGAAATGCCAGCGCGTTGGCCCGGGCCGTCAGGCAGGCGTACTTGGCGACGAAGCGGTCGTAGGTGCCGTTGAGCATCGCCCGCAGGTGACCCAGACGAACATCGTTCTCTTCGGCCAGTTGCGCATCGAGCAGGGCCCGGGCATGGTCGCGGATCGCGCACATGCCGGTGACCCGGCCCCGTTGCGTGGCATTGAGCTGGTCATGGACATCGACCAGTTCACCGCCGTCGACCCGATGGACCCGCCCTTGATGCAGGCGGAAGCTGCCGGGGCGGGCGCCGGCCTCGGCCGGTACGACCACGCGCAGCGGTGCCACCGCATGCTTCACCGACTCAAAAACACCGGTGGGCAGCAGGGCGATGCGCTCGCGCAGCGCCGCCTCCAGGTCGCCCTCGAAGACTGCCATCGGGACTTCCTCGTAGCCGTTGCTTTCGCTGCGGATGCGACCGATGCAGAACTCGGGGTGCCGCACGTACCATTCGTTGATCGGCAGGTAGCGGTTGCTTGGCGCCTGGGGATGCCTCAATTCATTCGGCACCGCGGTGATGTCCAGCCACTCGGCTTCGACCATCTCCGAGCGTTGCCGCTTGCGCAGGAACAGGATGTCGGTCTGCACCTCGGTGGCGGCGATGCCGGCAAAGGCCCCTTTGGGGAGCCGGATGGCCCCCAGTAGGTGGGCCTGGCTCGCAAGGTACCGGCGTACCGTCTCCTGCCGGGACTCCAGCGTGTGACTGCTGGTGATGAGGCAGACCAGCCCACCGGGCCGCACCAGGTCGAGGGCGCGGCCGAGGAAGTAGTTGTGGATGCTGTAGTGGGCGTAAGCCCGGTTGCTCTGGTCGGCGACCTGGTACTTGCCGAAAGGAACGTTGCCGATCACCAGGTCGAACCAGTTCTCGGGCAGCGGCGTCTTCTCGAAGGGAGCGATGCGTACGTCCGCACCGCCGGTAGCGTAGAGTGCCTGCAGGATGCGACCCGAAAGGCGGTCGATCTCGATGGCGGTGACGGTGCTGTGCTCCGCCAGGTTCTCCGGCATGGCGCCGATGAAGTGGCCGATGCCGGCCGCCGGTTCGAGGACGCGGCCGCCGGTGAAGCCGAAGCCGCGGATCGCCTGCCACATGGCCTCGACCACATGGATCTCGGTGTAGTGGCTGTTGTTGACGGAGGCTCTTGCGGATTCATAGTCCTCGGCCGGCAGCAGGGCCTGCAAGCGGCGGGAACGTTCGGCCCAGGCGGGCTCGTCCGTGTCCAGGTTGAAGCTCCCTGGCAGACCGCCCCAGCCGGTGTAGCGCTGGAGGGCCTGGCGCTCTTCTGCACTGGCGGCGCGGTTCTCGGTCTCGATCCGTTGCAGGGTGTCGATGGCCGCCAGATTGGCTTCGAACTTGGCGACGGTGCCAACCGGATAGAGCCGACCGGCGTGGGTGAGGCGCGGCCACAGGAGGCGCGGTGCGGCCTCGACGACCTGGCTGCTCGTGCGCCAACTGGCGCGGGCGACAACAGTGGGTTCAGGTGTCTCGACCGCGGCGATTTCGATGGCTTCTGCCGGGGTGGCTTCCACCGTCGGAATGGCGATGGGGGCTGCCGCTTCCGGCAGGGTTGGGGGCTCGGGCTCGTCCGGATCGAATCCGGGCAGCCACAGGGATGGCGCGGTGGAACGGCGGGCCATGGGTGTTCTCCAAAGAAAAATGGGGAACACACCGATCCCGGGGGAGGCGTGCTCCCCGGTGGGATGGCAAAGGTATGGCGGTGACCGATGCTGCGGTCACGGACAGGCGCGAAAAAACCGCGTCGGACTTCAGGGTGAAGTCGACGGCGTGGGCAAAGTGGATGTGCCTGGGTTCAGGGAACCAGTCGACGGGCGTCGGCAGGCATGGGTCTCAGTTTGGGATGAATTACGAGCCCAGGGCAGGGCGGCGGTGAATCGTCAAGGCAGGTAACGACTGCGGCGCCAGCAGGGCTGGCTTCAGGGCGATGGGTTTCACCGTGAAGACTGTGCGGACAACATGCCCGCGGATAGCCCTTACAGTTTGGCGGCGAGCAACGAAGCGCTCAAGAGTGCGGTGAAATTTGCCAAGCTCAGGCGCCTGTAATTGGCGGGGCTTGTTACAAGGGCAAGGCAAATACCCTTCGATGTGCCGGAGGTCTTTTCCGTCATAATTCCCGACAAGACAATCCGCCAGGGTAATCTGGAGCAACGATGACGATCATCAGGGAACACAATTTCACCCTAGCCACTGCGCGCCACGTCTTTTTGCATCCGTCTCGTGGCGTGATTTTTACCGCCGATGCTTTGCCTCTGGCCGAGGCGGAAAAGGTCGGATTCTTGCCGTTGATCATGTATGGTGTTTCCTTGCCAGGATTGCCGGCTACTGCCGTCCGATTTGTGGGCCTCGACGTCCCGCGCCCGATCATTGATGTTCTGACTGAATTCTGGAATTGCCTGCCGGAGCTGCGAGGTAAGCCTGAACGCTTGCGGATCAGCCGCAACTGCGCGGCCGCCGATCAGGGCTTTATCGAGGTGCTCCAAGGCGCCGGCATCACGGTCGACATCGCCGCATCAAACGATAAGTCTCATGCGGCGGTACTGCGAAACGGGCAGAAGGATGCCAGGCAACTCCAGTTCTACTTGCCGAAATCGCTAGATGAACTCCACAAAATTGCCGACAGGGCTTTCAGTTTTCGTTGCCAGCATTTCAGCAAAGTCGCCCAGCGCCAACTCGCCGAGCAATGGAAAGAACTTCCGTTGGTTGAGCCAAAGGTCGACGTGCCCGATAACCTGGACTGGACGCAGGGGGATTGGTTATCTGCTTGGCAAATGAACGTTCCTACGAATATCCCGCGCTACTGGGACGCATCAAACGATCCAAAACTGAAAAACTGGCTCTTCTCAGGTGATGCGGATGATGCGATGGCCGATCCGAGCAGCGGAGATATCCCTGCTAAGGAGCCTATGGAGTATTTCGATAACACGGCAAGCAACGAGGTCAGCAGCATGATCCAATGCTGGCCAGGTGGCAAAAAAGCAATCGCCGATTCGATCGAGGTCACCGCCAAGGAGATCAATTGGATGATCGCCGGGCAACAGGCTCTGCCGCCGGAAAAATTCGACCGCTTGCTGGATATTCTGGGTTTTCAGGCAAGGCATGAATACTACGAGCCAAGCAAGCCGTGCATTCTGATCGCCGAGATTGGAAAGCACGCACGAGAAGCCTACCTCGCCTTGACGCACGGTGGAGACTTGGCGCTTTCCATCGATGCCGTGCCGGATCAAGGTGTACCGGACCCAAGTTGGCAATACCTGACGTTTGCCGCCCATGGAAGCCAGCCGAGCGTCATCATGGTCCCGCGAGGGAGCCGGGTCAGTACTCAGATGCCAGACTACTTCATGAACTATACCGGGACACAAACAATTCCCGAGAAGGTCTACCGGGACATCGTGGCAACATGCGCGGCGGTTGGGCGAAAGCCAGCCCAGAACATCGCGTTGACGAAAGGTCTTTACCTAAGGCACAGCGAAACCTTCGATGAACTTGGGCGATCTTCTCGCTATTACTAATCAGGCTCCCTGATTTTCGGATTGATACGGTGTTCCTGTCAGGGGGCTGGAAATGGCTATCGTTGCTCACTTTTTCTATATCCGAAGAGTTTGTTCTGATTCAGTCCGGGTCTTGTAAATAAACGATCGGATGAGACGCTGGGGGCATGGATACCTCGACGACTTGCTTGATCGGCCCGCTCTACCACGGCACCCGTGATACTGCCGCCCGCACCATCTTGCGGGAAGGCTTCCGGCGTTCGCGTTCTCGTAGTTACACGGGCACTGGCATCTGCCTGAGCGAATCGCTTACCGTCGCCTACGAATACGGAATGTATGAGGCGGGGGGGTGCGTACTGGAAGCGCGGCTGGCGCCGAACGCACGCTGGACGGATCGGCTGGACAACAAGGCCACCAGTCGGGATGCCTGGGACGAGTTCTTTTCCGAGTCAGGAATGGATGCGGTGCGTGGCTTCGGCGGCAATGTCTGGGTGGTGTGGAACCCGGTCGTTCTGGTGTCCATTACCCGCTTGACCCAGCGCGAAGCGATCCAGTGCCTGTGCGCCGAGTTCGATGAGGATGGGCCACAGTGTGGCTACAACGCCGTCGTCTCCGACTATGCGAGCATCTGGTGGAAGCAGGACGCCAGCGACCCGAATCTCACCCGTTTTCCGGACTACCACCGCCAGTTGACCGAACGCTTAATGCGTTGTGTTGGCCGTCCCCATTCACTGAAAGCCTGACATGCCCCTGGAACAGCAACTCTTGGATCGGATCACGCTGGATGATCGCGGCGCCTTGTTCGAAGTCGCGCACTTTCTTGGGAAAGCGGAGCGGGCATGGGATCGGATCACTACGGAAAAGCAATCCGAACTCAATGCCATGCACCATGACGACGGTTCGCTTGCGCTGTGCCTGCGTCGGACTATGCAGGCAGCAGACGAACTGATCGAAGCGACCAAGGGACTGGCCGGTCGATAACGATGTGGGGTCGGAATAGGTGAGGGCCTTGCCGCCTGCTCGGCGCACGCCCTTGAAGAAAGCCTAACCCAAGAGAGCATGAAGGTATCCCACAGCAGGAGGCCTTCATGGAAACACTCGCTACCCCCACCTTGCCGCTGCACCGTATCGTGCAAGGCAAAAATCCCCGCGAATATTTTGATCCGGTCGAGATGGCCGACCTCGAAGCAGGATTGTGCGCCGCAGGTCGCGTCGTCCAGCCCATCCTTGTCCGTCCCATTCTCGGTTTCGACCTGTTCGAGATCGTGGCCGGCGAACGCCGCTGGCGTGCCGCGAAGAACGTCTTCGGCGACGACTACGACATGCCGGTGGTGATCGAAGCCCTGAACGACGAAGAGGCTGAGGCCATCGCCGTCATTGAGAACCACCACCGCGCTCCCATGTCCCATTCCGAGGAAGCACAGGCTGCCAAGCGCCAGTTGCTGCGCCACAAGGGCGACAAGGAAGAGGCGGCAGCGAGCCTCGGTTGGAAGCCCGAACTGCTGGAACGTCGGCTGGCGCTGCTGACCTGCACGCCCGCCGTGCTGTCCGCGCTCACCCGCCGCCAGATTCAACTCGGCCACGCCGAATTGCTGGCCGGCGTGCCACCCGACAAGCAGGACAACGTTTTGAGCGGCGTGCTCGCGCACAGGGTGCCGGTGGGCGTGCTCAAAGAACAGTTGGGCCGCTTCGCCCGCCAACTGGCCGCCGCCATCTTCGACACCGCCCAATGCTCGGCCTGCCCGCACAATTCTGCCCGGCAGGCAGGCCTCTTCGACGAATCCCTGGGCGAAGGCTACTGCCAGCACCCCACCCATTACGACGAACTGACCCTGCAAGCCATCGAGGCCAAGGCCCAAGGCCTGCGCGACCAGTATCCGCTGGTCCAGGTCGTGAAGTTGGCCGATGGCTGCGCCTACCTGCCGCTTGCAGCGGATGGCGACTTGGGAGTCGGCGCTGCGCAGTACGCCGCCTGTCAAGGCTGCGCATCATTCGGTTGCGTGGTGTCGGCGCTGCCCGGCAGCTACGGCGACGTGACCCATTCCCAATGCTTCGACGCGGCCTGCAACACGCAGAAGGTAGCGGCTTGGCGCAAGGCACGGCGCGAGAACGAGCAGCCGGTTCCCGCGAAAACAGCCAAGACCCAGGCTAAGTGCAACCAGCCCGGCGCGACTGGTGCGCAGCCCTCGAACCAGACTCCGCAGCGGGTGAAGGACTACCGCCTTGCCCAATGGCGCAAATGGGCGGCGAGAGAACTGATGATGCAGCCCGAGCGCAACCGGCGCGTGATGATCGCGCTGGCCCGCTGCGGCCATACCGGCGATGTCCGCACCGCCGAGTTCGGAGAGGTCGCCCAGCGGATCGCGGGGCCGTGGGTGGTCGAGCGTCTCGATTTCGCCGGCATCCTGCCCGAGGCTGCTGCCATCGACAAGCAGCATCTGGAGCAGTTGACGCTGGCGGTCACCGCCTCGGCGGCTTTTGGCGTCGGTTTGCACGATCTGGAAGCCTTGCTCAACTATCTCGAGGTCGACGAGGGGCGCCACTTCAAATGGAGCACAGAGTTCCTCGAACTGTTCACCATCAGCGAGTTGGAATCCCTGGCCGGCGAGGTCGGCCTGAAAGCGAAGATGGGGGCGGCTTTCAAGCTGGCGCGGGCCAGGAAGAAGGGCGACTTCATCAAGGCTTTGCTCGCCGTATCGGGTTTTGCCTACGAGGGCACCGTGCCTGCCGTCATGCAGTACCCGCGCCGCGCCGTTTCGGCAGCGTCCATCGTTCAGGCAAGCGACGACCTTCCGGTTTTTGCGGTTGAGCCTATGGAAGAAGAAGCCCTCGCTACCTGAGCGCCGTAGCCACTGGAAATCCCCCAATGCCTTCGTAGCATGGTCTCGAAGGCATTTCTTTTTTGAAGGAGCGTGACATGACGATGTTCGAAGAACTGTTTGCTTTGGCGACAAGCGCCACCTTGACGATGGTGCTCAGTGCCGACGAGAAAACCGGGCGGATGACGATCAACGTGATTCCCAAGCCGAAGAAGGATGTGGACGAAGCGGCACTGACCAAGGCCCTGAGCCTAACGGCGACGCCCGCCGAATTCGACGCCGGTTTCGTTGATGTGTTGAAGGGCTACCGGGAAGTCCGCCAGAGCCTCGCCGAGCAGGCCGAAGCTACGCAGGAAGTGCTGCAAGCAGCCAAGGTGGCATCGGCGAAGAAGGCGGGCGAGGCGATGACCAAGGCGGTCAGGCCCGCCCCCGCACCGGCCACGACGAAAGCCCCCGTCAAGGAACAATCCGACACGACCGCTGACTTGGGCGATGCCGAAGAGGGTGGCAATGCGCCACCACAGGCTGCTGTGACCGCTGCCAGCGGCGATCCCTACGACCTGTTCGGTTGAGCCCCGGCCTTGAAAACGGGCAGGGCAGCGAGAGACTGATTGCTAGAGCCTCCCCTTCGGGAGGCCGTCCAGACGACAGGAGTCCAACGATGAGCATTGCGATTAACGAAATCCGCCGGGTCTTCCGCTATAACGGTGTCGCGCTGCCTGACGTGCCGGGCATGGAGCCGAAGGAGGTCCGCGACCTCTACAGCGCCCAATATCCCGAACTCATCAGCGCCGAGATTGAGGCCGGCGAGGTCCGGGACGGCGTGCAGGAATACACCTTCCGCAAGGCGGTCGGAACCAAGGGCCAGACTGCTGCCGAAGGCGAGCAGCTCGCAGCCCTCAAGGCTGCTGTGGCCGAGGAATCTGAGGGGCGGATGGACCGTACCGGCAAGCTCGTCCGGGCACTGACCCGGCGCGGTACGCAGGAGCGTGGCAGCGCTTGGGGTGCTTTCGTGTTGCGCACCCGGCGCGATGCGAACGAATGCCATACGGCCCGCATCCTGCCGCCCAGCGACATGTTGGCACCGCTGCCATGATGGCTTTGGCGCTGCCCCGCATCGGACAACAGATGCCGCGCGCCATCGCGCCGGGGCCGCTGCTGGCGGCGAATGCCACGGTGTCGCGCTTTCTGATCGAGGCCGAAGCCTTCGATGAGTGCGACATCCCGGCGACCTGGAGCGACTCCCTCGATGCATGCCGGCTGGCGCTCGATGGCTGGCTCAAGCGCCAGATCGGCGCACTCCATTGCCTCACGCCGCGCTTTGCCCTGCATATGGTGTCTAGCAATGGCGACTACTACCGCTACTACGGCGGCCAGCCGCCCAAGGACTTCGACTTCGGCGCAGTGGAAGCATCGTGGTGTGAATATCATGAGCAGGAATGGCCGGTTGGGGCTGGGCTGGAGTCCCTCGGCGCCAGCGTGCCAGGCTTGGGGAGCGTCATCCTGCATGTGTTGTGCCGCCAGAGTGCCTTCGTCTATCCGCTGTTCACGCCCGACATCGCCTGCGATGTGGCGACCTATCTATATTGGTGCGGGGAGGATGACGAGGAAACCGCGCTCGACATGAACTGTGGCGAGGACGAAGAAGAACGCGAGGCGATGCGGGCGGAAATGGTCAGCAAGGCAACGTTGGAAGCGTCCTACCCGGCATGGGCGCGGCGTTGGCCCCGAGGGCTGGAACTGGCGCAGTGCGCCCGCTTCCTGCGCCGGACGATCAAGCGGCTGTCCGATCCAGGCGTCAAGGCGTTGGCTGAGGATGCGCTGGCGCTGGCCGGCCTGGAGATCGACGACAGTTTCCGTCCCGACATGGAGGGCGAATTCGTCGGCTTCGGGGCTGTGTTGTCATGGCGCGAGGGGGACGTGACCACGCGCATCTACGACGATCTTCTCGAACTCGCCCATCAGGGCGAATACTGCGAGCACATGGGCGAGATTCAGGTGCCGCTGGACGATCCCGGTGCCTTCGGCGCGTGGCAGCGGGCGATGGCCGACCGCTTCGAGGCCATTCGGCTGATCGACCGCTTGATTCATCGCCTCTCGGCAGGAAACTGATCGTGGAGGTAACGACCATGAACCAAGCCGAGTTTCTCATACAGGCCCCGAGCACCGGCACCGTGCATTTGCGCCGGGCGGTCCTGATCTACGACGGCCAGCAGGGCAGTGCGCTGGCGACCGTGCATGACATCGAGGAGGTCGACGGCGAAGCCGTCATCGGCGCTGGGCAGGCGATGACGCCCCGGGCGGCTATGGACCTCGCCAAGGCGTTGCTCAAGCGCGCCGCACACGGCGGTTTTCTGCCGGAGACGGTGCTCTATATGGATGGCGACCTGATTGTCTGGTGGGTACCCCCGGCCCGCCGCCACATCGCCTTTCGTGTCGACGCGGAACAGGCCGAAGCCTTCGGCGGACAGGAACGCGGCGAGAGCGTGCCCCATCCGGGACTGGTCTTTGCGGCTTCCAGTCGTGTCTGGCGGGTATGGGCGGTGAAGGGGGCAAGCCGCCCGACGCCGGCCACGGCCCTGTACCAAGTTCCTTACTTCAACGTCGACGTGCGGGGCAACATTTGCCAGGGCAACGCGCCGGTGCCCGAGGGCACGACGGTCGAGAAGATCGCCGCGTGGAACGATGCCTTCCTGCGCAGCTATTTCACCCACCCGAACGGCCCCGGCAAACTGGTGCGCTATCGTGGTGGTGCCTATGCTTTCTGGCGGGACATGCTCGACGGGCGATTCCAACGCTTTCCCGAGCGGGTGCTGGCCGACGTCAAGACCACGCTGGGCGGCCTCTTGGGTTTGAAGGAGGGCGCATGATGGATATGCGCGATCTCGCGTTGCAAACGGCCTGCCCCGTCATCGCTGCCCCGCGCTTCGGTCCATTGCCCGACATGGCGAACGGACAGCGCATTATCCTCGCCGCCAACGGCGTCTTCGTGCAGGTCAAGCTCGACTGGCTGGACTGCATCCAGCGGCTCTCTCCAGCGCTGCCGATCCCGCTGCCCTACGGCGGTATCGAAGAGCGGCTAACCTTCACCTTCGGCGTATTGCGCATCCGGTTGATCGAGGCATTCATCGAAGCCGCTCGCCGGGGCCTGCCTAACGAAGTGGCGGGAGCGCTGATCTACTCCCTACGCAACCAAAGTCTGCGGGTCGCGCTGTGCGAACCCATCGAGGTATCGCCTCACCAGATCGATTACCGGGTGCCGGCGATGGATGCCGACGAGACGCTGGCCGTGGACCTGCATACCCATGGCTACGGCAGACCGTTTTGGTCGGCCAAGGACGACTGCGACGATCAGGGCATCAAGGTGGCCGGCGTGTTCGGCTGTCTGCACCAGCCCAAGCCGCAAGCCCTGTTCCGCCTGGTGGTCAACGGCAGGTTCCGCCCTTTGCCCCATCCGTGGCAGGCCGACATCGACACGGCGTGTGACGTGACGCCTGACCTTGAGTCCGGCCTGCTGCGCCGGATACTGAATTTCTACCAAGGAAGGAGGTTCGGACCGTGGAACACCTGATCGATCCCGCATTGCTCGACCGTCGCGTCAGCATCCATCTGGTCGGCGTCGGCGGCAACGGCGCGCAGATGGCGGCCTGCCTCGCCCGACTCGACATTGCCATGAAGGCGCTCGGCCACCCCCATGGCCTGCACGTTACCGCCTTCGACGCCGACCGTGTGAGCGAAGCCAATGTGGGCCGGCAACTCTATAGCCCGGCCGACATCGGCCGGCACAAGGCCATCGTGACGATCCATCGCCTCAACCAATTCTATGGGCTCGACTGGATCGCCCATCCCGTGCGTTACGAGGCTTTTGAGACAAACCGCTACTCGCCGCCGAGTGCCGACATTCTGGTGAGTTGCGTGGACAGCCGCTCGGCGCGGCGGACTTTGCACGAGGCTGTATTCGACAGGGGCGGGCGCTATCGATACTGGCTGGACCTCGGCAATACCGAGGCCAACGCCCAGGTAGTGCTCGGGCAGGGGCCGGGCAGGGCGAAGGAGGAGGGAAGCACGCGCCTGCCCTGTGTCACCGAACTGTTCCCCGAACTGTTGGACGCCAACGTCCCGGATGACAACCGGCCCTCATGTTCGGTCCGGGTGTCACTGGCTTCCCAAGGTTTGTTCATCAACGACGTGGCCGTGCGCTTCGCGGCGCAGTTACTGTACGAACTCTTTTCCAAAGGGCGGCTTTGCCAGCACGGCGTCGTCGTCAATCTGGAGTCGAAACGGGTCGGCCCCATCGATGTCGATCCGCGAACCTGGGAGCGTTTTGGCTGCCGAAGCGTGGTCTGAGTTTGCTCCCCGAGAGATTTAAGGAGCCTGGATCGTCGCAACGTTTACGCGTTCCCGCAGTTCCTTGCCGGCCTTGAAGGCGGTAACCCATTTCCCCTGGACCGCCACAGCCGCGCCGGTTTTTGGATTGCGAGCCTGGCGGGGCGGACGGAAGTTCAGACCGAAAGTGCCGAATCCGCGAATTTCCACGCGATTTCCGTCGGCCAGTGCTGCATGGATCGCTTTGAGAATTTCCGCGACTGCTATCTCGGCATCCTTTTGCACGAGTTTCGGAAAGCGTTCGGCAAGCAGGATGATGAGTTCGGAGCTGGTCATGCCGATATTTTAAAATGGGGACTGTCTTGCGCAAAGAGGCAGTCCTTGAAGGAGGCAGTACCGATTAAGAAAATGGGCGCTGCGGAATTATTGCGGCGACCCCGGCCCAATTCGTATGGGTGCCGCCATCGGTGCAGCCGTTGACGCTCTTTGGGCGGCAGGTTGCCAGGGCAAAGTTTCGACGTGACGCCGGCAGGCTGACAGCAAGGAATAAAGGGGAGCACAAAGGCGAATCGGGTTTACCGCTTTCTGTGGCTTCGGTACCACCATGATCTCCATTGCATTTCCCGAGAGGCGCAGGTGCATCATGATCGACCACCCCATCATCAAGCAGTTCGAAGTACATGCCGAATTGCTGGACATCGGCGGCAGCGTCGAAGCTATCGACGATGCCATCGTTCAGTTGGCGGCCTGGATCGATGGTCTCGATCTTTCCGAGGATGATGAAACACTACTCTGCCACATCGGGGCGGTACTTTATCGCGAGGGACTGCGGCGCCGCATGGGAACGCGGCCGTGATCTGCAGATTAAAACAAACGGGGCCGCGAAGCCCCTGTTTCTGTTGTGAGCGGGCCGCGCGCCCCAAACTCAATGCCTCTCGGGCAAGTCCTTATCGCCGGACACACCCGGCGTATTGCCTTGCTGCTGTGCCCTTGGCGCAGCTTGCCGGGCGAGTAGTCCACCTAAATAAGCACCCGATGCCCTGACCCTGTTGTGCCCGGCCAGATGCGCCGCCGAGAGCCGCGCTGCTGCGTCCACGTCCGGAGGCACGTCGCTTCCTCCGCGCACTGGCGGCGAGACGCCGGCCTTGTCGGTGTAGTGGTCGATCATCGCTTCATGGCGCAGTCCGTGCGCCGTGGCCCCCAGTCCCTCTGCCGTGATGCCAAAGCGGGCCATCACGTAGTCGAAACGTCGCAGGTTGTGTTTCAGGCTGTGGCGAGGATCGCCCAGATGTGCGTCATCGCCCTGAACGACTGCCTGGGCGAACGCCAATGCCGCAATGCGTCGCTCTGAATCCAGTGGCACGAAGCGCAGCCGCCCTCCCTTCGCGCCTTCCTTGATTCGCACGTAGCGATCCGCTTGGCGCTGTTCGATCGGTAGTCCCGTTGCCTCGAAGGGGATCATGCATTGGTTGGGCCGGAACATTACCGACTCTTTGCGTCGCAGCCCCATTGCGCGGATAAGTCGTAGCGAAGCGCCGACGTAGCGGTCATAAGCGCTGATCCGCTCGATCAGCGCATCGATGTCGATGCCCGCGGCCGTCCAGCTCTTGTCGCGCTGGGCATATTCATGGCGCTGGTATTCGGCCGGTGTCAGCCCGTAATGAGCCGACGTGCGAATGAATCCAGGCTTGCCTAGCCACAGCGCAAGTCCACGCAGGAAACTGAGGTAGGTCTGGATGGTGGCGGGGGCCAGCTGCTCATGCTGCCAGACCTTGATCATGGCCCGGATGTGGCGGTCGCCCAGGTTACGCGGATCGGGCACGGTGGCGAACCTGGCCTTTACCTTGAGGTCGCGGAAGAAGCGGCGCAGGAAGTCGGCCCGTTCCTGTCGCGTTTTGTGCGAGACCGTTTTCTCCAGCGCGGTGTGCAGTGAGTTGAACAGTTCCAGCAGGATGTCGAGCACTCGCAGAGGGTCGGTCTTGCCCGGTCGGTGGCGCTCCAGGATCTCGGCAGGCGTCATCGATGCCCATTCCTGACGGCGCGGCGGTTGGTGATTGGCGGCACGACCGGCGCCGATGGCGCCCTGGACCCGCCGACGGGTATGACGAACGTTGAAATCAGACATGGCAAATCTCCGAAGCGAGCCGTGTGCTGTCCCGTCAGCCCACAGCAGATGAATTGGTGGAATCTATCGGCTCAATACGGGCGCAGATTCCGTCGCGTCCGTAAGGCGTGGTCGAGTTTTTCGGCATGGCGTGCGACCACGAGCACGTCACGCCTACCCAGGGTTTGCCGATGTCGCGCCTTATGCGCGGCCTCCGGCTCGGTCGGTCTTAAAAATGAAACGGTGATCGATCCGCTTCCGCATTTCTGCGTTCGACGGGGTTGGTGATGCCGCCTCCCCTCGAAGGTGGGGGCAACATCGGCGCGAAGGTCTCGCCTTGCGCTGTAGGAGGATCAGTCCTCGATTCGTAGCGTCATCCACCTGCATGGGGCCGCCCCTGACCGAAAGTCCAGGGCAGTACAGGCGTACGAGCGGCTTCACACGGGGAGCCCATGGGGGCCGCACGACGTGTGCTGCGCAATGCGCATGCTCGAATAATGACGGGGAGCAATAGCGCGGCATCGGGTGCCGGCCAGTTGAACCGAACGCAAGACACGCCCTCGAGGAGCGTCCGACAGGGAGCTGTCGGCAATGTCTCGCGTTGCACTACGGGTGGAGCGGCTTCGAGCATGGCCTCGAGGACCATGCCAACCCGACTCGAGGTCGGGGCTGAAGAGGCGGGTAACGACCGCAACGCCTTTTACTCCGCGATGGAGCAGGCCAGGAGGCCTCGGGAACCTGTAGTTCACACCTTGAAGGAGCGAGGGTCAATGGGGTGACCCGCTGACGGGGCCTGAATGCCGGGGCTTGCGGATGGCACTTGAAATTGAAACTCAGGGTGCGTTTATTTTTCATAAGACGACTGGAATGAGGCGGCACAAGGGCTTGACGGGCGCCAACTCGGCCTCTGGTTACCACCGTGAGTGTTTCGAACTCTTATCGCAGCTTTCCCGGAGAGATTGGCTGGAAATGTGCCCTTGACGCATCCCGACCCAGTGAGACCGTAGTGCGACGCGGAAGGGACTTCGGCGCCCGGCGCAGGAATTCGCCTTTCATCGCAACTCAACTCGACTGGACTTCGAATGCGGTCGCGGCTGATTGCTATAGCCGGGCCAACCAGAGCGGATTTCGCGTGGACGGGCCGCATCGGGATGCCGATGCTGGCTGCTCGCAAACCCATACAGGAGCTTCACATGGACTATGTCGTCAGAGCAGTGGATGTTGGTTTCGGCAACACCAAATACGTTAACAACGTGGTCGGCACCGAAATCCGCTGTGCCAACTTCCCTTCAATCGCCTACCCGAGCATGCGCGAGCCGTCGGGCCAACCTGGCTATGAGCGACGCAAGACGGTCGTGATCCCAATCAATGGCCTCTTCTACGAGGTCGGCACCGAGGTGGAACTGGCCGCCGATGCATTCCGCGCCACCCAGATGCACGACGGCTATACCGAGACGCCGGAGTACTTGGCGCTATTGCGGGGCGCTTTGGCCTTGATGAAGCAACCCACGATCGATCTGCTGGTCGTGGGGCTGCCGGTGGCCGCGCTGGCGACCAAGAAGACCGCCCTTGAGAAAGCGGTGACCGGGAGCCACGACATTGGCAGCGGCAAGAACGTGGTGGTCCGCAAGGCCTTGGCGATCGCACAGCCCCAGGGCGCCCTGGTTGATTTCGCTGTCCAGCACGAGAAGATGGCCGTCATCGAGCGAGAGCAAAGCCTGATTCTCGATCCGGGTTCGCGCACTTTCGACTGGCTGGTGGCGCGCGGTATGCGCCTGGTGCAAAACAAGAGTCACTCGGTGAACCGGGGTGTCTTCGACATCCTTCAGGCCATTGCGGCAGAGATCGGGCACGACATCGGAACGCCCTACAACGATATCGATGCCATCGATCTGGCCTTGCGGACCGGCAAGAACCCGGTGATCTACCAGAAGCCCTACGACATCTCGCGGGCCATGCCCATGGCGCATTCGATTGCCCAGCAGGCCGTGGCCTCGATGATGCGCTGGATCGGTGCAAGCTACGGCTTCCAGAACATCATCCTGGTCGGAGGCGGTGCCTACCTTTTCAAAAAGGCGGTGAAAGAGGCATTTCCGAAGCACCGCATACTGGAGGTGAAGGATCCGCTGCACGCCAACGTCCGTGGCTTCCAGATTGCAGGCATGAACCACGTGGACAAAATCTTCAGCGGCACAGCCACTATGGTCCAGGGAGGTGCGTGATGAGTGAGAAAAAGACGCCAGGGCACGAGACGATCCGCTTGCTGTTCGAGTTGGACCGGGCGGACGACCCGCAACTATACGACGACCTGATCCGCTTCAAGAAAGGGACGAAGCGGATCAACAGGTTGCGCTTGCTGGCGCGCGAAGGAGCGATTGGTCAGTTGAGCCTTGCCGAGGGCGGCATGGTGCCGCGCCTGGTCCAGGAGTCAACTGCGAACAGCATCGCCGCCGAGTTGCCGGCGGCGCCAGCAATCCCCATGCCGTTCGCCTCGGAGGTATTCGGCGAACCTATTACCGATCGTTGATCAAGCAGTGCGGATCAGGAGGATATCCATGGATCACAAAGACTTTCGGGTCATCCACGGCTGGGTGGACGACATAGTGCGCGATCATGTACGCAGCGGGTATCGGCTGCGAGTCAGACAGGACGAGTGGCAAGTTGCCGATCTTGCTTTGGATCAGTTGCTTTGTTCGATGAAGCTTGAGGACGAAGTGAGCGCGGTGGTCGCAAGCACACGACATGGCCGCGTGTTGGTTCTTGTCGACCGCACGACGGGGGAGGGGGCGAACTTCGTTCGCGAAGGGATACGGCGGTGGCCTGGCGAAGGTGACCTGCTGGTGATCTTGGCGACCGCCGGATACTTCGCGATCGCCTTGGGGTGGATGGCTCTGCCAGCCTTGCTGTGCTTCGTGCTGCTTTACTGGCTGGTGACGCACCGAATCCCCGAGGCGAAGCGACGGCGCGCCGCGACACGAATTGATTACCTGATCGACCGGGAGTATTGCCGCTGGCACGCGATGCGGACCCGACAGGGGGGAGTGCGGTGAGCACCAATCGCCGGCCGCGCTCCGGCCGGCGCGAGCGTGTCAGCGCATCGGAGCTTGCCCAGATGGGTGTCTGTGAGCGTCTGGTGCTATTCGAGTATCGTTATGGTCAGCGGCGCTCAGCCCAACAGCGAAAGGACATGGCTCGAGGGGGCCGAGAGCATCGGCGTTTCTTTCGGGAAGGACAGGCGCAGCCTGTCCGCAAAGGGCCGTGCTTTATCGTTACCCTCGTCTATGGCGAGGGGCGTGAGGTTTCGGCACTGCGCTCGTTTCGCGACCGGGTACTGCTTCCTTCGATGCTTGGCCGAGGTGTGATCCTTGCCTACTACCGCGCGGCACCGGCCGTGTGCCGGATACTCGCGGGGCATCCGTGGCTGATTCGGGCGATGCGTGCTCTGCTTCGCCCTGCTGTCTGGATCGCTGCAGGCTTGGAGAGGTGGAGGGGAGGGCGATGATTGAGCTGATGACTGCTGGTGCCGTCTTGATCCTCTTGCTCATCTGGGTACTTTGTCGTCTGGAGCGCCAAGGGGATCAAACTTGGTTACCGCGGGAGTTGCGACGGTCGACGCTTGTCTACGCAGAAAAACTATTCCGTGCCCCTGGCCTAATAACCCTGACGGCGAAGGTAGACCGTGGATACCGTGATCCGGCCGGGATCATTATCCTTGTTGAACTGAAAAATCGGCAGCGTGACCGCGTGTCCCCATCGGACGTAATCGAACTCTCCGCGCAGCGGGTGGCTGTTATGGCGGAGACAGGAGGGCAGGTGGCCTTGCATGCCTATGTGATCGTGCAAGGACCATCGGGTCGCCGCGTTGTTCACCGAGTCGGATTGCTCGATGTTGTCGAGGTGGGAGCCTTGATCCAACGGAGAGAGTCGATTCTGATAGGAAGAGCAGCCCCCCGATGTTCGCGCTCAGTTCGTCTGTGCCGTGGGTGCGTTTTCCTGCGCCGGTGTACGGAGCTGCCGTGGTGTGCCGGTCCCTGAGGCGGCATTTTTGCGAGCCTCGGGTGATTTCTTGGGGGGCGGGATGTTCTTGGCGGCGGAGTCTGCTGTGTTGTTCATATGGAGTCCCGCCAGACGTGTCAAATGCTTACCAAGGGCCTTCCAGGCAGCCTGCATTTCGTGCTCGTAGGTATGCCGTTGGTAAACGCGCTTCGTCCGATTCTCTTCGATATGGTTCAGGCAATGCTCAACTACATCGGGTAGCACATGTAGCTGCGTCATCATAGTGGCGCCAGTTCTCCTCAAGTCATGAGGTCCCCATTTGCCACCTGGTAGCGCCAAGGCAGAGGTGGATTTGCTGCGCCGTTTCATCGGCTCGTTACTGCGTTGCCTATCCCCTAGCTGTTTGGTTATCGACTTGCTGGAGAGTGCCTTCTTGCAATTTCGGCCCGGGTAAACCCATGCAATATCAGGATTACTAAGTGCTTTCACTTTACGGAAGTGCTCCACGGCGAAGTCCGACAAGTAGATTTCGTGAGGTTTGCCATTCTTGGTTTCAGGGATGCGCCAGCGCCGGTTATCAAGATCAATGTCAGACCATTTGGCACTCGACAACTCCCCGATGCGGCAGAGCGTTGCAAGAACGATCCAGACCGCCGCCTCGGTTTGCGGCATCAGTCTTGCGCTGGGCAGTTGGTGGCGCAGCGTTTGAATTTCGGCTCGGCTCAGAACGCGCTCACGTTCAGTGTCCGGACCGCCGATCTTGACCTTTCGGATGCTGGCGGTTGGGTCGGCTTCAATGTGGTCTCGATCGACGGCAAACCGGAACATCTGGCGCACCAAAGAAAATACAACTTTGGCCATCCGGTTCACGCCTCTTGCTAACAGAGGATCAGTGACCAGTGTGATGTGACCTTTCTTGACATCCGTGACGGGGAGGGGGCCCAGCTTCGGTAGCACATCCTTTTCGAACATGCGCCGGACTTCTTTCCCTCCGTCTTTGCGGCGTATGAGATCGACCTCGGCCCAGTGCTCAAATAGCCCTCGGACGGTGAGCCTCGTCTGCTGGGCGACAATTTCGTCAAGCCGCTTCTGTTGTTTTTCTATTTCTTCCAACTGGTCGACTTTGACCTTGAGCCGTTCCGCTTTGCGGCGTTCTGTTGGATCAGATCCACCGTCAACCTCGACTTTCAGCCGGTCTCGTTCGGAGCGGATCGATGCGAGAGATAGTTTGGGCCAAGCACCGACAGCGATTTGCTTGACCTTGCCGTCGAAGCGGTAGCGCCAATCGAAGTAGACCGACACCCCGCTGGCACCGCGGCGCACCGACCCGATAAGGCCACCATCTTCACGAAGTTTCTTGTCGTGGTCCTTGTTGCCAAGTGCCTCAAGTTCCTTGACGGTCAGCTTACCCATGCTTGCCTCCTTGCTCGGGGGAGGTCCGTGGGGTAAAATTCCCCCCACATTTCCCCCCACAACTTTGCCGGATGTGGTTGGATTGTATGGGACGATGCTGGAATCGTAAAGACTTTTTTCTACATACAAAACAATGTGTTGAGATGGTTTATGGGATGTTGTTGGATGCTCTGGGATGCACTTTCACCCTCATGGGGTGCAAGGGGTCGCGAGTTCGAATCCCGCCGCCCCGACCAAAAATAGGGAATGAAGCTTCATGCTTCAAACCACTGTGGAAAGGCAGATGAACATTTGTCTTTCTTTCGGCGAAAACCCGCTTCTGCGAAGAAGCGGGTTTTTTCGTTAACGGACGTATTTTCCCGGGAGGCGGCGTCTCGCGGGTGCGTGCCCCTGTGCTGCACGAGGGGCGTACAAGGAAGAGTGATGGAGCGTGTCGTCGTCATCGACTTTGAAACCACCGGCCTTTCCCCGGCCCAGGGTGACAGGGCCACCGAGATCGCCGCGGTGATCGTACACAACGGCAGTGTGCTGGACCGCTACCAAAGCCTGATGAATGCGGGGGTTTCCATTCCATCCCACATTCAGAACCTCACCGGCATCTCCAGTGCGATGGTACGGGCCGCACCATCCGCCGCCCGGGTTATGCGGGAGGTCTTCGAATTTGTAGGCGATCTGCCACTGGTGGCCCACAACGCGTCCTTTGACAGCAAGTTCTGGGATGCGGAGCTTGAGCGACTCGGGTTGCACCGACGGCAGGCCTTTGCCTGCTCGATGCTTCTTTCGCGGCGGATTCTGCCCCAGGCACCAAGCCACAAGCTGGAAGCCTTGGCGGAGTTTGCCGGATTGCCGAGCAAGGGGCGCTTTCACCGCGCGCTGGCTGATGCGGAGATGGCGGCAAGTCTCCTGCTCAGGCTGGAGGAGGAGCTAGGCCGTCAGTTTGGTGTCCATGATGTCTCCCATGCACTGCTGCGACGGATACAGAAGGCACCGAAACAAGAACTCCGCCGGATACTCGACGAACTGCCGGAGCGGACCCTGCCCACGATCATGTCCGCGCATTAACACGAGCGGCCTGATTTTTCCGATGATTTTGGCGTGGACTGCGCATTTGTTCTCGGGTTGTGGCGAGACTATGGCGCAAGCTGTCTTCAGGAAACCCGTGTGGCGAGTTGCCGGTTTATCCCGCCAGTGGTGCTGTAGTGAGCCGGCAGCCTGCATGTATATCTGAAAGGACGATGATGGGCCCGTTTGCTTGGTGGTTGGATTATTGGACAGGCGTCGTGGACACCTGTACGTCGCATTTGTTTGTCTGGAGGCCTCCGTGCTCCGAGAAACCGTCTGGGGACGAGACGCGGAAGCTGAACTGAAGACGTTATCCTTCAGGAATTCCTGGAAAACACAGGCCACTCTACGGAGTGGCCTGTGTTTTCCAGGATCAAGGCATGATCGTCCGCTTGGGCATAGAATCCGGGCTGCAGCTACAGAGCGCAGAGGAAGGGCCGGGCCAGAAAAGAAAAACCCCCGGCAAGGGGAGCCGGGGGCCAAAAACGCCTTGCTTGCTCAAGGCCCCGCTCAGGGAGGTATAGCGGGAGACGGTTCAGCACCATCTGCTACTTTGTGCATGTATGCAGGAAGAAAGTTCCTGCCCCATTTCGTTTCCAGATGTAAGTACGCGAGATCTTCATGAGTCCAGTCCAGTCTGCCTTTCCCGCAAGCCGCATGCGTCGCATGCGCCGCGATGACTTTTCCCGCCGTCTGATGCGCGAGCATCGCCTGTCGGCGGATGACCTGATCTACCCGGTGTTCGTGCTCGAGGGTGAGCAGATCGTCCAACCCGTGCCGTCCATGCCCGGGGTGAGTCGCATGTCCCTGGACCGCCTGCTGCAGGTGGCCGAAGAGGCTGTTGCCCTGGGCGTGCCGGCCCTTGCCCTGTTTCCGGTGGTGGAGGGGGACAAGAAGTCCCTGGGTGCCGAAGAAGCGTTCAATCCCGACGGCTTGGTGCCTCGCGTGGTGCAGGCTCTCAAGTCGCGCTTCCCCGAGCTGGGGGTGATCACCGACGTGGCCCTCGACCCCTACACCAGCCATGGGCAGGACGGGCTGATCGACGATGCGGGTTACGTGCTCAACGACGAGACACTGGAAGTGCTGGCCAAACAGGCCCTGTGCCACGCCCAGGCCGGTGCCGATGTGGTGGCGCCGTCCGACATGATGGATGGCCGCGTGGCGCGCATCCGCGCCGAACTCGACCAGGCGGGGCTGATCCATACGCGCATCCTGGCCTACTCGGCCAAGTACGCGTCGAGCTTCTACGGGCCTTTCCGGGATGCGGTGGGTTCGGCAGGCAACCTGGGCAAAAGTAACAAGTACACCTACCAAATGGACCCCGCCAATTCGAACGAGGCGATTCGCGAGGTGGCCCTGGACATCTCGGAAGGGGCTGACATGTTCATGGTCAAGCCCGGCATGCCCTACCTCGACATCGTCCGCCGGGTGAAGAGCGAGCTCCAGGTGCCCACCTATGTGTACCAGGTGAGCGGTGAGTACGCGATGCTCAAGGCTGCCGTAGCCAACGGCTGGCTCAATGAACAGGCCTGTGTGCTTGAGTCGCTGGTGGCCTTCAAGCGGGCCGGGGCCGATGGCATCCTGACCTACTATGCGCTGGACGCAGCCCGTTGGCTGAAGGAAGCGTCATGATCCTTGCTGCCGGAGGGGCTCAACCATCCGGCAGCAAGGTCCGGGCGCCCTCGAAGCGCTCGGAGAAGTAACGGCTGTCCAGGCGGTCAACGCGCACTTTGCCCTTGCTGCTGGGGGCGTGGATGAATTTTCCGTCCCCCATGTAGATGCCCATGTGGGAATAGGCGCGGCCAAGGGTGTTGAAGAACACCAGGTCGCCGGGGCGGAGGGCCTGGGTGGCTACAGGTCGGGTGCGCTCGGC
>WBZV01000021.1_pt2 | contig 81759 bp, 70 predicted proteins | sample 5204221 | NCBI WGS metagenome assembly WBZV01 (sample SAMN12344360, study PRJNA552823) | activated sludge metagenome | biome: Activated sludge suspended growth; feature: Nitrification reactor; material: Wastewater; isolation source: activated sludge from nitrification reactor of wastewater... | reverse complement strand
GTTTTATAGTCTTTGGGTAGGTATTTGTTTCGGAGGGTATGGTCCGTGCGCAATTTTTTACCAAGCCAGTCACAGGCCCACTGAAGAGCTTCTTCCTTTTGTTTTTCGTTCATCATCAGGGGAATTCTCAGTACGGCCTTTCCCTTTCCAAAGGATACCCGGGCCGACTGGCGATGTTCCTGGATGACTTCCACCGGAAGTTCCAATCCGGTTAAATGGAGTTTTTTTAATTCAGAAGACTTAAATACTTTAGGCATGTTTTTTTTCAAAGGATTGCATGACTTCAACCAATGCTTCTACACTGGAAAGCTCCAGGGCGTTGTACAGCGAAGCCCTGAATCCACCTACAGAACGGTGACCTGCCAGGCCGACACAACCGGCTTGCTTGCACATTTCCAAAAACACCGGATCCCAATCAGCCTGTTTTGCGGTAAAGACCACATTCATCCAGCTGCGATCCTTAAGGTCAACCGGTCCGGAGAAACATGAATTGCGATCAATTTCACGATATAAAGTTGTGGCTTTTAGTTGATTGCGCTTTTCAATGTGCTCAAGTCCCAATTGTTGAATCCAACGTAAGGTCAACAGAGTAACATAAATGGGGAATACCGGTGGAGTATTGTACATACTTCCATTGCTTGCATGGGTCTTATAATCCAGCATGGCAGGCAATTTGCGTTTTCCCCGGTCTAACAATGATTTTTTGATGACCACCAGGGTAACACCAGCGGGTCCCAGATTTTTTTGGGCTCCAGCATAAATAAGTTCAAAGGATTTAAAATTTAAGCGTCGGCTAAAAATGTCGCTGGACATATCGCAGAACAATGGGATTGGACTTTCGGGCCATTCGTGGTATTGAGTTCCGTAAATGGTATTATTGGAGGTGATGTGCAAGTAATTGGCATCTTTTGGAATTTCAAATCCTTTGGGGATGTAAGTGAAATGGTCGGATTCTGAACTGGCAAGGACCTGAACATTTCCAAACAATTTAGCTTCTTTAATAGCCTTGGAAGCCCAAACGCCCGAATTGACATAACAGGCCGTTTCTCCTTCGTTGAGAAAGTTCATGGGAATCATAAAAAACTGACTGCTTGCGCCTCCGGACAGGAACAAGACGGAATAGTCGCTGGAAAGTCCCATCAACTCCAAAATCAACGATTCTGCTTCTGAAATAACGGCTTCAAATTGTTTGGAGCGATGAGAGATTTCCAGGAGAGAAAGTCCCATCCCCGAAAACTCACGTATGGCTTCGGCAGCCTGATCCAATACCACTTGGGGTAAAATGGCGGGACCTGCATAAAAATTGTGTTTTTTTGTTGACATATGGAGCAAAATCAAGATGTAAAATTAGGGAATTTACCGGGATCACGGGATAAATTCTATTTGACTTTACAAAACCTTAGTATACTTTCTGAAAGAGTTAATATCAACGTAAAGAAGAATAGGTTCAATTCACAGCATCCGAACTCAGTCCAGGGAATACTAACGATCGTTCGTTTCTTGAAAAATAAACTGATTTCCCTCCTTTGGAAATTTAACACCAGGATGATTACTGAAGCAACCCAAAATTTAATTTTCATAAGATGAATTGAACTTTGGTATGCATTTTAATAAAGGGTACTTCTAAATATTGCTCTTTGATGCCAAATTGAATTTAACAAAACAGAATTAGGCGCGACGAAGGAAGTTATGTGGAACAATAACTGACTGAGGAGCAACGACATACTGTGAAGTTAAATTCAATCAATAATAAGTTTTCGATTTGTTTTGGCGCAATAGCGCAATATTTAGAAGTGCCCTAAATTCAATATTGCTGTGGATATTAAAATTTATTACTCAAAAGGGCGTTTTATGTTTCAATTATGCAATTGTGGAAAAGTTAACTTTGAAGGGCTGGATTTTAATTTTTCATCAACTGTGTGGCTTCCCAAACATATTCTTTAGCAAATTCGCCAAAATAGCTAATATAATTTCCATCTTTGGAAATGACCACAAAACTTGAACATGGCTAGTGATGCTTAACCCATTTAATGCAATAGCATTAAATGTGCGGAGCACTGACGAAATAAATAAAGCACTTTCAAGAACATATTTGGGGAATTAAAATAAACCTAAAAGTTGCTTTATTTATTGGTCAGGGTTAATCCCGACAAGTCCTTATGGTCTTTTGGCCAAGCCTCACGAAGTATCGCTCGGTTCCCTCATTATCAAGCCATTTTGTATGGCTTGATTAGCTTTGCTACCACTCGGTCATGTAGGCCATGAGGACAATCCATGCATTTCATATGCATGGATTGGGTTAAAAAACAATCTTTCTATGGTACTATCCGGATCCTTGTATCAGATTAATACGCCTTCATATTTTTCCAAACCAATTTTGTCTTTACATACAAAAATGGGATTGGTTTGAGCGATTTGGTGTATTCCGTCTTCTAATTCTCCAAACCATTTTTTTTCGTGTTCTTTTGTGGTAGAACCATTTGAATTGCATGGGTCTTTCCCAGGATAAAAGATGATGACGATTGGTTTATCCGCATCTATTTCGCGATGACTTTCTTTTTCCTATAGAGTTTCTAGGAACGGTCTGTTGGTGATTTTTTCATGTTCTTCCCTCAAAATTAGTCTTTTATGATGAGCAGAGTCTCCTTGGATATCCAATAATAAGTTCGTCGAACGAATTTGATTAAATTTTGATTTGCTTATTTCTATGTTGTTTTCATCGAAATATCTAAGTCTGGTAATTCCAGTTTTGTAGGGTGAACCAGAACACATCATGATACCGATGATTGAAATGAACAGGATTTCTTTTTGTGAATTGACCACTTGTCTAAGGACTTTGTATCGAATTTGTAAAATTAAGCGAAAAATGCAACTTGCTTTTGTTTTTAGCCGACTTCAATGGAAGGATTGGTATATAAGGGACTCATAAATTGCAATCGGTTGGATTTTTGGTTGATTCGATCCTATTCCGCTAAAAACAAATTCGTCCATTCATCCATAAAAAACCATACTTTATAAAGAACTCAAACGGTTTAAAGGAATAAATGGAAGGCAGGCATGGCATGTCTTTACCTTGGTGCCCGAAAAGGTATTTTACTCAAACCGGGTCCTTGTACCCATTTAATACGAAGCAACTCATGAAACAAACTCAAACGCTCAATGCTGCCCTATCGGCAAAATCCTGGAATCAAATTATCCTTTTTAGCAGAGCATCCCTGTTCATTGTATTCTTTTGGTTTGGATTACTTAAACTTCTCAACTGGTCTCCGGCAGAGGGCTTGGTTCAACACTTGCATCAAGTTACCATTTCTTCATTTATCTCATTACAGTCGTTCATGTACGTATTGGGAGGCGTTGAATGCTTAATTGGAATTTTATTCCTTGTCCCTGCACTTACCCGTATTGCGTTTACTTTGTTTTTAACGCAAATGGCCACTACATTTTTGCCCTTGTTTTTATTGCCATCAGACTCCTGGCAAAATGCTTTTGCATTGACTTTGACCGGCCAATACATTGTTAAAAATGTTTCATTGGTGGCCTTAGCGTGGGTCATTTACTACGATTACAAACATACTGTGAAAGAAGTTGAAGTGAGTTCAGTGGATTCGAAAATTAGTTTACCCAAAATGGCTTATGCGTGGAATACATTGCTGCGGTTTCATAAATAATAATTCTCCATCCTTAGAAACTACGAATCCATTTTTGACCATAAGAAAAAGATAATATTTTCTTTCCAGTAAAGTATTCATATACAATTGAACACAATAAATATTAATTAAAAAAAAATTCAGCCTATGCCACTTTACAAAATTTACCATGCCATTCTGCATTAATGAGCAATCAGCTTAAGTACCTACAATTGATGGCCAGATAATTCAAAGGAAATGGGAGAGCGGTGATGGATGATTTAGGTAATCTAAACTGTTCAAATCACTTCATGTAATTGTTAGTAAGCCTTGTAGAAAGGCTTCGGACTTTACATGGGAAGCACGACCCACTCAAATCTTATTCATAGTTTGGGTGGAACTTCTGCGGCATGGAAATCTATCTCATTCTGGATTTACACTATAGTAGCAAATTTGGTTATTGGTTAGCAACAATCTTCTTCTATGGAAAGAATATTAAACATTTGATTCAATCACAAATACAATATCGCTTATGTTATTAAAATACTTATTAAAGAGCAAATTCCAATTCGTTGAGGCCTTGCCGGCCAGGGAACTCAAGGTGACCTTGATGTTTTTGCTGATCGTGAACTTAACTTCAAAGGCGCAAACTCCCACGGATGGGATCATGATGCCCAATAACAACATTTGTTTCTTTTTAGGATACGAAAATGCAAAGTTTGATGAATACTGGGAAGGAACAAAACTGAGAAAGAATGCTACCATTTCAACAGTTGAAAGACAAACCTATGCATTCATGGTAGCCGTTGGATTGATAAAGAATCTTAACATCTACGCTGGATTACCTTATGTTTCTACAGCATCATCTTCTCCAAATGGGGGTAAATTGGCAGGAGTAAAAGGCATTCAGGATCTAGAACTTGCAGCCAAATATGAAGCCTTGAATTTAGAGGGTAAATGGGGAAACTTCCGGGCTTTAGCGTCTTTAGGTTTTTCAACTCCGTTGACAAATTATTTGTCGGATTACCAACCTTATTCTTTGGGATTAGGTGCTCCACAAATCTCTTACCGTGGTCTAATTCATCACAAGTTTCCTTTCGGTGGATATTTACGTGCGACCGTCAGTTATTTATGGAGGGGCTATACGGAGGTTGAGCGGGATTATTATTACAATAATGGTAGTTATTATACACCCTGGATGGATGTGCCCAGTGCATGGGACTACTCAGGTGCCTTTGGCGTATTCCTAATGAAAAATGATGCCTTACGCTTAGAAGCAAACTATTCGATGTTGCGTTCCTCCAGCGGGGATGATATCCGGCCTTACAATGCCTCGCAACCAACCAATAAAGTCAATTCGGACCACGTAGGTTTTCTTGTTCAGTATATTCCTCATTATTTACAGGGATTTGGCGTCATTGCACAATACCGCAGTGTTTTGGAAGGTCGTAACACAGGGAAAGTAGATGCGGTCAGTTTTGGACTTACTTACCAATTTAATTATTCTATAAATGTAAACCACCATGAACAATAAAATAAAATATTTGATGTCAGCAGTTGCATGCTTGTTGATGACTGCATGTGAAAAAGAACTGCCCACATTCCATGATTACAACAGTTACACTTTTAATGGGGAAGATGTCAACGGTGGAAGTTGGAAAACCACTTTGATATCCAGTCCATCTGATGTAGTAATTCCTGATCCTTCGGGAAGTCAATCGGCTGAATACCTTGGTGAAATCAGTAACTTAAAAAATGCACAAGCCACCATGAGCAGTCATGACCGGGACCAAATCAATTATTGGACTTCAAATCCTGAAATCCGTTGGAATGAAATAGCCTTGGAGTTGATTGCAAAATACAATTTAATTCCTGGTCCTAATGACGATGGAACGTATACTCTTCCCAATGCTGCAAATCCTGCAGGACCTCCACCGTTCCCATTTGCACATCCTCCATATGCAAGTAGAGCACTCGCATACCTATCCGTTGCTCAGTTCGATGGTTTGATCGTTGCATGGCATTACAAACATAAATTTTCTCGTAACGCCCCCTACCTTCAAGACGCTAAGGTTGCTTTTGCATATCCTGAAAATACAATTCCATCATATCCTTCGCATGATGCGGTTATTGCAACCATTTCAAAACAAATATTATCAGCCATGTTCCCTTTGGAAGTCCAGTATCTGACCGAATTGGAAGCAGCTCACCTTTCAGCAATTGCTTTAGCAGGTGGGAATGTGCAAAGTGATATCGATGCAGGTAAAACCATTGGTACCGAAATTGCAAAGAAAGCATTACAGAGAGCCTCATCAGATGGAATGAAAAGTGCTCAGACACCTAAAGCAGTTTCTGACTCCATAAAAAATGCAGCTTTTGCGCGATTTGGATGGAGTTGGTCCAATCAGGAAATCCCGCAGCGCCCCGTTGGATTGACACCTTTGTTTGGGAAAGTCCGTTTATGGAATGTACCCAATGTTGAAGCAGTAAGACCAGGCCCCCCTCCTGCTTTCGGTACTCAAGAGTATGAAGAAAGCGTCAAAATATTAAAGGACTATGCGGATCAAGTAACAGATGAAAATAGAAGAATAGCAAATTTTTGGTCGGATGGTTTAGGAACTTATACTCCGCCAGGTCACTGGAATAGCATTGCAGCAATAGAAGTGATTCAGCATAAGCAAAACCCTCTACGTACGGCAAGAACCTTTGCTTATTTAAATATGGCTCTGATGGATGCTGGAATTGCCTGTTGGGATGCAAAATATTATTACCATTATCCAAGGCCAATTCAACAAATTGAAGGTTTTAAAACCATACTGGGAACACCGAATTTCCCTGCCTATACTTCCGGTCACAGTGTGTTTTCGTCATCTGCAGCTGAAGTATTAACCTATCTTTTTCCTGGAGGAGGCTCCAAGTTTCAAGAGATGGCTTACGAAGCCGCTCAATCCAGAATTTATGCAGGGATCCACTGGAAATTTGATGCTAGCGCTGGACTTGAACAGGGAAAAGCAGTTGGCCAATTTACCATCAATGTGGCCAAAGTAGATGGTGCAAATTAGTGAAATATTAAATAAAAGGAGTAATCATAAATATTAATCAATATGAATACAATATCAGCTTTTTCATTCAAAAGATCAAATCAACCTAAGTTCATTTGTTTTTCAATTGCTTTACTGACGATGGCATTTTTTGGAACGAATGAAATTCTAATGGCTCAAGGATGTGTAGCCATTCGCGGAATGGGTTGCAGTTCAGCAAACAACAATGCCAGTCTTTTAAAATCAGGACTGATGTTCAATGCTAACGCTCGTTATTTTCAGTCCTACAAACATTTCAGAGGAAGTCATGAAGAAAAGGAGCGTGTTGAAAACGGAACCGAAGTCATTAATGATTCCTATTTTTTAGATTTAGGCCTTTCGTATGGATTGACCAACCGGTTGTCAGTTTCAGTGAATTTACCGATACTTTTTTACAACCGTTCTTCATTGTACGAGCATTATGGTAACAGCACCACAGCCAACCCCGAGCAAAAGCGTTTTGCCACACAGGCCTCTGGAATTGGAGACTGTCGTATAAGTTTATTATATGCTCTCATCGATCCATCAAATCACGAAAAGTTGCAAATCAACCTGGGTACTGGCATAAAAATTCCATCGGGGAATGAAGCGGTAACGGATGTCTTCCATCGCCGTGCAACGGATGGAAAAGATTCAACCATCACAAGACCCGTTGATCAATCCATTCAGTTGGGTGATGGTGGTTGGGGCTTCAATCTCGAACTGCAAACGAATTTGACAATGAGTCACCATTTTTCCATCTATGGTAGCGGTTACTATCTTTTCAATCCAGCTAATGTGAATTCAACTTTAACCCGGGGAACATTGACAGGTGTGGATCCACTGATTGCTTATCATTCTATTGCAGATCAGTATTTTGCCAGAATGGGAGTCAATTATTTGGTGAACTCACGCATACAGACAGGTTTGGGCGCCAGGCTTGAAGGCATTCCTTCAAAAGACGTTATTGGGAAAAGTGAAGGATTCAGACGTCCGGGTTATGTGATTGCTGTGGAACCTTCAGTAGGTTTCCAAATCAACTCCAACAGTATTTCATTATCTGTACCTTATGCACTCTATCGCAATCGCACCAAAAGCGTTTACGACAATGCAGATCCCACAGGGAATCGTCATGGCGATGCAGCATTTGCCGACTACAGCTTGAATTTGAGTTATTCTTATAAGTTTTAAAATAGTCGGATATCTGGTGAAGTGGTTCCATTGCTTTAACACGCTGGTGAAGGTTGTTTGTATAATGAGTTTTAGGAGTACTCATTATTGAATAGAATTGACCTAGTGTGCTGAGAAATGTCAAAAATGACATTAAGTTGGAAGGTCATTCATTTTACGAAGGCCTTTACTTCAAGGCAAAGAGGTAAAAAAATTTAATTCATCCAAGCCTAATTCTTCGGTGCTTTAGGCCAGTTTTCAATTGGCAACAAGTTTTTTTCTTATTCAAGTTTTGTTAATACAGCAAATGGCCGGTTTTCCCACCGGCCATTTTTTAATATTTCGAAGAGACATTAACTTGAAACTTTCACAAAACAGTTCATTGGCAAATAGCTCTTATCTTTGCCGTATTCTGGAGTAATGATGATGCCAAGGATTTCTATAACAGTTAAGAACGCATTGGTATATTTGGTTTTATTGGTATTAACCAGTGCAACTTTGGGATATGCCATTTACCGCATCAGCTCAAACAAAGTTCGTGAAAATGCACTTATCACCTTGGTTCATAATAATGAATCCGTTGTATTGCAATTCAATGCTTTTTTGGATGACGTACGGCGTGATGTTTGGTATTTATCCAAAAACCCATTTCTAAAAGACTTTATTGAGCAACCCAATGATGAGAATCTTCGGGGTAAACTGGCAACTGAATTTTTGGCAATGCTTGCTGCAAAGAAGCATTATGGACAATTGCGGGTGATTTCAGTAGAAGGAAAAGGAAAAGAAAGGCTGAGAGTGGATCAAACCAATGGAAAATTTTTAATAGTCGATGAAGGATCACTGCAAACTAAAGGAGACCGGGATTATTTTAGAGAAACCATTCAGTTGCCGGAAGATTCAATTTATTGTTCGGAAATCAACTTGAATCAGGAATATGGGAAAATATTTATTCCGGTGGTTCCCACACTTCGCGTAGCGACACCTTTATTCATGAACGGCAAAGTTTGGGGTATTGTTATCATAAATGTTGATCTAACCGCATTGTTTAAACAACTGGAGCAATTGGCAGGATCAAGAAATCAACTCAATTTATCAAACGAAAAAGGTTTTTATCTAATTCATCCTGACTCTGCTCAGGAGTTTTTGTTTGAATTTGATATGGGGCCTAATTTGGATATTCTTGAAAGAAGACAGTTGTGGGTAACAACACAGCTTCAATCCAGTCATTGGAGTGCATTTATAGATAAATCTCAGGCCACTACGATCATAGAGTATCCTTATCCGAGAAAAGACTACCGTTTGTATTTTATGCTAAGTAGCGTTGATGCAGATTTGCAATCGGTGTTTGATCAATGGAAACTGAATTTGGTATATCTCACTTTATTGATCATTTTAGGATCGGTGGCAATAGCAATTTATTGGACACGACGGCAAGCCAGGGAGTTTAAAGAAATCACCCATAGCATCAGTGCTTTTGGTACCAATCCCAATGTGGTCAATTTAAACATTGAACGCAACGATGAGATTGGAGACCTGGTCAAATCATTTCAGGAGATGTCAGGCAGGATTCATCATTACGTCAACGAGCTCAGGTTGGCAAAAAATGAAGCGGATTTAGCAAATTCAGCCAAACAATCATTCATTGAAAACATGAGTCATGAAATGCGGAATCCACTTCAATCCATTTTGGGTATGACGAACATGTTAGAACAACATCAACCAAGACCAGATCAACAATCTTTTATCCGCAATCTTAAATTTAGTGCGCAACATTTATTGACCTTGGTGAATGATGTATTGGATTATCGAAAACTGCTGAACGACCAAATCAGCTTGCAATTGCAGGAGACCCGGTTGGAAGAATATTTAGGTCAAATCATCAAAGCTCAGCTTTTTGAGGCGAGTCAGAAAAAAATCAAACTGAAACTTGAACTTTCGACCATAACCAAAGAAACCACCGTCCAAATAGATCCGGTTAGATTAAGTCAAATCATAAACAATCTGCTGACCAATGCTATTCGCTACTCTCCTGAAGAAAGTGAAGTTTTGTTGAAGGCCTGGTTGGATGATATCAATTTGTTGCATTTTGAAATTTTAGACCAGGGCCCTGGCATTGACGATGAAAACATTCACAATATCTTAAACCAGAAACCGGTAACCGGAAAGGCCCGATTAGCACAAAATGTCGGATTGGGTTTACCGATTGTCATCAGGCTACTGGCCTTGATGCAAACCCATTTGATCATTAAGAAAAGGGCCACATCAGGTATGCATTTTGCCTTTGCATTACCCATAGGCCATGTCCACCAGTCTTTACCGGAAGATTCATTGAGCAAGTCAGATTCTTATCTCAATAAACTGATTCCCGCATGTGCATGTGTAGATGATGACCCTCAAAATGCATTTTATTATAAACACGTATTTAACATGATGGGCATTCATGCAGATGTTTTCGATGCGCCTGCAAAATTTCTGCACCATGGAAAAAAGTATCCATTCATTTTATCTGATATTAATTTTAGTGATGACCAGGTAATTTCATATCTGGATGAATTTAGAAATAAACTGGAAGAGCCAGGAATATTGTTTCTGGTGTCAGCCGCTGACGATACATCGAAATTTGAACAATTGTTGATCAAGTCACACGAATTATTTCTTCAAAAACCGGTAAGCCAGAAACAATTGATGGAAGCACTTGAGGACAAATTATTTTCTATCTATTTTAATGCTCCTGTTTTTGAAACATTGTATTCACTATACGATAAGGATCAGGTAAAATCAAAACAAGCCCTGGAGTTGCTGATTAAAGAATGGTCTGATTTTTTTGAAAAGCTGCAAATGGCAATCCCCCAGAATGATTTAAAGGAATTTGACCGGATAACGCACCGGCTAGCCAATAGCATGAGATTGCTTGGATTGGACGATCTTGAACAGGCAATGATCCATTTGAGAAATTTAATGAATAATAATGAAGCGGAGAAACCAAAAGCGGCCGTCAAGTTGCTATTTGCTTATCAACATCTTTTGTCAGTCTTCTCGAAGGAATTGTTGCGTTAATAGGCATTGACGTAACCCAGATATCCAACGGATATTAAAACCATCTTCTGACTTTTTTTTGGTACTCTGAATATTCTGGTCCAAAATGTTTTTTCATACGGGGTTCTTCATGGATTCGAATGAAGAGTTCGAAGATGATCCCAATGATTAAGGTGTAGAAAAACAAATGAATCGATTTAAAAAACAATGATTCGGAGAACAGCATGGAGAGTACCCCGAGGTACATGGGATTCCTGGTATATCGATAAATTCCTTGATCGACTAAATGACGGGTAGGATCAAAGGGAGAAAGTGTTCCTTTGCCGAATCTGATAAACAACCAAATGCAATGCACCAAAACAGCCAGTCCGGTTATGAACAACAATAGCGCCAAGAGGCGCCAAACTAAAAAAGGATTACGGGAAAGAATGGGCCATTTCACTAAAATAAAGTAGGGAATTAAAACGACAACTGTTCCGGGTTGCAATATGAGAAAGAATAGATTCCTTGCAAACAAGCTCATTGAATACCTGGATCAGATAATTATAGTTCTTTGACCCACTTCAGGAGTTCAGCTTTGTATTTGTCGCCGACAGGAAGTTCTTTACCTTGTACAGTGACTTCGTCTTGATGAATCATTTGGATTTTTTTGGCGTTTACAATGTAAGAGCGATGAACACGTATGAAGGTTGCAGGAAGTTTGGATTCCAGTTCTTTCATAGTAATTAAACTGAGGGTATGGCCTTTGTCAGTAAAAAAGTTAGAATAATTGCCTTCCGATTTAATATATGCCAGTTGGTCTAATTCAATTTTTACCCAGCGCGTTCCATCTTTCACAAAAATAAAATCCGTAATGGGTGGAGTGGATTCGGTGGAAGCGCTTGCAGAGGAGAGCCGTTGAAGGGATTTTAGAAATCGATCAAAGCTGAGAGGCTTAACCAAGAAATCAACAATAAATTCGTATTCATAACTTTTAGCGGCAAATTCCGATTCACTGGTGACCATGATGACCGGAATTTTTTGAGGCATCCTTTCTAAAAATTCCTGGCCTTTCATATCGGGAAGGTGGTAATCCAAAAAAACTACATCCAGTCCGCCAGCGGTTAATAAGTTCAAGCCATCTGTTGCGTTGGTGGCAATTACACAGAATTCAATTTGTGCTGTTTTCGAACAAAAATGTTTGATCAAATCCCCAATCAGTGGGTCATCATCAACAACCAGGGCACGTAAGCTTATCATAAGCCCAAAATTACCAATTCGCAGAGCAGCAAAAGTCTTTTTAAATATTTTTTGACGCCGTTCATCCATAAATTCAGCGACTTTACCAAAAATCGGGCAATCCAGCCTATACCCTTAATAACTTTGAGGGGTCATGAGACAGCATCGGATGAGATGCAGGTTTTAAAAGAATTAAGGTTTTGGTTTAAATTATTTTCTCCCATATCGATTTCATTGGATTAGGAATTTGGTCTCAGTCATCTTAAACGTTTTGCAGGTAACTAATTTTAAGATGACTGAGATTTTTTTTTGACTAAATCAAACCCATGACACCATAGTTGTTGCTCTCTTAGTGCTGATTAACATAAAACAATGAATATGAAAAAATTACTCACTCTCTTTTTGTTTACAGTGTCCTGTTGGGTAGCTACAGGCTCACTTGCTCAAAGCAAAACACAGAAAAACTTTAAACCTAGCCTCGCGAATAGCTGGCTGGATATTGCTTTGGAGGTTACGGCGAACGATGTAGATAGGGTCGGCGCGAAACCTACCATACAGGCAAGGCAATTGGGTATAGCCATGAATGCTATGTTCGATGCCTGGGCATGTTATGATGATAAAGCTGTGGGTAGCGTTTTTGGTGGAAAGTTACGTAGACCAGTAAATGAACGGACCAATAAGAATAAAGAGAAAGCCATCAGTTATGCCATGTTACATGTGTTGATGGATCAGTTTCCAGTGGACAAAACGTATATCCTCGATAAATTTAAGAAGATGGGTTACGACCCTAACGTAAAAAGCAAAGATAAAACCAAGCCCGAGGGTATTGGTTATTTGGTGGCACAGGAAATCTTGAAAATGCGTCATCATGACGGGTCAAACCAATTGGGTAATGAAATTGGTTCGAACGGCCAACCTTATTCAGATTACACTTACTACAAGCCAGTCAATCACTATAAAAAGGTCATTGATCCGGATCGGTGGCACCCTTTACCGTTCGTAAAAAACAATGGGGATACTTTTCTGGTAAATTTTCTTACACCGCATTGGTATCGTGTAAAACCTTTTGGATTGAAATCTTCTTCACAGTTCCGGGCACCTGAGTATCCAAAGGTGGGTAGCCAACAACTCAAAAATGAAGTCGATGAGTGTATTTCGTTTAATGCCAATCTGGATGCAACGCGCAAAGCCACGATCGAATTCATGAGAGATGGACCACGTTCAACAGGACAGGCAGGTCACTGGTTACGTTTCGCGCAAATGGTTTCATACCGTGACCACAATGATTTAGATCGGGATGTAAAACTATATTTTGCCGTTGGCACCACTGCCATGGATGCATTCATTGCCTGTTGGGAAACAAAACGCTTTTATGATAGTGCAAGACCATGGACTTTGGTCAGGCATTATTACAAAGGTCAAAGCATCAAAGGATGGGGTGGCCCTGATAAAGGTACCATTGACATTCCGGCTGATCATTGGCATCCTTATTCACCAGCTGATTTCGTCTCTCCTCCTTTCCCTGCTTATGTATCCGGCCATAGCACCGTAAGTGGAGCTTGTGCCAAAATCCTTGAATTGTTTACCGGAAGCGATCACTTTGGTGAAACAGAAATTCGCAAACCAGGGATCATTACCGAAACCCCTGGAGATCCAGTGTCTTTGCCAATGCCCACTTTTACAGCTACCGCGGACATGGCAGGTATTTCAAGAGTACTGGGCGGATACCATATCCAGTCCGACAATATCGAAGGATTGAAAATGGGAAGAAATATTGCGCAGTACCTGTGGAAAGAAGTGTATCAGAAATATTTTGACGGTAGCTATGTACCTTCCATGTGATTGAAAATAAAAGGAAAATTATACTAACAAACGTTAGTGAGTGTATTGTAATTTTTTTTAAAGGAATCCGGCAACCCAAAGGCCGGGTTCCTTTTTTTCTACGTAGTGAAATAACGGTCTACTTATGTGTCTTTCATTAACGATTAAAATTAAATTGTATTCCGGCATAAACAGCAGGATTCGTTGAGAAAGAATTTTTTCCTGAAATTTTCCAATCCATCCAATGCATACCGACTTCAATGGCCATAGGCTTACTCAGTTTATACTGCAATCCTGTAATTAGGTTCAAACTGTGTTTTGAAATTTTGTTTTCTTGTAAGTTGCCTATTTTGGGAATGGAGGTTAGATCAAAATGTTGTGAATTTAAAGTATATTTAGAAAAGGCATAACGAATTCCCGAATGAACATATAGCTTCGATTTTAATGCAAAATAAAATTTGCATTGCAAAAAGGCCATACGATGCTGCTGTAGCTTAAAAATTTTTGAGCTTGACAAAAATTGGTCGAATTCCAAAGTAGATTTTTCTACCAACCTTTCCTGTAGGCTGCCATTGGTGGAGTCAATATCCGTGTCAATAAAACGGGTATAACCACCTTGAATTGAAAATATAAACTGATCTGAGTGAACGATTGTACCACTTAAACTGGCTGAAACACCCCATTGATTCAAGGCACTTAAGTATGTCGCTTCCATCATTGTACCGGGCCAAATAATGGGTTTACTGGATTTGATTTCAGCCGACTTAATCGTAGGAATGGGATCCATTTCTTGAGCGTGGTCCTGTGAAATCAATAGCTGAGATTGTAATCGCGGCAAAGCCTCAATTGAATTGAACATTGTCGTTACTGAGACACTTTCACTGTCTCTAATAAGTGTTGCTTCCATGGAGGATTTAATCTTAATGAAATTTTCACCCGCTTCAATTTTCTGAGTTTGGGAAGGAGTGGGACTCTCGGTAAGGTCATTTAATACCTCAGAATTTTGACCTTCGGAGGCAACGGGTAATTGATTTTGGGGGGTGTTTATTTTCTTTTCACTGATTGACCGCTGGCTTTTATTCGACGAGGGCAAAATGGCTTTAACTTTTCCGGCACTCAATGGGATGTTTTGTGCAATTGGGTTTTGATCTGAGTTTTGATTTGAAGGCAATTCCTTCGGTAATCCGTTATGACCAAACTGCATCCAAAGGTATACTACAATGATTCCAGTTGCGATCAAGATAGGAAAATAATACCAGAATCGCCTTTTGCTCTTTTTCTTGATTGGCATGTGAACATCCAACAACTCTTCCATTTGTTTCCAGGATCGATTCATCAGTTGTTCCATGTCATTGAGTTTATTTTCCATAACGCAGATAATAAAGTTGTTGTAAAATTTTTCGTGCTGCAGACACATGCCAGCGCGAAGTGCTGGCGGTGATGTGAAGTTTTTTGGCAATTTCTTCGTGGGGATAACCTTCCATCGCAAATTGTATAAATACTTCACGTGTAGTTTTTGGAAGATGTTGTAACATATCGTTTAATTCATGATCAAACAGAGCATGCTCATTAGGTTGAATCGATGGCAAGCCTGGGTGGTCCGAGGATTCAAGAGATAGGTATTCTTTTGCCTTCAGCCGCAAAATATCAGTTAAACTGTTTCTGAGGATGGTCCATACCCAGGCATTGAATTTATCTGTATCCTGCAATGAATCAATGGATTTATAAATTTTCAAAAAAGCATCATGAATGATTCCAATGGCTTCATCCTGTTTGACCCCTCGTTGAGTACAAAAATGATAAAATGTATTAAAATACAATTTGTACAATTGTTCCTGGCAGGCCCGGTCATTCCGTTTACATCCGGCGACCAGTTCGCTGAAGAATCCATTTTTGTTCCTTTCAATCACTTCAATAGTGCTTTCGTTTAAATTGAAATGGCTAAGTTAATAAATGGGTGGTAATAGCGATAAAGATACCTTTCCTGGTAATTGTCCGAATAATTCAATTTTAGGACATAATGTTGCCAAAGCATGCCGCCGGAAATTCGTATGTTAGCTTCTTTAAGGATTCGGAATTGCATCCCGGTTTCAAAAGATGCATACCAACCGTTGCTGATATTGAATTCAGGTTGGAACCAGGGTATCGCAAATTGCTTCACAAAAACAAGTTGGGTTCCACCATTTAATTGTACATAGGTCTCAATAGCTTTATAACGAATCGGTACATTCAATTGTATATAAATCGGATAAGTGTATGTGATCCACGACGAACTGTGTACGATTTGTCCAATTCCCAATCCAAGTTGCTGATCATTTTTTGTTTGTAGACCCGAAGACAAGGTGAATCCTGAAGACAATCCCTCATCGGAACTCCACAAGAGTCTTTGGCTCATTTGCAAGAACCATTGTTTTTCTCTTTGGGGTTCTGTAGTCTTGTAGCTTGAGTCTGACCAAGTGTTTACTCCTGCATTGATTGTATCAAACTTCGCTTCAATTTCAACTCTTAATTCCGTTTCAGCGATTTTTTCATTCTGACACAAAACTTTATTTGTAATGCTAACAATGGTTAGTATTGACAGTATTGTATACAACCGGATTACATGAGTGTTTCTTCTAAAGGTATGCATAAATTGAATCGGTGTTCACTTCAAATCAACTTGCTTAATAATCTTGGTGAAGCAGGATTGCGCATATCGTATTGATACAAACCATCTTGTCCGATCACCAAAACCCGGCTTCTTTCCAGGATAATTACGTCGTAAGCCGCATGATGATTGATCCAAGCCAACTCCCGAATTTGGGCGTTGGGCAACAATTCAATGGTTTTGAAACCGTGTAATCCTTCGCATAAAACCATTAATTCACCATCCACCGAAAGGCCATGTGGATGCTTCATGTTATGGGTTGCAAGTTTAACCGGATGTACAAGATCCTTAACTTCGACAATGTCTAACTGGTTAGTAAAACCATTGCATTCATTACCTTCACGTAAAGTAATGTAGGCAATATCGTTTGAGACAAACACCGGATCGCACCCATTAGAATGAACAAATTTTGATAATTGATTGGGCAATTTAGGATCGTTGAGTCCAAAAATATACATTCCCGAACGCGATCCCACAAATAGAAAATCTTCATACGGAAAAATAGTCTCAATGTCCCATGCAATTTTTTGAGTGGAACATTTCAATGGTCGTAAAGGGTTGCTCACTTCGAAAGTCAATAACTCATTGTGATTCACTACATATAAATATTGGTCGACCACGGTAAATCGGGCAAAAGATCCTCCGATTCCTGAGACTGAGCCAGGACTACCTGTTTTCCCTTTGCTATCGGAAACCGAAGTATATACGAAATCACCTTCAAGCCAATAAAGGGGGGAGTTGTTGCATGGGACAGTTCTAATGACCTTTTTCTGATCGTATCTAACCAAGTATTTTCCATCAGCAGATTTTCCGTAAAGTTTGAACAATTCTTCGTTTATACTCTTCAATTTGGGATGCATAGGATCACTTAAATCAATTGAGAGCAGGTTGGCATAATTATCCGCATAGAGGACATTAGACGACATAGCGATATCCACATTGCCTGCAATCGGAATAAAACCTAATCGAGTCGGGGTCGTCGGATAAGTATTATCAATGATATGAACGCCTTCAAAAAGTTCATTAATCAATAATAAATTGCCGTAACTATAGATTTTGCCTGGGTTCTTATTTTCCTTCGGGGGATCCATGTGAATGTCCTGCTTCATCTGATCAAGCGTAAGGTAAACCGGTGTCCATTCAGTGTATTCCGTTTCCTTCACACATTCCTCAGGAGTACAGGAAAACATACCCAGTAAAAGGGTCAAGAGTATAAAAGAAAGAATTTTCATATGGTTCATATTCTAGATTTTAATAGGAGACGCAGGGTCGGACCATTTCGCTGGGTCCAAAGGAAAAAATTCTGGTATTTACGATTATTGGACTTTGTTGGCAAGGAAATGAATAATTAAGGCATTCTGTGAACTGAATACAGGAATGTGCGTTGTTCTTTCATAAAATCCTGTTATGGCTTTGGTGGAATTAAAAGTCCCATCTGTGGGTGAATCAATTACGGAAGTTACTTTGGCTCGATGGCTAAAGCCAGAGGGTGCGATGGTGGCTCTGGATGAAATTATCTGCGAATTTGATTCCGACAAAGCAACTTTGGAATTTCCCGCAGAGGTTGCCGGTAAATTGATTCATGTAGCCCATGAGGGCGAAGACCTGCCCATAGGAGCGATTGTAGCTAAAATAGAGACTTCCTTGATAGAGCAGGAAGCAAAAGTTGCAGACGCTAAGGTCAATATCGATGCAGTTGTCACTCCTCCAATCCAAAGCATTGATGTGGCTTCTCCGGCCGCATCAAAAATGATACGGGAAAACGAAAATATCCGATCTCAGGTGAAAGGAACGGGGAAAGGGGGAAGAATTACCAAACAGGATGTACTTTCAACCTTGTCAGGACAAGAAGTAAAAATTTCTTCTGATGCTTTAACGGCAGCTCAATCCATCCAGGTTCCTGCGAAGAATATTCGAAATGAAAGGCGTGTAAAACTTTCCCGGATGCGAAAGACCATTGCCAGAAGACTGGTTGAGGCAAAACAACAAACCGCCATGCTTACCACTTTTAATGAAGTGGACATGTCCGCTTTAGTGGGTTTGAGAAAAAATTATAACGAGTCCTATGAAAAAAAATATGGAATAAAAATTGGGTACATGTCTGTGTTTGCTAAAGCATGCAGTCAGGTATTGATGGAAATGCCAGAAGTAAATGCAAGACTTGAAGAGGATGATTTAGTTTATCACGACTATACCGATATTTCCATTGCCATTTCAACGCCCAGTGGGCTGGTGGTGCCACCGATCCGGAATGTTGAGTCATTGTCACTTCACGAGTTTGAAAAAATTTTAAAGATCCTTTCCGAAAAAGCCCGTTCCAATGCACTCAGTATTGATGAAATGACTGGCGGAACGTTTACCATTACCAATGGAGGTATTTTTGGGTCATTGATGAGTACGCCTATCCTCAATCAACCTCAATCTGCAATATTAGGAATGCATGCGATCAAAGATCGGCCCATTGCCATTAACGGAGCAATAGTGATACGGCCGATGATGTATCTGGCTTTATCCTATGATCACAGAGTCATTGACGGTTCTTCGTCAGTTCAGTTTTTAGTTCGCGTTAAAGAATTGGTAGAAGACCCGGTAAAGTTGTTTTTAAACCTTTAGGAAATCCATCGATAGTTCGCAATTCCTTTTGTCGGAAAATTATTTAATGCCGGTAAGTAATTGCTTATTAAAAAGTATCTTACATTAAATACTAACATTTGTTAGTACATGGTCAATAATGCGAACACCTAATTTACCAAAAATTCAATATTTTTACTTTTATTAATTATTTTACTTGCATTTAAGGAAGTAAAAACGGCAATTATAAATTTTTTAGATTTATCTTGATAATTTTTGAAACCCTCCCAAACAGCAAAGTGATTTTGGATTCATTGTAATTCATGAAATTTCTCTTTTTCTAAAGCGCCAAAACTGAAAAGGATGATTTCAAAGTGCTTCATTCTCCAATGGAAACGCGCCTGATACAACCTTAGCCAGACGATAATACGAGTCTGTTGAAGTAAAGGGTGTACCCCCGGGTGAGTAATTTTTTATAGTTGATTTGAGCCTGTTTCAACTATCAGCTTCAATGCCTTTAACGAACTACCTTAAAGGGGTTGTCATTAGAGGTGATCAATGAATTATTATTGGAATATGACCTTTTTAACTAAAAATACTTGACAAAGGTCATTGGAAATTTTATTTTTGTTAAAAATCTCTCAAATGCGCATTATTATCCTTTTGTTTATTGGATTGGGAATGATCTCAATTCAATCTTGTAAAGAAGACTTGGCTACTCCTTTTGACCTTAATGATGCATCTGACTATCCTGCAGACGTTGCAATTCAATGGGTTGAATTACACAGAGACCTGGTTAAAAGTACTCCAGGATATACCCCGCCTGTGGCGGCAAGATCCTATGCATATGCTGCCTTAACATTGTACGAATCAGTGGTGCAGGGAATGCGCCATAAGGTATCCTACAAAAACCTTATTCAAGGATTTGATGGAAGCGAACTTCCTTCAATAGATGTGAGCTTGCAGTACAATTGGGAACTGTCTGCTAATGCCGCAATGGCCTTTATTTTACGAAAACAATTTAAGACAGCACCGGCTGAAAAACTTTTAGCCATAGATCAGTTGGAAGAAACCATTATAGACCAATCCAATGAAGAGGATAGCGCTACCCTTAAACGATCCATTGTTTTGGGTCAGCAGGTAGCTGAGGCTGTTTACAATTTTTCCAAGACGGATGGTCAGGATCAGGCTTATACCACGAATTTTCCAGATTATACCATTCCAGATGTTCCAGGTAAATGGGAACCTACAGCACCAGGTCAAAAGCCCTTGCAGCCTTACTGGGGCAACGTTAGATCATTTCTCGCTGAAGATGCTGACAACGCTTTATTTATTCAGAATACTGCTTATTCAACGGATCCTAAAAGTCTGTTTTACCTGGAGGCCAATGAAGTTTATTTGACTTCCCTGCAATTGTCAGCAGAGCAAACCACAATAGCAAAATTTTGGAGTGACGATCCAGGGCTTACGGGTACACCCCCAGGCCATTCCATGTCCATAGCAAGTATCGTGTTACAAAATGAGAATGCAGACCTGGGATATGCTGCTGAAGTCTTTTCAAAAGTGGGTTTAGCAGTACACGATGCCTTTGTTTCTTGCTGGAAATGCAAATACACTTTTAATTTGTTGAGACCTGTCACCTATATCCGAAAATTCATTGATCCAAATTACAATACACTGCTGGCTACCCCACCTTTTCCTGAACATACCAGTGGACATTCAGTTCAAACGGCCGCAGCGATGGCGGTGTTGGAGTCTTTTTTTGGGAACTATTATGACATAACGGATGTGACCCATGCCAAACGAACTGACATTACCTTTAGTCCAAGGCAATTTAGTTCTTTTCAGGACCTTGCAAACGAAGCAGCAATATCAAGACTTTATGGTGGAATTCACTACAGACCTGCTATCGAATTGGGGATCAAACAAGGACGCCAAATTGGAAGAAACATTTCGTTAATCAATTTGAATAAGAAGTAAATTGAAATTTACAGATGAGAATTTTTGAAGAAGTAAAATTCGATAATCGCTGAATTCATTTTAGTCTGGAATTTTAATGATGAAGAGGTAAAATTGATTCTTGAGGTACTTCAATGTTCCGAAGAGATAGCATCAGCAATATGATACGTCAAGAATATATTCAATACATAATAATTTATCCATCTCCAAGTGGAGTGTTTAAGATATTTCGATGACCATCACGCATGATGAAAACCGATAAGCCCTAGTTATAGGATAAAATTTTTTGAATGTGACCAAACTGACACCAGTTGCCATAGTAAAATCATCCTGGCCTCAATGTTTCACCTAATTCAACCTAAGATTTGTTGCGTCGGTGTACAGCGCGTGGCGAAAATTTCTGTGGCTCGCAGGAGCTCGCCATTCGCTCCTAAATTGTGATCTCTATCACAATTTGCCACGCCATGCGTGGCCGGAGCTCACCACTTCGGTCGATGGGGTTTTGTGAGCGCGAACTTCAAACAAAGCACAATATTAAAAAGTATAACAAATATCCCTTGAAGCGGCCATGCCCGAGACCGGGGAAGCGGTATTCCTTCTAGCCTCAATATTTCGCTCGACGGCGCTCGCTCCGACTTAAGCACCGAGACCATATTATAATAAATCAGGACGCAGCTAAATGGATAAATGTGTAAAGATTTACAAGTATTGCTGGGCACTGCTTAATTATAGAACGATTTTGTATCACTCCATTTTAGACAATGCAATACTAAAATGCACTTAATACAATTGAATTCAATAACCTGCTCAAGCCATCAGGCAATCGTAATCTTTTTATCCAGGTAAACATCTTGAATGGCATGTAACAAAGCAACACCTTCTTTCAGTGGCTTTTGAAAAGCTTTTCGACCCGAGATCAATCCCATGCCACCGGCACGTTTGTTGATTACCGCAGTAACAACCGCTTCGTATAAATCACTGGATCCTTTCGATTCACCACCACTGTTGATCAGACCGACTCGCCCCATATAACAATTAGCAACTTGGTACCGACATAAATCAATGGGATGGTCGGAACTCAATTCAGAATAAATTTTTGGATTGGATTTACCATAAGAAGATCCTCCCATATTGAGGGCCGTATAACCACCATTGTTAATAGGCAATTTCTGTTTGATGATATCTGATTGTATGGTAACCCCCAAATGATTGGCCTGACCCGTTAAATCAGCGGAAGCATGGTAGTCTGTTCCATCTTTTTTAAAGGACGGATTCCTGAGATAGCACCACAATACCGTAAACATCCCAAGCTGGTGCGCCTGTTCGAAAGCTTCTGCAATTTCGACAATCTGCCGCGAGCTCTCTTCACTTCCAAAATAAATGGTGGCACCAACACCCGCTGCTCCTAAATTCCATGCATCTTCGACCAAACCGTACAATACCTGGTCGGCTTGATTGGGATACGTCAGTAGTTCGTTGTGGTTAATCTTTACAATAAAAGGTATTTTATGGGCATATTTTCTTGACACAGAGGCTAATACTCCAAAAGTAGAAGCCACCGCATTGCAACCCCCTTCAATGCCCAGTTTGATAATGTTCTCCGGGTCAAAATAGGATGGATTAGGAGCAAATGACGCTCCTGCACTATGTTCTATCCCTTGGTCGACCGGTAAAATACTGACATATCCTGAACCTGCTAATCGCCCACTTTGAAACAATTGTTGCAAATTTCTCAGAGTTTGATTACTGCGATTGGAAAGAGACCAAATGCGATCGATGGTGTCTTTACCCGGCAGGTGTAGATTGGTTTTATCAATGGTTTTACATTGATGCTCAAGGTAGTACGGTGCCTGATCGGCCAGTAAATCGATGATGGACATTCTTGACATGTGATGAATTTTCTAATGGCCTATGCCATTTCAATTTTAAGTTATGGGAAGCTGCTGATTTGGAATTTATTGTGGGTTCTTAGGGCCTTCCAACAATGCTACACCATTGGCCATGAACTTATGTTCCTTTTCAGCTTCAGTGATCTGGGCAATTTCTTCAGCAGACTTGCCCTCGTCTTCAGCATAATGTCGAAGCTCTTCAACGGTGGTAATTTCGGTAAAGGCCATTCCTTGAATCACTACTTTGCTACCTGCAAAATCCAAAGGGACAAAAAAACCATAATCTTTAAACCTGACAAACAAGCCAGTTGAATCCTGAGGATTTTCACTCAACATCATCCAACAACCTTTTTTCTGACAAACATTGGTTACGTAGCCACTCACCGCGGTGACCAAACTATCGGAAGTTGCAAGGGCCTCCAACGTTTCGTTCACCGTACGGGTCCCTTCAATGGAGATGGAATCACCGTAATAAGCTAAAACAGATGAACTGCCCGAGGGAGTTGGTGTTTCAGCGGTTTTCTCATTTTTACATGCTCCCAGTAGGAGTACCAGGCTTACTAAATTTATCCAAATTTTCATTTTAACGAATATTTAAAGCCCAAAGATACTAAGCAGGAAGCAAATCATGTTTTCCCCTTATGTTTAGTCTCTTGAACGGATTGTCTTTAATAAGTGTTATTCATCTAATTGTGTCCTATGCATCAGATTTACTTAAAGTTCTATCTATGAAGTATGTAATGATTCTTTTGGCCTTTTTGACAGTTTCCGGGCAATTGGCAGGGCAACAATGCATAAGAGGCAATTGTGTGAATGGCTTTGGCACCATGCTGTATTCAGACGGCAGTAAGTTTACCGGTGAGTTTAAATCTGGATTGCGGGAGGGTAAGGGTTTGTATTATTACTCCAATCGCAACAAATATTTTGGAGAATGGAAGAAAGACCTCAGGGTTGGGGAAGGAAAAATGGAATTTACCAATGGAGATGTTTACACCGGCTCTTTTCTGAATAATCAAATGCATGGACAAGGTACCATGGAGTTCGGACGCGGCGATAAATACATCGGGCAATGGGCAGAAAATAAACCCAATGGAAAAGGTAGCTACTTCTTTAAATCAGGAGAACGTTATGAAGGGGAATTTGTCAATGCTTTGTTTGAAGGACAAGGGACCTTATATTATAAAAGTGGATCCTATTATTCCGGTAATTGGAAAGCCTCAAAAAAGGATGGACAGGGAAGTTTTTATGACATTCAGGGCAAAATCATACGAGCCATATGGTCTCAGGACCAAGTGGTCCGGAAGATCGAAAATACTGAGGTTTCAACGAATCAACCCGCAATAGAATCCCCACAAAGAGATAGTGTTGCAACTTCACATTCTTCAGTTTCAGTGGTACAACAAAAACCCGAGAAAACCTTTGCGGAAACGGAGAATCCAAAGAATGAAGAAGATGAGTATTTTGAAAAAATCTTTGGCAATCAAAAAGAAAGCAAAGTTATCGATACGGTTGCTGACAATGCTGGTGTAGATCGCTTTTTTGGTGAAGAACCAACGAATGTAGATGCCTCTGTAACCCGACCTCCTGCTGAAGTGAAGCAGGAAGTAGTAGAAGAAGTCAAACCTGCCAAATATGAAGATGAAGCAGGTCAGGTCAAGCCATCCGAAATAGTGAATAAGCCCATTCCGATGCCGGCAGAAGAATTAGCGAATGCCACAGCCGATGCCAATTTACCCGATTGCAACCACACCTATTGTGCTGATGGCCGGGGTGTTTTCCGATATGGGGACGGTTCTCGGTATATTGGAGAGTTTTTCCAAGGTGAACCTCTTGGAAAAGGAGTATGCTATTATGCAAATGGTGATCGTTATGAAGGCCAATGGAAAAATCATTCTCCCAACGGAGAAGGGATCATGTATTTTGCATCAGGATTGATATATGGTGCAATATGGGAACAGGGAAAAGCCATAAAAGAGTTGAGTCGCAAAAAGGAATTTGTTTTTGACCCTGCTGTACCGGTGGATGAAAGCGATGAAGTGAAGATTTGGGCAGTCATCATTGGAATTGCTCGATATGAGCACATGCCTGTCTTAAAATATTCTGACGACGATGCTTACAAAATTTACGCGTTCCTCAAAAGCCCAGAGGGAGGTGCTTTAAAAGACAACCAGATCCGCGTACTCATTGACGAAGATGCCAATCGCACTTCCATACTGACTGCACTCAATCAGGTTTTTTTAAGGGCAGATGAAAATGATGTGGTTATGCTGTATTATTCCGGACATGGTCTTGAAGGTACATTCTTACCGATTGACTATGATGGCTTTCAAAACATCTTAAAACATGAGGAGGTCAAAGACATCATCAACAGAAGCAAAGCGAAAAACAAAATTTGTTTCATTGATGCATGCCATTCCGGTAGTTTATTGGCTACAAAAGGTTCATTCTCTTCTTCGCTGATGTACTTCTATGACAAACTGGGACAAAGTAGTGGGGGTACCGCATTTATTATGTCATCGAAAAGCAAAGAATACTCTTTGGAAGATGGAGGATTGAGACAGGGAGTGTTTTCTCACTTCCTGATTAGAGGTTTGAAAGGTGAAGCGGATAACAATCTTGACAAAACCGTGCAGCTGAAAGAACTTTTTGAATACGTTTATCGAAATGTGAGGGATTATACCGGTAATGCCCAATCACCTATGATTGCAGGTGAATACGATGAACTCATGCCGGTGGGATTTATTCGAGAAGAATAAATTCCTAAAGTAAATGCCACTTTTCGTCGGCCGGCTAATTAAGAAGATAGGTATTGAATAAAGGCATAAGCATGCCTGCGTTTTAAGTAATCCACATCATTTTCATGCAGGTAAGCCTCGCGTTCAAAGGAAATCCTTCGGTAGGCTTTATTTCGGTTTCTTAACTGGAGCCACCAAAAGAGAAATTCTGAAAAATACCAAAGGTAAAAGAACAAAATCAATAACTCGGTTTGTTGACGTAAATGGATACGTTCGTGCAAAATCAACGGTGCATTGGTCTTCATTTTTTCATCGCGCAGCAATATGAAAGGCCAAAGGGTTATGGCAGAAGCAAAGGAACCCGTTAAGCATTGAAGTAATCTTCCATTGGTGATGATCCACATACTTCCGTCAAAGGTATGAAAAGACGCCTTGCTGATTAGACTTATCGGGTTCGGAATTACCTTTGAAACAAAATTTACTTATGCGTTTGCGATTATTGTGTTGGCTTCAAGTATTGGCTTTGGGATTATCTTCCCAATCCAACCTACCCTCCTTTATTACCGATAGCCTGGACGTCTATGTTAACCGGAGCATAAAGGCGTGGAATTTGCCTGGTTGCGCCGTTGCCGTGATAAAGGACGGAAAGATTGTCCTTGCAAAAGGATTTGGAGTAAGAGACCTTTCAACCGGTCTACCGGTAAATGAGCACAGCCAATTTATGATTGCAAGCAACACAAAAGCAGTCACTGGATTGGTTTTAGCAAAACTTGATGCCGAAAAAAAGTTATCACTGGAAGACCTGGTTACACAATGGCTTCCTAAATTCAAACTGATTGATAAGAATGCAACAAAAATGTTGACCGTTAAAGACTTGGTCACTCATCGGATGGGTTTTGAAACCTTTCTTGGCGATTTCTGTCACTGGTCAACTTCGACCACCCGCGAACAGGTAATGGAAAAAATGGGACGGATCAAATTACCCTATCCGTTTCGGGACAAATATGGATATTGCAATGCTGGTTATACCGTTGCAGGTGAAATTATCCGTCAGAGTTCGGGATTGAACTGGGAAGACTATGTCAGACAAAATTTCTTTGATCCCATGGACCTTCAGGAAACACTGACCTTGACTGCAGAATTTGGCAAGTCAGGAAATTTTTGTCAGCCGCATACATGGTATAAAGGAAATATGGTGCGGATGAATATTCCTAATATAGACAATATGGCTCCGGCAACCAGTATTTGTACTTCAGTGGCCGATTGGTCCAAGTGGGTGCTTATGTTATTGAATGAGGGTCAATGGGAAGGAAAACAGATTTTAAGTAAAGCCGTCATTCAAAAAACCATGGAACCCTACAGTATTGTTGGACCCGGACGCAGCCGGTACAATAGATCAAATTTTTCTTTATATGGCTTGGGTTGGAATCTTCAGGATTACGAGGGCCGAAAACTAGTGTCCCATACAGGAGGAGCAGATGGATTTGTAACATCCGTCACGCTGGTTCCACAAGAAAAATTGGGAATTTTGGTGTTTACAAATTCGGACCATAACGGACTTTACCAAGCCATCAAATGGGAAATCCTGGATGCTTTTTTTGGATTGGCTTATCGTAACTACAGCGAAGTTTATTTGCAGCGCAAACAAAAAGAACAGGAAACTACCTTAAGTTGGCTAAAAAATGTAAATGATACCATTCAACAAAAGTTTCCCACAGCAATACCTTTAAAAGCCTATACCGGTAAATATCGTAATGAAGTTTATGGTGAAATGCAAATAAAACTTGAAAACGGACAATTGAGAGCTTACTTTGAGCACCACCCCCACCAATACGCCGTGCTGGAACACATCAAGGATGATCGATTCTTATGTACTTATAGCAATATACTACTCGGCATTAAAGTAATTCCGTTTTTCAGAAAAGGAAAAAAAGTAAAATCGGTTGACATACGATGCGACGATTTCGTCGATTTTTCACATTATACATTCTTAAAATGCTGAAAGACAGGCACTAATTTTTTTTAAAAAAACCACATAAATAATTTTTAGATACGTTAACTTTTTCTGTAGATTTGTGTCACCCATGATCCGGGTTTTCTTCCCGTACCATTACTCTAAATCAAGCTGTGTATTCTATTCGCATCATATTATTCATGCTATTGTTATGCCTTGTGGTAAGTTCACTTACTGCACAAAGCCTTGCATCTGTGATTAGACCTGAAATTGTCGGGGATCATTTCGACACCTTGCATTATTTTAATAATGGACAACACAAAGACGAATTTCGCCTCATAAAGTCGACGTTATACCGGAAAGTGGAGAAAATGCCTGTGTTTATTGGATGTGAAACCGACTCAGACCCGGAAGAATGCTCTAAAAAGAAACTGATTGATTTACTGTACAATAACATCAAATATCCACCAGAAGCCAAAAAACAAAGGATACAGGGTGTAGTCTATGCAAAATATGTGGTCCGCTCCGATGGCAGTATTTCAAATCCAAAAATTGAACGGGGGATTGGAGGAGGATGTGACGAAGAAGTATTGAAATTTATAGCAATGCTTCCCAAGTATACCCCGGGTTACCAGGACGGAAAAGCTGTACCGGTACAAATTACCCTGCCGGTTAAATTTCGATTGATGAAATAATGAAATCCCGCCAGAATCCACCTGGGGGATAGGTCTCATTAAGCTTTTGTTTGGTATTTTTTTGAAAAGGTCACCATAGAATCTCCTCATCAGGGCTTACCTTTGCAGCGATTTTTCTAAATCGATGGCGGATTCGCTTATGAAACAAATTATTATTTGGTTTTTATTCACAATTATTTTTGCCGGCAAAATGTTCGGGCAAAATCCGGCTAATGAAGCCAATAATATTTCAACTACTTCCCCGACCCATGCAGAATCGGCTGCACCAGCCCAGCATGAGGAAGTAAATGCATCACCCGCTGAAAGTAACGGTCATGACCAGCAAGCCCATACGATGGAGGGAGCCAGTGAAACTGGAGGTCATGAATCAGGTCATTCTTTTGATCCAAAATCCACTGCCTTCCACCATATCAGTGATTTAAATGTTTACAGCATAGGTCCATGGAATTTTCCATTACCCTGTATTTTATATGCACCCTCTATGGGATGGTCTGTTTTTTCTTCCTCCCGTTTTGGCATTGACAATGCACATCATGGCAATGGCAATCATGCAGTGGATGGATATGTTTTGAACCACGGACGGGTAAATCGCATTCAAGGGGATTTTCCCAAAGGCATTGTGGATATTCAGGGCTTCCATTCTAAAAAAATTGAACACAACGGTAAATCCCACGATCAGGATTTTGTCATCATCAATCAACAGGAATATGCCTTAGATAAACCGAGTACCGCTGATGCAGGTTTGTTCGGTGGGGGAATTACTTCTTTTTATGATTTTTCCATTACCAAAAATGTGTTCAGTATGTTGCTGGTTGTACTTTTACTCAGTTGGTTATTTATTGGAATGGCCAAACAGTATAAGAAAGCTCCTGGCACTCCTCCTTCCGGTGCACAATTATTGATGGAACCTTTGATTCTTTTTATACAGGATGAAGTTGCCAAACCATTTCTTGGGCCTAAATGGGAAAAATTTATCCCTATGCTTTTGGCCATTTTCTTCTTTGTACTAGGCCTTAATTTGTTTGGACAAATTCCTTTCTTGGGAGGCTCTAATGTAACAGGGAATCTATCGGTGACCATGGTTTTGGCATTGATTGCTTTTGTAGTGGTCAACTTAAACGGAAATAAACATTATTGGCAACATATCTTCTGGATGCCAGGCATTCCAGCTTGGGTAAAAACCATTTTAACTCCAGTTGAAATTTTAGGGGTTTTCATCAAACCATTGACCTTAATGCTCCGTCTTTTTGCTAACATCACGGCAGGTCATATGGCTATCTTGATTTTCATCAGCCTGATATTCATTTTTGGAAATTCTGGTGGGAATGTCGGTGCAGGATTGGGCGCATCCATTGGATCTGGTTTGCTGACGGTATTCATGATGTCCATTGAATTGTTGGTGGCTTTAATACAGGCCTTCGTATTTACCCTGTTGACAGCTTACTACATTGGAGCTGCAACTGAAGAACATGCGCATGCCGAACATGATCATCATTAATTCATTGAAAAAGTGGAAATTATTTATTCATACATAAAACATTAATTATGGGAGGTTCAATTGCTGCTATTGGAATGGGACTGGCTGCTATCGGCGCCGGAATTGGCGTAGGAAGCATCGGGGGAAAGGCTTTAGAGTCTATCGCTCGTCAACCAGAGGCATTGGGTGATATCCGTGCCAACATGATCTTAACGGCTGCCTTGGTAGAAGGGGCTGCATTGATTGCGATCTTGTTCTCTTACCTGGTAGCTTAAAAACTAACGAAGGCTGACAGGCGGTTGGCTTGAGGGCCTTCGTTTTTTGATTCAATTTTAATTTGAAACCACATATGCTTAGTTCATTCAGTATTTTATTGTTGGATTTTTCTCCGCTAAAACCGGATTTCGGATTGTTGTTTTGGTCCTCTGTATTTTTTCTACTTTTCTGGTTTTTGGTGGGTAAAATGGCCTTTAAACCAATCGTTAAAGCCCTAAAAGACAGACAGGATGACATCCGCAATGCCTTGGATGCAGCAAAGTTGGCCCGTTCAGAAATGTCCAATTTGAAAGCAGAAAACGAACGAGTGTTAGCTGAAGCACGTGAAGAAAAGATGCTCATTATCAGAGATGCAAAAGAATCAGCCAACACATTGGTGGCAGAAGCTCGTGATAAAGCAAAAGAGGAAGCGCAGCGAATTTTGCAACAAGCTAAACTGGATATTGAAAATGCAAAAATGGCAGCAATGGTCGATGTAAAAAATGAAATTGGGGTCATGGCTTTGCAAATTGCCGAAAAAGTTATCCGCAAGCAGTTGTCCAATCAACCAGAACAGGTAGATTATGTCAATAAATTGATGGATGAAGTAAAAATGAACTGATTAAATATCCACCATGTCTCAGTTACAAATCGCCCAACGTTATGCTAAATCACTGATCGACCTTTCGATTGAACAAAACAATTTGGAAAAAGTCTATCAGGACATTCAATTCCTCTCTACAGTTTGCCGGAATGAAGAATTTAGTGCAATGCTCAAAAGTCCGATCGTGCATTCTGATAAAAAGTTGGGCGTACTCCAACAATTGTTTGGAGGGAAAGTCCAGGATATCAGTATGCAATTCATGTCGCTTTTGGTGAATAAGGGCAGAGAGAGCCTTTTACCAGCAGTCACTCAAGCTTTTATTGAGCAATATAAAACCATTAAGAAAATTCGCTCAGCTAGAATCATTTCAGCTAAAGAACTTTCTGAGCAGGAAATGAATGCCATTCGCAAAAAATTTGAATTTTGGCTGGCACCCGGAGAAACAATGGAATTGATTCAGAAAGTTGATCAATCCCTCATTGGTGGTTTTGTATTTGAAATGGGCGACCGCAATTACGATGCCAGCATAAAAAGGCAGTTGAGTGAATTGCGTGAGAATTTATATGATACATCTTACATCAGCCTTGTGGAAAAACGATAAACTAACCATTGTAAGTTCAACTGAAAAAAATTACATTACCAAATAACAAACCACTAACAACTAATAATAATTCATATGGTATCAATAAGACCGGAAGAAATTTCAGCCATCCTCAAGCAACAAATTGCAGGTACAAGTTCAGCCGCCAGCCTGGAAGAGGTAGGAACCGTTTTACAAGTTGGAGACGGTATTGCCCGTGTTTACGGACTGGCCAATGCTCAGGCAGGAGAATTGGTGGAATTTGAAACAGGCGTTCAGGCCATCGTGTTAAACCTGGAGTTAGACAACGTGGGAGTCGTATTAATGGGCCCCTGGGATGGTATTAAAGAAGGTTCAAAAGTTAGAAGAACCGGTAAGATCGCATCTATTGAGGTAGGAGAAGGTATGCTGGGTCGTGTGGTGAATCCATTGGGACAACCCATTGATGGAAAAGGTCCTATAAGCGGTACCAAGTATGAAATGCCCATTGAACGTAAAGCTCCCGGGGTTATCTTTCGCCAGCCGGTAAACGAACCGCTTCAAACCGGTATTAAACCCATTGACTCCATGATCCCCATTGGACGTGGTCAACGTGAATTGATCATCGGCGACCGTCAGACAGGTAAAACGGCAATTGCCCTTGATACCATCATTAACCAAAAAGAATTTTACGATAGGGGTGAACCCGTTTTTTGCATATATGTAGCTTCAGGACAGAAATCTTCCACCGTGGCAAAAGTGGCCAGGACATTGGAAGAATATGGAGCAATGCCTTATACAGTAATTGTTTCTGCTTCTGCCGCAGATCCAGCTCCATTGCAGTTTTATGCACCTTTCGCCGGTGCAGCTATTGGAGAATTTTTTAGAGACACTGGTCGTCCGGCTTTAGTCATTTATGATGACCTTTCTAAGCAAGCAGTTGCTTACCGTGAAGTGTCTTTGCTACTCCGCCGTCCTCCAGGCCGTGAAGCCTATCCAGGGGACGTTTTTTATCTGCATTCCCGTTTGTTGGAACGTGCCGCTAAGGTCTTGAACAATGATGCCATAGCCCAAAACATGAACGATCTGCCGGAATCATTAAAAAAGGCCGGTATCGTAAAAGGTGGAGGCTCATTAACGGCTCTTCCCATCATCGAAACCCAGGCAGGTGACGTTTCTGCTTACATTCCGACAAACGTAATTTCCATTACCGATGGACAAATCTTTTTGGAATCTGCCTTGTTCAATGCTGGTATTCGCCCAGCCATTAACGTAGGTATTTCGGTATCCAGGGTAGGTGGAAATGCTCAGATCAAATCCATGAAGAAAGTTTCTGGTACATTAAAACTGGACCAGGCTCAATACCGCGAATTGGAAGCATTCTCTAAATTTGGTTCAGATTTAGATGCTGCGACAAAAGCTGTTCTGGACAAAGGAAAAAGAAACGTTGAGATTCTTAAACAACCCCAATACAGTCCAGTGTCTGTTGAAAAACAGGTGGCTATTATCTATTTGGGTACTTCTAATCTTTTGAAAGATGTCCCGGTAGAAAAAGTTAAGGATTTTGAAAACGTATTTCTCACCGAATTGGAGCAAAAACATGCCTCTATCCTCGATAATTTCAGAAAAGGAAATTTGAAAGATGAAGATTTAAAAACTTTGCGCGATGTCGCCAATGAACTTTCATCACAGTATCGGGTTCAAGGGTAGTGTTTATTAAAAACGAATTTAAAAGGCCATGGCAGCTAACTTAAAAGAAGTACGTAACCGCATTAAATCGGTCATCTCCACTCAACAGATTACCAAAGCCATGAAAATGGTGTCTGCAGCAAAGCTTCGGAAAGCCCAGCAGGCCATTCAGCAAATGCGGCCTTACTCAAATCGTCTGAATGTCACTTTGAGCCATATTATGTCTGGAGGTGATGCCGGACAAGGTTTGTCTTTTGGTAAATCCAGTGAAATGAAAAAACCACTTTTGGTCGTTATTACTTCCGATCGTGGTTTATGCGGAGCTTTCAATGCCAATATTTTGAAAACGGCTGCAAGCTATGTGAAGGATCATTACACTAAAGTTTATGAATCTGGAGATTTAAGCATTTTGTTTGTGGGTAAGAAGGGCTATGATTATTTCAGGAGAAGATTTCCTAAAGCAAATCTCATCAATGATTATATTTCCTTATACAATCATCCGGAATACAATAAAATAGCATCATTAGCGGATCAGCTCATGATGGATTTTAAAAGCGGAACCTACGACCAGATTGAAATTTACTACGGCCGGTTTAAAAATGCAGGGACTCAATTTCCGGAGCGCGAACAATATCTCCCAGTGAGCAAAGTGGTCAACGAATCTTCGGAAGGATCTAAAATGAAGGCCGATTACATTTTTGAACCCAATCAACAACAATTGTTAGAAGAATTGATCCCCTCCATATTACAAACTCAGTTGTATAAGTGTGTATTGGATACTCAGGCTTCAGAACATGGAGCTCGGATGACTGCCATGGATAAAGCAACAGAAAATGCTGAAGAAATGCTGGCCGATCTGCGTATTAACTACAACAAAGCCCGCCAGGAAACCATCACCAAGGAATTGTCGGAAATTGTGGGTGGAGCAGCTGCATTGGCAGGGTAATCCATGTATTGTATTTGAAGTATCATAGTGCGAATAGTATATTTTGCTGATTGAAATCTTGGAGCATTAAGTATTTAATGTATTAATTTATTCGCTTTAAATTCTTCAACTATAAGGTTTTTTATTAGCTATAATATGGTCCTGATAAAAAAGTTGTTGGCTAATTGAAATTGGACATCATTTTTCCCAATTAGAACAACTTAAGAGCAATTGAAAACAAGGTGATTTTCTTATCCTATTCATAACATGTCGATGATATATTGTTTTGATTTTTTCAGCAAAAGATCATGCCAGCTTTGGACTTGTAATTAACCCAGCTTAGTGGAATTTTAGGTTAATGATTAAAGAGTATACTCTCTAACAGAAGTGATTGCACATTGATTAGACTTATATACGGACCAAAGGATAGGTAAAAACCCCATTTTCATGAAGAACCACTAAATGGTACATGCCAACAGGAAGTCTATCAAAATGTACTTCCGTGGTATTCTCTTTTTGGAGAATTTGTTGACCTGAAAGATTATACAAGGTAACTTTTTTCATGAACCTGACCGATTGAATAATATAACCTTCTGTAACAGGTGTTATCCGAATATCTTCATTTTTATGAACACTTGTTAGTGTATTGGTTGTTTTATATTTTCCAATCTTAAATTTGATACTATAGTCATTCAAATCCTGCCAACAAACGTAAAATCTTGAATTTGCAAATGCAACATCCGGGGAACCCTGATTCCCGTTGATTCCTGTATTGATGCGTTGTGTGTTTAGACTTAGGTCATTATAGTTACCGTTTGTAAAATGAGTAAACAATACATCCATACTGTTGATTAACTCTCCCCAAACAATGCCCACCGTATCATTATATCCTGCCATCCGGGGATATGTCTGTTGAAAATTTCTGCCCTGGTTGTGGGTAAGTGCATAAAAACCATCCACTTTTTGAGTATTTAAATTTAATCGACTGTAATAGGCTTTTGCCGTTCCTGTTCGACCGGAAATCCAGGTAGTATGTAAAAATGAATCTGCAAAAAAACCATCACCACCGGTAGAAGGACAACTCAATAGGTTCCAATTTGCGGTGTCCAATTCAGTGACAATATCATAACTTTTTCCATTGTTGAATGAAATAGCAGCAGTCATATTGCGAATGTTGTTGCGGTTATTCCGATAGAATACGGCAATTCTGTTTTCATCAGTTTCCATAGCAACAGGACAACAATCACAGGCTTCACCTTTATTTTTGTCTGTGACTTGGGTGTATGGATCAAAAGTATTTCCAAAATCTTCTGAACGGATACTCACATATTCTGGTTGACTCCAATCAGTCTGAAACCGCATATAACTTACGATAGGCTGAAGATCAGCATCAATGGCAACACCTGGAAACCTGCAATAGAATCCATTGGGATCAACTACTGGAATTGCAGGAGTAAACGTTTCTCCATAGTCCATAGATCTCATCAAATAAATTTTACCAGTCTCTGCGGGATCCTCTTTGAATACAACATAAACGAGGTTATCCTTACCAGCAATTTCAGTGCTGGCCCAACTCGTGATGAAGGCTTTCCGAGGACCAATATCCAGTATCCTCGGCGTTGATAAAATTTCGTTTTCCCAAATTGCATAATGGATGCTTTGGTCTTGCTCATGACCCCAGATAAGTATTCCCCTCTCATTCCCCAATGCAATCAATCTTGGTCGTGTAGTAGTTCCAGGAGCATTCATGGTAATGCTTTGTTCAGCAGACCAAGTCAAAGATTGTCCAGGAGAAATTTCAAATATTACCGAAAGTAGGATTAAACACAAAATGCCATTTCGCATGGTTTATCATTTTAATTTGAATTCAAATATAAGGTTAACGTGTGCAATATGGCTGTAAGACAAATAAGTGATTTAGAAGAGGGACGTAGTGACTTAGTAAGGGTTTGATTTTGTTCTACAAGTAAACACAAGGCCAATGCATGATATAGAATTAATTTCGGCTCAGTTTTTGCACATTTCACTCAAATGAAGGCAATTATTCCAGTTGCTGGAGCAGGTACAAAGCTTCGGCCGCTTACCTATACCCAACCCAAACCATTGATTCCGGTGGCGGGTAAGCCCATTATTGCCTATATCCTTGACCAATTGATGGAGTCTGGGATTCGTCAATTTGTCTTCATTCTGGGATACCTGGGGGAGAAAATCCGGGAATTCCTGGAAGAGCACTACCCTGATATCGAGAAAATATATGTCTATCAAAATGAACGCGAAGGTTTGGGTCACGCGATTTATTTATGTAAACAGGCTCTTGGCGAAGATGATGAAGTGTTGATCCAATTGGGCGATACGCTGCTGGATCTGGACATGAACGTCCTGTTGAATTCAAGGGCCAATACCCTGGCCGTTAGACGCGTCAACGATCCTAGAGATTTTGGGGTAGTCGAATTGGATGACCAGGGATTGGTCATCAGGATGGTTGAAAAGCCTCAATTTCCTCACTCCAATCTGGCGATCGTAGGGTTGTATTTGATCAAGGAATGGGGTAAATTGCTCACTTGCCTGGAGACCAACATCAAAACGGGTAGAAAAACCAAAGGAGCATTTCACTTGACGGATGGCCTGATGTGTATGCTGGAAAACAAAAGTCGCTTTGAAGTGATGGAAGTGAAAAATTGGTTTGATTGTGGGCGAAAAGAGTTTTTACTGACCACCAATGCGACCATGTTGGCCAGGAATTTGGCAAATTCTTATCCAAACGATTTTGAAAATACGATTCTGATTCCTCCGGTGAGCATTGGTCCGGGATGTATGATCCGGAATTCTTTGATTGGCCCAAATGTATCCATCGGTGAAAACAGTACCATAGCGCATAGTATCATAAAGGATGGCATTATAGGCAATTTTACCAGCCTTGAAGACGTTGTATTGCAACATTCCATCATTGGCAATGATGCCGTGATCAAAGGAAAGTTTCAGAGTTTTAACATCGGCGACAATACAGAAATTGATATGGTTTAGCTTGATTTTTGTAATTCGGCCGTTAAAGCAAAGGACGCTTCCTTATGCTTCCGGACTACCATTTATGATTACTTTTGCGCAATACGAATATGTACATGAACTTTCCAATTCGAACAATAAAAAGAAATTTTAAATCTCAGCGCTTTGTATTTAGCTTACCCTTGTTGGTATGCTGCTTTCTACTAGGTTTTACCTCCTGCGATAAATCAGATGGCTGCCCTCCAAATGAAATACTCGGCAGACTTTCATTGGATGCTCAAAGCGGATCATTATTACCCTATAACAACGTTCGATTCTTGGAGTTTGTCGACAGTCTTGCCTCAGATACTGCGGTCTTGTACGACCCACAAAGTCTTGTTCGAGACAGCGCATGGACGGTTGTGGAAAACATTTGTGAAGAGGACGAACTACGTTCCGACAAATACTTCTTATCGGAACATCTTACCATCAACTATTACGACTTGGATACTGCACGAAAACTGCGTCTTATCGGGAATTTGGGAGTTGTCGAAGATGCCTTATCAAAAGTCAGCACAGTTGCAGATCCAGTTTTATACGACGAACTCAAACTTACTGTTCATCGCTCAAATCCCAGTGTGAGTGGCTCAGTCGCCAGTATCTCCTTTGTGGCATCCGCCAGGGGTAATGATGCTCGCTTGAGTGACAGCATAAAGGTAAAATTGTCCAGGTATCCTCTGATCCCCAGTGTGCGGATTAATGATTCCATTTATACCAATGTCTATGAATTTAAGTTCAGGGATAGCGCAGTTTTTTATTTCAAGCCTTTGGAAGGCTTGGTTGCCTTTCGTTCATTGGACAATAAATGGTGGAATCTTCATCGTAAGTATTGATGAAGCGGTAAATCATGATGTAATTGGATGATCATTTATTATTCAGCAAGCCAGATACTCTTTTATTATTTTTTACTAACAATTGTTAGTATTACCTAATAATATATTCCTTAAGAAACAGGAGGAATGTAAGCCATTAAATGCATTCGATCAACTTCAAATGTTGATATATACCCAACATTGAAATAAGCTGAATTTATTCAGGGATTTTATCATCCTTAGACTATTTTTTGAATGCGAAATAGACAGCAAGTACCAGAAAACCAAAAGAAATGATGTGGTTGAACCTAAAGGACTCGGACTTAAAGATCATTAGGGTAAATACTGAAAATACCAGTAAGGTTATGACCTCCTGCAAGACTTTAAGTTGAATTAAGGTAAAGGAACCTCCATTTTGTAAGTATCCAAACTTGTTGGCAGGAACTTGAAAGCAATATTCAAAAAAAGCAAAACCCCAACTGATCAGGATCACCTGAAACAATCCCAATGTTGAAAAATTTTTCCATTCATTAAATTTCAAATGGCCATACCAGGCCAATGTCATAAAAAGATTTGAACACAAGAGTAACAATATGGTCATCCATGGTTTCATAAGGCAAAGGAAATTTTTCCTACAAAGAAAAAAGCCCTGCCTATTTCAGGCAAGGCTTTTGTTTTTTTTATCAGCCGTAGGCTTTAACGCGTGGCAATTTTATATGAGACACTGTTGTAGGTGACGGTTCCCGTTTGATTTGGTGATGCCTGAATACTATGCATGATACCCGCGACATGTGGGCTGGCCATGGAAGTGCCACTGAGGGTGGCATATCCGCCATTTTTGTAAGTAGAGTAAACGGATGAACCAGTGGCGATCCAGTCAATCGGGGGAGCTCCAAAATTGGAAAAGGAAGACCAAGTTTTAGAACAGGTCATGGACGCAACCGTGTGAATGTTGGTTCCGTTGATGCATGCAGGTGTGTACAATGCTGTATTGTCACTACTGTTACCTGCCGCCAATGCGATTCGGGTTCCGGAAGCACTTAAATTGGTTAATGCTGTAACATAACTTGATCCGGTACTGCAATTACTTCCCCAATATCCACCCAAACTCATATTCACCACATCGCCGGCTTCATCATAAGTTGCAACGTGATTCAAACCATTCAGTATTTTAGAAGTTTGACCTGATCCCTGACAATTCAAGACCCTGACCGGGACCACAGGTGCACCTGCTGATACGCCAATGACACCAATCGTGTTATTCTTTGCAGCGGCAATGCCGGCAACATGAGATCCATGTCCGTTGCAGTCGTCTGGTGTTCCACCCACAAATGATTTTGCATAAGTCGTATTGGTAACCACGTTCAAGTCAGGATGGTCCAGGTCAATTCCGGTATCCACTATCCAGATCCATTTGGTGGAAGAAGATCCATCCGCCGAGCCTCCAGCATTCGTAATTCCGCAAGGGGTATTTTGAGCCCTTTGCAGAATGCCATCCGGTTCAATTCTTACATCGGGAAGCTTTACTTCCATGTCTTGTTCAATCATTTTGATGGATGGGTGCTTCAATAAACGGTACAGCTGATCTTTATCCAGTTGAATTGCCATTCCATAAAAAATTTCTGTGTAATAATCAGTCACCTGTGCCGCAGGAATATCTACTTCCTGTAAGAGTACGTTCACCAAACCCGAAAAATACTGAACTTTTTCGCTGGCTTGCTGGACTCGTTCATAACGGTTCCCGGTGGATTCTGGACCACGATAGTCTTTCATCAGTTCGTCTTTGAAAAGGACAATGTACTGACCTTCAATGGCATCATGGGCAGGAATCAGTAGAGGTGCTAATTTCGATTCCGAGCCTTCTTTTTGACAAGAAGAAGCGAAAAACAAAAACATAGCAACCAAAGAAGAAAATTTAATGGACACTTTCATAAAAATAATATTTTGAGGTTAAACGTCTGTAAAGATAAAAAAATTGCAAATGACCCTATACTCAAAAATTTAAATTATTAAGGAATTTTTGATTAGACCATGACCTTAAATCACTAAAACCCATTCAATGATGGCGGAATTCAAGTCTATTCAGTTCCTTCGAGCATTGGGACAAACCTGAAATCGCCAAACTTTTCAATTTGGGTTTCAGATTCCGATACTTTTGTGATTCGCTGCATTTCTTGAAAGCTCCCCTTGGTCACAGGAATGACCATTATGCCCCCGATCTTTAATTGTTGAAGTAGCAATACCGGAATAACGGGTGCAGCAGCAGTAACAAGAATCTTATCAAACGGTGCAAACATGGGCATTCCTTTAAATCCATCACCATAAAAAGTTCGGATATTTTGGTAACCCAGTTCCTTGAGCCGCTTCATCGTTTTTTCATACAACGGTTTATGTCGTTCAATGGAATATACTTTTGCCCCGAGTTCATATAAAATACAAGCTTGATAACCACTACCCAGTCCAATTTCCAAAATCCTGTCTTTTGATTGTACCTTCAATAAACTGGTTTGAAAAGCAACCGTATAGGGTTGCGAAATGGTTTGTTCGCAGTCAATCGGGAAGGCATTGTCTTTATAGGCCCATTCTTCAAATTCTTTGTCAAAAAACCAATGCCTCGGTAAGCGTTCGAGGGCAGCCAGTACTTTTTCATCCTGAATTCCTTTCTTCCTGATTTCCTGAACGAGCTGAGCCCTTAATCCTTTGTGACGATAGGAATCCTGAAGTTGAAGCATGCGCAAATATATATAATATTTTTTTAATATGTTTTTTAGTTTGATATCTAAGGTTTTTCCCAAATCTTTGTGCTCTAAATTCAAGGGGAATCATGTATACCATTCAATTCGGTACTGACGGGTGGAGGGCGCTAATCGCCAGAGATTATACAGTGGAAAACGTTCGTCGCGTGGCAAAGGCCACTTTATTATGGATGAAACAGCGCAATATGACCAAAGCCATTATTGGCTATGATTGCCGGTTTGGTGGTGCAATGTTTCAAGAGGAAATAGCCTGTTTATTGGCAGAAGGTGGTATAGAATGTTTTATGGGCAAATCGTTTGTCTCCACCCCCATGGTTTCTCTTGCAGTCGTTCAATACCAAGCTGATCTGGGAATTGTCATCACGGCAAGCCATAACCCTCCCGCTTACAACGGTTACAAACTCAAATCAAATTTGGGAGGACCTCTGCTGCCAGCTGAGGTAGCCGAAATAGAAGCCTTGATTCCGAATACTTCTGAAGGCAGTTTACAAGGGCTTCAACATTGGATTGATTTGCAACGCATTCACATGATCGATTTTGAGTCGGATTATCTGGCTTATGTGTTAAATCATTTTGATTTACCTAAAATACGAACTAACGTTCGTTTGGCTTATGATGCCATGTATGGTGCTGGTCAAAGCATCATGCAAAAATTGATTCCGGAATTAAAAGGTTTTCATTGTGACTGGAACCCTGGGTTTAATGGAACACCTCCCGAACCTATTGAGCGAAATCTAAATGAAATCATGCATTTTCTGGAAACCCATCCAGGCCTTTATTTGGGTATGGCAAATGATGGAGATGCTGATCGCATCGCCATGATGGATGACCAGGGGCAAATGGTAGATTCGCATCATCTTCTGTTGTTGTTGATTCACTATTTGGTGGTTTACAAAAAACTAACAGGCGATGTGGTCGTAAGTTTTTCGGTAACCAATAAAGTCCGCAAACTGGCAAATCATTTTGGTTTGAATTGCATAACGACGAAAATTGGATTCAAATACATTGCAGAATATATGACTTCCGGTGATGTTCTGGTGGGCGGAGAAGAATCCGGAGGTCTAGCCATTAAAGGGCATATCCCTGAACGGGATGGAGTTTGGATTGGATTAACCTTGTTACAATATATGGCTGAAACTGGAAAATCACTTCAGACACTTATCTCTGAGGTTTATCAAATTGTAGGACCTTTTAGCTATGATCGCTGGGATTTGCATTTGTCGCAAGCGCAAATCGATGACGTCAAGATAAAACTTGCTCAAGGCATCTCTACCTGGGGTGATTTCATTGTAGACCATCAGGAAAACCTCGATGGAAACAAATATTACTTCTCTGATGATCGCTGGTTATTGATTCGGACTTCAGGGACAGAGCCGGTTCTTCGTATCTATGCTCAGGGCAAAGATAAAATGGAAGTCATTCAAATCCTCAGTCAGGTAAGGGAAGTCCTGAAGGTCTGATCATAGCCCAATGAGGGATATTGTCTTCTAGATATTCCCCTCCTGTTTTTTCAAAACCAAAGGACTCGTAAAACCTGATGAGATAACTTTGTGCAGAAATTTTAATGGCACTCCCTTCAAAAAAACTTTCGCAGTACGAGAGACTTTGCTTCATTACCAAACGTCCGGCACCTGTATGTCTGATTTCAGGATGGGTGACCACACGACCTATGGAAGCAAAACCCTCATAGGACAAACCGGGTGGAAGTAATCTGCTTCCGGCAAGTACCCGGCCATTTGCCTTTCCTAATACGTGATAACTGGAGAGATCTTTCCCATCCAGGTCCTGGTAAGGACAATTTTGTTCGACCACAAATACCTCCAGTCGAAGTTGCGTCCATTGGTAAAATTCTTCTGGACTGAGTTGCTTAAAATGTTTTATAGACCATTCCATCCAATGGCGAAACTAAAAAGTCTTTCAGAAGTTATTGAACCTTATCGGACAATTTTTTGTAAACCAATAGTCTTAATGTTGAATTACAATTTTGTATCGTTGTGTTTTGCCATTCTTGAATTGGCTTTGCAAGATATAGGTTCCATTTGCCAAATCTTCGCAATGCAATTGAATGAAATCGTCAAAGAGAAATTGCATCGAGTTGAGCTGTCGCCCGTTTAAATCAAACATTCTGACAAAGAGAGGATCTTCTACAGCTGAATTCCAGCTGACGTGGAGGAGGTTCCTGGTTGGATTGGGATAGACCAATAGTTGAGGGATATCAGCTTGTTGGGTTTTGGTATTTATTTGTTCATTAAATTTTAAAATCCTTGAACTAAATTTATGCTCACCTACCCACAAACTACCATCGACATACAATAATGCTCCAGGCATAAATAAGCGATTGGACCCAATGGTCGGTATGTTGGAAGGGGAGTTACTGTCTTGTCCGAGCACTATCATGTTGGATGCCTTTGGTGCATCCTCAATATTTTTCCACAATAAGACATTGTGGAATCCCTGATTCGCGATGGCCAAAGAACCATTAAATACAATGGCTTCGGAAGGTAAATTTAAGAACCCGATACCTCCAATGGTTTTCCACGGATTTGTTTGCCCATTTCTTAATTCTTCAACTTTGTAAATAAAAACAGCTGGGGGAGATGTCTGAGCCACCGTCAGATACTTTCCATCTGAATGCAAGCGATTCAACCTCCCGGAACCGAAGTCCAGCTTGAGTACAGGATTAATTTGTTGGTTGGCAGGTATGCCATTCCAAATAAAAACTTTTCCATTTACATCCGCCAGATACAAGAATTGTTCGTCCAAAGCCACGCCGTGTAAATCAGCGAACTTAGCGTCTCCAATATTGCCATCAAATACCCAATCGGGTTTTAAATGTATTTTTTCGGAATCATTCCAAATACAAAGTTTTTGTTTGCCAACGGCCACAAATTTATTTTGAAATAATGCGTGATCCCATGGTGAAAGGTCAAACGCTTGTGTTGAAATGACCTGGTCCGGAAATATTCCTGATCGGGTTGGGAGTTGATTAAATACGTAGATTCTGCGGTCAAAATCCGACGTAACAAGCAGTCTGCGTCCGTCTGATGACATGCAGGGATTTTGTATATAGGCAATGGAATCCAGCGTATTCAGATGATAGTCGTGAATACCGATGGCAAACAGAGGATCAGGATTGGATGCATCCGGAGGATTATTGTATACCAATACATTATTTCCATTATAATTGCAGACATAAATCAAACCGTTGGCTTCTACTACGTCCACACCATCTCCATTGTCATAGTATATTGGTTTTGCAATTAGGTCAGGGAGCGAACGATCGTTAGTTGGAGGAGTATTCCATGTGTAAATGCTTTGTATTCCGGAGGCAATCATTTTTCCGCTGGAAAGGATGGTTCCTTTGATCCATTCGTCCCTGTAAAAATCATAATTTTGTTGTGATTGGCCAGGGTAGCTATTCCAGAAGAATGTACCAGGTTGTCCGGTAACTTTTGCATTATGATCTCCGACAAAAAAATAACTGGAACCATCGGTTGATATATTGCGGGGAGTTCCAAACGTATTCAGCGCAATGGTATAATCGGGTGCTTGATCGTCCTGAGTGGGAAATTTATTCCAAAACAAAAGGCTGGAACCAAAAGTCGCCACAGCAGCTAAGCGGGTGCCATCTGTCCAAACACCCCAAGGCCAACCCCACCTTAATGGAATTCCGGGTGGTGAAATGCTGGGCAAATGAATGGAGATATCGGCTGATGTTCCATTACTTGTAGGGAATTGATTCCATAACAATAAACGATCGTTATTGGTATCGGCAATGGCAAGTTTCCCGCTTTTCGAAACAGAAACATTGCCAGGCCAGTTCATTTGGTGCTTTCCATTTCCTGGATTGTTTTGAATGAAGTTATCCTGCCCCAATACCAGATCAGGAACGGTGTTCCACGAAGTAGGTGCCTGGTGCCAAATCAATACACGGTTATTGAATCTATCGCATAACAATAAATTCTTTCCATCACTGGCTAGACCATTGGGGTGGTTAAATTTTAAGGCACCTCCCGAATGGTTAAAATCAACACCTGATATCATTAATTCTGCATGTTGGTTGGTGTTAAACCAAGATTGGCAATTTCCAATACAGGGAATGAGCCATAAGAAAATAACTACAGGTTTCATGGTGTTCTCATAGTTTAATTTGATATAAAAAAGAATGTGTCCGGGGGATCGTCATATTGATGTATCATTAAAATAAACATTTGCCATTCATTATTGATCATACGTATCGCATAGGTAAAAGGTGGCCTGCTTGATGGAAAAGAATTTTTTTTTACCGAATGTATGCCATGGTTCTTCTTTGACAACCCCATAGCCTCAAACTTAAATGGGTGTTAAATCATGCCTATGAGAAATTTAGAAACTTTGGATCGGATGTTATTTGAAGTGTTGGGTTTATAGGATGCAGCGGTTTTCCAGCTAACACTTGTTCGTAAATAGGTAAATATTTTTCGGCCATTTGCTGGCTATTGAAGTATTCTCTTGCGTACTCATGACAAGATTTACGGTCGTATGCATCAATATTGAGTAGAGCTTCAGTTAATTCACCCGAATGGGTTGAAAGATAACCATACGGTGGACTGATCAGCTCAGGAAGTGAACCATAAGGTGTGCCCAAAACGGGACAACCAAAATATAAGCTTTCAATAATGGATAAGCCAAAGGGTTCGTGCCACCTTACAGGAAAAATCAATCCTTTGGATCCATTCAGCAATTCATCTTTATTTCGACCACCTACCATACCATAAAAGTGAATTCGTGGGGAAAATGTAAACCTTAGCCCCATGCTGAAATTAAAACGTACGCCTCCTAAAACACAAAGAGTTTCGGAGGGCGTATTCAGAATAACGCGAATGGCTCCTTTCACGTTTTTTACCCGCCAGGCAGCTTTTCCTAAAAAATGAAAATGATTTCGTTGCCGGGAAAGTTCGGGTTTACTATAATCCTGCCAGTCCAAACCATTGTACACAAAGCAATGACTTCCATGCCGCTGTGCATGATTTTTTGAGACAAACACTGTGTTGCAATTTAACTCCTGTTGGGCCTGGGCATTTCCATGTTGGGTGATCAAATAGGGTTTATGAAGTGCAGGTGAATTTTCAGGTAAATAATGGAAATGAACGATATCTACATCGCTCGGAATTTGATTTTGCAATGAAGTGGATGGATTTCGATAAATTATTTTGGCAAAATCACATTGGGAATTTTCAGGCACCAAAAATTGAACCCGATGACCCATTTGTACCAGTTCCTTTCCCAGATAATAGACGATTCTTTCTGTGCCACCATAAAGGAGTGCAGGGATTTTTTGGTTGTGGACTAGGAGAATATTCATATGGCTCTTCAAAGAGCCACAAGGTATCTAAGAATAAACAAAAATCGATTACATTTTATGATACTGAAGAACGATTTCGAGAATTCAGGAATTTATTCAGGGTACACAAAAACGGGGGCTTGCTGGGTTTTTAATGCAGTATTGGTCAGTTGCTTGATCTCTTTTGTTTTCCAATTCATTAACATAATATGAAACTGGCCTTCCAGCGTATCGGATTGATTAAAGCTCAGCCATTGTCCATCCGGACTCCAGTCATGCCAACCTTCCGGCATAGGGTTGTTTGTCAGGCGTCCCATGGAATGACCTTCAGGACTTACTCCAAAAATGCTGACTATCCCATTTTGTTTTGAAATGTAACTGATGAAGTTTTTGGTTGGGTGCCAGCGAGGTGCACCTGCTTTATAACCAAAGTCCTTAAATGAAATATTGTCTTTAGGATAATGTGTTAATTGTTTAATGATGTCACCTTTTTCCGTAAGTAAATACAACTCAGGATGAGAATTCCGATCTCTGCGATTTTTCTTATAGGCACAAACGATGAATTTACCATCAGGAGAGAAACATGGATCAGCATAATAAGCGGCTGTATCCTGTGTGATTTGTTTAAAGCTTCCATTTTCCAAATTGATGATAAAAAGTTGGAATCTCGTTTCTTTTCCAATTCTTCCACTGACAATCATTTCAGTTCCCCCATTTCGTGAACTCATCCAACTATCTTCAAGTCGTAAGTTGCTTACTTTTTTCAAACGTTCACCATTTGAATTCATTTTATACAAATAATAGTGACGGTAATTTGAGTCGCGATCACTGATAAAATAAAGCGTATTTTGAAAAGCAGTATATGTCCAGGCAACATCTGGATGCTGAGTAAGGTTCCTTACAAAACGGCCTTCCATATCCATAATCATGACTTCCCAATCATCTTTAGTGGTATCGGGAACATGAATATTGTAGGCTATCAGGAATTTATCAACAATTGATTTATTGGAAATTCTGGTTTTCGAGGAGCTGCAGGAGGAAAGCAACAGAGAAAAGCCAAAGATGGAAATGCTAAAGTATTTCAAAAAAGTAAGATTATTGAATAGATGACTAGTGAAAATCATTTTTTATCGATTTTATATTTTATTTTCCATGCCGAATTGGATGCAGTAGCAAAGAAAAGACATTGCTGGTTATAGGTATTGGAAAAAATTTACTTATTCCAATGGAAGATAATTGAGGAAATCCCAATGCTTTGACCAATATTGGTGAGGAGTATGACCAGAGTAGAGTTTAAATTCATTGATAAAATGGGCTTGGTCATAATATCCGGAATTGAAGGCCAATCCAGACCAATCCGGATCTGTTCCAGACTCAATTCTTGAAAGTGCATACTGAAAGCGGGCGATTTTTAGAAATTGTTTGGGATTGACACCCACATGTTCTTTGAACATTTGAATAAAATGTTTTTGCGAATACCCAATCTTGGCATTCAATTCATTCATAGTGACAAATTGGGGGGTTTGGAGAATGGTGTTTACTGCAAAGTCAATGCAAGGATTTGCCAATAAGCGATGCTGAAACCATTCGTATAGTTTGTTTTCAAGGTATTGAAATTTTTGAGGAACGGCGTTTAATGAGATGATATCATCTCGTAATTCTAAAATTCTACGGTTGAAAATCAACTCACTTTCTACGACATAATCGGTCATTTCCTGCATGGGCATTTCAAGGAATGGGTAGGCTTTACCTTTTAGGAAGTTGACCACTAGCATCTCGCTGTTTTTTCCACTGGGGATGGTGATGTATTTTGTACGGAGTCCTGAAAACCAAGTTTTGTTGCAGGTTTGAATGGCCTTTAATGATTCATTGTCGTAAATGAATTGGGATTCATTTAATAAATTAAACACCAGATTTACTTGACCATCAGGAAGTAATCGCTCGAGTTGATGCTCTGGCTGATAACCCTTATAATATATAAAGGTTTCAATAAAATTTCCAAGGGGTACAGATGGTTTGTAAAACTGCAGAATCATTGCGGGATGGTAAAAATAATAAATTTCAGATGTATAGATCGGGAAGGATTGGTTTTATTGCTGTGAATATTCAGGCTAAGCCTTGATTTTTGAGGGTATTTATCAATAAATTTTAAGTTTATGCCATCAGCAATGTAATTTGGCACTGGTATGATAAATTTTAATATCAACTTAGTTCTTCGCCTACTGCAGGGGATTATATTCATTTTGATCATCAGCATAGGATTTGGCTCTTGTGGAGTATGTTCAGTTTGGAATAAACAAAAGATCTCCCAAGCGGACCAGGGGTTTGCAGAAGACTCTGTCCGTATTTTGTCGGCCATTGAGGATATGGATACTGCCCGGATTCCGCATTTCTTGATTGACATCAACATTCACTTTGTCAAACATCCTGAGTTGGGAACTTTTTACCGCGGAAAACCTGAGGATTCAAATATTGAAAATGGACTGCATTGGGCGAGATTGCTGATCAATCATGTCAACTGGGCATTGGATTCCTTGGGCACAAGTCCTTTATCTTCTGCGAATGTCAAGGGTGATGCACATTATAATTTTAATTTATACACTGAATCCACCAATACACAAGATAGTTTTGGTGGCATATGGTTTTGGGATCGCTACGCTCCAGCCATTTATCCTTACGGAGAACGGGTATTAAACATTGTCTTACAAGATGATGGTAAAAGGATGTTGAATGGAGCAGCTTGTGGATTGGATTTTTGTAATGTATTGACATTGTATGGCGCATATCATAATGTTAAGTATAAAGGAAAATTTGGTTGGTGGGCTTTTGCCTCACTGTTAAACCATGAAGTGGGCCATATCATGGGACTTTGTCACTCATTTTATTGTGGCAATCCGTGTGCCGGAATTGATCTTGATCCTGCCAAGGAATGCCATGAAGGTCCTTGTTATAATGACTGTGGAGGACCTAACAATGGGGTTTGCAACAATTGGAATTCGGGTAGTCAAAACATGATGGGATACAATTCGGGTCAAAATGCGCTGACTCCCTGTCAATGGAAATTGGTGATGAGAAATTTATTTCAAACAAAATCAAAATTTATACGTCGATTGCCTTTTGGTCAGGAGACTGGTGATTGATGGGTGTAAAATGATCATGTAGGTACAGAATTTTGAATAAGGTATGTAGGCATATGAAAATAAGTTTTGTATAACTAACATATGTTAGTATATTATTAATTAATTTGTACGCCAAACCTCCAAGTCTCCAAACCTCCAAGTCTCCATACCTCCATGTCTCCAAACCTCCATACCTCCAACCCTCCACTCCTATCTCCCCACCACCACTGCCTGATTCATCACAATGTCCATAAGTTTTCCTGAACATATGCCTTGGACGTCAATGGTTGTACCAGTCGAGATGTTTTTGGTCAAATCAATAAATCGGGGATCCATTTCACATTGGACATTGGCTAAAGGATTTCCGGTTTCGATAATCCAGATAATTTTTTGATCCACTTGCTGAATTTCAGTCAGGACTCCTTGTACTCGAACTATTTTATTGAGGTATTTGGTTTGAGCGGATTCTTCATTTTGTTCAAATTCCTTTAACCAATCAGAGGCGCTAATTTTGAAATCTGCAGGAATATCGGATAGATCCTTGTGAGGTTTATTGTATGTTCTATAGAGGATAGTAGCTACTAAGCAAAAAATTAAACAAATTGCGATGATCAGATTTCGGTTCATAAATTGTAATTGACAAAATTATAAATTTTTGTATTTGCACAGCTAGGGTTTATGGAGCATTAATAAAATCATCAGGGCTTTTATTTGGTTAATGCCTGTTTTATAAACCAAGCCAGGCTTCAGCAGATCGATAGTTAAGCCAACTCTTTTCATCCAGGCTATAAGCGGATTGTTCGATCATGCGGCCTGGGCTCAATTCGCCAAGAGGAAATGGATAATCACTGCCAAGTGCCACTTTGTCAATCCCAAACAGTCCAATTAATTTATCCAGCATGTCAGCATCATGGACTAACGAATCTACCCAGAATTTGCCGAGGTATTGATCAGGATGAACTGGGTTGTCTATAGCAACCAAATCCGGCCTGACTTCAAATCCATGTCGAATTCTCCCATAGGTGCCGGGGAATGAACCCCCACCATGTGCAAATGCAATTCTCAGGTTTGGGTATTGTTCGAAAATGCCACCAAATATCATAGAACAGATAGCCAATGAAGTTTCTGCAGGCATACCCACTAACCAGGGAAGCCAATAGTTAGGCATTTTTTCTTTGCCAACCATGTCCCAGGGATGTATAAACAGAGCTGCTCCCTTCTCTGCAGCCGCTTCATAAAAGACATGTAGTTCTTTTGCATTCAGGTTCCATTCATTGATGTGTGAACCAATTTCGAAACCGGCGAAACCCAAACTATCCATGCAACGATGCATTTCATGGATGGCCAGTTCAGGATCCTGCATGGGTAATGTACCTAAAGGTATAAAGCGGTCGGGTTGGGTTCTGCAAACGGAGGCCAGATGATCATTGAGAAACCTGGAAATTTCCAATCCATCTTTCGGTGGAGTCCAATAAGAAAATAAAACGGGAATAGTACTCAATACCTGAATGTGAATTCCCATTTGATCACAATCTTTTAATCGTTGTGCAGGGTTCCAACAGTTACTTTCTATCTTGCGGAATAGTTTTCCATCGATCAACATGTGCGCCTGACAGTCATTCACTTTGAGCAAATCAACAAATCCACCGTATCCAAATTTTTCAGCCCATTTCGGAAGTTTCTCGGGGAGAATGTGGGTATGAATGTCAATTTTTTTCATAACCTCATTTATCTTGATGATTAAAATGAAATCCGAGTACTTTCTTTAAATGTTGCGGTAACTCTGGTAATTCTGATCTGGGGATCAGCAAAGTTGAAATATTGTGAAAGTCAATAAATATCTGGTGTTTCTTCACGGTCTCCATAAGATATTCATGGCCTGAAGATCCGCCAGTACCTGATTTTCTGCCCAGCATACGCATGACCATTTGAGCATGGCGGTACCGCCAATTGGTCAATAACTCATCCATCTCAGTGATGGTGTTCAATAACCGGCAGGGCAACTGCAACAAAGGTTCAGTTCCATATAAGTGAATCAATAAGGCAGCCATAGATGCTTGATACGACAAACGTATTTTACCTTCCTGCATTTGAGCAGCATGAAATTCAGGATTGAAGAGATTGGCAAAATAATTATCGGTGTCTCCATTCATTTTAAGACGCATGGTCTTTTCATGTTCCGATAAATAATCTGATTCACGAATGGCCTTTCTTTCCCTTTCCAGCATATTCGCAACAGCCTGCATGTATTTTGTCTTAAATTCAAACCCCTCCATGTTCAGAAAAGGAGTACGTTCCAACCAGCTTTGCAATAAGTCAAACATACTGGTTTCTTGTTCCAAATGCATGATTTCTTCTTGCTGAGATTCACTGAATTCACGATAGTACGCATATGGAGTATAACTGATGCGCTTATCCATTTTTAATCCAAGCATGACTTCCAATTTTCGAAATTGAAAACTTTGGAATCCCGAAGCGGGAAAAAGATATGCCCTGAAATCAAGAAAATCCAATGCCGTCATGGTTTCAAGGATTTTGATTTGCTGGATCAGGAGTTTGAGAATTTCATTTACCCTTTCAAGTCTTAATACCGCAACGTCAATATTGCTTTCATCGACATGGTCAGAACGAAACATCTTCATGACAGATCCTACTTCATGGAGAATTTGTTTGAACCACAATTCATAAACTTGATGAATAATGATAAACAGCATTTCTTCGTGGGCTTCTTTGCCGAGTTCTGCACTTCTTGGATGTTGTGCATCCAACACTTTTTCTAATCCGAGATAAGAACCGTAGTGAATAGAGGAATATTTTTTTTCCTGGCTCATAATGGTTTATAGGCTATGGCTTTAATTTCAATCAATAAGTATGGATGGGGGAGTTGGTGAACGGCTACTGTGGTACGCGTTGGACCTTCATAATTGAAATAACTATTGTAAACTTCATTATATCCCTTAAAATCGTTCATCGAAACCAGAAAACTAGTGATTTCCACAATGTCTTCGAGAACGGCACCTTCTGTCGCTAGGATGTCGCGGATATTTTCAATTACCGCTTTGGTTTGTGCTTTAATATCAAGCTGTGTTGTTCCCATTTCATCAACCTCAACTCCTTCAAAACTATTGTCGGGCCTGCGGCTGCTGGTTCCGGAAATAAAAAGAAAGTCACCGGCTCTTTTGATATGTGGGAATTTACCACGTGGTGTGGCTTTGCCTTCAACAATGCGGGATGATGTCGGTTCACTCATCCGGTAAAGATAGGCAATATTGAAGGAATGAAAAAGTTATTGTCAGGTCAGAAAAACAATTCGGAATATCCTTAAAATGACCTTAACTTCTGTTCATGTTGTGCTCGAAATTATGGTCGTGATCAAGTGGTTGGGTCTCGCTGAAAAATCAATAGGATTCATCATCTTCTGTTTCTTCCAACATGGATACCACATTTCCTGCATTGACATATCCGCACCAACTGCAATTTTCTTTACCACATCCGGGGGTAAATTCTTTGTTCTTGATCTTTTGATAGGTTATTTCAATGGTATTTTCTAAAAATTCAATGTAGTTTTCAGGTTCCAACTCTACTTTCTCAAAGCGGTCATCTTTGTTTGGAGTGACAAAATACAATGAGGAAATCACCTTTGCATTTTTATAAATACTGTGTTGTTTTAAGAGTACAGCATAGAAGACCATTTGTTGCCAATAAGGACTACCATAGGGTAACTTATCATTTGGGGTAGTTATTTTTTTTTGATCCGGTTTCCCGGTTTTGTAATCAATGACTCGAATGCCTTGTTTAAGTATATCAATTCTGTCCAACTTACCTGTAATGGGAATTCCACGACATTCGGTACTTATTTTCACTTCTTCTTGAGTATCCATCACTTCTTTCCATTCCTCCCTGAAGCAGTTAATGAAAGGTACTAACACTCGTTCGCCTTCGGATAAATAATTTTCAAATTCGCGTTGGGTAAAATGAGAGTGATACTTAAACATTCCATTATGAAAATATTGTACCAGTTTTTCAGCAAAATTGGATTTTTGCAAGCATTTGTCTTTCATGAATCGTTCCATGGCATAATGCACGGCATTGCCATATCCCAAATGTGGGGTTCTGGCGCCGGGTATGCGAAGCACGTTTTCATAATAAAAGGCAACTGGACATTCGAGGTATTTGTTAAGGGCTGTTGGATTTAGTTTAAAGTTGGCAATAAATTGATCAAATTGATTTTGTTCGAGAACAATAAAATTCTTTACCAGTGGACTGAGATCGACCACCATTTGATCCATCAATTCCATTTCATTGGCTAAATGGATTCGTTCATCCATTTGATCGGAGGCCTTCATTTCTTCGACAAATCTGCAAGGCACCATGTCTGACTTTTGTCCGGCAGTGGAATAGGAAAGATATAGGCCAAGTCTAGCGCGGGTGACTCCGACGTAAAACAACCGTCGGAGATCTTCTTCACTGCTAATATTGTTATTGATGTAATCATCAGGTAATTTAAAATTGACTTGTTTATTTGAAGTCCAATTGGCATGTGTATTGTTGATCATGAAAACATAGTCGTATTCCTGCCCTTTTGCACTGTGAAGTGTAGACAATACAATTCCTTTAAGTGAGCCACTGAGAATAATATGCGGGATAACCAATTTATTTTCTTGATACTCTTGTAGAATCCGGATAAGATCCAGAACTGTCAATTGGGGATTTTTGTCCGATTCTGATTTTACAAAATCAAAAAGCGAGTTGACCACTTGTAAGTAATGAAATTTATCATCAAGGCCAAGGATAAATGGTAAAACTTTTAAATCGTTAATGAGTTTTTCTAAAAAGACCTGGGGAGTAAAATCATTTATTTGTTTATGTAACCGGGTAAGTGTTTCAATTAAAGCCATACATGAAGGTAATTTCTGTATGTCAAGATCTTTGAGAAACTCTTTATCCGATAATAAATTCAGTAGTGAGTGTTCCGGAGAGGTAATATTCGAATCCCCGTAGGGGTTTTTATCCCGCGCTTCATATCGCATGGATTGCTGTTTAAAGGCAATTTTTCCAATGTCGTTGGTATCTATATCGATAAAGGGTGCATGCAGAACTTTATACAATAGGTGATCTTGCTGATACAGCTCTGTATCGGGTGCCGCGAAGAATTCGAGGAGCAAGAATAACTGCTTAACAAATGGGTCGTCAAGAAGATTAATTTGTTTGGTAATTTGGTAAGGTATTTGGAGGCCTGCAAAGCATTTAATATAAGGATCAGCCTCCTTGTTTTTGCGATAGAGTATGGCAATTTTGTGGGGATCAACACCATTGTCCAATAATGTTCTAATTTGTTGGCAAACATCCCAAACTTCTGACTTTTGTTCCGTGTATTTGGTGACGATAGGACGCAGTGCGGCGAATGCAAAATCACCACCAGCTTTCAGACTTATCGCTTCTTCATTGTATTTTGCAGCCAATCGTTCTTTATTATTTACAATCATGCGATTCGCTACATCGAGTATAATTTGGGAGGAACGATAATTCGTGGATAATCTGATTTTTAGAGGATTGTACAACAGTTCAAAGTCAAACATGTTTTGCACATTGGCACCCTGAAATCTAAAGATGGCCTGATCGTCATCTCCTACAGCAAATATGTTGGGCGAGTCATGATAATTCAATAGGTGGAACAATATCTTATTCTGCGCTCCATTGGTGTCTTGATATTCATCCACCAGTATGTATTGAAATTTTTCCTGATATTTTTGCAATAGGGCATCATCTTGTTCGAATTGTCGAATGACCCACTGTATCATATCTTCGTATTCAAAACGATGAAGCTGATTTAGTTCTTCTTGATATTGTTTGAATAAATTAACAGCAGCGATGGATCTTTTGGCTGGATTCAAAATTTCTTTATTGAACTTTGCCTCATTAAAATCTCCTGGTTTCCCGTTTTTTGAAGTCCTCTTATAAATGTAGTCTTCACTTTGTCGTTGCTGCATCACCCATTGATCGATATCAATCAATAAAGTGTTGGGATCCCAATGCTCTTTCTTGATTTTCTCAAAGAGAGCAATGAGACGGCCAAATTCTTTGTGATACTCATCCCTGACATTGTACAAAACATTTGTTCGGTCAAGGGCTTTTAGAATTTTTTGAAACACTGTCGCCCTTTCTAATTCTGACACAACCTCATAATCGCTGTAGTGTGCAAAGCTGTCTTGATTTTCTTTTATTACACTGTTACAAAATGCATGGAAAGTTGAAATGGTGATTTCATATGCGGTAGGTCCGATAAACTGAATAAGCCTTTTTCGCATATTGGCAGCACCGGATTCCGTGTATGTCAGACATAAAATATTGCCTGGATTCGCATCCGTTTTGAGTAAAATATTTCCAATGCGTATGGCTAGAATTTGGGTCTTACCTGTACCGGGTCCAGCAATGACGAGCAAAGGTCCTTCGATGTGTTCGACAGCTTGCTTTTGAAGTTCGTTCAGTTTATTGTATTCTGATTCGAACAATTGAGTAGTTCGGTTTGTATTCATCATCCTTGAAATAGCCATTCGAGCAGTCCAAAAAGTTTCATTAACGTGAAGATCATAATAGTCACTAAAAAGCGGTATGCCCATTGGGAAGCATTCGGTAATTTGCTGGCCCAGTTAGCCGTTAACCACCCTCCCAGACCTTGTCCAATGGCAATGGTGAGACCAATTTTCCAATTGACCAGTCCAGCAAAATGAAATATGGGTAGCGCTATACCAGTATAAGCAGTTACCATGATGATCTTTAACGCATTGGCCTCAATGATGGGAAATTTCATGTACCAAACCATGAAAGCCAATAAAAAAATACCCATACCCATTTGAATAAATCCTCCGTAAAATCCAAACATAAAGAAGACGGGAATGTATAAAATTTTTGAAATTTCTAGTTCTGGAAGCAAGACATGGTGCATTTGTTTTCGGTTGAAAAGGATGAAAGCCAGTAATACCAGCATGAGATATTTGAAGATCACCAGAAATTGTTCGGAAGAAATTCGGATGGCAACACATGTTCCGACGATGGCTCCTAGAAATCCCCAAATCAAAAATTTCCAACTTGATTGAAGGGGTACTCTTTTATTTCTGAAAAAAGCTTCCAGGCTGGCGGCACCTTGCGTAATGATACCAATTCGGTTTGTGCCATTGGCAATATTCCCCGGCAAGCCCATCACACCAGTTAAAAACCCTAATGTGATGACAGATCCATTACCGGCCAGCGTGTTGATGCAGCCGGCCAGAAATCCGCCCACAATGGCAAAACAAATTTCATACGTTGTCATCTTCCCGCAATTGCTGGCATAATTCAATCAAAACCCCATTTGCTGTTTTGGGGTGAACAAAACAAATTAATTTGTTATCTGCTCCTCTTTTTGGCTTTTCATTTAAAAGTGTGAAACCTTCCATCTTCAGCCTTTCCATTTCATCAAAGATGTCTTCCACGTCAAAAGCAATGTGATGAATTCCTTCACCGCGTTTTTCAATGAATCGCGCTATGGCACTTTCTGGAGAGGTTGCCATCAATAACTCGATCTTGTTGATTCCCTTCTTAAAGAATGATGTTAAAACCTGTTCAGATTCAACGAATTCCTGTTTATAGGGAGCAACACCTAACAAACGTTCGTAAGTCTTGTTTGCGGATTCCAGATTGCCTACAGCTATGCCTATATGTTCGATGTGATTGATCATGATATTCTAAAATTTATTACAACATTCGATGACTTTATTATGCATAGAAAAGTCCCAACAATAATACCACCATGAGTGTACTGAAGACCACTATTTGGTAAATAAGCCCTGCCAGGAAGGAAACCAAAAATGATTTTAGTTTGCTCTGCCCAAAATGGTTCTTCAAGGCGAGCCAAAGGTAAAAATAGATTCCAAAAATCGTAAAGACAGTCCATAGTGCGGACAAGTCAAATAGTTGATGCAATAAAAACAATATACTAATGACGATAAAAACGAGGATATGGTAATGAATGGAAAATATGAGAAATTCGTAATAATTCTTCTTTCTCCTCCAATAGAGCAGATATAAAATTAACGCAAAAACTGGCATTAGGAAAAAGAGTGAGGCAGAAGAAAATTTTAAAATTTTGGCTTTAAAATTTTCCAGCAACTGATCATTTCGTTCATTCCATTTGATTAATTGAGAAACCAAGCGTCTGTTAAAATAATTGGGAGTCGTCTGTTCGCAAATTAAAAATGAATCAATCTGCGCCGGAGTACTTTGCTTAAGGGTTTTTAGGTCTTCTTGGTTGAGACTAAATTTGAATAGGTTAATTTCTGAAATATTATCGTTGTCATTTGAAAGGGGTGAAGGAGTACTGTCATTCGAATTGAGAAGGGTATCGGTCAATAGGGGTGTTTGGACATTTAGTTCTGAAGAGGGTTCTTCAATTTTCGAATGGGTCTCAAATTGCAAAATGAGAAAAAACACAAAACTGGTGAATACATACAACCGGATTGGCGGCATAAACCTGGCTCTTTTATTGTCGCAATAATCCCGGGTAACCTGACCCGGTTTAGTCAAGAGTGTGCTTACCGTAAAAAAGAATTTAGAATCCAGATGAAACAAACTTTCAATAAGTTCCAGGATATAATGTTTGAGGGGTTGGTTGGGTATGTGGTTTTCTTGACCACACCCCGGACAATAATTTTCTCCCTCAGCAAAAGTATGTTTGCAATTGGGGCAGCTGATTTGCCTTACCTTATTTCTGGCCATCCTACAAAGCTAATGACCGGCAACAATTTTAGACTATAAATAGCTATGGTAAAATTTCTCTTCTATATCATGGGCGACTATCGTCCACTTAAGCCAAATTCAGCCCTGATTTTACGAACGTAATCGAGTTTTTCCCAGGTAAACAATTCCACTTTTACGGCTTTTTCATTCGGTTTCCCAGCATTAAAGACTTTTGTGATGGTTTCATTTTGGCGGCCCATGTGTCCGTAGGCAGCAGTTTCAGAGTAGATGGGATTACGAAGTTTTAGCCGGGTTTCAATGGCATAAGGGCGCATGTCAAATAATTTTTCAATGCGACGGGCTAACTGACCATCTGTTAATTTGGTTTTATTGGTTCCGTAGGTATTGACGTATAGTCCGCAAGGTTTTGCGACCCCGATGGCATAGGAAACCTGCACAAGTACTTCGTCACAAAGACCGGCAGCTACCATGTTTTTTGCAATATGCCGTGTAGCATATGCTGCAGAACGATCCACTTTGGACGGATCTTTTCCACTGAAGGCACCGCCACCATGTCCTCCCTTACCACCATAAGTATCCACAATGATTTTTCTTCCGGTTAGACCTGTGTCCCCATGGGGGCCACCGATGACAAATTTTCCCGTAGGATTGATATGGAACGTGATGTTGGAATTAAATAATTTTTTTATTTGAGGCTGTAATTTCCGCTTTACCCGTGGTATGAGAATATTGATTACGTCTTCCCGGATTTGTTCCAACATTTTTTGATCAGCGCGGTCTTGGGTTAATGCCCTTCCTGTTTGAATGAAATCATCATGCTGGGTGGATACTACAATGGTATCGATGCGCAAGGGTTTGTTGTCGTCACTGTATTCAATGGTTACCTGACTTTTGGCATCCGGTCGTAAGTAAGTCATGACTTTACCTTCACGTCTCAGGTTTGACAATTCCTGAAGCAACAAGTGAGAAAGCATCAAGGGTAAGGGCATATAAGTTTCTGTCTCATTGGTTGCATAACCAAACATCATGCCTTGATCCCCTGCGCCTTGAGCGTTGGCCTTTGCTTCAAAATTTTGCTTTTTAGCTTTTCGATCGACCCCCCGGTTGATGTCGGCTGATTGTTCGTGTATTGCAGAGAACACACCACAACTGTTGGCTTCAAACATATACTCCGATTTGGTGTATCCGATTTTTCGGATGACTTCCCGGGCAATTTCTTGAACATCCAAATAAGCTTTTGATTTGACTTCACCTGCCAGCACTACCTGTCCGGTAGTCACTAAAGTCTCACAGGCAACTTTTGATTCCTTATCATAAGCAAGAAAGTGGTCTATCAGGGCATCTGAAATCTGATCGGCAACTTTATCTGGATGACCTTCAGAAACGGATTCGGAAGTGAATAAATAGGGCATTGGTTTTTTAAATTTTCATGAATTAATGCACAAAGATAAACTCAGGTACCCATTCTTTGAGCAACAGAAGCAACCCTTCCAAAAGAAAGCACGTACTTTCTTAAACAATGTGTTAATAAAGATTATTTTTACCTAATAAAACCAATTATATATGGGAAAACTTTTACCGTATTCTGGGCCTTTTGAAAGGCCGGAACTGCTTCACCTGCTGAGAAGGTCACTGTTTGGCGTAAATCAAGAGGATCTCAAAGCCTTTCAAGGAAAGACGCTTCAAGAAGCATTGGATGTGATTGTTCCAAAAACACCAACGTTGCCATCACCGCCGGTGAGGGCATATTTTAACAATGCTGATCCCGCATTGGATACTCTGGAGAAATATGAAAATCCTGCAGGATCTGGAAATTTCTCCTACGCAGTGGAGTGGGGAAAAACATGGGTAGATACTCCAATACCCTCCAATGTGGTAGGAAATCCTAACAACAACAGGCGGTTAAGTCTTAAAAACTGGTGGACCGGATTGATGATCCATCAGGACCGAAATGTTTATGAGAAAATGATACAGTTTTATCAGACTGTTTTGGTGACCGAAGACAGTGTGGTGGAAAACTCCAATTCAAGTTTCGCAACGCATAAATTGTATCGCAAGCATGCATTTGGTAACTACAAACAATTGATTAAAGAAATCAGTCTGGATCCAGGGATGCTGAGGTATCTGAATGGAAATTTAAATACGAAATCGGCACCAGATGAGAATTATGCTCGCGAATTACAAGAACTGTTTACGGTAGGGAAGGGACCGGGATCAGGATATACCGAAGATGATGTTAAGGCAGCGGCAAAGTTATTGACCGGTTGGACGATAATCACCAGAGAAAACAACCAGAATATTCTGCCCAAAAAAGGATTCAATAAAAACAATCATGATACTGGGGTGAAGCAATTTTCAGCTTTCTATAACAACAAGATTATTCAAACCGATATGTCCATTGCGGATAAAGGCACATTTGAAACTGTTGAAGAAAGAAGAGCCTATGAAGAATTAATCCAGATGATTGAGATGATCTTTTCAACAGAAGAAGTTTCCAGATATATCTGCCGAAGGTTATGGAACTTCTTCGTGTACTATGAAATTACTCCTGAAATTGAGTCTGAAGTGATAGAACCCCTTGCGGAGATATTCAGACAGTACCAAGATGATCCAGATCAAATGCACTATGTTGTAAAAGCCTTGTTGGGTTCGGATTACTTTTTTAAGCCTGAACACCGAGGTTGCATGATTAAAAGCGCAATAGATTTTCACGTAGGTATTATTAGGACCTTAAAGTACCCACTTCCAGATGCTTCCATGTTGGAAGCTCAATACTATATGTGGAACAGAGTCCATACGTTTAATGTGAATGCCGGCCAGGATGTAAATGATCCTCCGAATGTGGCAGGATGGCCTGCTTATTACCAGGCTCCATCTTTTTATGAAATGTGGGTGGATACCTCTACTTATCCTGGCAGGAAAGCAGGTTATGAAACATTTGCCAGAAGCAGTTTTTCACTCAATAAAACCACAACTTATGGCGGCGCATCCAGTCCTTCCTATGGTTTTACTGTGAAGTACAATTGGGTCGATTTTGTAAAGCGTTTTGATAATCCGTCGGATCCGGTAGCATTGATTGAGGATGCTGTTGAATTGATGTTAGGAGCTCCTGTAACACAGGGCGTTAAGGATCAATTGAAAACAAACTATCTGTTGCTTGGACAAGCTTCAGACCATTATTGGACTGATGCATGGGATACCTATATTGCCAATCCCAATACAACAGACCCAGAAGGTCGACGTGTTCCGACCATGCTTCAGGATTTGTTTATTTACCTGATGTCGTCCGCAGAATTTCACCTTTGTTAATTTAAAAGCTCCTAAAATCATTTAATATGAAAAGAAGATCATTTTTACAGTCCGTTCCTGTAACCATTGGTGGAATGACGGTTACGGCATATGCTTCAAATCCCCTTCTCACGGCTTTAGAAAATTCCCTCTTTGATACCGATCGGGTGTTGGTGATTATCCAATTGAGTGGAGGGAACGACGGTTTAGGTACGGTAATCCCATTGGATCAATATGCAGCATTATCCCTTCCGACCATCCGCCAACGTTTGTTGATTCCCGAAAATAAAGTGTTAAAGTTGGGAGGTACCAACGACGCTACCGGTTTACAGCCTGGAATGACCAGGATGTATGATTTATACAATGAAGGAAAAATGGCAGTAATTCAAGGTGTTGGTTATCCAAAATTCAGTTATTCTCATTTCAGGGCGACTGACATCATGATGACCGGAGCAGATTCCACTGCATATTTAAATTCTGGTTGGGCGGGTCGTTATTTAAGCTATGAATGGCCAAATTACCCAGTAGGTTTCCCAAATACAGATATGCCAGACCCCTTGGGGATCAGAATTGGTGGCAATGTCGTGGTGGGTTTGCAAAATCAAGGGGTGCCAATGGCAATTTCTATTTCAAATACCTCTGATCCTTTGAATCTGACCGGCAGTTTGTTTGTCGATCCACCGCCTTCGAATTACCTGGGTAAAGAATTGGCCTATGTAAGAGAAGTGCAACGTCAAACAGATAAATACGGTGATTCTGTTAAAAATGCAGCAGACAAAGGAACCAATAAGTCAGCCCTATATCCAAAGAACAATGAGTTGGGTTATACCTTGGGCCAGCAATTGGGAATTGTTGCAAAATTGATTTCAGGTGGAATCAAAACCCGGATTTTTTGGTTAAGTACGGGTGGTTATGACACGCATTCTAATCAGGCAAATTCATCAGATACGAGTACAGGAACACATAACAACCTGTTGAAAGGTCTTTCAGATGCCATAGGTGCATTCATGGATGACGTTAAATTACTTGGGTTTGAAAATCGTGTACTCGGTATGACCTTTTCCGAATTTGGAAGAAGGGTTATTGCCAATGCTTCTGGAGGTACCGATCACGGAGCCGCTCAACCGATGTTTGTATTTGGTGCGAAAGTAAAAGGAGGAGTGGTTGGAACGAATCCGGTCATTGATCCAAAATCCAATGGCAATTCTAATCTTCCAATGCAATATGATTTTCGTTCCGTCTATGCTTCTATCTTGGGCGACTGGTTTTGTGTTCCCGATCCAGATCTTGAAACGATTTTACTCAAGAATTTTCAAAAATTACCTATTCTCGATCCAGGAAATTGCATTCCAACCTCGGTACACGAATACAACAATCAATTGGGAAAAAATTTGCTCTATGCATATCCTAATCCATTCGTACATTCTACGAAAATCAAATTTGAAACTTTTGGTGGCCATACCTTAATTCAGATCATCAATAACGAAGGGTCAGTGATTCAAACCTTGCAAGATGGAGACTTGACTGCAGGAAGTTATGAAGTCAGTTGTAACCTTGAAGAAGCTCCTGCAGGAATTTATTACGTGCGTTTGCAAAATGGTCCATTGCAGCAGGTAAAAAATATGATGAAAGTTAGAGGTTAAGATTTTTAGATTTCGATACAATTAATAGGGCTCCGGATACAAGATTGTTTGGAGCCCTTTTTTAATATTGGCAGGCAGAGCAATCGTAGGAAATGAAAAAAAGACGTTATTTGCACTAAATTTGAACAAAGCATATGGAAGCCTTCTTAAATCCGGACCTCATTATTGGTTTTATTACGCTGGTAGCATTGGAAATTGTTTTGGGCATTGATAACATTATTTTTATTTCCATTCTGACCAATAAGCTACCGGTAGATCAACAGGAAAAAGGTAGGAGAATTGGACTTTTTCTGGCATTATTTGCGAGAATCGCCTTATTGTTTTCGTTGAGTCTGATCATGAAACTTACTCAACCAATTTTAACGATTTGGCAATTCAATTTATCGGGTAGAGACCTGATTTTATTGATTGGAGGATTGTTTTTAATCTTTAAAAGTGTTAAAGAAATTCATCACAAAGTTGAAGAAGCCAGTACGCAGGAAGAAGAAGCCCATGTACCCAAGAATATCAGTTTTAATAGTATTATATTCCAGATCATATTGATCGATATTGTTTTTTCACTGGATTCCGTCATAACGGCTGTTGGGATGGTGAGTAATATTTGGGTAATGATTTCGGCTGTTGTGGTTTCAGTATTTGTCATGTTATGGTTGTCAGGACCCATTGCCAGGTTTGTCAATAAACATCCAGCGGTCAAAGTATTGGCTTTGTCTTTTTTGATTATGATTGGAACAGCTTTGGTTGCACAAGGTTTGCATTTCCATTTTCCAAAGGCCTATATATATTTCGCAATGGCATTCTCAGTGGGTGTTGAAGCCATTAATATCCGGACAGGAGTCCGTGGTAAGCCAAAAAAGACATAGTGGCGATTCTTTAGCCCGCCATGCAAACCTTATATCAATCATGGACACGCCGCCACATAGGTGCTGGTGTGGCAATATTGAGTATCCTGTTGAACTTGATGTTCAATCCTTTTCATTTGGAGAACATCCCAATGCGGATGTCAAACGTCGCTTTATTGATGTTGGGTTGTTGGATTTTTGAATTGCTACCGATGCCTGTGGTAGCCCTGTTTCCAATCGTTTTATTTCCCCTGTTGGGCATTGAATCTTTGGGAAAAACTGCTGCGCCTTATGCGGATCCCGTCATCTTCTTGTTTATGGGCGGATTTTTTATTGCTCTGGCAATTGAAAAATGGGGCCTTCACAAGAGAATTGCCATGAATATTATCGCCCGCACGGGAATGAAGGGAAATCAAATATTGCTAGGATTTATGGTTGCAACATTTATGATCAGCATGTGGATTTCCAATACAGCAACTACCCTGATGATGTTTCCCATTGTGCTTTCGGTACTTAAAGTAATTCAACATCAGTATAAACCTGATGAATTTGCGAAGTTGCAAACAGCTTTATTGTTAAGTATTGCCTATGCCTCTAACATCGGTGGGCTTGCAACCATTGTGGGAACTCCACCCAATACGGCATATGTAGGATATGCGTTGCAGAATTTGAATATTCGGATTAGTTTTTTTGAGTGGACCCTAATTTGTTTTCCAATAGCTCTTCTGATTTTATATATGATTTACCTGGCGTTTACCAAGTGGTTGTTTCGGGGTCAGCAAGAAATTTCTTCAGAAGCAGAAAATTATCTATTGGGCATAAAAAGAGCGCTGGGACCTTGGACCCAACCTGAGAAACGGGTCATGCTGATTTTTTTAGCGGCAGCATTTCTTTGGATGACGAAAGATGTGTGGGTATATTTATTTAAGCTGGATTTAAGTGATACAGGTATAGCCATATTCTGTGCAATCCTACTTTTTGTCATCCCCTCTGGAAGTTCTGAAACCAACTTAACCGATACAGACTTTTCGAGTGATAAGAGTTCTTATTTATTAACCTGGGAAGATACCCATAAAATGGCGTGGGGGATTTTAATCTTGTTTGGTGGTGGTTTAACCATGGCAAAGGGCCTTGAAAGTACGGGAATCATGCAAAGGATCGGTGATTTCCTTGCTGCGTATGCACCCAATCAATTGGTGTGGTTGATATTCATGGTCGCTGTCATTTCTATCTTACTCAGTGAAGTCATGAGCAATATTGCACAGGTGATGATCATGGCTCCAATTCTCACTTCGGTAAGTTACACTTTGGAATTAAATCCATTGATTTTGGGAATTCCCATGACCTTGGCAGCCAGCTGCGCAGGAATGCTGCCTATGGGTACACCGCCAAATGCGATTGTATTTTCAAGCGGTAAAATTCCTTTGAGGTCAATGCTAAAGGTTGGACTGGTCATCAATGTCATCAGCGTGATCATGATAACACTTCTCACTTATTGTTTAATTCCAATATTGACCGGTACACGGTAGGTAATTTTTTTTATCGAAATTTTTTAACGCCAATCTGATGGGGAAAAATTTCAATTCATATACAAGGTCGTTTTATTTTTATATGAAACAATTCTCCTGTGATTCTTTTTTTAGCTGCGGTTTACAACGCAGGGCAAAAATTGCAATAGCTCACAGGAACTCGTAAAAATTAATTACGGTTTGGTATAATACTTCCCAGTTCGATACTTACCATTCCATTCGTCGGTGTACAGCGCGTGGCGAAAATTTCTGTGGCTCGCAGGAGCTCGCCTCCCGATGACCTCGGTCACCGGGACGCACCTAAATTCTGATCTCTATCCCAATTTGTCACGCCATGCGTGTCCGGAGCTCGCCACTTCGGTCGAGGGGGTTTTGTGAATGCAAACATCAAATAAAGCACAATGTTAAAAAGTAAAATAAACATTTTCTGAAGCTGCTATGCCCGAGACCGGCGAAGCAGGTATTCATCCAAGCCTCAATATTTCGCTCGACAGAGCGCAATATTTGTTGCGTCGGTGTACAGCGCGTGGCGAAAATTTCACGTAGCGACTTCGGTCGAGGAGATTTAAATAAAGTGCACTTACAGGAAATTTGAATGTTGAATTAGAACCTCAAATTACAATCCACACGCAATGCCCGAGACCGGCGAAGCAGTATTCCTTCTAGCCTCAATATTTCGCTCGACGGCGCTCGCTCATAAGTTCAGAGGATGCTGCTCACAGGAGCTCGCCTCCCGATGACCTCGGTCACCGGGACGCACCTAGATTGTGATTTCTATCACAATCTACCAGCTTCACTGGTCGGTGCTCATGTCGCAAAGCATCTCGTATGCTTTGCTCCTTGTTCATCCGCAAGAAAGTTGAGAAAAAGAACGAGTGTATTCGTTTTCCGTAAAGCAGTTTTGGAATTGTAAACCGTATCACTTTTAATAGACATCCTATCCTCAATATTTCGATCGACAGAGCACACTCAAATTTCATCTTTCTTCAGGAATAGCCTTACACCGAAATCGGATTTAGAATTTTACCGTTTTCATGAAGTCCAGTAAAAAGATTACCACTAAATTATCATTTAACCAGTTCGGCGAAGAAAGCCATTTCAATTTAGTATCTTCAGAAAGTTAATTTGGTTATACACTATCAGCTTTAAAATGACAATACTTACAAACGTTCGTTAGTTATTTCAATGGATAATAACTGGTTTTACAGCTAATGTTGTTAAAATTTTGTCACATAAACAACTTAGATGAATAACTGGGAGATATTCATATCGGTCATTTTCAGATTTCATAAAGGGATAAAAAAATGGGTGCCCCGTTCAAAAGCACCCAAATTCCCATGGTATTATTTATCTACCATGGCAAAAGCAAGGTAAAGCTAAGGGGGATTTTTCCGCAATTCGCGAGTGTTGAAAAAGAATTACAGAATAGGGTGATTGCTTAAAGCCTAATTATTCATATATGTAAGTATATTATGGATAATATATTAAGTAGTAATATTTTAACTAAAGCGTATACACCTCAGTTTGTCAAAACTACAATTGTCGGGGTGGATAGAAATGGGATTAAAGACAGCGCTAACGGGTTTAGTATCTGAAGATTATTAAAATTTATTCGGTATTTTTGTCAAGAACAAAACACAATATCAACATGAAAACTTTAATCAAAATTTTCAAATACCTTCTCTTGGGCATTATTGCCCTTGCTTCAGTTATCTTCATTTATATCCAACTGTCATGGAACAAGAAATTTGAGGCCCCTTACCCTGATTTGAAAGCAAGTTCAGACAGTGCTGTTATTGCAAGGGGTAAGCACCTGGCATATGGCCCTGCTCATTGTGGTACTTGCCATGTACCTATGAATAAAATAGAAGATGTTGAAAATGGTGAAATCATTCCGCTGAGTGGCGGTTGGGAACTTACGATTCCTCCAGGCACTTTCAGAGCGCCCAACTTGACTCCTGATTTGGAAACCGGAATTGGGAAGCATACTGACCAGGAGATCGCCCGTGTGATGAGGCATATGGTAGGAAAAGATGGAAAGTGTATTTTTCCTTTTATGCCTTTTGCTGAATTAAGTGACGAGGATCTGACGGCTATTCTCTCCTACCTTCGTTCACAACCAGCTGTAAATCATGCTGTTGCATCTACCTCTTTGTCTGTATTGGGAAAGGCACTCATGGCATTCGGTGTTATCAAACCCGAAGGCACCAAAGGCACACCTCCAAAGTCAGTTATGATTGACAGCTCAGCAGAATATGGTAAGTACCTGGCGCACTCAGTGGCCAACTGTTTTGGATGCCATACGGAGAGAGACTTAAAGACCGGGGCATTCGTTGGAAAACCCTTTGCCGGAGGAACTGTTTTTCCTCCTGACGTTTTTTCACAAGGAAAAACTTTTGTTACGCCAAATCTCACTCCAGACCTTGCTACCGGTATTATGGCACAATGGACTGAAGAAGCCTTTATAGCCAGATTTAAGAAAGGAAAAGTCCATAAAGGAAGCCCGATGCCCTGGGGATCATTTTCAAGAATGGATACCCTCGAAATCAAAGCACTTTATCGTTATTTGCGAACTGTTGAACCTGTCAACAATCCTATTAAACAGGTCGTTTATGAACCAGGAGAGAGGGTAATGTAAAGGACCTTCGAATATTCATTGGAAGTAGCAAGGGAAGGGATTCACTTTGATCAATCGAAAACTAAGTATGTCGATGAAGGGATGTTGTTTGTCAATATTTATCATCATTAATTTTTCTATAAACTTAACTTTGTACAAAAAATTCAAATGGCCAGTAATCATGAAATAGACTACCGCATTTTTGGTGAGGAAATGCAATATGTTGAAATAGAATTAGATCCCGGCGAAACAGCCATTGCCGAAGCTGGATCTTTTTTAATGATGGAAGATGGGATCTTGATGAGTACCATTTTCGGTGACGGCACACAACAGGAGAGTGGGTTTATGGGTAAATTATTTTCTGCAGGAAAGCGATTATTGACGGGTGAAAGTTTATTTATGACCGCCTATACAAATCAGGGCGCAGGTAAATCCAGGGTCAGTTTTGCAGCTCCCTATGCTGGAAAAATTATTCCTCTGGATCTCAGCCAATTGGATGGAAAAATTATCGCGCAAAAGGATGCCTTTTTATGTGCTGCGATGGGTGTATCGGTTGGCATCGAGTTGCAAAGAAGACTGGGTACGGGAATTTTTGGTGGCGAAGGATTTATTATGCAAAAACTGGAGGGTGACGGCATGGCATTTGTTCATGCCGGGGGCTTCGTTAAAGAGCTCACCTTAGGTGTTGGTGAGACCTTACGCATTGATACCGGTTGTGTTGTAGCCTACACTTCTAGGGTGGATTTTGATATTGAATTTATCAAGGGAATTAAAAATATGGTGTTTGGAGGAGAAGGACTGTTCTATGCCGTTTTGAGAGGCCCAGGAAAGGTTTGGATACAGTCATTACCGATTAGCAGACTGGCTTCCCGCATCATTCAATATGGTGGATTCCGAAGAAAAGAAGAGGGTAGTATCCTGGGTGGACTTGGAAATATTCTGGACGGGGATAGTTGATGCGACTTCCATTTGTTCAAGGACACCACCGAACTGATTTTACCCTTGCGTTTTAGATTGTTTGTAGACAGGAACCGTCGAGCAAGGTTCACCATACATAATTGAAGCAACTACGGGTTGCAATTTACGGGTAAGTTCAAGGTAAGCAGCCGGAGGAATTTCAAGGTCACTGCAACCTTTAATGACCACTTTTGCGCCAACATAGGGGTCGATGGTAAGATTGCGAATTCTTTCTCTGAAGTAGGCATTTAAACAATCGCTTTTGTTTCCAAAGCATACATCCAACACATGTTTTTGTGCATAGCTAGCAACCAACATGTAAGCCCAGGTGGGGATAATAGCATCGGTACTGCAATAAATGGTCAAACAGCAATCCTTAAATTTACTCCAATCAAGATCTTTAAGATTTTGACGGAACTCAATTTCTTTTAATATGAGTCCATGGAAAAGATAATCTTTCAGATCAAACTCTACGATGGGGAATTTAGGATAAAAATCCTCTGGCTTTATGGTGATGAGGCTGCTTTGAGCCACCCGGTTAACGAGAGGTTCCATGATATGATTTATTCTTCAGTTGAATCGGTTTCCTTGGTTGGAAAGGATTCCAGAGCTATAGCTGATTCTACTTCAATAGGCGCTGGTTCTCCAATTTCGTGTTCCGGAATAGCAAAATCTTTTAATTTAGGCAGATCTGCCAGGCTCTTCAGTCCAAAATACTCCATGAATCGTTGGGAAGTCCCCAGTAAGTAGGGTTTTCCTGGGCCTTCACTTCTTCCAACAATTTCGATTAATTCTTTCTCCATCAATTTTTGGATAGAATGTTCTGAATTGACTCCCCGGATTTGCTCAACTTCAGATTTTGCAATGGGCTGTTTATAAGCAATGATCGCCAGTGATTCCATGGCTGCTTTTGATAATTTTTTGCGATTGGTCAGTTTGATATGCTCGGCAATCACTGGAAAATGAATGGGCTTGGATAAAAATTGATAACCTCCCGCAATTTCTTTTAATTCAATGCCAAAATCATTGGAAGAATACCGTTCAATCAATTGGAATATAGCGTGTTCCACTTCATCCAGCCCAATGCTAATGGATCCACTGTTCTCAAGACAATACTTGATTTCAGCTGGGCTAATGGGTTGTGGAGAAACAAAGAGTAAACTCTCAACGGCTGTAGCGTAAGGATTTAAATTCATGCTGCAAAGGTAAATTTCAGTACACTGTAATCCATATAACAGTTTGCAAATAGAAAAGATTTCAATCTTTAATCAAATGGCTTCATATGAAGATAAAGTAAAAAAAGCAGGGTACCATCCTAGCAGACGATACCCCGCATAACCCCAAAAAACCAATTGAAACTTTGATTCTTCGAATTTCAACGCAAAAATGCACAATTTTATCTTCTGCGTTATGAACTTAATACCAAAATTAATTGCAATAAGTTCAATGAATGGGTAAAAAAATACTATAAAAAATCGATTAACTGAAACTTATTTCGGTATATTATTGATAAACAGATTAAAATAAATACAATAAATACATATGTGTTTTTAGATTGGATAGTTTAGCCCCACATGATATGATCCAAAAAAAACGTTTATTTCCGCTTTAAAACACTAAACTTGCCGTTCGGTATCCAAATTCTTTAGTTTTACAGGGTATATTTTTCAATATGGCCAAACTGAAAACAGTATTTTGTTGTACAGAATGCGGGGTGTCTTCCCCTAAGTGGGCAGGTAAATGTCCTTCTTGTGGAAGTTGGAACAGTATGGTGGAAGAGGTTGTCGAACATAAACCTCCGGATAAGTTTACCAGTCAATGGAAAAATTACCAAAATGAAGCGCTGAAACCAACGGCAGTCCTTTTGGATGATCTGGGTAGCCTTCCGGCACATCGTATTTCAACCGGCGATCCTGAATTGGACAAAGGACTTGGTGGAGGCTTGGTCAGTGGCTCCGTAATTTTATTGACAGGTCAACCGGGCATCGGAAAATCTACCTTAATGCTGCAATTAGCCCTGAGCGTGGAGAAGGTTTCAGTTTTGTACGTTTCCGGCGAGGAAAGCGGTGAGCAAATTAAAATGAGGGCTGACCGGATTAAGAAAACTGGAAAAAGTTGTTATTTCCTCCCAGAAACAAGAGTTCAAAAAATACTCTCCGAAGCGGTTCGCTTAAAAGCTGGTTTACTCATTGTCGATTCTGTTCAAACCCTCTACACGGATGATTTAGATGCGGCGCCAGGGAGTATTTCCCAAATCCGGGACAGTAGCTTTCAACTCATCCGATATGCCAAGGAATCCGGGACACCGGTGATGATTATAGGGCACATCAATAAAGAAGGGGATATTGCCGGTCCGAAAATCCTTGAGCATATGGTAGATACAGTTATGCATTTTGAAGGAGACAAACAGTATGCTTACCGGATGTTACGTGTCATGAAAAATCGCTTTGGTTCAACGGATGAACTTTGCTTGTATGAAATGCAAGCCAATGGACTCCGACCCATTGCCAACCCATCTGAATTGTTACTTTCTCAAAATGAAGAATTGCTGAGTGGGTCTGCAATTGCTGCCACCATGGAAGGCCAAAGACCGCTTTTAATTGAAACTCAGGCATTGGTCAGTTCTGCCATTTATGGCACTCCTCAACGGGTAGCCAATGGTTTTGATAACCGGAGAATGGCTATGCTGCTGGCCGTTTTGGAAAAACGATGTGGATTTTCTTTAGCACAAATGGATGTTTTTCTGAACCTGGCAGGAGGAATTCGTATCAACGATCCGGCGATGGATCTTGCCGTCGTGGCTGCAGTTACGTCTTCCTTATTGGATAAAGCACTACATAAACAAATTTGTTTTGCCGCAGAAGTCGGTTTATCTGGTGAAATCCGCGCGGTATCGCGTATTGAAACCAGAATTCTTGAAGCTATGCGAATCGGGTTTAAAGCCATATGTATTTCAAAATACAATGTTAAAGGATGGGATCCGGCTAAATATAAAATCAACATCGTGCCTCTGGGTTCTGTAACTGAAATGGTTGAGAAACTATTTGGTGGGGATCATTCTTAAACCTAGCGGTTTATTCTTCCGGAGTTGCAACTTTTTTTTTATAGTCGACCAAGGATTTTTTTGCGTTTTTTAAATAACTTATTGCGTTTAATCCATCCAAACGAAATGCAGCATTTAAGTATAACCAAGTTATGAAACCTGCAGCGAACATGATGCAAAGGATTTAAATCTTCCAATGGCTCAGTGATATGATCACCATAAAAGCAATGCCAGGAGGAACCCAATAGTTACGAACCTGCATTTCATTACCTTTGCGATCTTTCATTTTTTTCAAACCATAATGAAATCAGGATTTCAGGCAAGGATTGCAAAACTGACCCACCAGGAACTGGCAGTCATTGGGATCTTATTGGCCCTTCCTGCATTTTTGCTCAATCTGGGAATGTCACCCATAATCGGTGATGAAGGCATAAGAACCCTAGTGGCGCTGGAAATGAAATTATCCGGCAATTTCATTGTGCCCACGATGAATGGTGAGTTGTATCTCAACAAACCGCCTTTGTACAATTGGTTTATCTTTTTCATTTCTGAATTGATGAACGACTATGGAGAATGGCCATCCAGATGCCTCACCCTTTTTTTTCTAATGCTTTTTGCGATCACCGTTTATTATTGGAATTGTAAATATGGAATGGATAATGATTCGTTGACGTTGACCTTTATGCTTCTCTCTAGCGGAAGAATACTCTTTTGGGATAGCATGTATGGTTTGATTGACATCTGTTTTTCTTGGGTGGTCTATTTAAACATGATGCTCATGTACCATTATGGTAAAGCGGGGCAATGGAATAAATTGATGTTTCAATCGTATTTGTTATGTGCAATTGCTTTTTTACTTAAAGGATTACCCGCTCTCGTTTTTCAATCGGTATCCATTCTTTTCACTTTTTGGTTTTACGGTGTGTTACATAAATATTTATTTTCATGGAAGCATTTTATCGGAGCGCTGATGGGAATGCTACCGGTGATGACTTATTACCTGGCTTATATGGCTTATGTACCATTGGATCAGGTCTTTGGTGTGTTGTTTGAACAGAGTATGCAACGTACTGCAACGCATCATGGACTTTTAAAAACACTTTTGCATTTAATAACATTTCCATTCGAGCAGATTTACCATTTTTTACCTTGGTCATTGATGATCCTGCTGTTGTTTCAGCGAAATGCGTTTAAAGGGATCTTGGAAAACCAATTCATCCGGTTTAATGCAATGATTTTATTGGCCAACATTCCGGTATATTGGTTGTCTGTCGAAGTTTATCCGAGATATCTGCTCATGTTCATCCCACTGTTTAATTCGGTAGTTTATTATCTATATGTGAAATGGAAAGAGCATCATCCTACAAGAGATCACAACCTACATCAAATTTGTAAGTACCTTGCTCTGCTTCTCACCATTGCCAGCATGGGTATTTTATGGTATACTCCATTGGCTGCATTATTTGATGTGAAGTGGATATTTGTAGTGTCTTTTCTGGTCTTATTGTTGAGTTTAATGCCAATGTGGAATTATTCAATGCGTTGGATTTTTTATTTTGCATTGTTTTTGTTGAGCCTTCGCATTGTATTTGATATAACGATATTGCCCGTCGTTTCCTATTCGGATAACCGGCATCGAGTGAGGACTGATGTTCAAAGATTGGATTCGCTTTATCCTGATCAAAAATGGTATGTTTTTGACAGCACTGAAACACATATGATTGCCAGGTTTTATACTTCTAAATACCATAATCAAATCATCACTCAAGTAAATGAAATGGATGATCCTGAGGGTCTGTATATTGTGGACCCAAAGAAATTTCCCGGATTACCAAGCATTAAGGTGGATTCGCTCATCATTGAAAGTGGAGAATGGTTTCATTTGGTGAAAAAAATTTCTTCGGAATGAAAGCAATAAAATGGTAACTACACATTCGATGGCGATTAAATTTGATAAACAATTGAAGTCCGTATTTTGTGACCGGATATTTTGAAAACAGGCAGAATCCAATCCTATGGTTGAAATTTCTATTGTCATTTGTGTTTACAACGAAGAAGGGAATGTCGAATTGTTGGTGGAGAAATTGCGCAACAGTTTGAAAAATTTACCCTATGAATTGATTTTTGTGGATGATGGATCCACCGATAAAACCCTTTCGAAATTATCGTTACTCAAAGAAGCTGATATGCGTATCATTGAGTTCCGAAGAAATTATGGGCAAAGTGCAGCACTGGCAGCAGGTATTGAATTTGCTAAGGGTGAATGGATCGTGACGATGGATGGCGATTTACAAAATGATCCAAGCGATATTCCGCGAATGTTGGATTTGGCAAAGATGAAACACCTTGATTTGTTGGCAGGCATTCGACAGAACCGAAAGGATGGTTTTTTATTGCGCAAGATTCCTTCAAAAATTGCCAATTTCCTGATTCGCAATGCGAGTGGAGTTCACTTAAGTGATTATGGTTGTACTTTAAAAGTGATGAAAGCAGATCTGGCAAAGCATTTGGGAATTTATGGCGAGTTGCATCGCTTTATACCCATTCTGGCAGATCTTGAAGGAGCACGAATGGACGAAACACCCGTTTTGCATCACCCTAGGCCAACAGGAAAATCCAAGTATGGCATCAACCGGACCATGCGCGTCATGAGTGACTTATTGCTGATACTTTACTTAAAAAAATTCAGGCACAAACCCATGCACCTGTTTGGTGGGTGGGGAGTTTTGATGACACTCATTGGCTCAATGATTCTTTTGTACCTACTCGGTGAAAAAATTGCTGGGCATGATATTTGGGGTCGCCCAATTCTCATTCTGGCTACCATTCTCGTAGTTACAGGATTTCAACTCATTGTTCTGGGCATCCTTTCCGAAATGCAACTTCGGACCTATTATGAATCTCAGGGAAAGAAAGTTTACCGCATTCGGAAAATTCACTCTGTCAGGGAAGAAACACTTTGATGAAAGAAAGATTGAAGAAAATCCCGTCATGGTTGAAATGGACCGTCAAATGGTCCGTATCCTTTGTGATCATTTATTTGCTGGTAACAAAAATTGACTGGATTGCTTTTAATGAAGTGATGCAGAAAGCCAAATTTACTTGGTTGATTTTGGCCGCATCCTTGTTTACTGTTTCAAAATGGTTATCTGCTGAGCGCTTTAGACTATTGATTTTATATGACCATCCGGATTTTTCATTTATGGAGAATCTCCGTTTGTATTGGAAAAGCATGTATTACAACCTTCTATTACCCGGTGGAATCAGTGGGGATGCCTATAAAATGAAAGTGCTCAATGAACGGTTTGGATATGGAATAAAAACTTTGGTCCGCTTGGTTTTGATCGATAGATTATCTGGTCTTTTGGCCTTGTTTCAATGGATGTTGGTGTTTGCCTTGTTCATCGATCGTTTGAAGCCATTCCAGTTCGCATTGGGAATTTCATTCGTTGCATTAACAGTGCTGACTTTCCAGTTCTTAAGGATTTTCAAAATGAATAGCGGTTCCCTGAAATATCAATTGGCCTATTATTCTGTTGGGGTTCAGGGAGCCCAGGTGTTGTCAGCGGCCTTTATCATTTATGGATTGAAGCAAGATACGCACTTGTTGTCTTATCTGTTGTTGTTTTTGGCATCTTCCCTTGCGGCCATGATCCCGGTCACCATCGGAGGTGCGGGTGCACGGGAATTGTGTTTTATGTATGGTGCACCCCTGGTTGGCGGATCAGCCACCGAAGCCACTGCAGTAGGATTTGTTTTTTATCTTATTTCTTCATTCGTTTCATTGATGGGGATCTTCTGGGTAATTTCAGAAAGTAAGGGAATGTTTAGACATTCGCCTACCCAGTAGATTCCAGATACTTCAGCATCATATTGTTCATCATGAAAATGCTTAAATGCGTATCAAACGCCTAGTCCTGGTCTTTTTGAAGTGTATACCAACCATGTTGGATTCCATCTAAATCAAATTCATTTGAAAATTTAAACTTCAATTTTTCCAAAACGTTGATAGAGGCTTGGTTTCTTAAATCAACAGCTCCATGAATGGTGTTCAATATATTTTCCTCAAAAGCGTATTGAATAATTGTCGTACAAGCTTCTGTTGCGTAACCTTTACCCCAGTGTTTTCTTTTCAAACGATATCCTAGATCATAATATTCCAGATATCCGTTCAAGGGTTCGAGGCATTTTTTCAATCCGGCCCATCCCAAACATTCGTTAGTGTTCCGGTCAACAACAGCCCACCTGCCTATACCAAGCCTGCGATATTGTTCTTGTATCATACGGATTATTTCCAATTGATGGTTTTTTTCCTTCAAAGGGCTTTGTTCTAAGAAACGGTGCACTTCTAAATCTGAGTCCATTTCAAAAAGATCACCTACATCGGATTCCAATATTGGTCTAATTTGCAATCTGAGGGTATTGATCAGAGGTTGATCATGTAGCATGGAATTCGGTTTATTTTATTTTTTGAATAATAGGTTTATCTTTTTCAAATCAAAGGAAGATTTGTCTTGGTCAATGCATCTTGAACATTGCCGGTATTGAGCGTATCGGCTGGTTCGAATAATAAGATCCAACATTCTTGATGTGCTACCGGTTTGTGTTCCGTTTTTCGTGGAACGACAATTGCATCCATTTCTTTCAAAGTAATGATTTTATCTCTGAAATGCATTTCAAACTGTCCTTTCAGAACGAGAAAAAACTCATCTTCCAATTCATGCTGGTGCCAGACAAATTCACCTTGAATTTTTACCAACCTGACTTGCTGTTGATTCAATTCAGCTAAAATGTGGGGATTCCAATATCCCTGGATGAGTTCCATTTTTTTAAGAAGGTTAAATGCAAGCATGACGCGATTTTTGACAAATGTAAGGATGTAGTTTCAAACCCTTGTTGTTCAATAATTATCTATGGTCACTGAATTTTTCGGTCATAACTTTGCAATCTTTGTAGAGTAAAAGGATGCGATGCGTTAATCATCATGAGTAAACCTCCTGTCTATCGAATCCGGACCGTCGCTGTGTTAGGCGCAGGAACGATGGGGGCTTCCATTGCTTGCCATTTGGCGGGAGTGGGTTTAAAGGTATGGTTGTTTGATGTGGCTTCAGATGGGAATGACCCAAATGCCCTGGTCAACAAGAGCCTGGAAGCATGTTTAAATTCAAAGCCCAACCCCATTTATCTGAGTGAATTTCGAAATCGCATCCACCTGGTAAACTTTCGCGACCATTGGAACATACTTGCTGAATGTGACTGGATCTTAGAAGCAGTAAAAGAAGATTTGGACATTAAGCGGAAAATGTTTGAACGGATGGAGACTGTAATCCGCTCTGGCACCATTGTCAGCAGTAACAGTTCAAGCATACCCATGCATCAATTGGTGGAGGGAAGGTCAATGGATTTTCAAAAACATTTCATTGGGACCCATTTTTTTAATCCACCCCGTTATCTTCCATTGTTAGAAATTATTCCCCATAAAGAAACCTTACCAGAATTGGTCGAATGCATGTTGCATTTCGGACAAGTTGTATTGGGAAAGCAAACGGTGAGATGCAAAGATACTCCCGGTTTTATTGCAAACCGCTTGGGTATTCCAGTCCTTTTGTTTCAAACGCTGGTAGCAAAAAAATATCAATTGGACGTTTTTGTTGCTGACCGGATGACTGGAGTTGCTATGGGAAGGCCAAAAACGGGAACTTTTCAATTGGCAGATTGGGTGGGGTTGGATGTGGCTTACCATGCATGGAAGGTACTTAAAGCTACCTGTCCTAACGATCGGTTGTTGCAAAATATACAGGAACCTGAAGAGTGGGTGCAATTGATTAAAGAGAATAAACTCGGCAAGAAAACAGCTCAGGGTTTCTATAGAAAATTGGCAGAGCGAAGCGAGGATGGAAAATCTGTCATCCAGGGTTTACAGTGGGGGTCACTGGAATATCAAGTGGATTCAAAATCACATTTTGAAAGTATCGAACTTTCAAAAAGAATTGAAGATTTAACCCATCGATTGAAACTTCTTGTCGATGAAAAAGATGGTGCTGCCCGGTTGGCAAGAGAGAGTATAGCATTTTTACTGGCTTACACTGCTTCTTTGGTCCCAGAAATCTGCGATACCATTTGGGAAATCGACTTGTCCTTGCGGGCAGGTTTTGGATGGCAAATGGGACCCTTTCAATATTGGGATGCATTGGGTTTTGAGGAAAGTATCCAACTCTTGAACGATGAAGGATACAAATGTCCAAAGTGGATAAGCGAAATGAGAGACAAAGGATATCACTGTTTTTATCATAGCGAGGATACCGAAGTTACTGTTTATGATCCCTTGAATGGCAATTATTCTATTTTGCCTGGAGCCTCTGCAGAGATGGGTTTTAATGTTTTAGGTAAAAGTAAAATCGTTTACCAAAATGAAGAGTTGATTTTACATGATTTGGGGCATAACATTTTATGTGCCGGATTTACCAGCAGAAACAATGTCATCGGCGGTGGAATTTTAAATGGATTACAGCATTCTATTCGAATGGCCGAAGCGGAAGGATGGGACGGATTGGTGATCGGTAATCATTCAAAAAATTTCACCGTAGGTGCTGATTTACTCCAGATCGGAATGATGGCCTTTCAGCAGGACTGGCAGCAATTGGATATTGCTGTGCGCTTGTTTCAAGAAACTTCAATGTTATGTCGGTATTCTGCTGTACCCATAGTATTAGCCTGTCAGGGGTATACATTTGGAGGCGGGGTCGAATTGTTGATGCATTGTGATGGTGCTGTTGTTGCCGCTGAATCTTACATTGGACTGGTAGAGGCAGGAGTTGGCTTATTGCCCGGAGGAGGGGGTACAAAAGAATTTGCCCGCAGGCTAAGTCTTGAACTGAAACCAGGTGAGGTGCATATTCCACAATTGTTGCAACGTTTTAAAACACTGGCCACTGCGAGCGTATCGACTTCTGCACATGAGGCCTTTGAGTTAGGATATCTGGATCATTCCCGCGACAGGATTGATTATTCTGGACTAACAAACGTTCGTAAGGCAAAGCAATTGACGATACAACTCAGTGAACGCTATCTACCACCCCTGGAGCAAAAAATATACATTTTGGGAAGAACTGGTATGGCGAGCCTTTATCTTGCAGCCCATTCTATGCTCAAAGGTGGATTTGCCAGTGACCATGACCTCAAAATCGCACAAAAGATGGCTTATGTGATGTGCGGTGGAGATTTGAGTTATCCTCAAATGGTAAGTGAACAATACCTTTTGGATTTGGAGCGGGAAGCTTTTTTAAGTTTGTGTTCCGAACCAAAGACGCTTGAGAGGATCCAGTATATGCTGGAACATCGGAAGCCGTTGAGGAATTAGTTTTTAGCAAGAAGGCTATAGGGCAAAGGTTAAAAGGAAAGTATAATTAAAGCTCAGCGGTGTCTTCATCCCGCTTTCAAGATGCATCTCACCAATCACCCAGTTTTTCAAAGCAGGATCCGCTTGAGCAATAGGAAAACTATGTGTTCCAGACGAAATGATGATATGAAATTCAACATATTTCGGTTGCTCAAGATGATCGTGTAAACAAGACTGAGTTTTGCAAACACCCGAGGGTATCCTGTTTAGAATGAATTATTTGTTATTTAAAATTATTAAAACTGAATTAACATGAAAAATTCTAACTCATATTTTTTCCTAGTTTTGATGGCTCTAGTGATGAATCACTATTCTTGTGCTCCAGTTTTTAATGAACTTCAGACAGCACAAATGGTGGGAAAAGGAAATGTTGAGATTTTTCCTTCTTTTTCATCTGTGAGTGTTACGGAGGATGGTGAAACTGATAATGTTCAAAACCAACTTGGAATACAGGGGGGTTACGGTATTTCGGACAAAGTTGAATTGAGATTTCGTTATGAATATGTTTATCTAACAGGTGAAAATGATTTTAGTGATGGGCTTAGCGTTATTGGCTTTGGTCCCAAAGTGAGCCTTATTGAGAATAGGCTTGCTTTTTCTTTGCCAATTGGTCGTCCATTTGGGAACGATGATGAGGACTTTGATGAAATGTGGGAAATACATCCCACAATAATGTGCACACTACCCATAAGTAAGGACCAATTTGATTTAACAATGTCCTCCAAATATTTGATTCGATTGGAAAGTGATGTGGACAATCTTATTGCATTTAATTTGGGTGCAGCAATTGGTACAAATCTTAATAATTGGTCTATAAGGCCTGAATTTGGAATACTTTTTAATCCAGGGGAGAGTGGTAATGCCAAACAACTTAGCATTGCCTTTTCAAAGACTTTTAGACTTTAAGTTTCAAAGTTGAATTGGATTCAAAGAATTTTGGATTTGAGTTTATGTTCAAAATCAAATTGCGGAAAAGGATACTTTTTATATTGGAAAATCGGACGCCGCTGAGGAATTAGTTTTTTGGATTAAAGGCTAAAGGGAAAATGGTTTAAAGGAAAAAATGGAATTAAAGCTCAGCGTTGTCTTTGTCCCGCTTTGGATATATCATTTGATATTTAACTTTAGGATGAAAGCGGAATGAAGACTGCGCACAGGAATTGTAACCTTGAATACATGAGCAATTGGTATTTTAGGCTATAGAGTTGAAGTGAAAAAAATAACATAGGAGTTGTAATAATGTTACCATGACTATTCTTAATTCCTTATAAAAGAAGAATTATGTCACATTTTTTTTCTCAAACTTATTATCAGACTACCTAAGACTTTTGAAGCTTCATGGCATTTTCGAAGGCTGGTTTCAAATTCAGATGGAGTAACAAATTCCAAATTTATGGACAATTTGCATTGATATTGTAGTTCTTTCAATGATCCATAAGCGATTTCCATAAACCGCAAATATTCTTTTTGACTTTTTCTGCTGCAGCCTTCTACAATATTAGATGGCACGGACACCGCAGCACGTCTTATTTGTGCAGTTAATCCATAAATTTCTTCTTTTGGAAATTTTTTAGTGACCTGATATATAAGTATAACGATTTCGTCTGCTAATTTAAATGCTATTAATTTTTGGTGATCTCTCATAAGTTGTTTTTTAAGTTATAGCTGTAAAATTATATGACCTGATAAGAATTTGGTTATAAATGGAAATCAATCAAACAACCAATTTTTTAAATGAGGTTATAAATTTATTGAACTGAGTAATTTGATTCAAAAACTTTTAACCTTTGACCTTTTTCCTTTGGCCTAAAACTTAATGTTATATTTTCCAAAAACTCCCCCAATCTCCTTATTTTTACCCTACACAACATCGCCCAGGTTATGAAGACTGAATTTCTAACGCCCGACTTATTTACAGAGGTTGCTGCAAAAAAAGCCAGCATCAATGGAAGAGAGTATGAAATCACTCCTGGTGAGACCATCCTGTCGTTTGTACGCCGCCATATAGACCAACAAGCTATTCCTACTCTGTGTGATACCAAAAACCTGGAACCATTTGGTTCTTGCAGGGTTTGCAGTGTTGAGGTATCGCGAAATGGAATGCCTGGAAAAAGAACCGTCGCTTCATGCCACACCCCGGTTGAAGAGGGGATGATCATTGAAACGGAAAGTGAGTCTATCCAAAAATTGAGGAAAAATATTCTGGAGTTGGTCTTAACCGATCATCCATTGGATTGTCTGACTTGCGAGGTGAACGGAAATTGTGAATTGCAAGATGTTGCCGCACGGGTAGGTATCCGAAAGGTAAGATATCCCGATGGAAAAAATCATCTGGACCGTCCCAAAGACCAAAGTCACCCTTATATGACTTCGGATCTATCCAAATGCATCATGTGTTACCGTTGTGTCAGAGCTTGTGATGAAGTTCAGGGCCAGCTGGTGCTCTCCGTGATGGGAAGAGGATTCGATAGCCAAATCATAAAGGGCATGAACCAAAGTTTCATGGAGTCAGATTGTGTGAGTTGCGGAGCTTGTGCACAGGCATGCCCGACATCTGCTATTTCTGATGTATTTCAATCCAAAGCTCTTGTGGGTCAGGACAAAGTGAGGACGGTTTGTACCTACTGTGGGGTGGGTTGCAATCTGGAAGTCAGTGTAAAAAATGGAAAAGTTTTAAGTATTCAGGCACCGTATTCCGCAGAGGTCAACCAGGGTCATACCTGTTTAAAATGAAGGTATGCCTTTCGATTCTATAACCACCCGG
>WBZV01000049.1_pt1 | contig 82296 bp, 55 predicted proteins | sample 5204221 | NCBI WGS metagenome assembly WBZV01 (sample SAMN12344360, study PRJNA552823) | activated sludge metagenome | biome: Activated sludge suspended growth; feature: Nitrification reactor; material: Wastewater; isolation source: activated sludge from nitrification reactor of wastewater... | reverse complement strand
CGGCTGGCTTCGGGATCGAGCGGGTGCGCCTGATGACACCGCACCGGCTGGACCGCCTGCTGCTGGGGGTGGCGATCGCCCAGGTGCTCCTGGTGTCGCTGGCCACGCGGCTGCTGATGGAAGGCGGGGAGGCGTCCGTGGACGCGCACGGCTCGGGTGGCCTGAGCCTGCTCCAACTGGGCGCCCGCTACCTTCGCAGCGAGGCCTGGCAAGGGCGAACGCCCCGCATGCAGATCGGCGACCCGCCGCTGATCCACGGTCCACAGGGAGGGGAGGAGGTGGGAGATGTGTCTACCTGTGGGCATCCTGCCGAAGCTGTAATGACTCATGAGCTCGGGCACACAATTGGCATGCAAGAAAATCCGCTTCCTCCGATACCAACGCCGTTGCCAGCGAACCTGGGGTACCCCATGACAACATGCTACGGAAGACTAAAGGGTACGTGCATTTCTGGATCTCCGTTCGATCCTCGCTGGGCGGAATATTTTAAGTGCTTCTATAGCCAATGGGAGCGTTAGTGTAATGAATGCAAGGAGAGTGGGAATGAATAGGCGCATATTTATCATGGCAATTCTTATGGCAGCTGTGACACTGTTGTCTGTCTATGCCATGGATGGAGTGATCACGATGGAAGACTCCAGGGCGAGCAAGGGACACGGGAAAGTACCGAATAAACACATGGCATTAAATCAAGATGTCAGCGAATTGTTGGGGATGGTGATATGGGGAAGTGATTTGGCTGCTAGAGGAGAGATAATCTCCATAGGCGCAGATCTATGGAACACGAGCGATGGACTGATCCCCACGCCATATCAAGGGCAAGAGCCGCGCGAGTTTATGGCTGCAATAATTAAGTATCGAATCGTAGACATAGAGATAGTAGAGTACATTAAAACAAATCAGAATTCAGTCGACTGTGATTACATTACAATGTCCATATACGATGGCCCGGCCGAGGAAGCTAGTTCTGTCGGGTCTATCGGCGATGAGATACTTGTGATTGGTGATATATACACCGTGGTTGCTGAACCGAGCCTATCGCGAGGAGATGAGCGCATGTTCGAATTGATGAACCACAAGATGCTCACTACTGGTAATAGTTACTGCAGTATAATTCCGGAAATATATTGGAGAAAAAGCGGAGAGCACGCAATAGATTTTGACAACGACGCATTTGCAGAATATGCAGATGTTATAGATCGTGCGCGCTTTTTCGCGTTGCAGAATCTCCAGCAATAGACTTGGTTGATGGTGCGTGGCAATCGAGGCCACGGCTAGGTGTACCATCTGTTGACATAGCAGGTGTTCTCATGAGCCTCTAGCAAGGCTTACATCCTCTCCACATACCCCGCCGCCACCGCCTCCGGAGGGTTCGTATACCTCCCGATGTACCTCCCTGACCGATGCCCGAGTCTGCGCTCAAGCTCGTAGGCATCGTCGCCCGTCACCCGCGCCAGCTGAAACGCAAAGGTGTGCCTGAGGTCATGCGGCCGCAGCGGGCTCACGCGGCGGCTTGGATCGGTCACCTCGGCGTCATGAAGCCGCCCGATGTACTCCAGGATCCGATTCACAGCCCGCACGGAGAGCCGACCGTCCTCCCGGCGGGCCCCCAACCCGCGAGCGCTCACCAGAAGGGCTCCCGCAGCGTCCCCGTCCCCGAATCGCTCCTTTTCCAGGTAGTTGGCGAGCGCTGCGCGGGCATCTGAGGACAGAAACACCGTTCGCTGACTCTTTCCCTTGCCCTGAACCCCGGAGATGGTCGCCCGCTTCGCCCGTATGAGGGCCTCGACGGTGTTGGGCTCGACCTGGCTCAGGTCAAGGCGCACGAGCTCCTCCCGGCGCAGACCGGTGGACAGAAGCAGAAACACCAGGGCCCTGTCTCTCCAGGGCCGGCGATACGCGTGGGGCTCTGCATCGCGGCCGGCCCATCGCCTGCCTTTCTTGCCGGCAAGCTTGGGTAGCCGGTCACACAGGTTCTTGAGGGATCGCACCTGTGCCTCTGTAAGGGACCGCGGCTCAAGAGGGGGGAGACCCAGTTCGGAGACCCCCTTGGCCGGGTCTTTCAGGGGGAAGAGGGCGGGGGCAACGCGGGAGACCCAGGAGGTGAAGGAGGATAGGGATGCCAAGTGGTTGTTGACGGTCGCCGGCGCCAGGCCTTGGTCAACGAGATGCCGTTGCCAGGTAGCCACGTCCCGTTGCAGGCAGATCGAGAGGCGGTCGTGGCCATGGGCCTCCAGGAAGAACTGGCGGAAGAGGGAGCGATGCAGCTCTATCTTGGTGGCAACGCTCACCGAGCGCACACCGGCAACAACAAGGGCCAGGTACCGCTGCATCCAGACGTCCATGTGGTCGGGAAGCGAGGCGATGTCGAAGGCGCCGGTGGCCACGATCTGCCCGCTTTCGGAGACCTCGCTCCTTTCGTGACGTGAATTGTCGGCAATCCGGGATGTGCCGTCGACCGTGGAATCAGGGTTGTTGGGTGTCGTGGAACCCGGTACACCACGCAGAAGGAACATTCTGTGCAGTGAAGTGGCTGGAGGCCCGGGAGCGGCGCAGCTCAGTTGATCTTTTCCGCATTGGTGTTCGAGGATCGGCCACAGAGATGTGTCTACCAGTGACCCCCGCCCCTAACCCAAGCCCTCCCGCACCGCCCCCGCCACCGCCCCCAGCAGCGCCTCGTCCTGCTCCGGCAGCACCGTGCGCGGGTCCAGGAGGACCGCGTCGGCGACCACCAGGGCCACCAGCGGCTGCCCGCCGGTGCGCAGGCGGGCGGCCAGGCGGTCCGGGCGGGGCGTGGGGAGGGCCAGGAGGGTGCTGGGCAGGGTCTCGCCGGGGAGGGAGCCGCCGCCCACCGCCGACTGGCCCGGCTGCAGGCGGGCCGCCATGCCCGCCCCCGCCAGGCGGACGCGCCAGGCCTCGGCGCGGGCGGCGAGGGCCGCCTCGGTGGCGCTGATCATCCGCCAGACCGGCACCTCGCGCGGTGCCTCGCCGCGGGCGTAGTGGACCAGGGTGGCGTGCAGGCCGGCCAGCACGTCCTTGCCCGGCCGGAGGGCCCGGGTGAGCGGGTGGCGCCGCAGCCGGGCGATGGCCGAGGCCTTCCCCACCACGATGCCCGCCTGCGGCCCGCCCAGGAGCTTGTCGCCGCTGAAGCTGACCAGCTCCGCGCCCGCGTCCACCGAGGCCTGCACCATCGGCTCTGGGGCCAGGCCGTAGGCCGCGCTGTCCAGGAAGCTGCCCGAGCCCAGGTCGTCGACCACCGGCAGGCCGTGTTCGCGGCCCAGGCTGACCAGGGCCTCCAGGCCGGGGGTCTCGGTGAAGCCCAGCACGCGGTAGTTGCTGGTGTGCACCCGCAGGAGGAGGCCCGTGCGCTCGTCGATGGCCGCGCGGTAGTCGCCGATGCGCGTGCGGTTGGTGGTGCCCACCTCCACCATCTGCGCCCCGCCCGCCGTGATGACCTCGGGGATGCGGTAGCCGCCGCCGATCTCCACCAACTGCCCCCGGCTGACGATGACCCCCCGCCCCGCCGCCATGGCCGAGAGCATGAGCAGGGTGGCCCCGGCGTTGTTGTTGAGCACCAGGGCCGCCTCCGCGCCGGAGAGCTGGCAGAGGAGGGGCGTCACTAGGTCGTGGCGCGAGCCGCGGCGGCCCGTCTCCAGGTCGTACTCCAGGTCCGAGTAGCCGGCGGCCGCCGCCCGCATGGCCTCGGCGGCGGCGGCGCTGACCGGCGCCCGTCCCAGGTTGGTGTGCAGGATGACGCCGGTGGCGTTGATCACCGCCCGGGGCCGCGGGTCCAGCCACAGGCCCAGGCGCCGCTCGACGGCCGCGCAGAGGGCATCGCTGCCCCCGGCGGCCACGGACGCCGCCTCCTCGGACCCGGCCCGCAGTCCCTCGCGCAGCTCCTCCAGCACCTGCCGCGCGGCATCCACCACCAAGGCCCGTCCGTGCGTCTCGCGTGCCTCGGCCAGGCCGGGCCCATCGGCCAGAGCGTGGACGGCGGGCAGGCCGCGCAGGGCGGCGGCGAGCGGCGTTGCGGAAGGATCGGTCATGGGGGCGGAGTATAGCGCGGCCGACATCGGGCCCGTCCGCCGTCCGACCCGATCATCCGACCCGATCGGTCCGGACCGCGTATCGTCCGAAGCGATCCGCACCGCTCCCGTCAGCGCCCCGCCGTGCCCCCGGCCCCCGTCTCCGGCAGGAAGGTCCGCGCGTTGCCCACCCAGAGATGGGTGTCCTCGCAGCGGCCGCCGAAGGTCGTGCTGCCCTTGGCGCTCAGGTACCAGTGGCCCGCCTCCTGCCGATGGGGCGTCGTGATGCCCCACTGGCCGCCGGACTGGCGCAGGAGCTCGCGCGCCCGGAAGCGCGCCGGCCCGGTGAAGCGCAGGACGGCCGAGCCGCCCGCGTCCGTGCGCCGCTGGTGCACCCAGGGCTCCTCGCCCTCGCGCAGCTCCAGGACGTCGAACTGGATGCCCGGCAGCATCGGCTCCTCCGGGTCCCGCTGGCCGTCGCGGTCCTGGTCCTCGAACTTGTGCAGGACCAAGGAGGGCTCGCAGGGCGCGTCCGGCGGGTTCCCCGGCCGCGGCGTGCGCGGCGGCACCGTCGCCGGGATCTCCGTGCTGGTGGGCGAGGGGGTGGGCGACGGGGAGGGCGAGGGGGTGGCCGACGGGGTCGGCGAGGGCGTCGGTGTCGCGGAAGGCGTCGGCGTGGCCGATGGCGTTGGGGTCGCCGACGGTGTGGGCGAGGGGGTGGGCGACGCTGTGGCCGATGGCGTCGGCGTGTCCGTCGGCCGCGGTGTGTGCGTCGGCGTCGGCGTGGCCGATGGCGGCGGGGTGTCGGACGGCGTCGGCGTCCGCGACGGCGTCGGGGTATCGGACGGCGTCGGCGTCCGCGACGGCGTCGGGGTGTCGGAGGGCGTCGGCGTCCGCGACGGGGTCGGGGTGTCGGAGGGCGTCGGCGTCCGCGACGGCGTTGGGGTGTCGGACGGCGTCGGCGTCCGCGAGGGCGTCGGCGTGAGCGACGGCGTGGGCGAGGGCGATGGCGTCGGGGTGATCGACGGTGTCGGCGTCCGCGTCGGCGTGGGCGTGTCCGAGGGCGTCGGTGTGGGCGAGGGGGTGCGCGTGGGCGTGTCCGTCGGCGTCGGCGTGGGGGTCAGCGAAGGCGTCGGCGTCGCCGAGGGCGAGGGGGACGGGGTGGGCGAGGGGGTGATCTGCACCGGGCGGTCGCAGCAGAAGTCCAGGTCCACGTCGTCCAGGAAGACCTCCACCCCGGCGGCCACGTCCCAGCGCAGGGTGAAGGTGTGGGCCCCCGGGCCGGCCACCGTCATCACCGCCTGGTGGCTGTTCCACTGGCCCACCGGGCCTTGGGTGGCCTCCGTCACCAGCACCTGCTCCGCGCCGCCGTCCATCTGCGCCCGCAGGTTGAAGGCCCCGCCGGTGGCGTCGCGGCGGAAGGTCTTCAGCCTCAGCGTGGCCTGCAAGGGGTGGCCCGGCTGGGTGACCAGGGCATGGCTGATGCGCCCGGAGATGCCGCCCGCCGTCGGCCGGAGCTGCAGCGAGGCGGTGCCGACGGCCGGGAAGCGGGGCGTCGTCACCCGGCCGCCGTAGGTCACCGGCGACCAGTCCGCCGGCGTCTCCGGCCGGAGGCCCGGCGTCTCGAAGTTCCCGTTGTAGCCCGCGTAGCTGACGCCGTCGCAGCTGCGGCTGGTCAGGTCCGGGTGGATGGCGCAGTTGATCGGCGGCGGGGTGGGCGTCGTCTCCTTGTCGCAGCGCCAGAAGCCCCACTTGTGCTCGAAGTAGCGCCCCGTGCCCGGCCGGGAGTTGCGCACCAGGTCGAAGTCCCGCTGCTCCACGCGGCGCACCACCGAGACGTTGGGGCAGACCGTGTAGCAGCGCGGGTTGGTGGTCACCAGGCGCAGCTCGTAGGGCGGCGGGTCCGAGAGCAGGAAGTTGTGGCTGATGTCCAGGCGCGGCACGTCGCGGCGCAGGGTCACCTGGGCGTAGATCTGGGTGGGGTCGTCGCCGTTGCTGATCACCACGTAGAGCGGTTCCAGCGGGCAGTGGATGGCCTCGAAGACGTCGCCGTCGGACCAGAGGCCGTCGCAGCCGGTGCACTTGTAGGGCCCCTTGCCCACCGTGTCCACGAAGGCCCAGACGCGGATCATCCACAGGATGTCGCGCACGCGGGGCGTGGCCGTGGGCAGGGGGGTGCGGCTGGGCAGGGGGCTGGGCCGCGGCGTGGCCGTGGGCGGCGCGGGCGGCGGGGTGGCCGTGGGCGGGCGGGGGGTGTCGGTGTGCCGGGGATCCCGCGTGGCTGTGGGCGTGCGCGGGTCCGGCGTCAGGGAGGGCGTGAGGGTGGGCGGCTCTGTGGGCGTGGCAGTGGGCGTGGCCGTGGGCAGCGGCGTGGCGCTCACCGCGATGGGTGTGGGCGAGGCCGGGAGCGGCGTGGGCGAGGGCGGCGCGGTCACCGAGGGCGGCGGCGGCACCGTCACCGAGGCCGTGCGCACGATGGTGGGCAGCACCGTGGGTTCCTCGGTGGCCTGGTCCAACTGGGCCGCCGCCGGTCGAGGCGGCGCGCCGCGGCCGATGAAGATGCCCAGGCAGAGGCTGCAGAGGAGGAGCGCCCAGGCCAGGGCCCGGCCCTCGACGGTGGCCGAGCGCCGCCATCGGCGCCAGGCCTCGCGCCAGGCGACGGAGCGGCCGAGGGCCTCGGGTTGGTGGCTGGGCTGTGCGCTCATCGGCGTGGCCAAATCGCTGCTGCGGGCGGCCCTGCGGGCCGGGCGCCGTGGCGCCGCGGGTCCTGCTGGGCAAATGGGTGTTGGGCAAGGGCTTGCCGTGCCGACCCAAGAAGCTGCAGATCGGCCGCGGCAGACGTTCGGTTGACGGGCAAAGCCCTGACCCCCCTGGAGCACTCCCGGTGCGTGTGATTACGTGTGCACGCATGGCGTTCGCGTGCGCCGTCCGCACACATTGTATCGCCGGGCTATGGGATGGGCAAGGCGGTTACTAATGCGTTAAACAGTCTAACGCAAAAGGGGGTCTTAAGTCACGCCCTGGGCGTAAATTGGTGCCGGGGCGAGCGATGCCGGGGGTGATCCCGGGGGAGAGGACCGGGCATCCGCCATAATGGGCGGGCCTGCCGGCCCGTTACCCTCCCCCGGCGCCAGCGCGATCACATCGGCTCCTTCATCGCGTGTGCCGGACCCGCCGACCTCCGACCTACCCCCGCTCGCGGGCTCCCTCGCGCCTTCCGCAACCCCGGCGATCCCCGCGAAGCCCCGCTCCGCAGCCTCCCACCCGCCCTCCAAGGACACCCCATGAAGCCTGCCGCTCTCTCGGCTCCCGACCGGAATAGCCGGCGCCTCGTCCGGATCCTGTGCCTCCTCGCCTTGGCCCTGGCAGCGGGGACGGGCGGGACGGCGGCGCGGGCGGGAGCCCGGCCGGCGGGCGAAGGACGGCCCGACCAGCAGGCCACCGCCACGCCCTGGACGCCGGAGGGGGCCTGGCAGCTCCGCCACGGGCCCAAGCTCAGCCCCCTCTGGAGCGGGGGGCCGGGCCGCCAGGAGGCGCCTTGCGGCGAGATGGGAGCGGCTGGGCAGCGCGGCACCACCTCGCCGCTCTGCGGGGTGCACGGCGTGCCGGACGGCCAGGGCGGCTGGCTGCTCTATGCGGTGGGCGAGGAGGGTCTCCTGGCCCGCTACCAGGCCGGGGCCTGGCAGAAGCTGGACGATCTCAGCCCCGCCAAGACCAGCCCCCGCACCTACCACCTGCACGACGTCTTCGTGCGCTCGGCCACCGAGGTCTGGGCGGTGGGCTGGGTGGAGGGGGATCCCACCTGCATCTCGGAGGACGGGCATTGCGGCGCCATCCTGCGCTACGACGGCAGCCGCTGGCAGGCGGTCGAGCGCTCGCGCATGGGGATCTCCGGCTGCATGGCCAAGCTCAACGCCATCGACATGGCGGCGGACGCGGACGGCGTCTTCGGCTGGGCGGTGGGCGACAAGCAATGCGGCAACGGGGGCGCCCTCTACATCAGCTACGACGGCGCGGCCTGGAAATGGGTGCGGGTGCCGCAGGCCTCGCGGGACCTGCACGACGTGCGCATCGTGGCGCGGCGCGACGTCTGGGCGGTGGGCGAGTTCGGCATCGAGTCGCATTACTTCGAGCCGGCGGCCAACCCGGCCTGGTCGGTGCTGGGCAAGTCGGGCGCCGACGACCTCTTCGCCCTGGACCTGGCGGACGCCACCTTCGGCTGGGACGGCGGGGTCAACGGCCGCCTGAACCGCTACGTGGGCACCTGCCACGACGACGACCCGCTGACGCAGTGCTGGTTCGACAACCAGGCCAGCCCGGTGCAGGACGCCAAGGGCAACAAGCTGACCCTGGAGGTCTACGCCATCGACCTCTTGGACCGGACGCGGGGCTGGCTGGTGGGCGAGCAGGACAGCCGCCGCAGCTTCATCGCCCAGCTCTACCTGGACAAGCGCTGGAAGACGGCGCCCATCGGCGGGGATCCGGGCGAGGCGCTCTACGGCCTCTTCGCGCCGGACGACAGCTTCGCGGTGGCGGTGGGCGACGAGGGGGTGATCCTGGAGTACCACGCCGCGGCGGCCACGCCGCCCACCCCCACGGCCTCGCCCTCGGCCACGCCCCGCCCGGCCAGCCCGACGCCCACCCCCTCGCCCTCGGCCACGCCCAGCCCGACGGGGCAGGCCACTCCGCCGACGCCGACGCTCACGCCGACGCCGTCAGCGACCGGCACGACCACCCTCCCCGTCGAACCCACGGCCACCCCGGCCACGGCCCTCCCGCCCACGAGCCCGACGTCACCGACCGCCTCGGCCACGCCGCTTACGCCGGCCGGCCCCGCCCGCCTGTCGCTGCCGATGCTGCTGCGGCCCCGGCCGGTGCGGCGGTAGCCTCCCCCTTCTCCCTCAGCCCTCCTCCCCCAACCAGCGCTCCAAGGCCGCCCGCGCCCGCTCCGCCAGGGGGGCGGCGAGGAGGCGGCGGAGCTGGGCGGGGTCGCGGGGCTGGGCGTACCAGAGGTCGAAGAGGTCGAGGACCGTGGGCTGGGCCGGGGCGGCCGGGCGGGGCAGGCGTTCCCAGGTGTCGCCGGCCTGGATGCTGCCCGGGCACAGGACGCGGGCGTAGCAGCCGGGGCGGCGGGCGGCGGCGAAGCGGCGCACGAAGTGGGGGTCCTCCATGCGGGCCGCCAGGGTGCCGCAGGGGATGCGGGCGGAGCAGAGTTCCAGCTCAAGGTCGCCGATCCGGATGCGGTCGCCCAGGCGGGGGCCGTCCTCCCACCAGGCGTCCAGGGTCAGGTTCTCCCCGAAGGTCCCCGGCGCCAGCGGGCGGCCCAACTCCTCCTCCCACCAGGCGTAGTCGGCCCGGCTGTAGAGGTAGAGCGCCTGGTCCGGGCCGCCGTGGTGGCGCGTGTCAGCCACGTGGTCGGCCTCCAGGCCCAGGCTGTGGACCGCCACCGGCCCGGCGACGGCCTGCTTGAAGATGCCCGTGTCCACGCGGTGGCCGCCGCGCTGCAGCGGCGTGGGACGGGCGCGGCAGACGGCGATGAGTTGGCCGGTGGTCATGGGAGTTGGATCCGTCCTTGGGCGTCGAAGGGGAAGAAGGGGTTGTGCGCCAGCTCCCAGAGCTGCCCTTCCGGGTCTGCGATATAGCCGCTGTAGCCGCCCCAGAAGACCTCCTCCGGCGCCTTGACCGGGCGCGCCCCGGCGGCGACGGCCCGGGCGAACAGCGCGTCCACCTCAGCGCGGCTGCCCGCGTTGTGGGCCAGGGTGACACCGTTGAAGCCGCTGCCGGTGGCGTCCACCCGGGCGTCCTCGGCCAGGGCCGCGCGGGGATAGAGGGCCAGGACCACCCCGCCCGCATCGAAGAAGACGATGTCGCCCTGGCTGGCGGCCGAAGGGGTCCAGCCCAGGCCGTCGCGGTAAAAGGCCAGGGCGCGCTGCAGGTCGTGGACGCCAAGGGTGATGATGTGGAGCTGGGGAGGCATGGGTCGGAGTCCTTGGAGGTGCTGGGGCGCGGGGCGGGCGGCGGGGCTGTAGAGGCTCGCGGCGCACGACGGGCCAAGGTGCCGGTGCGGAGTATGGTACACCCTCCCTCCCGCCCTGCGGCAGGCCCGCTATCATCCGCCCCCGTGGCAGGCCGCGGCCTTCGCGGCAGCCGGCAGGAGACGGCCCTTGCGCATCGCGGTCCACCAACTTGCCCTCGCGCCCCAGCCCCTGTGGCCGCGGGTGGAGGCGCGCCTCGCGGCGGCGGCCGCGGCCGGGGCAGGGCTCTTCCTGCTGCCCGAGTACGCCGGCCTGCAGCTCCTCTGGCCCGAGCGGCAACCCGCCGACGGCGGCCAGCTCATGGCCATGGCCGCCGAGCTGGCCGCTGGCTACATCGCGCGCATCGGCGCCCTGGCGGCGGCCCACGGTCAGTGGATCGTCGGCGGCAGCATCCCCGAGCGGGGGGCCGACGGGCGGCTGCGCAACGTCTGTCCCGTCGCCGCGCCCGACGGCCGGCTCTGGCGGCAGGCCAAGTGCCTGATGACCCGCTGGGAGGAGGACTTCGGCGTGGTGGGGGGCGACGAGCTGCTCGTCTTCCCGGGTCCCGGCGGCCTGCGCTTCGCCGTGGCCATCTGCTACGACGTGGAGGTGCCCGAGCTGGCGCGCCAGGCCGGCGCCGCCGGGGCCGAGCTGCTCCTGGTGCCCAGCTTCACCGAGGCCCGTTGGGGCGCGCGGCGCATCGCCCGCTGCGCCGCCGGCATGGCCGAGTCCAGCCAGATGGTGGTGGCCACAGCCGGCCTGGCCGGCAGCCTGCCCCTGGTGGAGCTGGACGCCACCTGCGCCCGTTCGGCCATCTACGCCCCCTCCTACCCCGGCTTCCCGGAGGACGGCTGCTACGCCCGCGCCACGGCCGACGAGGACGAGCTGCTGATCGCCGACATCGACCTCGGCCTCCTGCGGCAGGTGCGCGCCGGCGCGGACGTCAACCCCCTGCGCGACGGCCCCCGGGGCGCCGCCGTCCGCTGCCGCGGCGTCGGGCTCGGCTGACCGGCCCCGGGGACATCGCCCATACGATTCCCCGCCTCGCCGACCAGGGCCATCCCCCGTCAGCCGGCCTGGCGGCGCCGCGCACGCGAACGCATCATATTGCATATGGGAATCACATTGAATACGGCATGGCGAATTGACTAAACTCTCGTACGGCGGCATCGGAAGTATCGGAACACCTATCGTCCTGCACCTGATTCCTTACCGGCGGTCATGCTGGCGCTGAATTTGCGCTGAACGATGGCCGGATCTGCCAGGATCCAGGCGGTTGTCGATCCGACCCCGACGTATGGCGCCACCCTCGTCCCCCCTGCATTCAGCGGTGGACGAGCTATTCATGGCCGGTACTGCTCCAGAGGAGAGATCACCCATGCGCAGCGAACCCACCTGCGCGCGCCGGGGCTTCGTGCGCCTGCTCGGCGCCGCGGCCTTCGTCCCCCTGGCCCTGGCCCTGGGCTTCGGTCCGGTCGCGCCGGCCCTGGCGCAAGCCAGAGTCACCCCCAGCGCCACGCGCGAGGTCATCGTCGGCGTGCGCAAGGACGCCAGGATATGGGACATCGTCAGGACCTACCGAGCGCAGCTGCTCCTCGAGTTGGCGCCCAAGGCCGTGTATCGCCTGCGGGTGACCCTGGACGATCCCACCGACCCCACCGCGTTTCCGCGCCTGCTCACCCGCATGGGCTTGGACAGCAGGCGCCGCATCCTCTACGCCGTCGAGGCGCCGAGCGCCGACTTCAGCGGCAGCTCGGTTCCCTTCGACAACTTCATCTGGAGCGCGTTGGGGCCGGGCGACCTGTCCGCGCAACCGGCGATGGACCAGGTCGGCCTGGGCATCACCCAGCCGCGCCCGGCCACCGGCGAGGGCGTGACCGTGGCCGTGATCGACTCCGGCTTCGTCGACAACCACCCCTACCTCAAGGAGCGATGGGCGCCCAGGACCTCCCGCTGGGACTACCTCGACGGCGACGACAACCCGGAAGACCGGCGCGATGGCCGGGACGACGACGGGGACGGCTTCGTCGACGAGTCCTTCGGCCATGGCGTCTTCGTCGCCGGCATCGTGCACACCGTGGCCATGGACGCACGCATCGCGCCCTACCGCGTGGTGGACAACGAGGGTCGCGTCAGCGATGCCCTGGTGGCCGACGCCATCGGCCGGGCCGTCGGCGCCGGCGCGCGGGTGATCAACCTCAGCCTGGCCCTGCCCGGCAACTCGCCCCTGGTGTCCGCGGCCATCCAGCGCGCCGCCGGCGCCGGCGCCCTCGTGGTGGCCTCGGCCGGCAACAACGCCAGCAGCAGCCCCTGGTACCCCGCGGCCGACCCCTGCGCCCTCTCGGTGACGGCGGTCGACGGAGGGGGGGCTCCGGCACCCTTCGCCAACTACGGCGCCGAGGTGGACCTGGCCCTGCCGGGCGTGAACGTCCTCAGCAGCTTCCCCAAGACCCGGGTCAGGACCGCGCAGGGCGATCAGGACTACCTCTATGCCTCGTGGAGCGGCACCTCGGTGGCCGCCCCCTTCGTCAGCGGGCAGGCGGCCTTGCTGCTGAGCATGGACCCGTCCCTGGGGCCGGCGGAGCTGAGCGCCTTGATCGGGAGCACGGCCCTGTCCGTCGACGCGGCCAACCCCCAGCGGGCCGGCCTCATGGGGCGCGGGATGCCCAACGTCGCGGCCAGCTTCAACCTGCTGCAGTCAGGTGCCCCCCTCAGCCCCGCCGCCGACCTGCTGGCGGCCTGCCCGGCGGTCAGCCGCACGCCGAGCCGCTGGATGCCCGGCACCCCGTAGTCACAGGGCCGGCCCACCCGCCGGCGCCGCCGAGCGGAAGCCGAGGCTCAGGCGGAGGACGCCTGAGCCCGGCGCCATTCATGGGCGCGCTCGATCAGCGCGCGCAGGGCCTCGACGCGGAAGGGCTTGCCCAGGAAGTCGTCCATGCCCAGCGACAGCAGGTGTTCCGGCGAGCGGTCCAACACGTGGGCGGTGACCGCCGCCAGGTAGGGGCGCCGCGATCCTCCCTCGGCCTCCCGGACGCGGCGGGCCACGGCGGGGCCGTCAAGCCCGGGCATCTCGACGTCCAGCAGCACCAGATCCACCGGATGGGACGCGAGTCGGACCAGGGCCTCGGTGCCGCCGGCCGCGCTCTGCGCGGCGTAGCCCAGCCGATCCAGGAACATCGTGATGACCTGGCGGTTGACCGCGTCGTCGTCCACCACCAGGATCTCCAAGGGATGGGCCGCGGCGAAGGCCGGATCGAAGCGCCCCGGCCTGGCGACGGGCGCCGGGGCCTCGTCGGTCTCCGCCTCCACCACCTCGGCCGGTAGGCGGAGGTAGAAGGTGCAGCCCTCTCCGCCATGGCTCAGCACCCACATGTCGCCGCCCATGCCCTGGGCCAGGCGGTAGCAGATCGCCAGCCCCAGACCGGCGCGGCCGCGGAAGGCGAACTGGCGGCCCGGCCGCGGGAGGAAGAGCCGGGCCAGCAGCTCGTCGTCGATGCCCTCGCCCTGGTCCCGCACGCTCAGGCACAGTGCGGCCGCGGATCGCGCTGGCGGCGTCGCCGCCTCCCAGGTCATCCGCACGTGGATCTGCCCCCGCTCGGAGTGGCGGATCGCGTTGGTCAGGAGGTTCAGCAGGATCTGGCGAACCCGGTCGGCATCGCCCCGGATCCTGGCCGGCACCGTGTCGTCGCAGGTCGTCGCGATCGACAGGCCCTTGGCCTCGGCTTGGGGGCGCAGCAGCTCGCAGGTGGCCGCGAGCCAGGGGCGGAGCTCCCAAGGGCCGATCTTCCATGCGACGGACCCGGACTCCAGCTGGCTGAGTTCGATCATGCCGTTCAGGGTGGCCAGCAAGGCCTCGCCGCCATCGAAGATGCCCTTGAGCAGCCGGCGCTGCTCGGCGTCCAGTTCCGTGGCCGCCAGCAACTGGGCCATGCCCAGGATGCCCACCAAGGGCGTGCGGATCTCGTGGCTGAGGCCGGCGATGGGGCTGAGTTCCTCTGGCATGTCAACCACCTTGATGGGGGGCTGAGGGCATCGACCGAGCAGCCTCGCTCGACCGCTGCAGCTTAGGCGTCAACGCAGCAGCGCGCAAGCAACAGGAGCCGGGCGCATCGTCGGCTCAGGGCCTGGATGCTGGCCGCGACCGCTCACACGCGATTGCATGATCGCCGATCACGACAGCACTCGTGTTTCATGGAAGGAACATGCGTCTTTGATTACACTGGCTGCGGCTCATCGTGCGGCACAGGGGTAGGTCGGTAGGTTTCTCGCATGCAACACGCGGACGGTAGTTTGGGTGGAGTGAGCAGTCATGGAGCAATCGAAGGGGCCACGCAGGTTGAGCGGGGATGAGTTGGCCGTCTGGCTGGCCCACCTCCAAGAGGCCGATCCGTCGGCCGACGCAGCGCCCATCGAGGCAGCCGACGTGCGCATCATCCACGACAGCAGCATCCAGGACGGGATGGCGGTCCGCTCGCTGGGACAGGCTACGGCATCGCGCCAGTTGGCCTATGCCACCGCCGTGGGGGACATCGCCCTCAGCATCGTGTCCTTTCCCCGCCAGGGGCAGGTGGAGATCCACGGCCAGTTCCTCGAATACCTGGACGCACAGGGGGGCCAGGTCCAGGCCCGGCTGATCCGCGACGGTGCGACGGCCCAGAGCGCAGAGGCCGACGATCTGGGGGAGTTCAGCTTCGCCGCCGTGCCCATCGGCCAGTACCGCCTGCTCCTCAAGGTGGCCCAGGTCAGCATCCTCATCCCCATGCTCGACCTGGCGGCCTGACCCCCCGCGCCCATGCAGGCCCCGACTCCGGCGCTCAAGGACGAGGTGCTGCGCGCGCTCCTGGGCCTGTCCGCCGCTGACCTGAACCTGGCTTGGCTGGAATCGGCCGAGCTGCTGCGCGACGAGGGCCTGGCGGCCCTCCTGGCGGCCGCCCGGCAGGCGATGGGCCGGCGCCCCGCCGAGGCCGACCGGCTGGCGACGGCCTGTCGCCTGGGGGCCGAGCACCTGGCCCTGGCCCCCCTGATCCCGGCCGCCGACTACCTTCTGGCCCAGTCCCGCGCCCTGCAGGGAGCCTTCGGCGATGCCGACGGCCTGCTCGATCGGGCGCGCCGGGGCTACGAGGCCGCGGGCGACCCTGCCGCCGCCCTGCGCACCGACCTGGGGCGGATCAACGTCTTGCACATGTCGGGCCGCCACGAGGCGGCGGTGGCGACGGCGGATGCCCTCCTGGCGGCGCTGAGCGCTGGTTCGGACTCCGGCGCAGCCTTCGGCCATGAGGAGCGCTGGCGCCTGACGGCAGCCGTCGAGAACAACCGGGGCATCTGCCTGCGCCACCTGGGGAGACTGACCGAGGCCCTCGACGCCTTCGAGGAGGCGGTCCGGCATTTCGAGCGGCTCGAACAGCCCCTGCTCCTCGCCGATGCACGGATCAACCGGGCCAATGCCCTCGTCTCCCTGGCCCGACCCGGCGATGCCCTGCCTGACCTGCAGGCGGCCGTCCAGGCCTTCAGCGCCGCCGGCCAGGAGCATGCCCATGGCCGCGCTGCCTGCAACCTGGGCCATGCCCTGCTGGCCCTGGGGCGCTACGAAGAGGCCTTGGCGGCTTTCGGTGTGGCTGCCGACAGCTTCGAACGCTGCGCCGCGCCGCCGCTCAGCTTCGGCATCCTGGCCCTGGATCAGGCCGAAGCCCAACTGGCGCTCAACCTGCTGGGCGAGGCCCGCAAGGGCTTCGCCGAGGCCCTCCGCCTGCTGGGCGACGACGGGCCGCCCTTCGAGCGGGCCCGGGCCCATTGGGGATTGGGGGCCGTCGGGCTGCGGGCCGCCGACCTGCCCGCGGCCCTGGAGGCCGTCACGCGGGCCCGCGCGCTCTTCGACGCCGGCGGCAACGGCCCCCAGAGCCTGGGCGTCTGCCTGACCGAGGCCGGCATCCTGGACCGCTCCGGCGACGGGGCGGGGGCCCTGGCCAAGGCCGAGGCGGCCCTGGAAGCCGCGGTGGCGGCGCGCTGGGACACCCAGGCCTTGCTCGCCGGCCTGACGCTCGCCGACCTGGCGATTCGGCAGGACCGGCTGTCGCGGGCCGAGGCCGTCCTAGGGAACGCCGAAGCGCGGATCGAGGCGCTTGGGCTGAGGACCCTCGAAGCCTGGCTCTGGCAGCTGCAGGGCCGGCTCCTGTGGCGGCAAGGCCATACGGATGCCGCCGAGCGCCGTCTGCGCTCGGCGATCGAGGCGATCGAGGGCCTGCGCGGGGGACTGGGGAGGCTGTCCTGGCGGCGCGGCTTCCTGGAGGACAAGCTGGCGGCTTACGAGACCCTCGTCGAGCTGCTGCTGACCCGCGGTGGCCCCGGCGACGTCCGGGCGGCCTTCCAGGTGGCCGAGCAGGCCAAGTCGCGCACCCTCGCCGAGAACCTGATGGGCCTGGCCGGGGGGGGCGGCGGCCTGGCACCGGGCGCCGTCGCCGCCGACGAATTGGAGGAACTCAAGGCCGAGCTGTCGGCGGTCTACAGCTCGATGCTCGGCAACGCCGGCCAGGAAGGCGAGCGGGCGATGCCCCTGCCATCGCTCCAGGCGCGGGCGGTCGAGTTGGAGGCCGCCATCGACCGCATCGTGGTGCGCGACAGCGGCGCCGGGGGCGACGGCGACCTGCACCCGGCCGCGGCGGCGGTCGATCCGGCCGCCATCGCCCTGGGCGAGACCCTGCTGGCCTACCACATCGTCGACGAGCGCATCCACGCCTTCGTGGTCCGCGACGGCGAGGTGGCGGCCCACGCGGACCTGGCCGCCCTGTCGGAGGTGGCCGAGGCCCTGCGGCGGCTGGGCGTGCAGCTCGACCGCTTCCGCATGGGGACGGACTTCGTGGCCCGCCATGCGGCCATCATCCAGCGCTCCACCGACCGGGCGCTGGATCTGCTCCACGCGATGCTGTTCCGACCGATCGAGCCCCTCCTGGCCGGCGACGGCCCGCCCTCCGCCGTCGAACGCCTGACCATCGTTCCCCATGGGCTGCTGCACCAGGTCCCCTTCGGCGCCCTGCGCCGGGACGGCATCCATCTCGTCGACGCCTACGAGCTGGTGATCGCCCCCTCGGTCACCGTGCGGGCGCTCTGCCAACAGCGCCTGCGTCCGCCTTCCGGCCGCTCCCTGGTCTTCGGCGCCGCCGACGAGCGCATCCCCGCGGCCCTGGAGGAAGCGCGACAGGTGTCCGAACTCGTGGCGGACGCCACGCTCTTCCAGGGCGAGGCGGCGGGGCTGGAGCCGTTGCGCCAGGGGTTGGCGGCGGCCGATGTGACCGTGCTGCACCTGGCCTGCCACGGGCTCTTCCGGGCCGACAACCCACACTATTCCGCTCTGAAGCTGGCCGACGGCTGGCTGGTCGCCCGCGAGGTGGAGGGGATGGCCCTGAACGGCGCCCTGGTCGCTCTGAGCGCCTGCGAGTCGGGCCGCTCCGACATCAAGCCGGGCGACGAGATCCTGGGCCTCAGCCGGGCCTTCCTGGCCGCCGGCGCCACCACCTTGGTCGTCAGCCAGTGGCTGGTCCACGACGACAGCGCGGCGGCGATCATGGTCCGCTTCTACCAGGAGCTGCGGGCCGGGCGGGACCCCGCCGCGGCCCTCCGCCTGGCCCAGGTGGCGCATCGGGAGACCCGCCCCCACCCCTATTACTGGGCGCCCTTCGTCCTCATCGGCCGGCGCTGAGCGGGCAGCCCCGTTCGGCGGCAGGCGGCCCGCCGCCGCGCGCAAGGCTCGCTCGACCCGAGCCGGCGCCACCTGGGCTCCGGCTCGGGCATTCCCTCACACCAGGCGCGCCCTCAGCCTGGCGCTCAGGCTGTCCATGGCCATGACCAGGAGGATGATGGCCAGGATGGCCACCGCCGCCGAGCGGTACTGGAAGCCGTTCATCCACTCCTTGAGCAGGGCGCCGATGCCCGCCCCCGAGACGAAGCCCACCACCGTGCTCATGCGCACCGTGATGTCCCAGAAGTAGATGCCGAAGGCCAGGAAGGGCGGCAGCACCTGGGGAACGATGCCGTAGCGCAGCTGCTGCAGGCCCGAGGCCCCCGCCGCCTGCAGGGCCTCGAGGGGGCCCGGGTCCGTATCCTCCACCGCCTCGGCGAAGAGCTTGCCCAGGTTGGCGAAGGTGACCAGGGCCAGGGCCGGGATGGCCGGGAAGGGAACGCCCGCCCCCACCCAGCGGGCGAAGACCAGGGCCCAGAGCATGGGCTCCACCGCGCGCAGGAGGCTGAGCAGGGCACGGCTGCCGCGGTAGACCAGGTTGCCCAGGAGCCGGCGCGGCATCACGTTGCGCGCCGCCAGGAAGGCCACGGGCAGGGCCAGGAGGGCTCCCAGGGTGGTCGCCCAGAGGGCTGTGAGCAGGGTGACCAGGATGGCGTCCAGCACGTCCTTCAGGGCCTCGCTGGGACGCCAGCCCGTGGGCGCCTCCACCGTCAGCACCAGGCGCGCCGCCTCGCCGGCCGCCGCGGCCGACTGGGCCACCAGGCTGCGGATCTCCGCCTGGGCCGCGAAGCGCCCGTCCGCGCCCACCTGGTCCGCCCCCACCTCCAGCTTGACCGGCAGCTCGCCCTGCTCGCCCAGGTCCCAGGCCAGCTTGACCCGCGAGCCCGGCGGCAGGCCCTCCGCCGCCACCGGCACCCGCTCCTTGGCCGCCGCGCAGGGCGCCAGCACGCGCAGGGAGCCCGCCGGCCCCGCCGCCGCCGGCCCGCCGCAGGGCACCGTCAGCTCGGCCACATGGACCGTGCTGTCGGCGGAGCGCTCCAGCAGCAGGGGGCTGGCGAAGCTGGCCGCGATCCGCTCCACCTTGCCCGCGTCGCGCAAGAGGCGCAGCGGCTCCAGCTCGGCCTCGCGCCAGGCCCAGGCCGTGACCGCCAGCAGGAGGAGCCCCGCCGGCAGGCGCCACCGGGAGCCCAGGAGTTCACGGCCGGCGAAGATCCGGTCCCGGAGGGTGTTGCTGACGGCCTCCATCGGGACGATCACCAGGGCGATGACCAGGATGGCCGTGGCCGCCTGGGGCCAGAAGCCCAGCTTCAGCCAGTCCGTGAGCAGCATGCCCAGGCCGCCGCCGCCCACCAGGCCCACCACCGTGGACATGCGGATGTTGATGTCCCAGCGGTAGATCGCGTAGGCGATGAAGGGCGGCAGCACCTGGGGCAGCACCGCGTAGCGCACCACCTGCGGCGACCGGGCCCCGCCGGCGCGGACAGCCTCCAGCGGGCCGGGGTCGATGCCCTCGATGGTCTCGCTGAAGAGCTTCCCGATCGCCGCCACCGTGTGCACCATGAGGGCCAGCATGCCCGCGAAGGGGCCCTGGCCCACCCAGACCACGAAGACGATGGCCAGGATCAGGGATTCGATGCTGCGGACCACGTTCATCACGAAGCGCGCCGCGACGTAGACCAGGCGCCCCGGCCAACGGCCGCCCATCAGGTTGCGGGCGCCCAGGAGGGCCAGGGGGATGGCCAGCAGGGTGCCCAGGAGGGTGGCCAGGAAGCCGATGGCGATGGTCTCGCCCAGGCGGGCCAGGATGAGGCGCAGGGTTTCCGACAGGTGGCGCCGTCCCGTGTCGCGGCTGACCAGGGCCTCTATCCGCTGCTCCACCGGCCGCTTGTCCTGCTGCGTGACCACGTTGACCGAGTCCTTGGGCACCCGGAGCGTCAGGCTGAAGCGCCCGTCGGCTCGGCCAGCTGGGTCTCGGCGTTGGAGCCGCCGTTCGTCAGGAGGAGGCGCGCCCGGCTGCCCGGCGGGAAGCCGGCGCCGCTCAGGGTCAGGGGCGCCTCCAGGTCCGCGCAGGCCGGCTCCAGCCGGAGCGAGGGCCTGGCGTCGTCCAGGGTCGCCAGAGCCGACGGGTCCTGCCTGTCGCCGCAGGGGGTGTAGAGCAGGATGCGGGCCTCGGCCAGCCGCTCGACCACCGGGTCCAGGATGTCCGGCTGCGCCAGGCCCCGGAAGAGGGGCGCCACCCGCGGGAAACCGGTGACCAGAAGGCCGGGCGCCATCTGCGAGAGCTGCCAGCCCACGGCGTAGAGCGGCAGGAGGCCCAGGAGGGCGACCGCCGCCGTCCGGCCCCGCCGCCCCCCGGCCAGGGCAGCGGCATCGGCCGCCTGCACGAGCCAGAAGGGCAGGAGCAGCCACCAGAGGGCGCCGCCGCCCCCGCCGGCCAGCACCAAGGCCAGGCCCAGGGCGGCCCCGGCGATGGCCAGGCCTCGCCCGCGCGCACCCGCCAGGGCCTGGCCCAGACCGGGCAGGAGCAGGGAGGCGAGGGCAGGGCCCGGGCTGGCGGCGCCTGCCATCAGCGGATCTCCACCTCGACCGCGTCCTCGCCGTAGATCTCCTTGAAGCGGGCCTCGTCGATGTCGGCCGGCTTCCCGTCGAACATCAGGCGGCCGCCGCGCAGGGCGATGATGCGGGTGCCGTACTCCCGGGCCAGGCTGAGGAAGTGCAGGCTGCAGAGCACGGTCATGCCCCGCTGGCGGTTGAGGTCGCGCAGGTAGTCCAGCACCGAATGGCTGGTGGCCGGGTCCAGGCTGGCCACCGGCTCGTCGGCCAGGAGGACCTTCGGCTCCTGCATCAGGGCCCGGGCGATGGCCACGCGCTGCTGCTGGCCACCGGAGAGGGCGTCGGCGCGGTTGGCGGCCTTGTCCGCCAGGCCCACCAGGGCCAGGTTGCGCTCGGCGGCGGCGCGCAGCTCGGCCGGCCAGAGGCCCAGGAGGCTGGGCAGGACCCCCACCTGGCCCAGGGCGCCGGCGAGAACGTTGGTCATGACCGAACTGCGCTTCACCAGGTTGAACTGCTGGAAGATCATCGCGATGTCGCGGCGGACCAGGCGCAGCTCGCCGGGGCCGGCGGCGGTGACGTCACGGCCGTCCAGGAGCACCTGGCCGCCGGAGGGCTCGATCAGGCGGTTGATGCAGCGCAGGAGGGTGCTCTTGCCGGAGCCCGAGAGGCCGATGACCACCAGGAACTCCCCGTCCTGCACCGTCAGGTTCAGGTCGTCCAAGGCCTTGAAGCCGTTGGGATAGACCTTGCTCAGATGGCGGATCTCCAGCATGGTCGGACCTCGCGCAAGGTGGGGGCGACGGGAACCGGGAAGGGACGAACCGCCCGCCCCGCCGTCGAACGCGGCGGGGCGGGCGGCTTCAGGCGCGATGCCGCCTCAGTTGGTGACCAGCTCGGCGGCGTTGATGCCGGCCTTGCTCAGGGTGGCGCGGAAGACATCGTAGAAGTCGTCGCCCACGGGCTCCAGGGCCTCCACGCTGTAGAGCGTCTTGAGGGCTTCCTTGCCCTCCTCGGTGGCCAGGACCTGCTGCAGGCCGGAGACCAGCCGGGCCGACAGCTCCGCCGGGAAGCCTTGGACCACCGAGAGGTTGTCGTTGGGGATGGCGTCGGAGGTGGCCAGGACCGCCACCACCTCCTTGACGTCGGGCAGGTCCTTCTCCACGTTGCCTCGCGCATCGTCGAAGATGGCCCCGGCATCGCAGTCGCCGTTGTAGACGCCGGTGACCACGCCGTCGTGGTTGCCCGAGTCGACGATGGTCAGGTCGGTCTCCGGATCCACGCCCGCGGCCTTCAGGGTGATGGAGGGCACGATCCAGCCGGAAGTGGACTCGGCTTCCGGTCGGCAGAACTTCTTGCCCTTGAGGTCCGCCAGGCTGGCGATCCCCGAGTCCTTGCGGCTGATGATCAGGCTGGCGTAGGTGGTCTTGCCGAAGCGCGAGACGGCCAGGACGGGCTCCACGCCGTACTTCTCGTGGGCCAGGAGGTAGCTGAAGGTGGGCAGCCAGGCGGCATGGGCGTTGCCGGCCCCCATCGCCTCGACCACCGCGCCGTAGCTGGAGGCCACCGAGCCCTCGATGGTCAGGCCCGTCGCTTCGCTGAGCAGCTTGACCACCTGCTCGCTGCCGGTGCTGACGTTCTCCTGCTTGCCGCTGGGGGTGAAGCTCATCAGGAGGGGCTTGTCGGCCGTCCCCAGGCCCGCCAGGTCGGCGGCGGCGGCGTCGGCCGGCGCGGCCTCGGTGGGGGCGGCGGCCTCGGGGGCCGCGGCCTCGCTGGAGGCGGCCTCGTCGGCGGGCGGCGCAGCTTCTTCCGCGCCGCAGGCCTGGATGCCGGTGGCCAGGCCGGCGGCCAGGAGGACTTGCAGGAGCCAGTGGGATCGCTTCACGGTGTTCTCTCCTCGGGTGCGTTGGGTCAGGGTCGAAGGTCGAAGGAAGGGGCCCGGCCGGGGCGGCGACGGGATCGGTGCGTCGATGGACCAGAGCCGCAGGGACTGCCGGCCGGCGGGGCAGGCTCCGGTGCCGATGCCGGTGCCGGGGCGCTAGGATACCAAGAATGGGGAGGCGCGAACAAGGCGATTCCTTTAACCCAGCCCCGACAGCAGCCGCATCGCCTCGTCCAGGTCCTGCCCGGTGTTGATGTTGAGGAAGGAGCGGCCGTCGGGGTCCGCCTCGCGCCAATGATCGGGGGGGATGACGCGGCTGCGGATGAGGCTGAGCAGGGCCATGGTGGGGAGGGGGCCGCCCTGGAGCAGCTTGGCCAGGGCCGGCAGGCAGGTGCGGCGGTAGGCGGCCAGGAGGGGCTGGAGGCCGGCGTCGCGGGCGCGGGTGGCGCCGCCGGCCAGAGCGGCGGGCGGCAGGTCCTCGCCGACGTAGGGCACCGCGGCGTCCCAGGCCCCGATGGCGGCGGTGAGCAGGCGCAGCAGCTCGGGGCGCACCAGGGGCATGTCGCAGGCCAGGGCTAGGCAGAGGTCGGCGTCGGCGGCCTTGATCCCGGCGTGCAGGCCGGTCAGCGGTCCGCGCGCGGCCAGCTCGTCGACGACCACCGGCACGCCCAGCTCGGCCAGGCGCTCGGCCGCCGCCGCATCGCGGGCCACGACCACCTGGCGGTCGGTGGCCTGGCCGAGGGCCTCCAGGGCCCAGCGGATCAGGGGGCGGCCGGCCAACTCCACCCAGGCCTTGTCGCGGCCCATGCGGCGGCTGCGCCCCCCGGCCAGGAGGATGCCCACCACCGGCTCGGCCGGCCGGGTCAGGGGCTCGGCCAGCGGCGATGGCGCGGCGGAGCGCGCGCGGACGGTGGGATTGGCGGGAGGCCGGGGGCCGGGGGTCAGCATGGCTGGGATACCCGAGCGCGGCGGAGGGTCGCGGCGGTGAGGGCCGGCGTGGGCCGGAGGAGGTGGCCGAGGAGGTCGGTGTCGACGGGAGGGGGCGGGGCAGGATCGGAGCGCGAGGCTGGGGTCCGGACAGAGTCGAACCCTGGGGATAGTATCATAGGGCCGCATGTGTGGCATCTGCGGCCTTCTGGCGACCCGCGCCGGGGACCGCGTCGATCCCCGGGCGGTGGAGCCGATGCTGGCCGCCCTGCGCCATCGCGGCCCGGACGACCAGGGCCGCTGGGCCGAGGGGGAAGGACGCGTCGTCCTGGGCGCCACGCGCCTGTCCATCATCGACCTGACCGGCGGCCACCAGCCTCTGTCCAACGAGGACGGGACGGTCTGGGCCAGCCAGAACGGCGAGATCTACAACCACGAAGAGCTGCGGCGCGAGCTGGAGGGCCTGGGCCATCGGTTCCGGACGCGCAGCGACACCGAGGTGCTGGCGCACGCCTACGAGCAGTGGGGCCTGGCCTTCGTCGAGCGCCTGCGGGGCATGTTCGCCATCGCCCTCTGGGACGGGCCGCGCGGCCGCCTGGTCCTGGCGCGGGACCGGTTGGGGATCAAGCCCCTGCATGTCGGCGAGCACGAGGGGCGCCTGGCCTGGGGCTCGGAGATCAAGGCCCTCCTGGCGGCCGGGTTCCCCCGGCGCCTTGACGCGGCGGCCCTGCACGACTACCTCAGCTTCAACGTGGTCCCCGCCCCGCGGACCATGTTCGAGGGCATCCACAAGCTGCCGCCGGCCCACCTGGCGGTCTGGGAGGCAGGCCGACTCCGGATCGAGCGCTACTGGCGCCTGCCGGTCGGCCTGGGGCGCCTGACGCCGGAGCAGGCCCGCCCAGGCGCCCTGGCCGCCCAGCTGCGCGGCCACCTGGAGGCGGCCGTCGCCGCCTGCCTGGTCAGCGACGTGCCGGTGGCGGCCTTCCTCAGCGGGGGACTGGACTCCAGCATCGTGGTGGCCCTGATGAGCCGCCTGGCCGGGCGCCGGGTAGACAGCTTCGCCGTGGGCTTCGACGCGGCCGGCTACGACGAGCTGCCCTGGGCGCGGCGCGTGGCGGTCCATTGCGGCACGGCGCACCACGAGACGGTGGTCCGCCCCGACGGGGGGGACCTGGTCCATCGCCTGGTGGAGGCCTTCGACGAGCCCTTCGCCGACTCCTCGGCCGTGGGGAGCTGGATCGTGGCCCGCGAGGCGGCCAAGGCGGCCAAGGTGGTGCTCAGCGGCGACGGCGGCGACGAGGTCTTCGGCGGCTACGTCATCTACCAGGCCGATCGCCTGGCGCCCCTCTACCGCCGCCTGCCGCGCCGGCTGACGGAGCGGTGGCTGCCCGCCCTCGCGCGGCGCCTGCCGGCCTCCGAGGCCAAGATGAGCTGGGACCTGAAGGTGCGCCGCTTCCTGGCCTACGGGGCCATGGACCCGGTGACGGCCCACGCCTCCTGGCGCCTGATCTTCGACGCGGCGATGAAGGAGCAGCTCTACGCGCCGGACTTCGCGGCGGCGGGCCACGACAGCCTGGACCTGCTCCGCGCCATCCACCGGGAGCATGCCGACCCGGACCCCCTCAACCGCTTCCTGGCCATGGACAGCCTGGTCAGCCTGCCCGACGACATGCTGACCAAGGTGGACCGCACCAGCATGGCCCACAGCCTGGAGGTGCGGGTGCCGCTCCTGGACCACCCGCTGGTGGAGTGGACGAGCGCCCTGCCGGCGGCGGGGGTCAAGCTGCGCGGCCTGCGCCTCAAGGCCCTCTTGAAGGAGGCGGCGGCCGGCCTCCTGCCGCCCGAGGTGATCCACCGCCGCAAGGCCGGCTTCCACGTGCCCGTTCCCGCCTGGCTCAAGGGCGAGCTGGCGCCCCTGGTGGACCACCAGCTGGGGGAGGCCGTCCTGCGCCGCCAGGGCATCTTCCGCCCCGAAGCCGTCCGGCAGCTGGTGGCGGAAGACCGCGCCGGCAGGGCCAACCACAGCCGCAACCTCTGGGGGCTGCTGGTCTTCGGGCTCTGGTACGAGCGCTTCATCGAGGGAGGGGCTTGACCGCCCGCCCGCCCGCGCCGTTGGAGTACCCCGCCCTCCCTTGCCTTTCGCCCCGACTGCGGCACAATCCGCCGCGTTTGCAGGCCGACGCCTTCCCGCCCTGCTCCGGCGGCGGCGCGGCCCCACCCGTGGACCTACCGCCAACCCGAAGGACAGTCACGCATCCCCATGAGCTACGTGAGCGACGTCTATGAGCGCGTGAAGGCGCGCGACCCCCAGCAGCCGGAGTTCTTGCAGGCGGTCTGGGAGGTGTTGCAGTCATTGGACCAGGTGATCGCCCGGCATCCGGATCTGAAGGCCGCCGGCATTCTGGAGCGGCTCTGCGAGCCGGACCGGATGATCCTCTTCCGCGTGCCCTGGGTGGACGACCAGGGGCGGGTGCAGGTCAACCGCGGCATGCGGGTGCAGTTCAACAACGCCATCGGGCCCTACAAGGGCGGCCTGCGCTTCCATCCCTCGGTGAACCTCAGCATCATCAAGTTCCTGGGCTTCGAGCAGATCTTCAAGAACGCCCTGACCACGCGACCCATCGGCGGCGGCAAGGGCGGGTCGGACTTCGACCCCAAGGGCAAGAGCGACGGCGAGGTGATGCGCTTCTGCCAGAGCTTCATGACCGAGCTCTACCGCCATGTGGGCGCCAACATCGACGTGCCGGCCGGCGACATCGGCGTGGGCGGGCGGGAGATCGGCTTCCTCTACGGCCAGTACAAGCGCCTGACGCAGACCTGGGAGGGCGTGCTCACCGGCAAGGCCTACGGCTGGGGCGGCTCCCTGATCCGCCCCGAGGCCACCGGCTACGGCCAGGTCTACTTCCTGCGCGAGATGCTGGCCAGCCAGGGCCAGGAGATCGCCGGCAAGGTGTGCACCGTTTCCGGCAGCGGCAACGTGGCCCAGTACTGCATCGAGAAGGTCAACGCCTATGGCGGCAAGGTGATCTCGGTCTCCGACTCGGAGGGCTTCATCCACGATCCGGCGGGCATCGATGCCGAGAAGCTGGCCTGGATCATGGAGCTGAAGAACGTCCGCCGCGGCCGCATCAGCGCGTACGCCGCGGCCTTCAAGGGCGCCAGCTTCCATGCCGGAGAGCGGCCCTGGGGCCTGGCCTGCGACGTGGCCCTGCCCTGCGCCACCCAGAACGAGATCGACGGCGACGATGCGCGCACCCTGATCGCGGGCGGCTGCAAGGCGGTGTCGGAGGGAGCCAACATGCCTTCCACCCCCGAGGCCATCGAGGTCTACCGCCACGCGGGCACGCTCTACGGGCCGGCCAAGGCGGCCAACGCCGGCGGCGTGGCCACCTCGGCCCTGGAGATGACCCAGAATGCCCAGTTCGCGGAGTGGACCCGCGACGAGGTGGACGCGGCCCTGGACCGCATCATGACGGACATCCACGCCCAGTGCCGCCAGGCCGCCGCCGACTACGGCCAGCCGGGCGACCTCTTCGCCGGGGCCAACATCGCCGGCTTCCTCAAGGTGGCCCGGGCGATGCTGGACCAGGGCGTGGCCTGAGTCGGAACGAGCCGCCTCGGTCTCGGATCGGGGCCGAGGCGGCTGCCGGCCCAAGGTCGGCGCAGGCCGGCCGGTCCGGCGCGGGTATCGACGCGCCGGACGGCGGCTTCCGGCCACAGCCAAGACCCCGATCGAAGCCCCAGGCCGAGGGATGGTTCGGCGCGCTTCAGCGTCCTGCTCAGTCCCGGCGCACCCAGGGGCTGTCGGCGAGACCCAGCCGGGCGTTGGCCAGACGGGCAGCGACGAAGAGCCAGTCGCTGAGCCGGTTGAGATAGACCAGGGCGGCGGGGCTCAGCGCCTCCCCCGCCGTCTGCGCCTCCACCGCCCGACGCTCGGCGCGGCGGCAGACCGTGCGCGCCAGGTGCAGCCAGGCCGCGGCGGGGCTGCCGCCGGGGAGGATGAAGCTGGTCAGCGGGGTCAGCTCCGTCTCCATGGCGTCGATCTGCGCCTCCAGCTCGGTGGACCAGGCGGCTTCGGCCCGCCGGACCCAGGCGCCCGCGCGGCCGTCGTCCGGTGTGGCGAGGTCGGCGCCCAGGTCGAAGAGCCGGCTCTGGATCGCCCGGAGCTGGCGCTGCAGGTCGGCGGCCTCTGCCGCCAGGGCCTCGATGGCCAGGCCCAGGACGGCGTTCAGCTCGTCCACCGTGCCGTAGGCCTCGACACGCGGATGGTGCTTGGCCACGCGCTGTCCACCGAAGAGGCCGGTCCGACCTTCGTCGCCGCTGCGGGTGTAGACCTTCATCGTGGGGGCTCCTGGAGGGCGGAGGCAGGGCGGGACAAGGGCGCCCCTTTCAGGGCAGAGGGCCGCGCCGGGCGGCACGGCGGGAGGCCAGCAACCCGTCGATCCGCTCGGCCAAGGAAGCCAGGAGGGCACCCATGCCGGCGCCGACCAGGGCCCCGACCCAAGGGCTGAGGTAGGCGGCCACCGGGAAGAAGGCCCGGCCCACGAAGGCGTTCAAAGCGCCCAGTGCCGCGCCGACCAAGGGCAGACGGCGCCGTGGACCGGGGTCCGACACGTAGAGGGCCACTTCGGCCGGCAGCACGTGCAAGGGCAGGAGCAGCAGCACGAGCGCCAGGAAGGACAGGTTGCCGTCCAGGCTCAGGGCCAGGGTCAACGCCGCCCCCTGGGCCAGGAGCGCCGCTCCCGAGAAGGGCGCGTAGCGCAGGGCCAGGAGAATGGGCAGGGTCTCCAGCGCCGCCTCGCCCAGGCGCTGCAGACCCGAGAGGTCCTGGGGCACCAGGTCCGGGCTGAGGATGCCGTAGGCCTGATAGACCATGCCGCCCAGGCCGCCCCAGAGGAGGGCGGCCAACACCTCGCGCGTCTGCCAGTGACGGCGCTCCAGGCTGCGGGCCAGCACCAGGCCAAGGGCAACCCAGACCAGCAGCAGTCCCGGCATCCACAGCGATCGGTCCTTCCCCAGCACGGGGAGGGCGGGCTGGGGGGGGAGGGCGCCTCCGGCCTGCAGGAAGCGGTAGATCAGGGTGCCGGCCACGAGGAAGCCGGCCGCGGCCAGGTGCCAGGGCTTCAGCCAGGGGCCCAGGCCGCCACGCGCCTGGCCCGCCCCGCGGAGCGGCCCGGACACCCGGCTTCCGCCGCCCCCCGGCGCGCCCCACGGATCATGCGGACGCGCCGCCCTGCCGCCCGTCGCGCCCCCCTGCGCCCTGCCGCCCGTCGCCGCCGGTGGCAGCGGTGCCTGGCCGCGAGACCCACCGCCGCCGGGCGCCTGGCCCCAACCGGGGGGGGCTGACCCTGGGCCGCCCTGGGGCTGGGGCCGGGACGGCGGGGGGAGGCCGGCGCCGCCCCGGCGCGGGACGGCGCCGGGCGGGGGGGTGGGTGACTGACGCCGCGGCGGCTGCGCGAAGGGCCGCCGCGTGGCTGCGGGCGGCGGCGCGGCGGGGCCGGGTGACGCCGCCGCCGCGGCTGCCGGGTCGCGGCTGCTCTTGACCTGGCGAGAGCTGAAGGGCTCGCTGCCGCTGACGGACTCGGGCACCCAGGCCACCAGGCGGCGCTGCAGGAGGGCCTCGATGTCGCCCTGGATGTCGCTGTAGCTGCTGACCCCGGAGCCCATCACCACCTCGCGGATGGTGGGCGCATCCTGCCGATCACGCTGGTAGCGCTCGATGAAGTCGAGGATGCGGACCTGGCGTTCCTGGGGGGTCATGGCGGCGCCGATCGCGGTGGAGGGGGCCTAGGCGTCCGGGGCCGGCGCATCGGCCTCCAGGCCCAGGGCGATGCGGATCTGCTTCTGGGCCATGGGGCCGATGCCGGGGATGAGGTCGAGGGCCCGCTGGTCCTGGACGGCCATCTGGCGGAGGGTGGCCGTATCACGCACCTGGGCGGCCTGGAGGGCCCGGACGATGCGGGCCGGCAGACCCAAGGCCTCCAGCGGCGGCTCCGCCGCGGCCATCTGGGATCCCTCAGGCCGCGGGACGAAGCCCGCACGGTCGGCCGGCAGGGGGGCCACCTCGGTCATCTGCAAGGGCCGGCTGGTGGTGTCGCGGCCGATGACCACGTCGCCGTGGCGCAGGGTGCGGTCGGGCGGGGGGCTTCCCTGGCCGGGCAGGCCGGCGGCGGGGGTGGAGGTGATCGCCGCTGCGCCGGCGGCGGGCTCGGGCGGGGCGCCGGGACCCGCGTCCCCGGCTTCCGGGAAGAGGGTGAAGGCGGTGGGAGGCACAGGGTCCGCCGCGGGGGACGGGGCGGCGGCGGGCGCCCCCTCGTCGGCCGCCTCGCCGGCGCTGCCGCGGCGCCAGGGGGGCACGAAGGCCTGGTGGGAGGCGGGCGGACCCCCATCCGGGCCGCCGACCGAGGCGCCCGACAGCGCTCCTGTGGCGACCGGCCCGCCACCGCCCTCGCTCGCGGCGGCGCCCGGTGCCGACCCGTCCGGCAGCAAGCGCGAGCCGCCGGCGCGAAAGAGGTCGCCGATGGCCCGGGCGGTGGGGAGGTTCTCGGTGCGCACGGTCACCACGGTGGCCCCTTCGCGCAGGGCCTGGAGCAGGCCGGCCCTGTGCTGCTCGGGGATCTCGGTGCGTTCACCGAAGAGGGCGGCCAGGAGGCCGAAGGCGGCGCCCAGGACCAGGCCCAGGGCCAGGCCCGGCAAGGGGCCCAGGTTGGGCAGCAGGGCCGTGGCGCCGTCGGCTGCATCCGCGGCCGCCAGGCCCCCGCCGAACCAGAAGCCGGCCAGGCCGCCCAAGGCGGCCCCGGCGAGCAGGGTGCTGAGGGCGGCGCGGCGCGGGGGCAGGCCGGCCTCGGCGCTCAGGCGCTCCTGGACCGCGGCCTCGGAATGGACCACCTGCACGGTGTCCATGTCCAGCGGCGAGGCCGCGAGCTGGGCGATGACCCGGCCCGCGTCCGCCAACTGATCAAAGACGCCAACCACAACGGTCTTCATGGGGCTCTCCAGAGCAGGGGCAAGGCGGGCCCTTCAGGGGCGCCCGATCTCGACGGGGACGGCGTGGGTCCCCAGGAAGTTGCCGTCGCGCTTGACCAGGACCAGGCGGACGACGTAGGGCCCTGGCGGCAGGGCGGTGGCATCCAGCACCTCCAGGGTGCCGCCCTGCACCGGCCCCTTGTGGGTGCTGCCCACGGTGAACCATTCGCGCGGCTCCTGGCCGGGACCGTACTCCACCTTGAAGTACTCGACGATGCCGGGGTCGTACAGCACGGTGCCGGTCAGTTCGGTGCGGGCGCTCAACACGGCCCCGGGGCTCAGGTTGAGGCGGTAGGTGGCGGCCGCCGAGGCCAAGGGCGTGCCCAGGGCTAGGGCCGCCCCGTCCAGGCTGCCCGGGGTGGCGATGGCGGCCACCTGCTCGGGGCCGAGGGCGGCCGCGGCCATCTCCGGCGTACAGCCCAGCTCGGCCTCCAGGGAGGGCCAGCCCTGGGCGGCGGCCCATTCCTGGATGAAGCGCCGCTCCCCCAGCTGGTAGTTGCTCTCGCCCTCGACGGGCAGGCGGAGCACGGCCAGGGTGTTGACCCGGTCGGCGGGGACCTCGGGACCGGCCAGGCAGCTCCCCAGGAGGGTCTTCAACGGCCGTTCGGCGCCGGCGGGCACCTCGGCGTCGGGGTCGGGGCCCTCGCGGCCGTAGAGGACCACGGGTTGCACCATCCAGTCAACGTCGGCCTCGGCCACCTGGTCCTTGAGGAAGAGCTCGGTGTCGTAGGCGGGGCAGCCGGTGGCGGGGCTCTTCAGGTCCTCCACCCGGCAGACCTGGCCCTCGACGATGCCCTCGGGTCGCTTGAACTGGGTCTCCATGGGCAGGCCGAAACGGGCCCGCGCCCGCTCGATGACCGCCCGCTTCTCCTTGTCGCCGGCCACCTGGCGCATGAAGGCGTTCCAGATGGGCGCCGCGCCGGTGACGCCGGAGCTGCCCTTCATCGGCCGGTTGTCGGGGTTGCCGGCCCAGACCCCCACGGCCAGGTAGGGCGTGTAGCCCAGGGTCCAGTTGTCGCGGTAGTCGTTGGTGGTACCGGTCTTGGCGGCGGCCTTGAAGGGCAGGGACAGGGGGTTGCCGGCCCCGAAGGAGGGGGCCCGGGCGGCGTTGTCGCTCAGCATGTCGGTGACGATGTAGGCGGCGCGGGGGTCGGCGGCCTTCTCGGCCTCCAGGGCGGCCTCGTCGGCCTCCAGGTCGTAGAGCACCTTGCCGGAGGCGTCGCTGATCTTGAGGATGGTGTTGGGGCGCACCCGCCGGCCCAGGTTGGCCAGGCTGGCGTAGACGGTGGTCATGTCCAGCAGGGTGGCCTCGCCGCCGCCCAGGGTGAGCGAGAGGCCGTAGCGTTCGGCGCCGGCCTGCAGGCCGTTGATGCCCAGGCGGTGGGCGGTGGCGATGGTGTTCTCCACCCCGGCCATGCCCAGGGCCTTGAGGGCGGGAATGTTGAAGGAGTTGGCCAGGGAGCGCCGCATGCGCACGGGGCCGTGGAACTTGCCGTCGTAGTTGCGGGGCACGTAGAGGCCGCCGGGCAGGCCGGCGGCCGGCACCTCCATGGGCACGTCCCAGAAGAGCTGGGCCGGGCTGACGCCCTGCTCGATGGCGGTGAGGTAGGTGACGGGCTTGATGGACGAGCCGGGCTGCCGCTCGCGCACGGCCACGTTGACCTCGCCGTCGATGCTGTCGTCCCAGTAGTCGGCGCTGCCGACCATGGCCAGCACCTGGCCGCTGCCGGGCTCCAGGGCCACGAGGGCGGCGCTGCTCAGGTCATGGCGGGCACGCAGGGCCTCCACGTGCTCCCGCACCTCCCGCTCGGCGATGAGCTGCAGGCCGTAGTCCAGGGTGGTGGTGATCTCCAGGCCGCCCTTGGCCAGGAGCTTGGGGTTGATGTAAGGCCCATCGGGGTCTTCCAGCAGGCTCTGGACGTAGACCACGAAGTGGGGGGCGTTGAAGCCCTCTTCGGGTTCGGCCTGCTTGAAGGCCAGGCGCCTCTCCAGGGCGGCATCGTGCGCGGCCTGGTCGATGTAGCCTTCCTCCAGGAGTCGCGACAGAACGACGGTCTGTCGCTCCTTGACCCGCTCCTGGATGAGGGGGTCCTGGCTGAGGGGGTCGTAGGAGCCGGGCGCCTGGGGCAGGCCGGCGATCAGGGCGGCCTCGGCCAGGTCCAGCTCGGCGGCGCTCTTGTCGAAGAGGGTCTGCGCGGCGGCCTCGACGCCGTAGGCGAGGTTGCCGTAGTAGACCTCGTTGAGGTACCACTCCAGGATCTGGTCCTTCGTGTGGCGGCGCGTCAGGATGAGGGCCAGCACGATCTCCTTGATCTTGCGCCGGTAGCTCCGCGCGAAGCGCTCCTCGTCGCTGAAGGCGATGTTGCGGACGAGCTGCTGGGTGAGGGTGCTGCCCCCGCCGCCGCCGCGATCCCCGGTCACCACGCCCTCCACGGCCCGGGCGATGCCGGCGATGTCGACGCCGGCGTTCTGGTAGAAGTCCTTGTCCTCCACGGCGATGGTGGCCTGCAGGAGGATCTCGGGCATCTGGGCCAGGCCGATGTAGGTGCGCTTGCCGAGGGGGGCGATCTCCCTGAGCACGAGGCCGTTGCGGTCGTAGATGCGGGTGGTCTGGAAGAAGTCCCGGTCGGCGATGTTGTCGATGGCGGCCAGGCCCTGCTCCAGCTCGCCGGCCAGGCTGGCGTAGAGGACGGCCCCGCCGAGCACGGCGGCCAGCAGGGCGGCAGCGGGCAGGATGGCCAAGGTCAGGAGGAAGCCGGAGGCCCAACCGCCCGAGGCGGAGCGACGGCGCTGGAGCCGGAGTAGCCGGCGCTGGAGCAGGAGGCGCTCCACGGGGGACAGGCTCATGGGAGGGCGGATTATAGGTGGCCGGAAGGGTGCGGGCGAAAAGGGCCCTGCCGCGCCTTGTCCTCCTCCCCCCTCCCGCATATACTGCCCCCGCTCCGGCTGAAGGCGCGGCGTCCAGCCCCCCGCTGCCGGAAGGACCTCCAGCCGCCCCTCAGCCACCGCACGAGGCTTCGGTCATGATCCAAGACTACCCCGTCCGCCCCGACGCCGACTTCCTGCCGGAGCAGGCCTACCTGCGCAAGCGGGTGGAGCAGATCGAGAAGGGCATGGGCAAGCTGGCCGGGCGGGCCCGCGAGCCACAGGTCATCACCCAGCAGATGGACGCCCTCGACCGGGCGCGCGAGCTGGCCAACGCCCTGCAGAAGCAGGTGCGCGTGCGGCCCCTGGCGGACTGCGTCCAGACCCAGAAGGCCTGGCTGGAGCGGGCCCGGGCGCACCAGGCGGACCCCAAGGGCGAGCCGCGCATGGCCTTCAACCGCATCGAGCTGGACCTCCGGCTGCTCGACGAGTTGCTGGCGGGCTGGCAGGCAAAGCGCAACTGAGCGGGCGGCGCACCTCGCGTCGCATCGGGGCAGCCCTGGCGGCAGCTCCGGCCACCGGATGAACGCGCCCCTCCGCCTCGCCCGGGGCACCCCCTCGCCCCTGAGCCCCGCCGCCCAGCTCCTGGCCATCCTCGAGGCCGGCCTGGCCGCGGTGGACCCGGCCGCCCTGGTCCGTGAGCGCCTCCGCCTAGCGGGCGACCTTCTCCGCGCCGGCCCCGCCGAGATCGACCTGGGCCAGGTGGATCGGCTGGTCCTGGTGGCGGCGGGCAAGGCGGCGGCGACCATGGCGGCGGCGGCCGAGGGCATCCTGGGGGACCGTCTGAGCGGCGGCGTGGCGGTCACGGCCCGCGGTGGGGCCATCGAGCGCCTGGAGCGCTGCCAGCTCCACCAGGGCGGCCATCCCCTGCCGGACCCGGCCAGCCTCCTGGCGGCGCGGCAGATGGCCCGCCTGCTGGAAGGGCTGACGGAGCGGGACCTGGTGGTCGCCCTCATCTCGGGCGGCTCCTCCGCCCTGATGGAGCTGCCCGCGGGCCGCCTCTCCCTGGCCGACCTGAAGGTGACCACCGCGGCCCTCCTGGCCTCGGGCGCAGGCATCGCCGAGGTCAACGCGGTGCGCAAGCACCTGTCGCGGATCAAGGGCGGCGGCCTGGCGCGGCTGGCCGCGCCGGCCCGCCTGGTGGCCCTCATCCTCTCGGACGTGGTCGGCTCGCCCCTGGACGCCATCGGCAGCGGCCCCACGGTGCCGGATTCCACCACCTTCGCCGACGCGGCGACGGTGATCGCCCGCTACGACCTCTGGCGCCAACTGCCCACGGCGGTGGGCGAACACCTGCGGGCGGGCCTGGCGGGGCAGCTCCCGGAGACGGCCAAGGCGGACGATCCCTGCTTCGCCCGCGTCCAGACGGCCCTCATCGGCGACAACGCCCTGGCGGCGCGCGCGGCGGGCGAGGCGGCGGCGGCCCTGGGCTACGCGGTGCACCCCCTGGGCAGCCGCCTGGAGGGCGAGGCCCGCGAGCTGGGCCGGGTCCTGGCGGGCCTGGGGCAATCCTGCGCGGCCGAGGGCCACCCCCTGGCGGCGCCGGCCTGCCTGATCGGCGGCGGCGAGAGCACGGTGACCCTGGGTCGCCTGGGGGGCGTGGGCGGCCGCAACCAGGAGCTGGCCCTGGCCGCCGCCCTGGCCCTGGACGATGCCCGCTGGGCCACCGTCCACCTGGCGGCGATGGGCACCGACGGCGTCGACGGGGCCACGGAGGCGGCGGGGGCCCTGGTCAGCGGCGGCCCCGCCGGCACCGCCGCCCGCGCCCGCGCCCAGGGCCTGGACCCCGCCGCGGCCCTGGCCGCCCACGACAGCGGCCGCTTCTTCGCCGCCCTGGGCGACGCCATCGTCTGCGGGCCCACGGGGACGAACGTGAACGACCTGATGGTGGTGTTGGTGGGGGCCTAGCGGTCGAAGGGCGACAAGCGGTGGCCCTCCTCCTTTCCAAGCAGGCCCAGGGGCCCTCACGCCTGCTCGCTGGCCGCCTCCTCGCCGCCACCTTCCAAGCGTCCTCTTGCCGATTCCAGCCGGCCCGCCGCGTCCACTGTTTGGCTGGCTCTCGCCAGACCGAAGGGCGGCATGCCGCTGTAGACGCATTCGTACTCTCCGGCCCGAACCTGGTAGGTTTCGTGCCAGATCCCCACGTCGCCACGGCTGCGACCCAGGCGCCGGTTGAAGTCGGTCCAGGCCGGCCAGTGCTGCTGGTCGGGATCGCGGGCGTAGGCCTCCAGGTGCTCGAAGGAGCGCCAGTACTGGACCATGACCCGCGCGCCGAAGATGTGGCCCAGAAAGCCTGACTCCGGCCTGCGCTCGAGCTCCGCGATCATGCGGGGCATGGCCCGGAAGACCGGTAGCCATGTGTGCAACTTCCAGGGTTTGTTGATGCGCATGCCGATGAGGAAGACAACGAAGTCCCCTTCGATCTTGGCCGTCACGCGCTTCGGGTTGGGCTCGGACATCGGCGGATCTCCTGGAGTCGTCGGCTGACCCAAACTTCGGCCTGCTGACCGTCTGACCTTGGCTAGCATAGCCGCTACGTTCCATGAGCGTCAATCGTCATGCCCCGAGCGCGGGACCAGCCGGCAAAGCAGCGGGGCGGGAGCCGAAGCCCCCACCCCGCCTTGTACACGGGGGTTGGCCCCCGTCACCCACTGTCGGTCACGGCACTGTTGTGGGCGTGCCGGCGCCGCGTCTTCCTACTGCGCCTCCGCCATCACCACCACCCAGTAATGCCCCAGCGGCGAGCCCGGCACGTAGTCGTAGTAGACGCCGATATGGGTCAGCTCGGGGGTGAGGATGCGGCCGGCCGTCTCGCCGTTGCTCAGCCAGGTGTTGGCCACCAGGTCGGCGTTGCCGTTCTGGCCGGCGATGAGCTGCTTCACCTGCCGGGCCGCGAAGCCCGCCTTGGCCACCCGGTCCTCCGGCGAGCTGCCGTCCGAGCCGCGGTGGTCGAAGAAGCGGTGGGTGCTCATGTCCCAGACGTGGCGGTCCGCCACCTGGGTCAGGCTGTCGTTGAGCTTGAGGGCGCGCAGGCCCTCGGCGCCGCGGGCCGCGTTGATGCGGTCCAGGATCTTGGCCATGCGCTCCGGGTCGCGCGGCGGGGCCGGCGGCAAGGGGTTGTCCGCCGTCGGGGGACCCGTGATCACCGTCAGCCGCGGCGGGTTGCCGCCGTGGCCCGCATCCCAGTCGAAGACGTTGCTCTGGCCGTTGCGCGGCCCGTCGAAGCGGAAGCTGACCTTGCCCGTCGTCAGGGAGCGCCAGGCCAACTCCTTCAGCTCCGCCGTGCGGAAGATGAAGACGTTGTCCCGGCCCGCGTCCAGGTCCGCCTGGACCAGCTTCGGGTCCATACGCGCCACCACCTGGGTGTCGTTGATCCGCTTGTAGCCGTGGTAGGCCCAGCCCGCGTCCACGTCGCCGCTGAGCAGGTTGACCTCCCAGATCCCGTTGCCCACCTTGGACAGGCGCTGGGTCGACTGGCCCGTCAAGGTCAGGCGGGCCCCCGTGATCACCCGGTCCTTCGGCAGGCTGGAGAGGTCGAACTGCACGATGCCGTTGTAGCGCAGGGCCTGGGCGAAGCCCGTGTAGGTGTTCATCGAACCCAGGTAGCTGCGCGGGTCAGCCTCCTTGACGTAGCCCACGTCGCCCGGCGCCGCCACCAGCTCGATGATCTTGCTGGAGAGGTCCGGCGTCGGCGGCAGGGGCTGGGTGGGCGTGCGCGTCGGCTGCGGCAGGGGGGTGGCCGTCGGCGGCACCAGGACCGGATCCCGGGTGGGCTGCGGCTGCCCCGGGTCGGCCGTCGGGTCCGCCGGGGCGGAGGTCGCCGTCGGCAGGGCGATCGGCTTGCTGCTGTAGTTGATGTAGAGCACCGGCCCCGGGTACTGGGTCTTGTCGCCCACCCCCGAGTCCCAGCTCACCAGGTTGGAGAAGTCGCCGCTGGTCGGGCCGTCCATGCGCAGGGTGACCAGGCCCGTGCTGTCCACCCGGCTGCGCAGGATCTCGAGCTGGGCCGCACCGAAGTTGAAGATGTTGGCCCGGCCCATGTCCACATCGCGGGCCCCCAGGAGGGGCAGCAGGGTGGAGAGGACGCGGGAACTGTGCACGCGGCTGTAGCCGTGGCCCTCGAAGCCCGGGTCCACCTCGCCGTCCAGCAGGTTGACCGTCCAGGTGCCGCTGCGGGCGTTGTCCGCCGCCGTGCGCCCGTGGACCGTCAGGCGGGCGTAGTTGATGAACATGCCGCGGGGGATCGCCGCCAGGTCGAACTGCATCGCCCCGTGGTAGACCCGGTCGTTCCAGACCCCGGTGAAGGTGTCCGAACTGCCCCAGTTGTTGCCGTAGGGCTGCGTCGAGACCACCCAGCCGATGCGTCCGGCCAAGGGCCTGAGCTCGATCTCCGTCCCCCCGCCCGGCGCCGGCACCGGCGGGTCCGTCGGGCGGGCCGTGGGCGGCTGGGCCGGCGTGTTGACCGGCGGGGCCGCGGTGGCCGTCGGCGGGGCCGCGGTGGGCGCGCCGCCCGTGCCCGCATCCATGGCGAAGGTCACCACCCAGTAGCGGCGGAAGCCGTCGCCCGCAGCCTGGTAGCCGGCGCCCAGGCTGCGGCAGCTCGCGCAGAGGATGATGGCCCGGTGCCCCGAGCTGCCCATCCAAGCCTGCACCGCCGCCTCCGGCGAGGCCTGCCCGCAGGCCACGATCTCGCCGTAGGGCCGCTGCAGGCCCTCCTTGAGCATCCGGCTCTCCGGCGTCGTGCCCCCGGTGCCGTCATGGGAGCAGCGCTGGGTGAGCGCCAGGTCCAGGGCATGGGCCTGCGAGGCCTTGCGCAGACCCGCGTGCAGGGCCAGGGGCTGCAGCTGGTAGGCCGCCCGCTCGCGGTTGATCAGGGCCTCCACGCTGGCCACCGTGTCGCCCGGATCGGGCAGAGGCTGGGTGGGCAGGGGGGTGGCCGTGGCCCGCGGCGGGATCGCCGTGGGGCCCAGGGGCGGCTGGGTGGGGGCCGGCGTGCCGGAGCCGCCGCAGGGCTGGGTGTTCTGGCTCAGGGCGCGGTCCGCCTGGATGCGGCCCGCCCCGAAGCTGCGGTCCCAGCCCGGCGAACCCAGGTCCTTGGCCGTGGACTCCAGCACGTTCTCGATGTCCTGCGGGCTGCGGCAGGGGCCTTGGGCCTTGAGCAGCGCCGCCACGCCGGAGACGATGGGCGCCGCCATCGAGGTGCCGTTCCAGGCCTGGTAGCTGCCCCCGCGCACCGTCGAGAGAATGCCCACGCCCGGCGAGGAGACGTCCAGGTTGTCGCCGTAGTTGCTGAACTCCGCCAGACGATCCTGGCGGTCGGTGGCCGCCACCGAGATGACGCCCGGGTAGGCGGCGGGGTAGGAGGGGTTGGAGGTGCTCTCGTTGCCCGCCGCGGCGATGACCGTCACGCCCTTGCCCACGGCGTAGGCGATGGCATCGCGCAGGGCCGAGGAGGTGAAGCGCCCTCCCAGGCTCATGTTGATGATCTGGGCCCCGTTGTCGGCTGCCCAGGTGACGCCGCTGGCGATCCAGCTCATGTTACCGGAGCCGCCGGCCCCCAGGACCTTGACCGGTAGGACGGTGGCCTCCGGCCCCGAGCCGGCGCCGCCCACCGCGTTGTTCGTGACCGCCGCCACCAGGCCGGCCACGTGGGTGCCGTGGCCATGGTCGTCGCGCGGGTCCGTGTCGTCGCTGACGAAGTCGTAGCCGCGCAGGCACTTGCCCTGCAGGTCCGGGTGGCTGCAGTCCACGCCGGTGTCGTTCACCGCCACCACCACACCTGTGCCGCGCGCCTTGTCCCAGGCCGCCGCGGACCCGATGGTCGCGTGGTGCCACTGCTGGTCCAGGAGCGGGTCGTTGGGGGTCCAGTCCGGGCCCATGGGCCGGGCCGGGCCGCGGGCGGCCGGGGCGCCGGCCATCTCGGGGCCGGCCGGCGCCCCGTAGATGCTGGCGATGTAGTCCGGCTCGGCGAAGACCACCGAGGTCTCGGCCTGGTAGGCCGAGACCATGGCCACCGCGTCGTCCGGCAGTTCCAACACCTGGATACCCAGGGCCGGGATCTCCTGGACCACCTTGGCCCGGTAGCGGGCGTGCAGCTTCTTCTTGTCCTCGGCCGTGGCCGAAGGCTGGAAACGGACCAGGAGGCGGTTGGGCGCGTACTCCTCGCCCGGCGCCAGCTCGGCGTCGGTCACGGCGGATGCGGCGGCCGGGTCCGGGGCCGGGGCCAGGGCCCGCCAGGCCTCGGGGAGGGTGGGGCCGATCGCGGACCCTTGCTGGGCCACGGCCGGCCGCCCATGGAGCAGGGCCAGGGCCAGGGCCAGGGCGGCGACCAGGCCCCGGCGTCCCCCGGTGCGGCGGGTTTCCTCGACAGACCGGCTCAGGACTTGACTAGGCTGAGTGCGGGTCATGGGTTCTTCCTTCCAAATGCGATGCTGTGGATTCCTGGCTGGTGGGTTCCGGCCCCAAGGCCCGCAACCCCCTTTGGGTCCTCGTGGTGGGAGCTGCGCGTAACAGCCCACGGGCGACCCCGTTATCCTCGGCCGAGAGACGCGAGGCCGGGAGACCGGCCGCGCGACGCGATCCCGCAGACGCTCGGGCAGGGGCAGACCAGGGACGCGGCGCAGCGCGTCTCTCTCTTTGCGTCCGGGCTCCGCCGCGCCGCCCGTCCAGACCGCGCCCAGCATGGGCCAGGGTCCCGGCGGACAGGGCCGGAACCGGGCGGGTGGCAGGGCTTGCCGAGCGGCTCGATCGATGGACAGGGATCAATGAGGGACCTCCGATGGCGGTGGCCAGGCGGCAGCGTCCACGGCCGGCCTGCGGACGACGGGCAGGACCCAACCCGATCCGGCGCCGAGGCGCCGCGATGCAGGGATGGCGAAACCACCCGCGCCGGCAGGACAGAGCCCGAGCTGCGACCTGGGACGATGGGTCCTAGGGACGCGCGATGGCGCCTGGCGCTCGGGGGCTTTGCCCGCGGACGAACTGCCGCTTTCGGCGTCCGCGGACCACAATGCAAATCATGGGCTGCTCCTCAAACCATGGGCCTGGAGACGGCGACCGGAAAGCTCAAAGTCCGGCGCCTGCTTCAGGCTGGTCCAATGGGTCAGGCCCAGCGGCCAATGTGGGTACACAAACAACCGAAAGCACCAAATGTGGCGGTGATTCTACCAGACGGGGGACAGGCCGTCCGTGCTGTTTGTGCGTGGGTTGCGTGGGTTGCGCAGCGGGGATTTTAGCACGCAATCGCACGAAGTAAAGGGCGGCCGGCCTACGTTCGACCGACGATCGCCCGGCTCGGCGGGCCGCGACCGGCCGCGGATCAGGCCCCCTCGGCCTCCCGCAGCCAGCGCGCCACCTCCAGGGCGAAGTAGCTGAGGACGGCATCGGCGCCGGCGCGCTTGAAGCAGAGCAGGCTCTCCAGGATCAGGGCCCGTCGGTCCCCCCCGCCGCCGGCGGCCAGGGCCTCGAGCATCGCGTACTCGCCGGACACCTGGTAGGCGAAGGTGGGCAGGCCGAAGGTCTCCTTCACCCGGTGGACGACGTCCAGGTAGGGCAGGCCGGGCTTGACCATGACCATGTCGGCCCCCTCGGCCACGTCCAGGGCCACCTCCAGCAGGGCCTCGTCCCCGTTGGCCGGGTCCATCTGGTAGCTGCGCTTGTCGCCCTTGCCCAGGTTGGCCCCCGAACCCACGGCATCACGGAAAGGGCCGTAGAAGGCGGAGGCGTACTTGGCGCTGTAGGCCAGGATGGCCACCCGCTGGTGGCCGGCCCGGTCCAGGGCCTGCCGCAGCACGCCCACCCGGCCGTCCATCATGTCCGAGGGCGCCACCACGTCGGCGCCGGCCTCGGCCAGGCAGAGCGCCTGGCGCCGCAGGGCCTCCAGGGTCTCGTCGTTGGCCACGTAGCCGTCGATGACCAGGCCGTCCTGCCCGTGGCTGGTGTAGGGGTCCAGGGCCACGTCGCAGATCAGGCCCAGGGGCAGGTCCCGGGCGCGCAGGGCGCCCAGGGCGCGGCAGACCAGGTTCTGGGGGTTCCAGGCCTCGGCCCCGTCCGCGCTCTTGCGTTCCGGCGGGGTGACGGGGAAGAGGGCGATGGCCGGGATGCCCAGCTCCGCCGCCTCTGCCGCCCGCGCCACCAGGCGGTCGATGCTGAGGCGGGCCACGCCCGGCAGCGAGGGCACGGGGCTTTCCAGCCCCTCGCCCTCCTGGACGAAGACGGGCCAGATGAGGTCGGCGCTGCTCAGGCGGCTCTCGGCCGCCAGGCGGCGGCTCCAGGCGAAGCGCCGCAGGCGGCGCGGACGCCGCGCCGGGAAGGCACCGGGCTGGACAGGCAGGCGGGGTCCCATGGGGCGTCAGGCTCCGATCGGGTCGGCCGCCGGCTCAGGCCTCGGCCGGCGGCCGGAAGCCGATGTGGATCATCAGGCTGCCCAGCATCAGGCGGCGCGGCGGCAGGGGCACCAGGCCGGCGGCGCGCATGACCTGGGCCACCGCCTCGGCGCCCAGGAAGGCGGCCACCGAGGCCGGCAGGTAGCGGTAGGCGCTGCTGTCGCCGGTGACCAGGCGGCCGACGAGGGGCACCACCCGTTCGAAATGCAGGCGGAAGAGCGGCCGCCAGAGGGGATGGCTCTCGGGCGAGATCTCCAGGGCCACCACCCGCCCGCCGGGCCGGACGACCCGGGCCATCTCCGCGTAGGCCTGGGCCAGGTCGGCGAAGTTGCGCAGGACGAAGGCCGAGGTCACGGCATCGAAGGCGCCGTCGGCAAAGGGCAGGGTCTGGCCGTCGGCGCGGGCCCAGGTGATCCTACCCGCCAGGCCGGCCTGCAGGGCCTTGGCGGGAGCGCGGGCGATCATCGGCCCGGTGTAGTCCAGGCCCAGCACCCGGGCATCCGGATGGGCGCGGGCGATGTCCAGGGCCAGATCGCCGGTCCCTGTCCCCACGTCCAGCACGCGTCCGCCGGCCGGCACCCGCGCGGCACGCACCGTCTCGCGCCGCCAGCGCCCGTCCAGGCCACCGGTCATCAGCCGGTTCATGAGGTCGTAGCGCCCGGCGATGCGCCCGAACATGGCGCGCACGGCGCGATGCTTGTCCGCTGCCCCGCCCGGCGTGACGCGGGGCTGGCTGGCGGCGGCGGGGGCCGCCGGCGAGGCTTCGGTGGCCGAGCGATCGGGATCCATGGCCCAAGGATAGAGACGCTCGGAAGGCGGGGGCAACCCTGGACGGCTGGACCACCCCCTCCCCGCGTCCTATCATCCGCCACCTAGCGGGCCGCCAGAGCCCGAGCCAGAAGTGGACGATCAGGGACGAACCTCTTGGGAGATGTTGGGATGGAGGGCCAGATGAGGGAGTACGAAGCCCGGGCCGACGCCTTGGCCGAAGGGCTGCGCGCGCGCTTGCAGGCGCCGATGCTGGACTGGATGCAGGCGCACCGATTGGAGGGGTTTCAGCCCCTGGGCCTGCAGATGGCCCTGGCGGCCGAACCGGACCCCCTGACCGAAGCCCAGGTGCTGCGGCAGATCCCCTACCTGGCTCCGCAGTCCGCCACGGCCTTGCTGGCCTCGCTGAGCGCCAAGGGCCACCTGACGGCGGTGGGCGGCGGCTACCTGCTGACGGCCACGGGCCACGCCGCCTTGGACGAGATGCTGGGCACGGTGCTCAAGGTGCTGGGCACCCTGCCGGAGTTCCAGGGCATCGAGACCCTGGCCGCGCTCCTGCGCCGCCTGGTGGACTCCGCCCTGCAGAGCCCCATCGACAGCCACGCGCTGCGGGGCAGCCGCGCCTTCGACCCTGGCGACGAGGCCCCGGCCTGGGCTCGCATCCGGCGCTCCCTGGGCGACCTGACCGCCTTCCGGGACGATGCCCATGTCGCCGCCTGGCAGCCCTACGACCTGGCGGGCCACCAGTGGGAGGCCTTCAGCCACCTCTGGGGCCGCAAGGTCTGGGGCGAGCCGGTGCGCACGGCGGCCGAGCTGGTCGACAAGCTGGCCTTCCGCGGCTACGATGCAGCCGCGGTACGCCAGGGTCTGGACGCTCTGGTCGAACGGGGCTGGCTGGAACAGGAGGGCGGGATCTACCGCCTGACCGACCGGGGGCGGCAGATCCGCGAGGCGGCCGAGGCGGCCACCGACGCCCACTTCTACGCCCCCTGGGACCTCAGCCCCGCCGAGGGCGAACAGCTCCTGGCCCTTCTGGCCCAGGCGAAGGACTGCCTGGGCCAGGCATGAGCCGTCCCGGAGACCGCATCGACCCGCCGCCGGCCGCTGCGGACCACGGCGCCGCCAGCCGCGGCCTCCCCTCCGCCCTCTGGCGCCGGGGCCAGGACCGCCGCCTGGCGATGATCCGCCACTTCGGGCGCCCCGCGGGACGCCGCGCGCTGGACGTGGGCTGCGGGCTGGGCATGTACACGGCCCGCCTGGCCGAGGAGGGGGCCCTGGCCTTCGGCCTGGAGGTGGAGTGGCCCCGCGCCCGCGAGGCGCGCGCCAGGGGCCTCGCGGTCTTCGCCGGCGTCAGCGAGGCCCTGCCCTTCGAGGACGGCAGCCTGGACCTCCTGCTCCTGCACGAGGTGCTGGAGCACGTGGCCGACGACGCGGCCACGGCCCGCGAGATCGCCCGCGTGCTGGCGCCCGGCGGCCGGGCCCTGATCTTCGTGCCCAACCGCCTCTGGCCCTTCGAGACCCACGGCATCGTCTGGCGCGGGCGCTACCGCTTCGGCAACATCCCGGGGGTCAACTACCTGCCGGACCCCCTGCGCAACCGGCTGGCGCCCCACGTGCGGGTCTACACGGCGGGGGGGCTCCGGAGCCTCTTCGCGGCGTCTGACCTCCAGGAGGTCCACCTGGGCCAGATCTACCCGGGCTACGACAAGCTGGCCGCCCGCCACCCGGCCCTGGGGGCCCTCCTGCGCCGCCTGACCTACGCCCTGGAGCGCACGCCCCTGCAGCGCTTCGGGCTGAGCCACCTGCTGGTGCTGGAGCGGGGGGCGGAGGCGGAAGCGCCGGAACGGAAGTCAGAAGGGGCCGACTGAGGCGGGAGCTATCGGCCCAGCCGAGCCTGGACGGAGATTCCGGCGCTCAGGCTGCCTGCAACAGGAACTCGACCCGGATGGTATCTTCCTCCACGATGACCCGTCGCCGGAACAGAAGGGGGCCTTCATGCGGACCCAGGATGGGTCCGGGCACAACTGTTGTCAAACACTCCAACGCATGTGAGGGGCCCGTCCCGCCGGAGTCGGTCGGCTCTCCGACGCCGGCGGGACGCATCCTGCCGCAGGGTATCAGCGCTGCCCCTGCCCGCAGGTGCAGCCGGCACCGCAGGTGCAGTCGCCGGCCTGGCAGCAGCCGCAGCAGCCGCCGCAGCAGACGCCGCCACAGCAACCGGAGCCGCAGCAGCCGGAGCCGCAGCAGCAGGGATCAGCACTGGTGGTGGACTGGGTGGACATGGCTTCCTCCTTGGGAAGAACATCTCATCAACGTTCGTTGATGTATGGCGACAAAAAAAGGGTTCAGCAGCAGCCCGCCGCAGAGCAGGCCGGCGCCGAGACCGGGGCCGGGGCCGCCTCGGCCAGCCGACCGAGGTAGGCCTCCAACGGACCTGCACCCTCCCGGACCAGGCGGTAGTAGGCCCAGCGGCCCTCGCGCCGATCGGCCACCAGGCCGGCCTCCTTGAGCACCTTGAGGTGGTGCGAGAGCAGGGACTGGCCCATCCCGCAGCAGTCGCAGAGGTCGCAGACGCATTGCTCCCCCCCTGCCAGCCATCCGAGGATGCCCAGGCGCTTGGGATCCGACAGGGCCTTGCCGACCCGCGCCAGCTGCGCGGCCTCGGGGGCGCTGAGGCGCAGGACGAGGGCGGCGGGTGCCCGGTCGAGAAGGGATAGGTCTGGCATGGGAGCCAGTATACATCAATGACTGTTGATGCGTCAAGGAGAAGGGCCGGCCGGTGCAAGGCGCATGGCCCACGGGAAGGCAGGGATCCCGGATCCTGCCCGGTCAGCCGCGCCGCATCTCGAAAACCGGGCCAATCCTGTTGATCCGCTTCGGCTCGTTGCAGCGGCTAGACGACGTGGCACAATCACGCTGCCTGCAGCCTCTCACCCACCACCGCCCGGGAGGGTCCGCCATGCGCCGCCAGACCATCGCCATCGGCCTCTTGTTCCTGGTTCCGGCCCTGTTCCCGCCGGAAGGCCCGAGCGGCGCACTGGGTCGCGTCGATGCCGCCGCCCTGCAGGCCGCCGGCGCTTACCGCCTGGACCTCACCTGGGCCGGCCGCCCCGACCCCCTGCCCGCCGACGCCTGGCGCTGGCCCACCGGCCTGGAGCTTCTGCCGGATGGCCGGGCCCTGCTGCTGGACCAGGCCACCGGCCGGCTGATCCGCCTGAGCAGCGACGGTAGCGCCACCGTGCTGGCCCAGCGCCAGGGCCTGGCCGGCGACCTGGCCGCGCCCACCTACCTAGCCGCCGACCCCACCCAAGGGCGTGTCTATGTCTCCGAGCCCGGCCAGGGCGTGATCCGCCTCTACGACCTGGAGGGCACGGCCCTCGGCCAGTGGGAGGGACTGCCGGAGCCCGCCGGCCTGGCCGCGCCGGGCGACGGCAGCCTCTGGGTGGCCGCGGCCGGCAGCGGCGAGCTGCTGCACCTGGACGCAGAAGGCCGTCGCCTGGGGGCCACCGCCCTGGTCGCGGCCGCCGGCGGCGGGGGGCTGCTGGCCGGCGTGGACCTGGGCAGCGACGGGCGCATCTACGTGGCCGAGGGCCGGCAGGGGCGTCTCCACGTGGTGGATGCGACGGGGCGGCGCACGGGCAGCATCGCCGTCGACCCTCCGGGCCTCAGCGCCTTCGAGTTGCGCGACATCGCCGTGGAGCAGGGCGCCGGGCAGAAGAACCCCATCCGCTACTGGGTGGCCACCAGCGAGGGACTCTGGGCCCAGGACACCCGCAGCGGCGACGACTGGCGGCGGGCCTCGGTGGCCACCGCCTGGGGGGTGGACCTGCATCCGGCCAGCGGCATCTGGGTGACCGTTCCCGAGGGCACGGCCCAGGGTTCGCGGGTGGCCGTCCTGCCCTTCACCCAGGGCGGCGCCCCGGCGGTGCCCTCCTGGCGCGGCCGCCCCGTCCTGCGCCCCGGCGACCTGGACGGACCCGAGGCCCTCTCGCTCGTGGGCGGCGTCGACGCCGTGGCCGTACTGGACCGCGGCGACCGCCTCCAGTCCTTCAGCGGCGCCGAACCGCCGACCTACGCGGAGTTGGCCCCTGCCGGCGCACCGCTCAAGGTCTGCGGCTCCGGCGACGAGCCTGCCGTCAGCGATGGGCGGAGCCTGCGCCGCTACCGCCGCCAGGGGGACAGCTGGACCCTCGTCTGGCAGACGGACCTGGGAGCGGGCACCCAGGTGGCCGGCCTGGCCTGCGTCCCGGACGGCCGGGTGTTCGCCCTGGACGCCCTGCGCAACCGCCTGCAGCCCGTCGATGCCATGGGCAACCCGGCGCCGCCCGTCGCCATCCAGGGCGTGGGCAACGGCGCTGTCTGGGCCGACCTGGACCGGGCCGCCGACGGCAGCCTCCTGGCCCTGGACCGCGCCGGTAGGCGCCTCCACCTGCTGGCTTCCGACGGCGGGCAGCGCAGGCTCGATCTGGCCGAGAGCGCCCGCCGCATCGCCGCCGGGCCGGGGGGGCGCCTCTTCACCCTGGACCGCGACGGCTGGGTGCGCCGGTACGCGATCGACGGCGCCGCCCCCGTCCTGGAGGCCGCCTTCGACGCCACGCGCTTCGACCGCGCCCAGGCCACCTCGCCTGCCGACCTGGCGGTGGCCGCGGACGGCAGCGTCCTGGTCGCCGACCGGGCCGCCCACCTGATCAGCCATTTCCGGCCGGAGGGCGGGTCCGCCCCGCCGCCGGTCATCGAGGAGAGCGGCTGCCGCAGCTTCCCGGGCATGACCGCCGCCCCCAGCTCGGTGACCCTGGGGGAGCAGGTGGCCGTCCGCCTCAGCCTGAGAGGGGGCTGCGGGTCCAAGGTGGGTGGCGCCACGCGGGACATCGTCCTGGTGCTCGACCACTCGGCCTCGATGGCCGGCGACAAGATGGACAGCCTGCGCGCCGCGGCGCTCAACTTCGTCGCCGAGGTGGACCTGAGCCGCAGCCGGGTGGGCGTGGTGGTCTTCAGCGACGAGGGCCGGGTGATCCAGCCGCTGACCGCCGACATCGATGCCCTGGAGCGCAGCCTCAGCGGCATCCAGACGGCCTCGCCCGACAAGGTGACGGCCATCGACCGCGGCCTGCGCGAGGGCCGGGAGCACCTGCGCCAACGGGGCCGCGCGGGGGTGCCGGGGGTCATCATCCTGATCTCCGACGGCGGCTCGGACTACGACCAGGCCGTGAATGAGGCGGACCAGGCCAAGGCGGCCGGGATCGAGATCTTCAGCATCGGCATCCAGGCCTGGCAGCGCCTGATGCGGGCCATCGCCACCGACGCCGACCATGCCTTCGCCATCGAGAGCGGGCGCTTCCTCTACGGCGTCTTCGAGCGCATCGCCGGTAGCCTGACGGCCTTCACGCTCTATCAACGGATCACCGTGACCGACCTGCTGCCGGCGGACTTCGACCTGATCGCCGGCTCCGTCCAGCCCCCGGCGGCCTGGGATCCGGCGGCCCGCAGCCTGGCCTGGCAACTGGACGGGGTGCTGCCCACCGGCTTCGTGCTCAGCTACCGCCTGCTGCCCCGCCGCACCGGACCGGACCAGGCCACCAGCCTGGGCGCCCGGGGCGACTACCTGGACGGCTTCGGCCGGCCGGGCAGGGTGGACTTCACGCCGCCGCGCATCGAGGTGCGAGGCCCCACGGCCACGCCCCTGCCCCCGGCCTCGGCCACCCCCACGCCCACCGCCAGCCCCACGGCCAGCGCGACGGCCACTGCCTCGGCCACCCCATTGCCCACGGCCCCGCCGCGCCCCATATACATCCCGCTCATCCTGCGCGAGAAGCCCTGCCTGCCGGCGGAGCAGCATGCCGACGTGGTGCTGGTCATCGACAGCTCCAACAGCATGGTGGGGGCCAAGCTGGAGGCGGCCCGGGTGGCGGCCACGCTCTTCGTCGATCTCCTGCAGCTGCCGGCGGACCAGGCGGCGGTGGTGGCCTTCAACAGCCAGGCCCAGGTCGTCTCGACCCTCAGCGGCGATCGCGCCGCCCACCGCGCGGCCATCGCCGCCCTGGGCACCGGGGCCGGCACCCGCATGGAGACGGGCCTGCGGGCCGCCCTGGCCGAACTGGAGAGCGCCCGCCGCCGCCCAGCCAACAGCGCGGCCATCGTCCTCCTGACCGATGGCCGCCAGGACGGCGAGCCCGACCTGGCCCTGGCCGCCGCAGCCCAGGCCCGCGGCCTGGGTGCGGCGATCTTCACCATCGGCCTGGGCGGCGACGTGGACCTGGCCTTCCTGGGCGCCCTGGCCGGGAGCCCGGCCCGCGCCTTCCAGGCTCCCAGCCCCCAGGACCTGGCGGGCATCTACCGCCAGGTGGCCTACCAGGTCCCCTGCCCGGCGGAGGTCTACTGGGCAAGACGCTGAGGGCCCGCGGGCTCAGTGGCAGGGCCGGTTCTGGCTGCAGGGCTCGCCCTCGCAGGAGAGAGAGCCCGAGCAGCGCCACCAGGCCTGATGGCGCAGGAAGCCCGACTGGGCGGCACAGGTCCCCGGCGTGCTGCCGTCGGCGCGGCCTTGCAGGGGCTCCGGCTTGATCGGATCGCCCTGGGCCTGGAGGGTCCCGGCATAGAGGTTGATGTGCAGGTGGGCGCCGCTGGCGTTGCCGGTGGCGCCCACCTTGCCGACCGCGGCACCGGGACAGAGCACCGAGCCCTTCTTGATCGGGCTGCCCTCCTGCAAGTGCGCGTACTGGGAGCGGTCGCCGCCGGGATGACGGACCTTGATCCGACAGCCCCAGCCCCTGAGGACCGCTCCCTGGCGATCGCAGGTGGAGGTGACCACCTTGCCGGTGCCGATGGTGGTGGCGGCGGTCCCGGCGCTGGCGTCCTTGCCGCCTTGGATGGCAAAGTCGAGGGCGAAGATGTCTTCGGCGAAGCCGCTGTGCCCACCGGCGGGATCTCCTTCGTAGCCGGTGGTGATGATCCGCTTCCCGCCGGCCTCCCAGGGGAACTGGTAGGCCTGGGCCCCGGCGCCGGCGGGGAGGGCAATGGTCAACAGGATCGCCGAGAGAACGGGGCAGAGCTTGCGCTTCATGGTTCAACTCCTGAGTTGCATGGATGAAGGGTTCCAGGATGGACGAACGCGAACCGAAGGGACACCGGGCGACCATGGCGGCCAGGACGGGCGGCGCTCCGCACCGAACCGACCGGCGGCCGGCAGCGGGCTCGCGCCCGGGGCCCTTACTCCGACCAGCCGAAGGCGGTGTGGCTCCTGTCGTCGCTGAGCAGGGGGTACTCGCCGCCACCGGCGAGGCGCAGACCGTAGACCTTGGTCGGTCCGTCGCCTTCGCTGCGCAGGAAGACCAGGGTGCCCGCCTGGTGGGGTGCGGCGAGGGCCCGGCGGACGGCGTCGGCAGGCAGGATCTCGCTCTGGGCGCCGGAGGCCAGGTCGAAGGTCATCAGCGCGGCCGGCATTCGCTCAGAGGACTCGCCGAAGAGGCCCGGCTGCCAGCTGTCACCGTCGCCGCGCAGGAAGGCCAGGCGCTCGGACTCGGCCCAGGCGGGGCTGTGGTCGAAGGCCAGGGCGGAGGTGGCGGGCACCTGGGTCACGGCGCCGGTCGCCGGCTCGAAGATCCGCAGGGCCCCGGCCCCCAGCGCCGTGGCCAGGGTGGGCGCGACCAGGGCCAGGCGGGCCTGGCTGCCCGGCTGCTGGCGTGAGAAGCTGAGCCAGACCGCGTTGTGGTCGGAAGGCCCGCCGGGCACCACCTGCGAGGTCGCCGCCCCTTCCTGCCAGATGCGCTCGGCATCCTCGGCCGAGTAGGCCAGAAGGGCGCCGTCAGCGGTCATGCCGTCGGACGTGGCGGGCAGGACGATGTCGCCGTCGGGGATGGCGAGGGGGGTCAGGGCGCCGCTGCCCACGGTGTAGCGCAGGAGGGTCAGCGCATCGCCCTCGGACACGAGGAGGGTCTGCTCGTCCTGCCAGCGGAAGGGCAGGAGCGGCTCGGTCGGGCTGCGCTGGAGCGGCTGAAGGACATCGGCCGCGCGGTCGTAGATGAAGGCGCGTCCGCCCATGAGGCAGGGGTGAGCGGGCTCGCTCCCCTGCGCGATCTCCGCCGAGCAGTAGCCGACGGCCAGGGCCAGGCGCGCGCCCGTGGGGCTGGGCAGCACCTGCTGGATTTCCGGGCTGTAGCTGTGGCCGCCCTCGGTCAGCGCCGTCAGGCGCCCCTCTGCCAGGAGCGCGTCCCAGCCGCTCCCGTCCCAACCCACCACGTCGACGCCGCCGGCCGACCGCCGGGCGATGGCCAGCCCCGCGGGGACCTGCGCCTGCCCCCGACCGACCTGGCGCTGGGACAGGGCCCAGCCCGCCCCCAACACCAACACCAGGCCCAACAACAGCCCGAACTTTCCGAAGCTTCTCATAGGGGGTCGCTCTCCTCTCTCATCGGTGGCGCCGGGGCCAGCGGCAGCGCCGGTCCCGGCCGATTGCGGTCCAGCCGGATGGGCCTGAGCATAGCCAGCAGGCGTTGCGAGATCGTCCCAGCGCGACAGGATCGCGCCAGGCGGCCTTGCGCACGGACGGAAGCGGCCCCCGAGCCCTGTGGACAGAGGCGCCTTCGCTGGCTATACTGTCGGGGCAAGGCGGGCCCGTCCCTGGTCCTCCCTTGGCGAAGCCCGCTTCCCTATCCCTAGTCCCTGAAGCCTGGGCCTTCGTCGCTTCCGCCCTCCTGCCCGTGGGCAGGGCGGTCGATGCCCCTCACCTCGCCCCCATTCGGTGGAGAGGAAAGCGTTGCCCGCCCATGCCGGACCCTCTCTCCCCCCATCCATGAGCGAAGCCCGCCCCCGCCGTCGGCTCAGCCCCGCGGCCAGCCTCCGTCTCGGAGCCGTGCTGGTATTGTCGGCCATGGCCCACGGTGCCGGCCCCGGGGGGGCTGCCGCCGCCCCGCGGCAGGACGCCGGTGCCCCCGCCAAGGGGCCCAGCTTCCAGCGGACCATCGAGGGACAGGCCCAGGGAGGGCAGCTCAACCTGCCCATGGGCGTGGCCAGCACACCGGACGGCAGCCGGATCTTCGTGGTGGACAGCGGCAACGCCCGCGTCCAGGTCTTCCAGCCCACCGCCGATCCCTACCTGGGCTGGTGGGGCCGGCGCGGCGAAGGCTACGGCCAGTTCTGGCAGCCGCGCGACGTGGCGGTCAGCCCGGATGGTCGCTTCGTCTACGTGGTGGATGCGGGGCGCTCGGTGGTGCTGCAGTACCGCCTGGACGAGCGCTTCTGCCTCAAGGCCCAGTGCGAGAACCGCCCCTTGCAGGAATGGGGTGGCCCCGGCAGGGGCCCGGGCCTGTTCCTCAACCCCACCGGCCTGTCCGTGGACGCCAAGGGCAACGTCTACGTGGCCGACGAAGGGGCCTCGGACGTGGAGGTCTTCACCCCCGACGGCAGCCAGTGGCTGGCGACCATCGGCGGGCCGGGCAGCGATCCGGACAAGCTCAACCACCCGCGGGACGTGGCCATTGGCCCCGGCAACGAGGTCTGGGTGGCCGACACCAACCGCGACCGCATCGCCGTCTTCGCTCCCGACGGCAAGCTGCGGCGCCAGATCATGAACCTGGGCAGCCGGGTGGAGGACAAGCTCTTCAAACCATCGGGCATCGCGGTGGGGGCCGACGGACGCTTCCTGATCCGCGACTTCGAACCCTCCTACAACAGCCCGCGGCTGTGGCGCATCGGGCCCGACGGCAAGCTGCAGGGGCCGGCCCTGGACCTGGCGGGGGTCGACGCCCGCCTGCAGCTCCACCTGCAGGGGGCGGCCTTCCTGCCCAGCGGGGACGCCGTGCTCAGCAACCCCTACGCCGGCACGGATGGCCAGGCCCTGGACGAGGCCAGCCTGATGCTGATGCCGCCGGACGGGGGCAGCATCGTGCCCCTGGCCGGCCTGGGGCGGGACCCGGGGCAGTTCAACCACCCGCGGGCCGCCGCCCTGGACGAGCAGCTCCTGGTGGTCAGCGACAGCGGGAACCGCCGCCTGCAGGTGCTGGATGCCCGCCAGGACTACCACCCGCTCTACAGCTTCGGGGCCCCGGACCTGGGACTGGGCGAGCCGGCCGGCCTGGCCCTGCAGCGCTTCGGGCCGGAGCGGGACCAGGTCAAGATCTACGTGGCCGATGCGGAACAGCACCTGGTGCACATCTTCCTGCCCGACGGCTCGCCGCTGGGGACCTACGGCAGCGGCCAGCGCCAGCGGAACCCCGAAGGGCTGGACGGACCCGAGGGGGTGGCCCTGGACCGCGACGGCAACCTCTTCATCGCCGACACCGGCAACAACCGCATCGTCCGGCGCAGCATGGAGGGCGAGCTCTTGGGCAACTTCGGCGGCACGGGCAAGGATGCCCTGGAGTACCCGCGGGACCTGACCGTGGGCCCGGACGGCCTGCTCTACGTCATCGAGCGAGGCCAGGCCCGGCTCAGCGCCTACAGCCTGGACGGCCAGCTCCTCCACCGCTGGGAGGCCGAGGCGCCGGAGCGCGGCGAGGTGCCGCCCGGTTTTCTGCGCGGCCCCCTGTCCCTGTCCTCCGACGATCGCTACCTCTACCTCCTGGAGAACGACAACTTCAACCTGCGCCGGGTGACGGTCTTCCAGCCTCCGGCGCGCGGCAAGCCCCTGTCCGAGGCGGTGGTGGCGGTCTTCGCCGACAGCCCCGGCGGCGGCCCCGGGCTGGTGGACCGCCCCCTGGGCGTGGCCGCCCATCGTGACGGGCGCGTGCTGGTGGTGGACAGCGGCAACAACCGCCTGCAGCTCTACCGCTGGGGCGCCCCGACCATCCAGCCCACCTCGCCGCCATCACCGTCACCGAGCGTCACGCCCACGCCCAGCCCGGTGCCCACCGAGGCCTCACCCTCGCCCACCGCCACCCGCGAGCAGCCGAGCACCGCCACCCCATCGGCCGGCACCACCGCCAGCCCGACCCACCGCCCGGAAGCCACCCCTACCGAGATCCTGCCCACGGCCACGCCCTCCGACCGGCCGACGGCCCCCTCGGCGACGCCCAGCCGGCAGGCCTCCCAAACGCAGGCGCCGCGGCGCATCTACCTGCCGCGCCTCTACCTCGTCCGGCCGCGCTGAGGCCCACGGCCGGCCCCCGCCCCCTGCCCCGGCTGCGGCTCAAGACCCGCTGAGCCGCCGGCCGGCTTCCCGGGCCGGCCACCTGCTCCTGCGCCCCCTCGCGGTCCGAGCATCAGAGCCTTGATCGCCAGCACCACTCACCTCGGCCTGCGCCTCCTGGTCTTCGGCCTGGGCATCGCCCTGGTCGTCGAGGCTCTCAGAGCGGCGCTGCGAACCTTCGTCCTGCCCCGCAGCACGGCGGATCCGGTGGTGCGCCAGCTCTTCCTGGCCCTGCGCCGCGTCTTCGACTGGCGCCTGCGGCGCCTGGCCGGCTACGCCGAGCGCGACGCCCTCATGGCCATGTACGCCCCCACGGGCTTGCTCCTGCTCCTGCCGGCCCTGCTCAGCCTGGTCCTCCTGGGCCATGCCGCCATGTTCTGGGCCCTCAGCGGACAGGCTCTACTGGATCTTGCCGCCTGGCAGCGCGCCTTCCTCCTCAGCGGCTCCTCCCTCCTGACCCTGGGCTTCGAACGGGGACAGGGCACGGCGGAGCTGCTGCTCTGCTTCAGCGCCGCGGCTCTGGGCATGACCCTGGTGGCCCTGCTGATCGCCTACCTGCCCAGCATCTACGCCGCCTTCGCCGCCCGCGAGCGGATGGTCAGCCTGCTGGAGGTGCGCGCCGGCTCGCCGCCCTCGGCGGTGGAGCTGCTCAGCCGCTACCAGCGCCTGGGCCGCCTGGACAGCCTGGCCGAGCTCTGGCCGGCCTGGGAGGCCTGGTTCGCCGAGATCCAGGAGAGCCATAGCTCCCTGGCGGCCCTGGTCTTCTTTCGCTCGCCCCTGCCGGAGCACAGCTGGGTGACGGCGGCGGGCGCGGTCCTGGACAGCGCGGCCCTGGCCGAGTCCACCTTGGACCGACCCGGCGAGGTCTACGCCCGCATGTGCCTGCGGGCGGGCTTCCTGGCCCTGCGCCGGGTGGCCGACGTCTTCCGGGTGGCCTACAACCGAGACCCCCGCTTCGGGCAGGACCCCATCTCCATCAGCCGTGCGGACTTCGATGCCGCCTGCGCCAGCCTGGCGGCCGCCGGCCTGCCGCTCAAGGCGGACCGGGACCAGGCCTGGCTGGACTTCGCGGGCTGGCGGGTCAACTATGACATGGTGCTGGGCGCCCTCTGCCGGATCACGATGGCGCCGCAGGCCCCCTGGGCGCCCGGCCCATCCACCGGAGTCGTGGCGGGTGCGGGCTCCTCCGCTGCCGGATCCTCCGCTCCCGACACGTCCGCTCACGGACCCTCGGAGGCCCCTTCGCCCCATGCGGAATCCTCCGCATCCGCCATGGCCGATTCCTCCCCCCTCGCCACCGGAGAGACCGCTTGAAGACCCCGCCCAGCCTGCTGATCGACCGCGGCTCGGAAGGCATCGTCACGCTCTGCTTCCATCGCCCCGAGGTGCTCAATGCCCTGGACTGGGAGGCGATGGAAGCCTTCGCCGCGGCGGTCGAGGCCCTGCACCAGGACTGCGCAGGAGCGGCGGGGCCACGCCTGGTCATCCTGGCGGGGGCCGGGGGGCGGGCATTCTCGGCGGGCGGGGACCAGGCCGTCCTGCACCGGGACCTGGAGGAGGCCGACGGCGAGCGCCTGGCGACCTTGATGGGCGGGGCCCTCAGGCGCCTGGAGGCCCTGCCCATCCCCAGCATCGCGGCGGTGGACGGCTTCGCCCTGGGCGGCGGCTCGGAGATCGCCCTGGCCTGCGACCTGCGCGTGGTGGACGAGGCGGCGCGCTTCGGCCTGGTCCACGGCCGCCTGGGCCTGATCCCGGGCTGGGGCGCGGGCCAGCGACTGCTGCGCCTCTTGGGGCCGGCGCGGGCGATGGACCTGCTGCTCAGCGGTCGGCAGTTGGGGGCCCAGGAGCTGCTGGACCTGGGCCTGGCGGGCCGCCGCGCGCCGGCAGGCCAGGCCCTGTCGGCGGCCCGGGCCTGGGCGCAGGAGATCCTGCGTCTCGACGACGGGGTGATCCGCGCGGTCAAAGGCCTCCTGGCCGCTGGGCGCGAGTTGCCCTACGACCAGGCCCTGGCCCTGGAGGCGTCCTGTTTCCCCGTCCTCTGGGCCGCCCCGGCCCACCGGCAGGCGGTGGCGGCCTTCCTGGGGCGGCGCGGCGGCCAGGAGTCGGCGAGCGGTCCCCCGGCGGGGCGGTAGCCGGCGGGGCAGTAGCCGGCGGGCCGCCCCCTCGCCCCCCTGGCCTTACAATCAGGCCCATGGCCCTCACCCTCCCCTTCCGCCGCCGCCTCCCGACGCCCGGCCCGGCCCTCCGCTCCCTCCTGGCCCTCCTGGACACGCGGCGCCGGGCCTACCTGCTGGGCTTGCTGGCCCTGGCGATCTCGGACAGCGGGCAGCTCCTGATCGCCCGCATCGTGGGCCGCACGGTGGACGGGCTGCGCGAGGGGCGCCTGGACCAGGCCGGACTCTGGGCGCGGGGCGGGGCCATCGTCCTGGTGGCCCTGGCCATCCTGGCGGCGCGCTACGCCTGGCGGCATTACATCTTCGGCAGCTCGCGGGCCATCGAGCGGGATCTGCGCCAGCGCCTGCACGACCACCTGCAGGGCCTGGACGCCCGCTTCTACCTGGAGCACAAGGTGGGGGCCCTGATGGCCTACGCCACCAACGACGTGCCCGCCGTCCAGGTGGCCGCGGCCAACGGGATGATGGCGGCCTTCGACGCGGTCCTGGTCTTCCTGGGCGCGGCCCTGATGATGGGCTTCACCGTCAGCTGGCAGCTGGCCCTGGTGGTCCTCCTGCCGCTCTGCCTGCTCAGCCCGCTCTCCTACCTCCTGGGCCGGCGCCTGCACCGCCGCTACGGCGAGGTGCAGGAGGCCTTCGGACAGCTCAGCGAGCGGGTGCAGGAGAACGTCTCCGGGGTGCGGGTGGTGCGCGGCTACGCGGCCGAGCCCCGCGAGGCGGCGCGCTTCCGCCAGGCCAACGAGGCCTACCGGGGCCGCTTCAGCGAGATGCTGCGCTACGACGTGGCCTTCGACCCCATGATCGGGCTCCTGGCGGGCATCAGCTTCAGCCTGGGCCTGGGCCTGGGCGGGGCGATGGTGGTCCAGGGACGGATCAGCCTGGGCACCTATGTCAGCTTCAACACCTACCTGGCGATGCTGGTCTGGCCCATGCTGGCCCTGGGCTGGGTGATGAACCTCTTCCAGCGGGCCACGGCCTCGATGGAGCGCCTGCAGGCCCTGCTCCACACCCGCCCGGCCATCGCCGACCGGCCGGAGGCCCTGGCCCTGCCGCCGGAGCAGCGTCGCGGGCGCCTGGAGCTGCGGCGGCTCTCCCACCGCTACGACCCCGACCTGCCGCCGGCCCTTGAGGGCATCGACGTCCGCCTGGAGCCGGGCCGGACCCTGGGCATCCTGGGCCGCACGGGCAGCGGCAAGAGCAGCATCGCCAACCTGGTCCTCAGGGTCTTCGAGCCGGCGGAGGGCCAGGTCTTCCTCGACGGCCACGACGTCCGCGACCTCCGACTGGCGGACCTGCGCGCGGCGGTGGCCTACGTGCCGCAGGACGCCTTCCTCTTCAGCGCCAGCATTGCCGAGAACATCGCCTTCGACCCGCGGCCCGAGGCCTACAGCCGCGCCGAGATCGAGGAGGCGGCCCGCCTGGCGGACCTGGCGGGGGACCTGGCGGCCTTCCCGGCGGGCTACGACACGATGGTGGGCGAGCGGGGGGTGACGCTCTCCGGCGGTCAGCGCCAGCGGGTCTGCCTGGCCCGGGCCCTCATCCGCCAGGCCCCGCTCCTGATCCTGGACGACGCCCTCTCGGCGGTGGACACGGCCACCGAGGCCCGCATCCTGGCGGCCCTGCGCCCCTACCTGGCGGAGCGCACGGCCATCCTGATCGCCAGCCGCGTCTCGGCCCTGCGCGAGGCGGACGAGATCCTGGTCCTGGACGAGGGCCGGGTGATCGAACGCGGCAACCACGCCTCCCTGCTGGCGGCGGGCGGCGCCTACCGCCGCCTCTACGAACGGCAGCAGCTGGAGGAGGCCCTGGACCTGCGTGGCTGAGCCGGCCGATCCGCGACCGCCGGCCACCGTGCTGCCGCCAGGCGCCCGCGTCCTCCTCCTGCGCCCCGACCACCTGGGCGACCTGCTCCTCCTGGGCCCGGCCCTGGACCTGCTGGCGCGCCGGCGGCCGGACCTGCGCCTGACCCTCCTGGTGGGCCCCTGGTCCCGCGCGGTGGCCGAGCGCCTGCCGGGCGGGGCGGCGGTGGAGACCTTTGCCTTCCCCTGGTTCGACCGCGGCCCGCGCCGCGCCCGCCTCCTCGTGGCGGCGGCCCTCTGGCGGGAGGCGCGCCGCCTGCGCGGCCGCTTCGACGCGGCCCTGGTGCTGCGCGACGACGACACCGTCTCGGCCCGGCTGGCGGCCTGGGCGGGCATCCCACTCCGCCTGGGCCACGGCCACGGCGGCCCCAAGCCCTGGCTGGACCGGGCCCTGCCGGCGGCCCCGCCGGCTCGCCACGTGGCGGCCCTGAACCTGGACCTGGCGGCTCTGGCCCTGGGCATGGCCCCGCCGCCGGGCGACTGGTCGCCGGCGGACCAGCCGCTGGGCTTCGCCCTCTCGGCGGAGGAGACGGAGGCGGCGGCGCTGTGGGAGGCGAGCGCGGGGAGCGGCGTGCCCTGGGGCATCGCCATCCACCCGGGCTCGGGAGCGGCGGTCAAGCGCTGGCAGGCGGGCCATTGGGCGGAAGTGGCCCGCCGCCTGCTGGCCCCGGGCGAGCCGCTCCTGCTGACGGGCGGTGCGGCGGAGGCGGACCTGACGGCGGAGCTGGCGGCCCTGCTGCCGGACCGGAGGGTCGTCGACCTGGCGGGCCGCACGGACCTGGGCACCCTCGCGGCCCTTTTCGCCGGCTGCCGCCTGGTCCTGGGGCCGGACTCGGGGCCCCTGCACCTGGCGGTGGCGGTGGGCACCCCCACGGTCCACCTCTACGGCCCGGCCGACGCCCGCCGCTTCGGCCCCTGGGGCCCCACCGCCCGCCACCGCGTGGTGGCATCCACCCTGGACTGCGCCCCCTGCGGTCGCCTGGACTGGACCGACCTCCCGGCCCACCCCTGCGTGCGGGACCTGGAGCCGGCGCGGGTGCTGGCGGCGGCGCGCGAGGTCTTGGGGCTGCAGAGGGCGGAGGAGCCGGGCTGACTTGGGCCGCGGCACCGGCCCGGCCACCGTCGATCGTGGTTTGTCGAGAAGCCGGGCAAGCCTACTCCCCCGCCATCCCCAACCCTCGCCACACCCCCTCCAGCTCCAAGGTGAAGCCCGCCAGCAGGTCCGGGTCCAGGGCTCCGATCCGGTCGCGGCGGACCCAGGCGGCATCCGGGGCACGGATGGCGCCGTTGGGCAGGTGGAAGCCGGTCGAGGCGTCGAAGGCCAGGCCCGAGACGCGGAGTTCCAGGGGGCCGTCGGTCGGCGTCACGATGGCGGTCGTCATCGGTGGATGTCCTCCCTCATCTATAATGCCTCATCCTCCCATCCCATCGGAGCCGTCCGCCTTGCAGCACCTGATCGACCTCGCCCGCCTGGCCGAGGGTCTGGATTCGCCGTATCGCCCCGTGGCCCTCGCCGAGACCGAGGGCTTGCGGGCCTCGCTCTTCGTCTGCGACGACCGCCGTAGCTGGCACCGCGACGGGGGCCAGGGCTCGCTGCTCTTCATCCTGGACGGCGTCGTCATCATCGAGACCGGGGGGGGGCGAACCGTGGCCAACGAGGGCGAGCTGCTGCGCCTGCCCCGCCAGTTGGGGCACAGCATCTCCGCCGGCATGCGTTCCACCGTGCTGCTCTTCGAGCCCGGCGAGGGCGGCGGCGACCAGCACCTGCCGCCCGGCTCCGGGCCCGATCGGGAGATCACCAAGGTCAACGCCGCCGCCGAAGCCCTGCGCGGCCAGCCCTTCCACTGGCTGGACCTGGGGGACTGCGGCAGCCACGGCCTGTCGGTCACGCGCCTCTGGGGCAGCAGCGAGGAGCACCGGCCCGGCGCCGGCCCCCTGCTCCTGGTCGTCTACCGCGGGGTCATGGACTACCGCCTGGACGAGGAGGAGGACGTGGCCGTGGGCTCCCAGCTCCTCCTGGTGCCGGCCGGCCGGCTGCTGCGACTGCGCGCCGAGCGCGGCGCCACCGTCCTGGCCCTCTGCCCCCGCCCCGATGCCCCGCCCAGCCCCGCCGCGGGAGCGCCGCCCGCACCATGATGAGGCGGCTGCTCCTGGCCACGGCCGCGGCCGCCCTGCTCCTGGGGGCCGGCGCCGCCCTGCTGGGGGCCGCCCCGCCGTCCGGACGCGCAGCCGCCTCGGCAGCCCTTCCCGCCGGCGGCGCCGCGACCGCCGCCGTCGACCTCGGCGGACCCCGGACCGCCGCCGCGCCCGCCCCCGTCCGCCCCCTCGGCCCCCGCCCCCTCGTCGATCCCCGCCTGCGCCGCCTCGGGGAGCGGGAGCGGCTGCCCGTCCTCCTCCTCCTGCGCCACGGCGCGACCGGCGGGGCCGCGGAGCAGCGCGGCGGTGCCGGTCCCGCCCGGCCCAGGGCCGACTTCCTGGCGCGCCACGCCACCCTGCTCGACTTCCTGGGCCAGGAGGCCGCCCAGGGCCGCGTGGCCGATGTCAGGCCCCTCTGGTCCGTCGACGGGGTGGCCCTCTCGGTCGGCGCCGAGGACCTGGCGCGGCTCGCCGGGCGGCCGGAGCTGCGGGCCATCGTCTGGGACCGCAGCCTGCCGCTGGAGCCCCCGCCGCCCAAGGCGCCGGCAGGCCCCGCGGCCGCGCTGCAGGCCGAAGACGCCGGTGAGCTGTGGAACCTGCGCCTGATCCACGTGGACGAGGCCCGCCGCCTCCTGGGGGTGGATGGCACGGGCGTGACCGTGGCCGTCATCGACTCCGGCGTCGATGTCCACCACCCCCTGCTGGCGCCCAGCTACCGCGGTCGCCAGGCCGACGGCGGCGTCCGGCACGCGCGAAACTGGTGGTGCCCGCGCGGCCTCGACTCCCTCTGCGGCTTCGGCGACATCTACCCCGTGGACGGCGTGGGCCACGGCAGCCACGTCCTGGGCACCATCGTGGCCCCCCGGGGCATCGGCGTGGCTCCCGGCGCGCGCTGGATCGCCGCCCGCGCCTGCAAGGCCGACGGCTGCCCCCTCAGTTGGCTGGTGGGGGCCCTGGAGTGGATCGTGGACCTGGGCGAGGACCGCCCCCAGGTGCTCAACCTCAGCCTGGGCACCGACGTGCCCCTGGAGATCGGCATCTACCAGCAGGCCGTGGACCGGGTGGTGGCCGCCGGAACCTTCGTCGTCGCCGCCATGGGCAACAACGCCCAGTCGCTGCTGGCGCCGGCCACCTTCACCAGCACCCTGGGGGTCGGCGCCGTCGATGCCCGGGCCGCCGTCTGGAACCGCAGCGCCCGGGGGATCTCCCCCTGGCAGGAGACCAAGCCGGACCTGGTGGCGCCCGGGGTCAGCGTCAGCTCCACCCTGCCGGGCGGCGGCCTGGGGCAGATGTCCGGCACCAGCATGGCCGCGCCCCACGTGTCCGGCGTGGCCGCCCTGGTCCTGCAGGCCCGCCCCGGCCTGGCGCCCCAGGCCGTCAAGGAGGTCCTGCGGCGCACCGCGCGCCCCCTGGGCGGGCGCCTGCCGGACCCCGCCAGCGGCTGGGGCCTGGTCAACGCCTACGCCGCCGTGGCCTCCGTCAGCGACGTGGGGCAGCTCCGGGGCCAGGTGCGCCGCGCCGCCGACGGCGAGCCCATCGTCTGGGCCCGCATCACCGTGGCCGATGTCCTGGGCGACCCCATGGCCAGCACCGCCGTGTCCCCCTCCGACGGGACCTTCGCCCTGGACCTCCATCCCGGCGACTACGTGGTGATCGCGGAGGCCTTCGGCTACCGCAGCCGCAGCCAGCGCGGCCTGCGCATCGAGACCGGCCGGACCACCCAGGTGGACCTGGCCCTGGACTTCGACGAGCCCATGGGCATCCTGGAAGGCCGCATCCTCGATGCCGAGAGCGGGGCCCCTCTGGACGGCAGCATCCGTCTGGCCGGTGTGCCCTTCACCTTGGACAGCAGCGCCACCTTCGGCTTCAGCCAGCGCCTGCCCGAGCGCAGCTACGACCTGCGGGTGGAGCGGGCGGGCTACCGCGTGCTGACCGACACGGTCAAGGTCTCGGCCGCTCAGCCCGCCTCGCGGACCTACCGCCTGCAGAAGGCGCCGCGCATCCTGCTGGTGGACGGAGACGCCTGGATCTACAGCGGCGCCATCGCGCTCTACCGCGAGGCCCTGGACCAGCTCGGCTACCTCCACACCCTGCACAGCGTCAGCGACGACTTCGCCGGTCCCGGCAAGCCCGGCGGGCCGCCCTCGGCCGCGCAGATGGCGGCCTACGACCTGGTGATCTGGGCCAACCCCGTCTCCAGCCCCAACAAGGTGATGGGCGCCTACGAGCTGGGCGCCTACCTGGCCGGCGGCGGGCGGGTCCTGCTCTCCGGGCAGGATCTGCTCTGCCACGACTCCGGGCGCGAAGTGCCGGGCAAGCCCTGCACCGAGAACGGCCCCCTCCTGCCCTACGTGCGCGACCAGCTCCTGCTCAGGGTGAGCGCCGATGCCGCCGCCGACGCCGATCGCCTGGTCGGCGAAGCGGGCGGCCCCCTGGAGGGCCTGAGCCTCACGCTCAACGACGAGGGCGGCCTGCGCAACCAGGCAGCGCCCGATGCCCTCAGCCTGCGCGACGAGGCCCGCGGACGCCTGGTCCTGCGCTACGGCGGCGGCCAGGGCGCGGCGGCCCTGGTCGACACCTGCACCGGCCACCGCGCCGCCGTCCTGGGCTTCGGCCTGGAAGGCATCGGGGATCGCCGGGGGCGGGTCCAGCTGCTCGACCGCCTCATCCAGGCCCTGATGGCCCCGCCGAAGCCGACCGGCCTGCACCTCGGCCTCAGCCCCCAGGGACAGATCCAGCCGGCCGGCGGACAGGCCGAATACCGCCTGGACCTGCTGAACACCGGCGCGGCCCAGGCCGCCTTCACCGTCAGCCTGGGCGGCGGTCTCTGGTCGGCCGCCCTCTGGCAACCCGACTTCAGCGCCCCCAGCGACGGCCGCCTGCGCCTGGCAGCCTGCCAGCAGGCCAGCCTCGGCCTGCGGGTGTCGGTGCCCCCCGCCGCGGCCCACGGCACCGTGGACCGCGGCTGGGTCCGCGTCCAGGGAGCCGCCCCGCTGCCGCCGAGCGAGCTGGCCCTGGAGACCCGCACGCCCGCCCCCCTCCTGGTGATCGACGGCGACTACGGCAGCGATTCCGAGGCCCGCTACCTGGAGGCCCTGAAGCGCCTGGGCCTGCCCTACGACCGCATCGAGCTGGGGCTCCTGAACCTGCGCCCCAGCCTGCCGCCCACCCGCACCCTGCGCAGCTATCCGATGCTGCTCTGGTTCACCGGCTACAGCGGCCTGAAGATGGAGCGGCATTTCGGTCCCGAGATCCAGCGCCTGGTCGCCGACTACCTCGATGCCGGCGGCCGCCTGCTCCTCTCCTCCGAGGACTACCTCTACCACTGGGCGGCCACACCCTACCGCGAGGGGCGCTTCTTCCACCGCGAGCGGCTGGGGGTGGAGGCCTTCGAGGAGAGCGCCGGCCAGGCCCACCAGGGGCCGCTCCGCGGGGCTCCGCAGTCGGCCCTGGCCGGCCTGCCGGGCGACTGCCGCCTGGCGCCCCGGCCGGAGGGCGAGGACTTCAGCGATCGGCTGAGCCTGCGGGCCGTGCCCCTGGCCCGACCGGCCCTGCTCAACGCCTTCGACGATCCGATCGCCGCCCAGTACGAGCAGGCCGGGGCTTACAAGACCCTCTTCCTGGCCTTCGACGCCGGCAGCCTGAGCGCGGCCTGCGCCGAGGCCCTCCTGGACGGTGCCCTGGACTGGTTCAACCCCTGGACAGGCAGCGCCCTGGAGCAGGTGGACGCCGCCGGGCGCGTGCTCGGCCCCCGCACCTACCGCGCAGGCGACCGGCTGCGCCTGCGCCTGCGCCTCAGCCACGGCGGGCCGCAGGCCGAGCGCCCGCTCGCCTTGCGCTGGAGCCTGCCGGCCGGCAGCCGCCTGGCCGACGAGCCGCGCCTGCCCTCCGACTGGCGCCTGGAAGGCCGGGACCTGCTCTGGTCCGGCAGCCTGCCGCGCTTCCAGGAGACGGCCGTCCCCATCACCCTCATCCTGGACGATGACCTGCCCCGCGGCCTGGAACAGTCGTCGACGGTGGTCATCACCAGCGACAACCAATCCCTGCGGCGCCGGAGCGAATGGCGGGTCAACGCCCCCGATCTGCGCGGCTCCTCCAAGAGCGTGCCCGACGACCAGCGCCTCCGCCGCCCGGGACAGACGGTGAAGTTCGTCGTCAACCTGGCCAACTCCGGCACCGAGGCCAGTGCGCGCTTCGTCCTGACGGACACCCTGCCCAGCGGCCTGGTCCTCCTTCCCGAGCGCATCCTGGCCGAGGCCGGCGAGGTGGAGGCCCTGGCGCCCGACCGCCTGGTCTGGCGCGGCCAGGGCCTTCCCGCCGGACGCAGCGTTTCGCTGGTCTACGAGGCCCTGGTGGCCCGCCGGCCGGGCGGTTGGCTGGCCAACCGCGCCGAGCTGCGCGAAGAGGGCGGGCCGGCCCTCTGGCTGGAGGCCCGGATCTTTGTCCGCCCCGAGCTGGTCCTGCCCTGGCTGGGCCATGAGCCGGCGCCGGCGCCATGATCTGCCGGCGCATCCCCCTTGTTCTATAATCGCCCGTCGACGGAGCGGCGGAAGCGGGGGGCCGGATGGCCTCCCGGCGCCGGCATCCGACCCCAGCAGGATGGATCATGAGCACGCGCTCGGCCTTTGAGTCCGAAATGCGCAGCCTGGAGGACAGGTTGCGGGCGATGGCGGACCAGGTGGGTGGGGCGGTGGACCGGGCCACGCAGGCCCTGGTCCACCACGACGACCGCCTGGCGCGCCGGGTGATTGAAGGCGACGAAGACATCAACCGTCTCTGGGCCCAGCTGGCACAGGACATCCTGGAGATCATCGCCCGCCAGCAACCCCTGGCCACCGACCTCCGCGAGATCATGGCCATCTCGGCCATCATCACCGACCTCGAGCGGATCGGCGACCACGCCAAGCGCATCGCCGTCACCGCCTTGGAGATCGCCTCCGATCCGCCGCCCGAACCGTTGGTGGACATCCCTCGCATGGCCCTCCTCGCCTGCGAGCTGCTGCGCGCCCAGGTGGACGCCTTCCTGGCGCGGGACAGCGCTTCGGCCCGGGCCATCGCCCTGCGCGACAACGAGATCGACAGCCTCTACCGCAAGTGCTACAGCGATCTCCTGGCCAACATGCGGACGGCGCCGCAGACCATCGACCGGGCGAGCAAGCTGATGTGGACGGCCAAGAGCATCGAACGGATCGGCGACCACGTGACCAACATCGGCGAATGGGTGGTCTTCCTGGAGACGGGCCGCCTGGTGGAGCTCAACGCTTGAACGGAGCCCCTTCCGGCGACGCCAACGCCCAACTGGCCCTGCTGGAGCAGTTGGCCGACGCTGCCCAGCGCAGCGCCGACGGCCTGGCGCGTCTGGACGCCACCGTGCAGGGCCTGCACGCACGCCTGGGCCAGCTGGAGCAGGAAGCCCGCGAGCGCCGACAGGCCGACCTGCAGCGCCACGAGGCCCTGGAGCGCCTGCTGGCCGACATCGAGCGGCGCATCGACGATGCCCGGCCGGCCCAACTGGAGGCCCTGGCGGCGCAGCAGCAGCGCCAGGCCGAGCAGTTGGAGAACCTGGCCACCGAGTTTCGTCGTGCCGAGCGGCTGCAGGCCGGCCTGGCCCAGTTGAGCCGCGAGCTGCAGGCCGAGCTGACCAGCCGTGAGCAGGCCCTGCGCCACGAGCTGCAAGGCCAGATCCGCCAGCGCCAGGAGGAAACCGAGCGTCTGGGCCGCAGCCTGCAAGGCTTCCTGGCCCGGGACGAGGCCCTGGCCGCCCTGGACAAGGCCCTGGAGTCCCAGGGGCGGCAGCTGGCCGACCTGCAACGGCAGAGCCAGGGCCAGGCGCTGGCCCACGACACGCTGCAGGCCGGACTCGTCCAGCGCGACGAAGCCCTGCGGCAGGTGGAGCAGCGGCTGCGGGCGGGCCAGATGGAGCAGCGGGCCGAGCTGCAGGCCTTGGGCGAGGCCATCGCCCAGTGGCAGGAGAAGGCCGAGGCCCAGCAGGAGACCCTGCGTCAGGCCCGCGGCCTGGTGGACGAGGGCCGCGCCGCTGCCGAGCGCCTGCGCCTGGAGCACCAGGCCAGCCGCCAGGAGATCCGCGTGGCGGGCGAGCGAACGGACCACGCCCTGGCCGCCCTGCGGCAGGAGAACGCGCAGCGCTGGGAACTCCTGGCCGCCGAACGGCGGCGGGATTGGACCGGTCTGGCCCAGGATCGGGCCGCCGAGCGACAGGCCCAGGGCGACGAACTCAAGGCCCTGCGCGAAGCCGTCGAGGCCGAGCTGGCCCTGATGTCCGCCGGCCTGGCCGCCGGTCTGGACCTGGCCCGCGCCGACCTGGACAGCATGCGACATCGCCTGGGCCTGGCCATGCGCGGCCTGCGCGAGGCCTTCGCCGAAACCGCCGAGTCCTTTGCGGTGGACCTGCCCTCGGGCGATCCCTCGGGCCAGGCCCCAGAACGCCGCCAGGCCCTGCGCCGGGCCCTGCGCGCCCGCCGCCATGCGGGCGGGGGAGGGCCGTGACCCGCGTCGTCGTGGTGGGCACCGCCGGGCACGTGGACCACGGCAAGAGCAGCCTGGTGCGGGCCCTGACGGGCACGGACCCCGACCGCCTCAGCGAGGAGAAGCGGCGGGGCATGACCATCGACCTGGGCTTCGCCTGGATGCGGCTGCCGGGCGGGTCGGTGCTCAGCCTGGTCGACGTGCCGGGGCACGAGGACTTCATCCGCAACATGCTGGCCGGCGCGGGGGGGGTGGACGCGGCCCTCCTGGTGGTGGCCGCCGACGAGGGCCCCATGCCCCAGACCCGGGAGCACCTGGCCATCCTGGACCTCCTGGGCCTGCGGCATGCCCTGGTGGCCCTGACCAAGGCCGACCTGGTGGACGCCGACTGGCTGGCCCTGGTCACCGAGGACCTGCGCGCGCTCCTGGCACCCACCGGCCTGGCCGAGGCGCCCATCCTGCCGGTCTCGGCCACCACCGGCCAGGGCCTCGCATCCCTGCTGGCGGCCCTCGAGGCCCTGGTGGCAGCGGTGCCGGAGCCCCAGGACCTGGGCCGCCCCCGCCTGTCGGTGGACCGGGCCTTCAGCCTCGCCGGCTTCGGCACGGTGGTCACCGGCACCCTGCGCGACGGGAGCCTGCAGACGGGCGACCAGGTGCAGGTGCTGCCGCAGGACCTGCGCAGCCGCCTGCGCGGCATCCAGGCCCACGGCCAGACCGTCGCCGTGGCCCGCCCGGGCAGCAGGACGGCCCTCAACCTGGTGGGCCTGGAACCCGGCGTCCTGCCCCGGGGCAGCCTGGTGACCCTGCCCGACAGCTACCGCCCGAGCCGCCTGGTCGACGTCCGCCTCAGGGCCCTGCCGGAACTGCCCCAGGGCCTGGCCCACGATCTCCTGCTGCAGGTCTACCACGGTGCCGCCGAGACGCCGGCCCACCTCCGGGTCATCGGCGCCGCCGAGATCGCGCCGGGGGAGGAGGGGGATGCCCAGCTGCGGCTGGAGCGCCCCCTGGCCCTGGCCGCCGGCGACCGCCTGGTCCTCCGCCTGCCCTCGCCGGAGCGCACGGTGGGCGGGGCCAGGGTGCTCGATGCCCATCCGCCGGGCCGCCGGCGGCGCTTCGCGGCGGCGGTGTCGGCCCGCTTCGCCGATCTGGCGGGGGGCGAGCCGCGGGCCGTGGTCTGGCAGATGCTGGCCGAGCGCGAACCCTGCGCGGCCGACGCCCTCAGGCCGGTGGACCTGGGCCTGACCGCCGCGGCGCGCGACGAGGCCCTGCTGGGGCTGGCGCAGGCGGGCCGCGTGCTGGACCTGGAAGGCCACTGGATCACCGACAAGGGCTATGCCCGCCTGCGTCGCCAGACGGAGCTGCTCCTGCGCCGCTACCATGCCCGGCACCCCCTGCGCCCCGGGCTGCCCCCGGAGGAACTGCGCAGCCAGCTGCGCCAGAGTCCGGAGCTGATGGCCGCCCTGGCGCGCCGGGCCGAGGCGGAGGGCTGGCTGGCCAGGGAGGGCGACGCCTTCCGCGCGCCCGGCCACCGGGTGCGCTTCTCCGACAGCCAGGACGTGGCCGTACGGACCCTCCTGGAGCGCTTCAAGGCCCAACCCTTCGCCCCGCCCTCGGTCAAGGAGGCGGAAGCGGCGGTGGGGGCGCCCCTGCTCGAGGCCCTGGTCAAGCAGGGCAACCTGGTCATGGTCTCGCCCGAGGTGCTCTTCGACCGGGCAGCCTACGACACCCTGCGCCAGGGGGTGGTCGACCTGATCGCGGAGCGGGGGCAGATGACCCTGGCCGATCTGCGCGACCGCTTCGACACCAGCCGCAAGTACGCCCAGGCGGTGCTGGAGCATTTCGACCGGGTCCGCCTCACCCGTCGCGTGGGCGATGCCCGGGTGCTGGCTGCCGCCCCGCCCGAGGCCCAGCACGCCGAGGGGGACGTCTGAACGGCCCCGGAGGCCCAGCCGCCCCTGTTGCGGCGGTCCGCCAGGCCGCGCCCTCCCTGACCGCGAGCCCCGCGTCGCCGGAAGGGGCGCCGGCCGCCACAGACCAGGGTCCGCCGGCCGGCGGCGACCTGGCGGTGGTCATCGTCAACCACGGGACGGCCGCCCTCCTGGCCGACTGCCTGCGTTCGCTGGCCGGCGGCGGCCTGGCGGGCCTGGAAGCGGCGGTCTGGGTGGTGGACAACGCCTCGTCCGACGACAGCGTGGCCCTCCTGCGCCGGGACTTCCCCTGGGTGCGCCTGATCGCCAGCGACCAGAACCTGGGCTTCTCGACGGCCAACAACCTGGCCCTGCGGGCGGCGGGCTTCGCGGCGGGCAACGCCGCGCCGCTCCCCTTCCGCCACGCCCTGATCCTCAACCCGGACACGGTGGTGCCGCCAGGCGCCCTTGGCCGCCTGGTGGCGGACCTGGAGGCGGAGCCGGAACTGGCCGTGGTCGGCCCTCGCCTGCTCCTGCCCGACGGTAGCCTCGACCTGGCCTGCCGGCGCTCCTTTCCGTCGCCGGAGGTCTCGCTGTACCGCTTCCTGGGTCTGTCGCGGCGCTTCCCGCGGCATCCGCGCTTCGGCCGCTACAACCTGACCTTCCTGCCGGAGGACCAGGACGCGGACGTGGACAGCGTGGTGGGTGCCTGCATGCTGGTGCGGGGGACGGCCATCCGCCAGGTGGGGCTCTTCGACGAGGTCTTCTGGATGTACGGCGAGGACCTGGACTGGTGCATGCGCTTCAAGCAGGCCGGCTGGCGGGTGGCCTACCGGCCGCGCACGGTGGTCCACCACGTCAAGCGGGCGGCCAGCCGCGGCAGTGCCCGCGCCCGTTACGAGTTCCAGCGGGCCATGTGGCTCTTCTACCGCAAGCATTACGCGGCGGACAGCGGCCCCCTCCTGCGCCTGGTGGTGATGGGCGCCCTGGCCCTGCGCGGCGGCCCCCGCCTGCTGCGCGAGATGCTGGGGCGGCCGCCCGCCGGCCGGGCGGCTTGAGCGAAGGGGGGCCTGCCTTGCGACGCGGACATTCCTCCCGGCGGCGCGCCTGGCTGGAGCGCATCTCCCTGGTGGCCTTGGACGGCGCGGCCTTCGCCGCCGGCCTGCGCGTGGCCCACGACCTCTACCCCACCCTCCTGACGCCTTTCCCGGCCGCTCCGGGGAGCCTGCCGAGCTTCGACGACCTGGCCCTGCTCCTGCCCTTGCAGGTGCTCTGCCTGGGCCTGGTCTTCTTCTTCTCCCGCCTGTACCACCAGCCGCGCTTCGTCTCCCGGGTGGACCTGGCGGCCCGCCTGGTCCGGGCGATCACCCTGGGCATCCTCCTGACCTTCGCGGCGGCCTCCCTGCTGCTGCCCGGCCTGCCCTACCCGCGCATCCTGCCCTACCTGGACTGGGCGGCCTGCTTCGCCTGCGTCCTGGGCCTGCGCCTCTTCCATCGCCAGGCCTGGACCAGCCTGCGCCTCTTCGGCTTCGGCCGCTCGCGCATCCTGATCGTGGGCGGGGGACCGGTGGGCCAGGACCTGATCGGCCGCATCCACCGGCAGCCCAGCCTGGGCTACGACATCGTGGGCCTGGTGGACGACACGCCGGGCCGCAGCCGGGCCCGGGGCGTTCCGGTGGTCGGGGGCACGCGGCAATTGGGCGAACTGGTCGAACGCCTGGAGGTGGACGAGGTGATGGTGGCCCTGCCCCAGGCCACGCGGGCCGAGCTGCTGGCCCTGATCAACCAGTGCCAGGTGGAGGGCCTGTCCATCCGCATCTTCCCGGACGTCTTCCAGATGATCGCCGGCGAGGTGCAGGTCTCGGCCCTGGACGGCCTCCCCTTGCTCAGCGTGCGCGACGTGGCCCTGCGCGGCTGGCGCCTGACCCTCAAGCGTGCGGTCGACCTCCTGCTCAGCGGCATCGCCCTGGTCCTGCTCTCGCCGCTCATGCTGTTGATCGCCATCCTGATCAAGCTGGAGTCGCGCGGGCCGGCCTTCTTCGTCCAAGAACGGGTGGGCCTGGACGCCCGTCCCTTCCCGATGATCAAGTTCCGCTCGATGCGCCTGGACGCGGAGGCCCAGACGGGGGCGGTCTGGGCCCAGCGCGAGGACCCGCGCCGCACCCGCACGGGCCAGTTCCTCCGCCGCAGCAACCTGGACGAGCTGCCGCAGCTGATCAACGTGCTCCTGGGCCACATGAGCATCGTGGGGCCCCGGCCGGAGCGGCCGGAGTTCGTGGCGGAGTTCCAGCGCGTGATCCCGCGCTACATGGAACGACACCGCGAGAAGGCGGGCATCACGGGCTGGGCCCAGGCCAACGGCCTGCGCGGCAACACCTCGATCGAGGAGCGGACGAAGTACGACCTCTACTACGTCGAGAACTGGTCCCTGCTGCTGGACTTCAAGATCATGCTCAAGACCGTGACGGCAGGCTTCCGCGACCCGAACGCCTACTGAAGCGGACGGAAGCCCGGTCCCAGGGGCCCGGCCTCGGCCAGGGCGGTGGCCAAGGCGGGGGCGTCGAGGTCGGGACAGCGGGCGATGACGAGGACCGCCCCCCGCTCCAGCCCGGAGCGGGCCTGCTGCTGCGCGTCGGCGGGCAGCCCGAGGCGATCGAGCTGTTCCATGACCCCTTCCTGGTCGGCGGCGGCCGCGAGGAGGGGGGCGGTGGGCGGCGGCACGGCGAGGGGCGGCAGGGGCGGCCAGACGCCGACCGCGGCGGGGTCCGCGCCGGCCGCGACCAGGGCGGCGAGGGCCAGGCCGGCGGGCACGGGGGCGTCGTAGAGGGCGGAGACGAGACGCAAGGGGTGCTGCTCCTGGGGCGGGAAGGCGGCGGGGGATGTGGCCCAAGGGGCGCGCGGCGCTGGGGCGGCAGCGGATCGCCGGCGCCGGATCGCTCGCGCAGCCGGGTCAGGGATGGGGGCAGGACTGCCAGTCGGCGCCGGCGACCAGCCAGAGGGCGGCCTTGGGCGGGGGTCCGGACCAGGCAGCGGCAGGCTGCAGGGCCTCCGGACCCAGGCCCAGGTCCCGGGCCAGGGCGGCGGCCGCCTCGGCAGCCTGGGGCTGATGGTAGATGAGGCTCGTCGCTTGAAGGGTCTGGGTGCGGGCTTCCGCCTGAGGCCAGCCGGCATCGGCCAGGCGGGCCCTCAGGAGGGCGCTCCAGCCGGGGCGGCCCGTGGCATCGCGGAGGGCGACCGCGGGCCGGGCGATCTCGCGGGAGCGGTCTCCCTGGCCCTCTTCCGCGGCTGCTTCCGCCAGGCCGGCCGGGTCTTCGGCCAGCAGGCGGTAGAGAAGGGCCGGCATGGCGCCCGGCTGGAGCAGGAGCACCTGCGAGCCGTCCGGGGCCATCCAGTCGATGAGGTCCGGAAACTGCAGCACGTGGCTGCGCAGGCTGAGCTGCTGGCGCCGTCCGGCGGCCTGCAGGGCCAGGCGGCCGATGTCGGCGGCACTCAGGTCGCTGCGCAGGTAGGGCGAGAGGGCCTGCCAGACCTGGGGGAGGCGGCGCAGGGTGCTCAGCTGGCGGGCCTGGGCCAGCAGGCCGCGCAGCAGGCGCTGCTGGCGCCGCGCCCGCTCGAAGTCGGAGCTGCCCCAGCGGGAGCGGGCGTAGCGCAGGGCCAGCCGGCCGTCCATGTGCCGGAGGCCGGGCTCCAGGCTGACCGGCACCTCGCCGCCCAGGCCCTCGGGGTCGAAGAAGAAGTCCTCGAGGGGGCAGTCCACGGCCACGTCCACGCCGCCCAGGGCATCGACGAGGCGCACGAAGCCCTCCAGGTCCAGCCGGAGCTGGTGCTCGGGCGCGAGGCCGAGGTTGGCTTCCAGGGTGCGCCGCAGCAGCTCGCCGGGGGGAAGGCCGGCCGCCTCGCCAAGATAGTCGACGGTGTTGATGCGGCCGGCGCCGTGCCCGGGGATGCTGACCCAGAGGTCCCGCGGAATCGAGAGGAGGATGACCCGCCCGCTCTCCGCCTGGAAGAAGACCATGAGCAGGGTGTCGGTGCGCCAGATGCGCTCCTCGCCACGGCGATCGGTGCCCAGGACGAGCAGGGTCTGGAGGCCCGCGGGGAGGGCCGCTGGCGCGGCGGCCTCCGGTGCGCTGCGCCACGCGGCGCCGGCCCCGACGGCGCGGTGGCCCCCGAGGCCGGCCCCCTGCCCCTCGCCCGGCAGCGGCGGCGGCAGGCCGGCGGCGGTGTAGATGCGGCTGAGGGTCATCCAGCGCCGCAGGTCCAGGCTCCAGCCGGGGCGGCGCAGGCGGGCGGCCTCGGCGGGGTCGAGGAAGGCGGGGGGTTGGGGAGCGCGGGCGGCCCGCGGGGGGCCGGGGTGGAGGGGCATGGCGGTGACCACGACCTCCGCGGGGTCGGGTCCGTCGGGCTGGGCCAGGGCGGCGCTGAGGCCGGGGTCGGGTCCGTCGGGCTGGGCCAGGGCGGCGCCGGCCGCCGCCGCGGCGAGGGCGGCGGCGAGGGCGGCGGCCAACAGAGGGGAGAGGGCCGGGGTCGGGCGGGGGCGGCGGGGGCGGGGCAGCATGGCGGGCGATTGTAGCCCGGATGGGAGCGGGGAAGGGCTTGCCGGGGGGGCATGGCTTCGGCGTGCGCAGCGCAGCCGCTCCGGGGTGCCTTGAGGGTTCGTCCTCCAGGGCAAAGCAGGCCTCGTTGCCTGGCCGGATCAGAACATTTGTTTGCATGCCGGATCGGTTTCGGTTATCCTGTGCGCATCGGCGGCCCTTCCTTCGGCACCGGGCCGCTCGACCGCAGCCCCCGTCCCTCGTCCCGCCCCAAGGAGCAGCCCCATGGCCCGCGTCAGCACCTACCTCAACTTCGCCCGCAGCACCGAAGAGGCCTTCCACTTCTACGCCCAGGTCTTCGGCACCCAGGTGCACGAGCCCGTCATGCGCTACCGCGATATCCCGCCCCATCCGGGCCAGGAGCCCGTGGCCGAGGCCGACCTGGACCTGGTGATGCACATCGAGCTGCCCATCCTGGGCGGTCATCTGCTGATGGGCACCGATGCCCCTCAGTCGATGGGGCACCAGCTCACGGCCGGCAACACCGTGACCTTGAACCTGGAGCCGGACAGCCGGGCCGAGACCGACCGCCTCTTCCAGGCCCTGAGCGAGGGCGGACAGGTGGACATGCCCCCCATGGAGATGTTCTGGGGCGGCTACTTCGGCAGCCTGACCGACCGCTTCGGCCTGCGCTGGATGTTCAACTGCAGCGCCGCCGCCTGAGCCCGGAGCGGTGCGCGGCGGTCGCGGCGACCGCCGCGCACCCCCTGCCGGCCGCCGGACCTCGTCCGGAGCGCCTACTCAAGAAGGCGGAACTGCGCTAAGCTCCCCGGCCTCGGTCACGGTCCGGCCGGTGGCGGCGTTGGGTTGCCGTCCACGGCAGGGTGAAGGACGGCAGCCCGCGCTGCGCCGCCTCCCTGCCGCCGGTTCCGGTGCAAGGCAATGGAGGAGGCTCCGCCATGATTCCCCTGTTCGCGTCCCTCAGCCCCCGCGCCCGCTTCCGGGCCGCGGCCGTCTCGCTCATCGCGCTGATCCTCGGCGCCGCCATCGCGCTCCTGAACGGCACCGACCGTGGCCAGGGCGCCGCCCCCGGCCCGGACGAGGTCTCGGGCGCCCCCTCCTCCGTCGAGCAGGTCCTGGCCGAGGCCGCGAGGTCCCAGCCCCTTCCGGCGGAGCAGGCCGGCTTCCCCGGCAAGGACCCTGCCGGGGACTTCATGAGCTATGTCCGGCCTTCCGACGAATTGGCCTGGCAGGTCGCCGGGGCCCGCTTGGGGTCGGGCGCCCGGCCGGCCGAGCTGGAGCAGGCCGCCGAGGGTCTGCAGCGCCTCTGGCAGCGCGGCGTCTACCACGGCCCCGACCCACGCCAGGCGCAGCGGGTGGCGGCACGCCAGGGGGCCGTGCTGGACAGCCTCGCGCGCCGGACGACCATCCCCGCCCGCTTCGATGCCCCCGCGGCCGACACCGCCGCGGCGGGCCCGGATGCCGCCGGCGCCGCATCGCCCGCCGCAACCGACGGCCTGGACGTCGAGGGCCGCCTGCGCCTGCTCGTCATCCCCATCGATTTCGCCGGCGAGGACACGGCCGAGAACTTCAGCCATCCCGTCAGCATGGAGGACCGCACCTGCGTCACCGAGACCGTGACCTTCAAGGGTCCCCTGCACAACGAGATCGCCCAGCCCGGCCCGCGGGACAACAACACCCTCTGGCTGGAGCGCTTCGACCGCGACTTCTACGAGAAGCTCATCCTCTCGGAGGAGGGCGTCACCGAGCGCGCCCGCATGGACCTGATCGATCCGGTGGACGGGAAGCCTGGCATCGACCTGCGCGGCCAGACCATGGCCAACTTCTACCACGAGGTCTCGGCCGGCAAGGTGAGCTTCGACGCCGGTCCGGCCGGCATCCTGGACTGGGTGCAGGTGCCCCATTCCGTGGGCTACTACGCCGCCAGCCGCTGCACGAACGGCCGCGCCCCGGCCATCCAGGCCCAGAACGGCCTGCCGGCCAACCGCAACGGCGTCCGCCAGATGGCCACCGACGTGGTGGCGGCCATCGACGCCAAGTTCCCGGACTTCCCCTGGGCCGACTACGACACCGACGGGGACAGGGTGCTGGACCACATCGTCTTCGTCCACGCCGGCATCGACAAGAGCGAGGGCGGCGGCATCCACAGCTACCAGCAGATCTGGGCCCACCGCGGCTCGGCCAACGTGGTGGTGGACGACCGCGGCACCGCCGACACCGGCGACGACATCCGCCTGCGCGGCTACACGGTGCAGCCCGAGAACCTCAACCTGGGCGTCCTGGTCCACGAGTTCGGCCATGACCTGGGCCTGCCGGACCTCTACGACATCTCCGGCCTGGGCAACGACACCGTGGTCTGGTGGGGCCTGATGTCCACCGGCAGCCATCCCGGCCGCCTCAAGGGCTCCGACCCCACGCACATGGAGCCTTGGAGCAAGCTGATGCTGGGCTGGCAGACCCCGCGGGTCATCACGCCCACCACCGATGCCGAGACCTTCACCCTCGGCCAGGCCTCCCTGCCCCCGGCCGGCACCGAGCGATCCTTGCTGATCCCCCTGCCGGACACCGTCGTGCGCACCGTCATCCTGCCCGCCGGCTCGACGCAGGCCTGGTACTCGGGCGCCGACCAGCACCAGGCCGACGCCAGGCTGCAGCGCAGCCTGGACCTGAAGGCGGTGGCCGCCGACGAGCCCGTGGACATCAGCTTCGACCTCAACTTCGCCCTGGAGGCGGACTTCGACTACCTGGTGGTCGAGGCTTCCGCCGACGGGGGGACCTCCTGGCAGCAGCTCAAGGGCTACCGCACGGACACCGGCGCGGAGGTCACCACGCCGGACAACTATGCGGATCCCAACGGCGCCCTGGCCGGCTACGGCAACCTCAAGCACGGCTACACCGGCCAGAGCCGGGGCTGGCTCAGGGTCCGGCACGACCTGGCGGCCTTCGCCGGCGCGGAGATCCTGCTGCGCCTGCGCTACCTGACCGACGACGGCACCCTGGGCTTCGGGGGCTTTGCCGACAACTTCCGGCTGGCGGTCAGCGGCCAGGCGGCCTGGGAAGACCCCGTGGAGGGCGGCGCCCAGAACGGCTGGCAGTCCCAGCCCGGCTCGACCGCCGGCACCCAGGGCCAGGGCTGGCGGCTCTCCGACGGCACGCGCAGCTTCCCGCGCTCCTACATCCTGGAGTGGCGCAACAGCACCGGCCATGACCGCGGCCTGCAGTGGACCTACAACACCCAGTATGCCACCCTGAACAAGGCCGGCCAGCGGGAGTTCCGCGTGGACAAGGTGCCGAGCAACGTGCCCGGCCTCCTCATCTGGGTCTGGGACACGCGCTGGGGCGGCACCCAGCTGGGCTTCAACGCACCGAACAACCCGCTGAGCCGCAACGTGCTGGGCGCCCTGCCCTCGGAGGGCGGCAAGGGCGGCGTGACCCTGATGGACGCCCACCCCGCGCCCCTGCGCGGGCCCCGCGGCGGCAACTTCAAGAACGCCATCGGCACCTGGCCCTTCCCGCCCAACGACAACTGGACCGGTCGGGTGCAGACCACCGACTCCGCCTTCGGCTTCACGCCCCAGGCCCCCATGAGCCTGACCGTGGTCACGGGCTTCCAGGATCCGGCCAGCACCCTGATCACCGCCACCCACTTCGCCTCCCGGCCCGCCGTTCCGGCCTTCCACGATGCCCTGGGCTACAGCGCAGGCGTCGAGAAGCTGCCCCAGCCGGTCACCTTGTCGCAGGACCAGGGTCAGATCCGCATCAAGGACTACGCCTTCAGCGACCCCGACGGCGGCGTGACGGTTCCCTCCAGCGGCTACTATCCTCCCCCTCTGCCGGAGGGCTTCAGCGGCCTGGGCGCCGAGACGGTGCCGCCCAGCACGGACGTCAGCACGGATGAGACCCTGGTGGTCGACACCACGGGCGGGGCCTATGCCCTGAGCATCGGCGGCGTCGAGGGCCTGGACATCAAGGGCGGCCAGAGCGGCAACCCGGGCGACCACGATCGCCATCTGGGCTTCCACATCGCGGTGGCCGAACAGGCGGCGGACGGCAGCTGGGGCAAGGTGCGCATCTGGCGCGACCGCGACGCGGCGGAACTGGCGGGCCAGGCCTCTGCCGCCTCGCAGAATGCGGGCGGCCAGGTGTCCACCACCGTCGACGTCCACCTGGACGTGGTCAACACCGGCGGCGCCGGTGAGCTCTGGCTCTACAGCGACTTCGACGAGGCCGCGCATCGCTACCTGGAGTCCGTGGGCACCGCCGACCTGACGCCGGTCAAGGCCAGCCAGGAAGCGGTGGCCGATGCCCTGAGCCGCGGCGGCCAGGCCGCCCTCCGCAGCCTGGAGACCAACCCGGCCGAGGCCACCGCCCTGGTCTGGGCCGGTCGCCTGGGGGCCGGGGCCAAGGCCCGGATCGCCTACCGCCTGGCCGCCGAACGTCCCGCCCTGAGCGTGGACCTGCCCAACACCGTCCTGACCGTCCAGGATTCCAAGGCCCTGACCACCCTGCGGCTGACGCAGTCCTTGGGCAGCCGCGCCTTCCTGCCGCAGTTGCGTCGGGGGGAGTGAGGCGAGTCCGATCCGCTGCCGCCCCTGCATCCCAGCGCCGGAGGCTCAGGCTCCGGCGCTGGGGCGCAGCGGATCGCGGTAGGCCAGGAGACGCATGCCGTTGAGGGTCACCAGGACGGTGGCCCCGACGTCGGCGAGGATGGCCCACCAGAGTCCGGTCCAGCCGATGGCCAGGGCCAGGGCGGCCAGGGCCTTGAGGCCCAGGGCCAGGGCCACGTTGGCCCGGACGGTGGCCAGGGCCTTGCGGCTGAGAGCGATGGCGAAGGGCAGCGGCGCCAGGTCTCCACCCATCAGGACGACGGCCGCGTTCTCCATGGCCTGGGCGCTGCCCTCCGGCCCGCCGACCGCGATGCCCACGTCGGCGGCGGCCAAGGCGGGGGCATCGTTGATGCCGTCGCCGACCATGGCCACGGCGCCCTTGCGCTGCGGATCGGCCCGCAGCCCCTCCAGGGCGGCCAGCTTGTCGGCCGGCAGCAGCCCGGCTCGCACCTCCTCGGGCGCCAGGCCCACCTCCCGGGCGATGGCCTGGGCGCTGGGGCCGGCGTCGCCGGTCAGGAGCAGGGGGCGGATGCCCAGTCCGCGCAGCCGCTCCAGGACGGCGCGGCTGCTCAGCCGCAGGCGGTCGGCGATGGTGATGCGTCCGGCGTAGGCGCCGGCGCGGCGGACCAGCAGGGGCATCTGCCCCGCGGCGGCCTCGGCCCGGGCGGCCTGGCAATGGGCATCGGGGTGGGGGATGGCGAGGTCGAAGTGGCGGTGGGAGGCGATGAGCAGTTCCTCCCCGGCCACCTGACCCGCGACGCCGGTGCCCACCAGGGCGCGCACCTCCTGGGCCTCGGGATAGCGACCGGCCCCGTCGTCCAGCCGGGCGGCGGCGGCCAGCACGGCCCGGGCGGCGGGATGCTCGCTGCGCCGCTCCAAGGCATCGGCCAGGAGCAGGAGATCCCGGCAGGGAGGGCAGCAGGGCTCGGCGCCCGGCGGCTGCTGCCCGACGCTGCTCAGCTCGCAGCTCAGGGCCTCCACCCGGACCACCTGGGGCCTTCCCTCGGTCAGGGTGCCGGTCTTGTCCAGGGCCATGGTGCGCACCTGGGCCATGGCCTCCAGGGCCGCCCCGCCCTTGACCAGGATGCCGGCGCGCGCGGCGCGGGCGATGGCCGAGACGAGGGTGGCCGGGGTCCCGATGACCAGGGCGCAGGGACAGGCGATGACCAGGAGCCCGATGGACCGGTAGAGCCAGCCGGTCTCCTGGGGCGTGCTGAAGAAGGGCGCCCCCCAGACCAGGGGCGGCAGCGCGGCGCAGAGCAGGGCGGCCAGGGCCACCAAGGGCGTGTAGCGGGCGGCGAAGCGGTCGATGAAGCGCTCGGTGGGGGCTCGGCGGGCGAGGGCCTCCACGATGAGGGCCTGCATGCGGGCCAGGCTGCTCTCGGCCAGGGGCCGGCGCACGCGGAGGTCCAGGGCGCCCTCGCCGTTGAGGGTGCCGGCGAAGACGGGGTCCCCCGGCCCCTTGGCCACGGGCAGGGGCTCGCCGGTCAGGGCGGCCTCGCTGAGGTTCGACCGGCCCTCCTCGACGATGGCGTCCACCGGCACGGCGGCGCCCGGTAGGAGGCGGATGCGGTCGCCGGTCTGCAGGCCGGCGGCGGGCACGGTCTCGGCCTGGGCCAGGGGCGCGGCTCCGGCACGGGCCAGGAGCAGGGCCCGGGGAGGCGCCAGGTCCATGAGGCTGCGGACCTTGCGCTGCGCCCGCTCGGCGAGGCTCGCCTCCAGGGCCTCGCCCAAGCCGAAGAGGACCAGGAGCATGGCCGCCTCGACGTAGACGCCCAGGACCAGCGCGCCCGCCGCCGCCAAGGCCATGAGCACCTCGATGCCGATGCGCCGCGCCCGCAGGGAGCGCCCCACGCCGGGCAGGAGGTCCCAGCCGGCCAGGACGGTGGCGGCCAGGGCCAGGCCCGCGGTCACGGGACCCTCCCTTCCCAGGACCTCGCCCAGGGCGAAGGCGGGCAGGGTCAGGAGGCCGGCCAGGAGGAGGCGGCGCCGCGCGGGATGGGCCCAGAGGGCGCGGCCGGATGCCCCCCACCGCGCGAGGGCCCAGGCCTCCCCGCGGGGCTCCCCGTCCGCTTCGATCGCCCCGGGCGCGGGGCGGGCGGGATGCCCCAGGGCAACGAGGCGCCGCCGGAGCGCCGCCGCATCGACCGGGCCCGCGATTTCCAGGCGCCCGGATGCGGCATCCACCTGGACGCGCTCCAGCCCCGGAAAGCCCCGGAGCCCGGCTTCCAGCCGGGCGGCGCAGTCCTGTCAGGTCAGGCCGGCGACCTCGAGGACGAGGGTGGACGAGGGGGCGGATGCGAGGTCGCGGTCGGGATGGGAGGAGGTCGGGGAGTTGGCCATGTGACGAATTGTAGGCGCGACGCCCGCCGGCGATGCGGCTGGAGGGGCCCTGCGCAGCTCCTGCCGCCGTCGCTCGGTCCTCCTGTTACAATGGCCGGCACCCCCCCCATCCCCGTCGCCCCGGAGGTCGGCCTGGACATGGCCAAGCAACCCACGGACCTGAGGACCGCCTCCTGGCTGGTCTCGGCCGGCCGGATCAGCGAGCCCGGCGCGCCGCTGAACCTGCCCCCCATCCCCGCCTCCAACTTCGGCGCCGGCGGGGAGCGCAGCTACGCCCGTTCGGACGGAACGCCGGCCTGGGAGGCCCTGGAGGCGGTGGTCGGCGGCCTGGAGGGCGGCCGGGCGGTGGCCTTCGCCTCCGGCATGGCGGCCGTGGCCGCGGTCTTCGACCAGCTCCCCGCCGGGGCGGCGGTGGTCCTGCCCGACGACTGCTACCAGGGCGTGGCCGGCCTGGCCGCCGCCGGCGCCGCGCGCGGGCGCTGGTCCCTGCGCCGCCTGGACCTGGAGGACACCGCCGCCTGGACCGATGCCTGCGCGGTGGCCGACCTGGTCTGGCTCGAATCCCCCTCGAACCCCCTCCTGACGGTGGCCGACCTGGCGGCGATCTGTGGGGCGCCCCGGCGGAGGGGCACCATCGTGGCGGTGGACAACACCTTCGCCACGCCGCTCAACCAGCGCCCGCTGGCCTGGGGCGCCACGGTGTCCCTGCAGTCGGCCACCAAGTTCATCGGCGGCCATTCGGACCTCCTGGCCGGCATCGCCTGCACCGGCGACGAGGCCTTCGGAGAGGCCCTCCGGCAATCGCGGACCCTGACCGGCGCGACGCCGGGCTCCCTGGACGTCTTCCTCGCCCTGCGGGGCCTGCGGACCCTGGCCCTGCGGCTGGAACGGGCCCAGCAGAATGCCCAGACCCTGGCCGAACGCCTGGAGCGGCATGCGCTGGTCAGCCGCGTGCGCTACCCCGGCCTGCCCAGCCATCCGACGCATGCCACGGCCCGGCGCCTCCTGGGGGGCTATGGCAGCATGCTCTCCTTCGACCTGGCCGGAGACGCGGCCTTCGCCGATGCCGTCTGCCGCGCGGTGCGCCTGGTCCACCACGCCACCAGCCTGGGCGCCGTCGAGTCCACGATGGAGCGCCGGGGCGCCGTCCCCGGGCTGGCGCACCTGCCGCCTTCCCTCCTGCGCCTCAGCGTGGGCATCGAGGACGTGGAGGACCTGTGGGCGGACCTGGACGGGGCCATTCGGTCGGCCGGGCGCTGAGGGCGGCATCGACCGCGCCCGCCGGTCAGGCCGCCACGGCCCCCTCCTCCACCCAGGCCGCCCGCGGCCGGGTCAACCCGCCGGGCTCCTCGCGGAGCATGCGGCCGTCCTCCATGTGGACCACGCGGTGGCAGTACTCGGCCAGGCGCGGGTCGTGGGTGACCACGAGGAGGGTGTGGCCGCGGGCGTTGAGACCGTCCATGATGCGCAGCACCTCGACCCCGGTCTTGGTGTCCAGGTTGCCCGTGGGCTCGTCACCCAGGAGGATGCGCGGGCGGTTGGCCAGGGCGCGGGCGATGGCCACGCGCTGCTGCTCGCCGCCCGAGAGCTCGAGCGGCCGATGGGTGATGCGCTCTCCCAGGCCCACCGCGCGCAGGAGGGCCTCCGCCCGCTCCTGGCGCCGCGCCGGCGCCAGGCCGGCGAAGACCATCGGGAACTCCACGTTCTGGCGGGCGGTCATCGTGGGCACCAGGTTGAAGCTCTGGAAGATGAAGCCGCAGTAGCGGCGCCGGTAATCCGCCAAGGCGTTCTCGTCCAGGCTGTCGATGTCCCGACCGTCCACCCGCAGCCGGCCGCCGGAGAGCCGGTCCAGGCCGCCGATCATGTTCAACAACGTGCTCTTGCCCGAGCCCGAAGGACCCATGACCGCCACGAACTCGCCCGGCCAGACCTCCAGGCTTCCGTCGACCAGGGCCCGCACCCGCTGGCTGCCCAGGAGAAAGTCCTTGCGCAGGTGCTCGGCCTGGATGAGGGGCGTGGTCGGTTCCATGCGGTCGCCGCGAGACGGTGGCAGGTGAGGGAACGGGCGCGGGGCAGGCCGTCGAGGCGCCCGACCACCGCGCCGCGCCTCAACCGCCCAGGCCGCCGACCATGTTGGCGATGGCCACGCCGGCAACGCCGCTCAGGATCCGCAGGAGGAGCAGCAAGCCCACCGCCGCCAGGGCCCGGCCGCGGCTGAGCCGCGCCACCACCGTCATCAGGACCACCAGGAGGGCCAGGTGCCAGAGCTTCCAGAGGTCCACCTGCGCCAGCAGCGGTGCCAGGTAGCTCTGGGTGGCCTTCTGGGCCAGCGGATCGGGGGCCACCAGGCCGGAGAGCCCCTCTGGGCTGAAGTCGTAGTTCCCGGCCACCGCCGCGCCCAGCTTCAGCACCGCGCCCAGGACGAGCGGGGTCTTGGCCCAGGCCGCCGCCGCGAAGACCGCGCCGAAGCCCTGCTGGCCGCCCAGCACCGTGCCCACGAAATGCAGCACCGCGGCCACCAGCAGGGTGCCCAGGAGGATGCCCACGGGAATGCCCACCGTTCCCGCCACCGTGCCCACCAGGTTCATCCCGCTGGCCCCGCCGGTGGCCGCCGGCATGGCCTGGCCGGCCACCGCGGCATCGCCCATCTGCACCTGCACCTCGGGCGGGCTGGCCTCCTCGACCGCGGCGTTGAAGCGGTTGCGCGCCGGCGTCTGCAGGGCGAAGGCCGCCACCTGCAGCAGCGCCAACAGGCCCAGGGGCCAGATCCAGCGCCGCCAGCCCGGCCGCTCCGCCGCCCGCCCCAGGGCCGCGGCGGGGCTGACGATGCAGTCCCAGAGCAGCTGCCAGGGCTTCAGGCGGACGTCCATGGCGGACGG
>WBZV01000047.1_pt1 | contig 82959 bp, 79 predicted proteins | sample 5204221 | NCBI WGS metagenome assembly WBZV01 (sample SAMN12344360, study PRJNA552823) | activated sludge metagenome | biome: Activated sludge suspended growth; feature: Nitrification reactor; material: Wastewater; isolation source: activated sludge from nitrification reactor of wastewater... | reverse complement strand
GCTGCGCCGCATCGCCGATCACCCCGCCAGCCGCCTAGCCGAACTCCTGCCCTGGAACTGGCAACCCGCCGTCACCGCCGCCGCAGCCTGAAGCTCAGCAGCCCGCGGCCCTCGCCGGATGGATACGATAGAGCCGGAATTCGGACGGCAGATCAACCTGGTCACGATGCGTGGCCGGCCCCACTCGCCCGCGGTCGGCGCCTTCGTGCGTGCGGCGAGAAGCTTCAAGTGGCCAGGAGGGCTGAGTGGTGCGTCTAGCCCACTTGGCGGCCAGCAGAGCTCCGAAGCATCCGCGACAGGCACGCCGTCACCTGACGTGGATCAGCCCGCCGCCTAAGATCCGGCTCGAGGAACGCGAAAATGGCAATCCCCTCCGAATCCACCACGTAGGTTGCCGGAAGAACCAGATGCGAAGGCATCGTCTCGGGAGGGGTAGCAAACCCGAGAAGATTGAGCCAGACGCAAACGGGCTCCGGGGGCTGATACGCAAGCCCAAACAAGGAACCGAGATGGTGACCATTGTCGGCCAGCATCGGAAATTTCAGGCCGTCCTCGTCCGCGAGAGCACGCAACCTGGCGGGCGGCTCCGGCGAGATTGCGACGAGCGTGCCGTGGCAGGCTTCGATCCCCGGCAATGCACCCTGCAGCGCGCGCAGCGATGCGCGGCAAAGGGGCGAGCACGAGCCTAGAACAAACGTGATGATCACCGGGCCATGGTCGAGAAGAGCCCCCAGCGCAACAGAAACACCGTGAGCGTCGGGAAGTTCAAAGTCGGGAACCATCTCACCGGCCTGCACAGCATCGGCGATCACCCCGCAGGAGCGCATCCACTCCGTTGCGTCCTGCAGGGTGGCGCCAGTCGGCAGAGTCCGGGTGGGCGTCAATTCATCGGCACGGGGTTCTTCATTCTGAGATGTGGTCATCGTCGTGCCCCATGCTCAGTGGTGAGCTTCGATCCTCGACATCGATCGATTTGCCGGGCAGTCAGGACTCGCGGCCGAAGAGCCGCCGCCCGATCACATGGTCCAGGGAAATGGCACCCGCACCGCGCGTGACCAGATAAGCCAGGATCGATCCCCACAGCAGGTGATCCGGCCAGTTCTCCGGATAGACGAACAGCTGAATAACCAGGGTCATTCCCAGCAGTGCCGCCGCTGCAAAGCGGGTCCCAAGCCCGAACGCCAGGAGTGCCGAGCCACCAAGCTCGACCGTCGTAGCCAGGTAAGCACCAACGGCAGGTGGCAGAAGGGGCAGCATGTACTCCATGTCGAAAAGAGCCACCGTCGAATCCCAGCTCGCGATCTTGGTCAGGCCCGACCTCCAGAACACGGTCGCAACGGCGAGGCGAAACGCCAGTGCCAGCAGCGAGGTGGGGAATCGCCCCAGAAGCGCGAGGGCGGAGCAGCCGATCCCAACGAGACTTGTGGGGCGAACTTCATGAGAAAATGTCGTGCTAGCCATTGTGACAACCTCCCTAACGTCAGGAAACACCGCTAATCGACGAGACAAGCCCGCCTTCGATCAGCGCGGCGAGCAGCGCCGTCAGAGCGAAAGCAGAGTCCGCGGTTCGGGCAATCCCGAGCGCCCCTTCGAGGCTGGTGCCGGTGATGAGTTCATCGAGAAAGGCAAAATCCGCGGGTGACAGCTTTACCCAGCCGACATCGTCCTCCTGGCGGTGCACCAGAAGCCGCGTCCCGCCCGCGCCGAGATCGACCACGTCGGGATCGCCACAACCGCCCTGATGAACGCTCCAGATACGATCGACCGGGAACGGCGAAGCGATCAGCCGGCACGAGGGGTGCAGGCGCACATGCAGAGCGGAGAGCACGCCGGCCCTCAACTGGCCGATAGCGTTCTCGGAAAGCGCCGGCGCATCCGGCGCATGCCAGGCCTCGTTGATCGCCCACTCGAGGCGAGCGACGTCGGCCAGGTACACCAGCGGGTGCGCTTCCGGCAACCGTTCGAGAAAATGAGGAAAGTCGGCGCCATACTCGAAGAGGCGCGGGCTTGCCGGCGGTGTTTGCCGCACGTATTGCCTTGCTGCTGCCTGGAAAAACGGCGGCCCGACCAGCTGCCGGACAACAGGAAATGCTGCCGCCAGCGCATCGATCAGGGTGACCCGAAAATGGTTGGCGTAGATGCCAAGACGGGCCACCGCACCCGGAGCGTCGTCGATCACCGCCTGAGCCAACGGCTCGCCATCGCCATCGACGACGGCGGCGGCAAAGCGTCGCTGCAGCTCATGCAACGCGAGCATGACGCGCTCCGAAAAGGCCTGCCTGCCGCCGATGATCGGCTTTCTCCGCCTCGGCCAGGAGACGAGAGAGAGGCGGAAGGTTGCTGTCCCATTCGATCAGGGTTGCAGCATACGGAAAGTGGCGAACCGCCCGTTCGTAAAGGTCCCACACGGCGGGAGCGACCGGCTTGCCATGGTCGTCGATCAGAATGCGGGCGCCATCGGCGTCGTTGACGCAATGGCCGGCGAGATGCAGCTCCGTGACCGCTTCTGCCGGCAGCGTCTCGATCCAGCTTTGCGGATCGCCGCCCAGGTTCTTGCAGGTAACGTAGACATTGTTCACGTCGAACAGCAGGCCGCACCCGGTGCGGCGAACGAGTTCGCCGAGGAACTGCGCCTCGGGGATCGGCGAGTCTACAAAGCGAAGGTACGACGAGGGGTTCTCGATAAGCACCTGCCGGCCGAGCCGTTCCTGCATCCGGGCGACATTGGTCGCGACAACGGCCAGACTCTCCTCGGTATAGGGAAGCGGCAGCAGGTCGTTCAGATATCTCCCGTCGCCGGACACCGACCAGGCAAGATGTTCGGAGATCAGCATCGGCTCGATCCGCTCCACCAGACCGGCGAAGCAATCGAGGTGCTCTGCGTCAAGTCCGCCGGCACTGCCGAGCGACAGGCCGACCCCATGCAACGAGATCGGCCAGTCGTCCCGCAGCCTCTGGAGCTGCCGTTGGGCCGGCCCGCCGCCCATGTAATTCTCGGCGTGGACTTCGAGCCAGCCGACGGCCGGACGGGTTTCGATCATCGCGGCGAAATGCGGGGCCCTGAAGCCAATTCCGGTGCGTCGCTGACCCGGGACATCGCCAAGCGCCATGATCGTCACTCCCGTCCGGCTTGGCGTGGCTACGACTTCTTTGGTTCCAGGCTGCCGCCCACGAGCTTGTCGCATGTGCCAGCCGGAACGTAGACCCAGGAGTCAACCTGGCTGTCGCGCTTCGAGGTTCCCGCACAGGACGAGCCCATCGTCTGGCAGTCGTTTTTGCCGGCCTTGACCACCCCGTAGCATTTTTCGAACTTGAATTCCGGCTTTGGTGCCGGACCGGTTTGGGCGACCGCAGCGGCGGACATCGCCATCGATCCAAGCAACGCAGAAGCCAGTGCCATCGTTGATGCTTTCATCTCGAACCTCCTGATTTCCCGCGCGGACCCGCCTGGTCCGCGCCCATGTCGCTCGGCCTGAAGAAATCCCGACCGGCGGCTAAGCGATGCTCAACTTTTCTGCAAATGCGTCGCGAAGTGAAATGCCAGAGGCCTATGGCTTTCATAGCCGGGGGCTATGTCGTGGAGAGCCGTCCTTGCCGAGGGTCCGCCCCCTCAGTTGAGGACCGGGGCGTGAAGATCGAATTCGATCGATCCGCTCCGTTTCGGCGATAGGCACGGATCATCAAAATGAAAGTCGCTCGCTATTTTCCTTCGAGATGCCGTTGAGCGATCCTGCTGCCGCGGGAAGCGCACGCGGCTGTCGAACGCCGGTTTCCCTGTGGCGCTGTCGAAAGGAGGGCTCTTCATGAATGATATCGATCTGTCGTTAATGCATGATCCGACGCTGCCGCCGGTCGTCATGCCGGCCTGTCCGATCGAGAGGAAGCTGAAAGGCCAGAAAGCGCTGGTCACCGGCGCGAGCTCGGGGATCGGCAAGGGCATCGCCATCGGCCTCGGGCATGCCGGCGCCGACGTCGTCGTCAATTACGTCAGCGGGCCCGACGACGCGGAAGCTGTTGTCGAGGAAATCAAGCGATGCGGCGACAGCAAGAGCTACGCCCATCGCTGCGACGTCTCGAACGAGGAGGATGTGCGCCAGATGTTCGAGCGGATGCGCCGCGAGTTCGGCACCGTCGACATCCTCATCAACAATGCCGGGCTCCAGCAGGACGCCCCGTTCGAGGAGATGAGCCTAACGCAGTGGAACAAGGTGATCGGTGTCAACCTGACCGGCCAGTTCCTCTGCGCCCGCGAGGCCGTGCGCGAGTTCAAACGCCGCGGCGCCCAGCCGGCGGTGTCGTGTTCGGCCGGCAAGATCATCTGCATCAGTTCCGTGCACGACGTCATCCCGTGGGCGGGACACGTCAATTACGCGTCGTCCAAAGGCGGCGTTTCGATGATGATGAAAAGCCTCGCCCAGGAGGTCGCGCCGTGGCGGATCCGCGTCAACGCCATTTCCCCCGGCGCCGTCCGGACCCCCATCAATGTGCAGGCGTGGAGCACGATCGAGGCCTATACAGAGCTGATGAAGCTTGTTCCCTACAAGCGCATCGGCGAAGTGGACGACATCGCCCGCGCCGCCGTGTGGCTCGCGTCGGATGATTCCGACTACATCACCGGCACCACCCTGTACGTGGACGGCGGGATGACCCTCTATCCGGGGTTCGAAACGGGCGGCTAAGGAGCCGTTCACAGTACTCCCTGCGCACAGGCGAGGCGCTCTCCGGGACCGGCCAGGCCGGAGAGCGGATTCTGCCGCGGCTCGCGTCCTCTGTTTCTCCCGCGAATCGGCCGACAGCGGTCGATGGGTTCTGCCCGGCACCGCGACGACAATACGATGCAGATCGGCGGTCTTTGCCGCCGATTTGCGCGCCAGGCGGGAAGGTGTCAGTATCTTGCCACCGAGAAATGGAAGAGACGGAATGACCCATCGCTCGATCGCTGTCGTCATCCCTGCCGTGGCCCTGGTGTTTGCGCTGGCCGCTTGCGGCACCGCAACCGATCAACAGGCGGACGCCGAATTCAATGTCGTTCCGAGCGACGCGCCGTACGCGAGCTTGCCGGGCTCGCCCTATCCGCTTCTGTCCTACGAGGACCGGGAGGCGATCGGCCGCGTCACTTACGCCGAGGCCGGCAACCAGGGCGAAGAGGGAATTGCGGCCGTCATCTTCACCATTCTCAATCGACTCAACTCCGGGCAGTTCGGCAGCAGCGTGCAGAGCATCGTTGATGCGCGGAACCAATTCGAACCGGCGACGCGCGTCGGTGGGTGGCGCTATCTGCCGCGGCTGGATTCGTGGCAGAGCGTCCAGTTCGAGACGATCCTCAACCTGATCCTCGCCGGCCGACTTCCCGATCTGACGGGCGGAGCGCTGTTCTTCCAGAATGCGGCGATCGTTGCCAGAAGGGCGGCGAGAGGGAAAGTCTCAAGCTATTTGGTCGACTTCGGCGGCACCCCGCCCGTCGCCGAAATCGGCGACCATCGTTTTTATGACTGGCGGGCGGCGGAGAATCTCGCCGCGTGGCGGAACAGAGCGTACGATGCCGGAACGACCTATTCGACCGAAGCGACCGGATATGCAAGTGGGGCGGACGGGGCGGTCGCAGCCGACGTCGTCCCGGATGGAAGTTTGTCCGCCTCTGAATTCTCTGCTGTAGCCGCCTGGGAAGAGTCGCAATCGGCCTCCACGATAACGGATGAGGTGGGGGTGGCCGGGCCGGACACACAATGCCACACCGGCTACTGCTAGGAGGGCGTAGCCGCACCGGTTAGCAGCCTCATCAGCGATTTCGCGGGTGACACGTTCAGGCGGCGTTCACAAAGGCTTCGAACCGGTCCAGAAAACGCGCCTTCGCCACGTTCGGCGGCCAGGGGTCCAGCTTCATGGGCTCGATGCCCCGGCGCTGGCCGAAAAGCTTCGCTGCCTCGGATGCGGAAAATCCGGCGAGTTCCACCGCTTCGACGTGGGCGGCGGCCCGATCGGCGCGCTTGATCAGCAGGACGGCCGCCTCCGGCAATGCGGACGGCAAGCCGAAGCGGATATGGATGGCCTGCAAGAGCTTTTTCTCAAAGACCCGGTAGTCCAGGCCAACGGCCGCCTTGAACGGCGTGATCAGATCGCCGATGACGTATTCCGGTGCGTCGTGCAGCAAGGCGGCCAGGCGCCACGCCACCGGGGCCGCGGGCTTCATGCGCTCCACCAGCTCTTCGACCAGCAGGCAGTGCTGCGCGACGGAAAACGCCCACTCGCGGGATGTCTGTCCGTTCCACCGGGCCACGCGTGACAGCCCATGGGCAATGTCCTCGATCTCGATATCGAGCGGCGACGGATCGAGGAGGTCGAGGCGTCGGCCACTCAGCATGCGTTGCCAGGCGCGCGGCGATGACATCGGGTCCCTTTCAACAGGATCGCAGAGAGAAGAGCTTCACGATGGAGCTCCGGGCGGCCGGGCGATACGGTTCGCCCTTGGCGGCAATATTGCAGCGGGCCGGCTGCGCGCTCGGGAGGGAGGAAAAGCGTCGATGTCGAACAAGGCGGGACTTGCTCAACGGTTCTTCGGTAAGGCATTCGAAACGCTGTCGCAGCATGAGCAACGGGTTATTCATGACATTATCGAACGCCGCCGAACCACGCGCAACGTGGGCAAGGCTGTCGAGTCAGACCTGACCTTCGGCCAGCGGCTCGCCGACCGGGTGGCAGAATTCGGCGGCTCGTGGACCTTCATCCTCCTGTTTTTTTCCATTCTCATTGTTTGGGTTGCGTTGAACTCCTACGTCCTGCTGCAAGCCGGCGACGCCTTCGACCCCTACCCCTACATCCTGCTCAACCTGTTTTTGTCAATGCTCGCGGCCTTTCAGGCGCCGGTGATCATGATGTCGCAAAACCGGCAGGCGGCCAAGGATCGGGCCGACATGGCGCACGACTACGAGGTCAACCTGAAAGCCGAGATGGAGCTGATGCAACTGCACGATAAGCTGGATGTATTGGTGCAGCAGAAATGGCAGGGTCTCCTCGACGCCCAGACGCAGCAACTCGAGATGCTGGGGCGCATTCTTGATCACTTGGAGCGGAAGGACCGATAGCCGGCAAGCCAGGTGGCCAGACGGTCGGGCATCGGTAAGATCGTGCAAGGGGCCCGAGTCCCGATCCACGCGTCGTGAGAACTCACCTACCGGATCAGCCCCGCCACCAGGATCCAGCCGATCGCCGCCGGTGCCACAAAACGGAGGAAGAGAATCCAAGCCCTGACCAGAGGCTGGCGATGCGGCGCCTCGCCGGCGAGCTCGGCCGCCGCCAGGGGCGCGATCTTCCACCCAACGAAAAGCGCCATCGCCAGCCCTCCTGCAGGAAGCATCAGCGAGGCGGTCAGAAAGTCGACCAGATCGAGGAAGCTCATGCCGAAGGCTGCCAGCTCCGGCATAGGGCCCAGCGACAAGGACGAAGGAACGCCGACCAGAAAGGCCCCAACTGCCGTTAGAAGTGTTGCTCGGCGTCGGCGGAAGCCATACTCGTCCACGAGGAAAGCCACCACCGGCTCCAGAAGCGAGATGGCTGACGTGAGCGCTGCGATTGCCAGAAGCACGAAGAAGACAACGCCGAACAGGCGGCCGGCCGGCATCTCGGCAAAGACAGTTGGTAAGGTGACAAACGCCAGTCCCGGCCCGGAAGCCGGATCAAGCCCCGCAAAATAGACTGCCGGGAAGACGATGGAGCCCGCGAGCAGGGCGGCCAGCGTATCCAGGGCCGCAATCTGGAACGCCGCGCGGCCTACCGGCTGCCGTCGCTGCAGGTAGGAGCCATAGGTAATCATCGCGCCAAGCCCGATGGATAGCGAGAAGAATGCCTGGCCAAGCGCGGCAGCAATCGTCGCGGTCGTCAGGTGCGTGACATCCGGCGCGAAAAAGAAAGCAAGGCCTTCCAACCCGTGGGGGAGCGTCACCGCGCGAACAGCCAGCAGCACCAGCAGGAGGAACAGCAACGGCATCAAGACGAGGTTAGCGCGCTCGATGCCGTTTTGAATGCCGCCGGAGACGACCGCCGCCGTCATAGCGAGGAAGGCAAATGCCCATGCCAACGGCTCGTAGGTGGCTGCCAGGAGATCGGCGAAGACCTGCGACGGTGCCGCCGTCTCGAACAAGCCGGTCGCCTGCTTGACGGCGAAGGCCAACGTCCAGCCGGCAACGACACCGTAGAACGACAGAATCAGAAATGCAGAGGTGATGCCAAGATAACCAACCAGCCGCCAAGCCCCTCCGCCCAGCAGCCGGAACGCCCCTACAGGATCCTTCTGCGCCGCCCGGCCGATGACGATCTCCGCCAGCAGCACCGATATGCCGAGCGTGCCCACCATGAGAAGGTAGGCGAGAAGGAACAGGCCGCCGCCATTTTCGCCGGCCAGCCAAGGGAAGCGCCAGATGTTGCCGAGACCCACCGCTGACCCTGCGGCCGCCATGACGAACCCCAGGCGCGACGCCCAGGTCTCCCGCGCCGCAGCTGCCGGCCCGGCGACGTCCAAAGCCCCTTCGCTTGCCCTTTGCATCCAGTCCTCTCCGAAGCATGCGTCCCGCGTCCTGGCGGAACCTGAAGCCTGCCACCTCGTGTCCTCGCCGGCTCCGGCCTGATGGCCCCACCAGCCTGTCCCGATAATTTCTGCGCCCCCGCGTGGTGTCTAGCGCTCGCCTCGATTACCCTCGCCCGGTCGGACAAGCACTTGCCGCCTCGCTTGGGGGATCACCGAAGGATGGGTCGAACGGACAACCAGGATATTGATACAATTCGTGCACTCCTTACCGCCAAGCCGCGACCGGTCGGCTGGACTGCACGACGTGACAGGCTGGATGAGATCGGATCGATCTGGCCGGTGGCTGACGACGTGAAGCTTGAGACGATCGATTTGGATGGCGTGCAGGGCGAATGGTCCATGGTTCCCGGCAGCGATCCAGGGCGTGTGCTGCTCTACTTCCATGGCGGCGGTTATTGCTCCGGTTCGATCATCAGCCATCGCCGCATGGTGACGGAAGCCGGGCGCAGCGCCGGAATCCGGGCCCTAGCGGTGGCCTATCGGCTGGCACCGGAGCATCCGTTCCCCGCGGCACTGGAAGACGCGGCGACGGCGTGGCGCGTTCTCCGCGCGCTTGGCATGTCCAGCAGCAGGATCGCGGTCGGCGGCGACAGTGCGGGCGGCAACCTCGCGGTCGCGTTGCTGGCCAGATTGAGGGACACCGGCGAGGACCTCCCCGCCTGCGCGTGGCTCGTATCGCCGTGGGTGGACCTGACCCAGTCCGGGGGAACCCTCGACAGCAAGGATGCGGTCGATCCCATCATCCACAAGGAATACCTGAACGAACTGGCAAACGCATTTGTGCCCCGGGGAGTGGACCGCGGCGACCCCAGGGTTTCCGTTCTTCATGCGAACCTCGAAGGGCTTCCCCCGCTGCTGATTCAGGTCGGCTCGGCCGAGACGCTGCTCGACGATGCCGTTCGCGTCGCGGCCGCGGCGGGAGCAGCCAGCGTCCCGGTGACGCTGGAAATCTGGCCGCAGATGATTCACGCTTGGCATCTGTGGAACGCCCGTCTCGAAGCGGGCCGGCGGGCGCTGGAGAGCGCGGGAGCGTTCGTTCGCCGCCACCTTGAAACCTCGCGGGTGTAACAATTAACGACGCGGCGAGATCGGGATGCTTGATCGATCGCGATCCGAAACATCTGCACATCCCTGCACTGTTGAACTTTCATGACAGATTGCGAGGCGCCGGAGCTAACTTCCGCACGGCCGCAGTTCTGACGCTGCGTTCAAAAAAACAACACGCCTTTAGCGGTTGACGAAGCAGCAATGACTAACTTGACGATGTTGGGGCAAGTGCTCCACGAGGAGCACTTTCGTATTCTGGTTTGCCTTTGCGACCTGCACAACCGGGTGAGCGGCGAAGCCGGAGAGCAACCTTTCGATCCAGACGACGACGGCGAACTGGCGGCGATGCACGCCCTGATCAGTACCTTCGACGGCATCCTGACCCATCATGCTTTCGAGGAGAGCAACGTCTTCTCGCTCATTCGCGACGACGGCGGTTCTGGTGTGGCTGACCTCCTTGAAGAAGAGCACGTCATCATCGAGCCGATGACCCAGCGCCTGCGAGCCCTGGCGATCGAGATCCTGAAGCACGGCCCCGGCGCCGGCCGTTGGCGCGAGTTTCGGTCCCTTGGTCTGGAACTGTTCGCGCAGATGCTCGGCCATCTGGAACGCGAGGAGGCGATCGTCGCGCGGCTCGACTGCCTGCTCGACACGGCAACCGATCATCGCCTGGCGCTACAACACCTCTCGTCACGCCTGCTCCCCGGGGTCGCCAGCAGCTCCCGGATTTCGCGATAGCTCCTTATGGAAGGTTCGCCCGTGCTTCGCGGGCGGCAGCGGTCGCCAGCGCATCGGCCCGTTCGTTGTCAACGTGCCCGGCATGGCCCTTCACCCAGCACCACTCGATACGGTGGGGTGCCGCCACTTCGTCCAGGCGCAGCCAAAGATCGGCATTCTTTACCGGCTTGCGGTTCGCCGTGCGCCAGCCGTTGCGCTTCCATCCGACGATCCACTTGCTGATGCCGTCGCGCAGGTAGATCGAATCGGTGAAGAGCCGAATCAGGCTCGGCCGCTTGACGGCAGCCAGCCCCTCGATCGCCGCCGTGAGTTCCATCCGATTGTTGGTGGTCAGTGGCTCCCCGCCGGCAAGCTCCTTTTCGTGTTGCCGCCAGCGCAGCACAACCCCCCAGCCGCCGGGCCCCGGATTGCCGAGACAGGCTCCGTCGGTAAAAAGCTCGATCGGCTGAACGGCGTCATCCGGTAGCCTTCGATCCTGCGGTCCTGCCTGCGCATCAGGAGGCATCGGCCTCTCCCAGGCCGTAGGCGCCAAGTCCCCTCGCGCTGCGGTGGAAGCGCAGCTTCTGCAGGTATTCCAGCGGATTCTTTGGAGTGACCAGGGCGTTCTTTGGAGTGTTTAGCCAGTCGTAGAGGCGGGTCAGGAGAAACCGCATGGCAGCACCTCGTGCCAACAGCGGCAGCGCATTCAGTTCTTCCCCGGACAACGGCCGCACCGCCCGGTAGCCGGCGATGAGCCGCCGCGCCTTGGTGACGTTGAAACTGCCGTCGGCTTCGAAGCACCACGCGTTGATGCAAACGGCGATATCATAGGCCAGCGTGTCGGTACAGGCGAAGTAGAAGTCGATCAGCCCGGAAAGCCGCTCTCCCTCGAAGAAGACATTGTCCGGAAAGAGATCGGCGTGGATGACGCCCGCAGGCAACGCGCTCGGCCAGCGGCGCTCCAAGGTGGTCAGCTCGCTGGTTAGCTCCGCGGCTAGATCCGGAGCCACGGCGTCCGAACCAACCGCCACCGCGTTGTAAATGTTCCGCCAGCCGTCCACCGACAGGTCATTCGCTCTTCGCATGGCGAAGTCCGCCCCGGCGATGTGCAATCGCGCCAACCCTTCCCCCAGGGCCTGGCAGTGGCTGGCCTTCGGCTTTTTCGGCCACATCCCCCGCAGGAACGTCACGATGGCGGCGCAACGACCGGCAAGCGTGCGCAGGGCGCGGCCGTCGCGGCCACGCACCGGAACCGGGCACGGGATCCCCCGACTGGCGAGGTGTTCCATCAGTGCGATGAAAAACGGAAGATCCTCATTTTTTACCCGTCGCTCGTAGAGGGTGAGGATGAACGGGCCCTGATCAGTAACCAGCAGGAAATTTGAATTCTCGATCCCCTCGGCGATGCCCTTGCACGCCACCACCCGCCCAATGTCGTACTCCAGGGCAAAGGTCTGAACCTCTTCGTCGGCGATTTCAGTGTAGACGGCCATGTCCGCATCTTGTCACGGGTACCGGCCCGACGATAGTGTGCCTCCTGCGGCTCTCTTGCCGGACCGAAGGATCGAAACGCCATGCCCGACGTCGTCGTCGCCCAGAAATCACCTTATGCGATCCAGGCCGAAGCCGGCAGGAAATACTGGTGGTGCGCCTGCGGGCGCAGTTCCAAGCAACCCTTTTGCGACGGCAGCCATAAGGACACCGGCCTCTCGCCGCTCCCCTTCGTCGCTCCCCAATCCGAAACTCTATGGCTGTGCGGCTGCAAGCACACCGGGCACCCACCTTTCTGCGACGGCACCCATAAGAGTTTGTGAGAAGGTCAAACCGTGCGCCGTTGCCCCGCAAGAATCGCCGTAAGTCTTGTCGTTGCGGCCGCGACTCTGGTTGGCTGCTCTTCCAAAGACAAAGAGATGAACGTTTGCCCGCGCGTCGCCGTTCTGACGGAAGCCGGCAGAATCACAAGTTTTCAACCGGGTCCAGGGCGGGATATCCTGGATATCGACTTTGAGGGCGACATTGGCGACATCGTAGCGTCGTGCGAATTTCCGGATCCCAAAAAGGACGTCCGCAGCGTTACGATACAGGTCGCGCCGGTGTTCGTCTTCAGCCGGGGCGCCGCCAATAGCGATCCTAAAATCGACTTCACTTATTTTGTCAGCGTCGTCCGGGACGGCGACATTCTTTCGAAACAGGAGTTCGAGGCCCAGACCAGCTTTGCCGCCAACCGGTCGCGCGTGATCGCTCAGGACAACGATCCCCCGATTACCGTCGACATTCCTCTGCCTTACAAGGGTGCCGAATATGAGTACGAAGTGCTGGTCGGCTTTCAGCTCACCGCTGACCAACTCGCCTACAACAGACGATGGCAGGGCCTGGGGAGATGAGTGACAGCGTCGCCGACGAGTCGTTGTCGCGAACACCGCTGTACAACCTGCATGTCGAGCTCGGCGCGAAGATGGTTCCCTTTGCCGGCTACGCGATGCCGATACAGTACCGGTCGGGCATTCTCGCCGAACACCTTCACGCGCGCTCGAAGGCCGTTCTCTTCGATGTTTCGCATATGGGCCAGATCCGCATCGAAGGAGACGCCGCTTCCGAACTCGAGCGTCTGGTGGTGGGCGAAGTCGTCGGCCTGGCAGCCGGTAAACTCAAGTACACGATGCTGACGAACACGCACGGCGGCATTATCGACGACTTGATGGTGACGCCATGGGGAGATCACCTGGCGCTGGTGGTCAATGCCTCGCGGAAGGCCGTCGTTATCGATCACCTGCAACGTTTCATGGCGGGCTGTACCGTCCGGATGCTCGAAGATCAGGCGCTGCTGGCCCTACAGGGACCGGCAGCGGCGGACGTGCTGGGGCGGCTGGCGCCGGCCAGCAAGATGATGCTGTTCATGACAAGCGAGACGCTCCGGGTCGGCCAGTTTCGCTGCACGGTCTCGCGAAGCGGTTACACGGGGGAGGACGGCTTCGAAATTGCGTGCGCCGCGGACGACGCCGAGGACGTTGCACGTCTGCTGCTCGCCGAACCGGAAGTTGCTCCGGCGGGTCTCGGCGCCAGGGATACCTTGCGCCTTGAGGCGGGGCTGTGCTTGTGGGGCAGCGATATCGACGAGACAACGACACCGGTAGAGGCCGGCCTTGGCTGGGCGATCGGCAAGAGGCGTCGTGAGCTGGGTGGTTTTCTCGGCGATGAGGTCATTCTCCGGCAGCTCTTCGCCGGGCCGGAGCGTCGGCGCGTCGGCATCCGGCTCGCAGGCAAAGCACCGGCGCGCGGGGGAACCCCTATCCACAACGTTGCCGGAGAGCAGGTCGGCACCGTGACCAGCGGCGGGTATGCTCCCTCGCTGGCGGCTCCCATCGCGATGGGATATGTCACTTCGGCCGCGGCGGTCGCTGGTACGCCCCTGACTCTGCAGGTGCGGGGCAAAGCCCTGGACGGCGAGGTTGTTCGCCTTCCTTTCGTCCCACACCGCTATATAAAGCAAGCATAGGAAGGAGAACGCGCGTATGCCGGTCGTTCGTTTCACTCAGGAACACGAGTGGATTCGCGTCGAAGACGGTATTGGCGCCGTCGGCATCACCGACTATGCGCAACAGCAGCTGGGAGATGTCGTTTTCGTCGAATTGCCGGCGGTCGGAACGAAGCTCGGCAAGGGTGAACAGGCAGCCGTCGTCGAATCGGTAAAGGCCGCGAGCGAAGTTTACGCTCCTGTCTCAGGCGAGATCGTCGCCGTCAATGACGCACTGGCCGATGAACCGGGCCAGGTGAATGCCGGCCCGATGGATGAGGGGTGGTTCCTGAAGATCCGCCTGAGCGACGAACGCGAGCTGGCCGAGCTCCTGGACGAGGCGGCATACGCAGAGTTGGTCCGGAGCCTGGGTTGATGCGCTACCTGCCGCTGACTGAAGACGACCGTCGGCAAATGCTCGCTGCGATCGGTGTTGATCATGTCGATGCCCTGTTTTGTGACGTCCCCACGGACGCGCTGCTCACCCGACCGGTCGACCTGCCTTCTCATGCGGATGAACTCACGGTGGAGCGGACCTTCGCGGCCTTTGCCGCCAAGAACCTCTCTCCCCACTCGGCGCCGTGTTTTCTCGGTGCGGGAGCGTACCGTCACCACATACCCGCGGCCGTCGATCATCTGATTCAGCGTGGCGAGTTTCTGACCGCTTATACGCCATACCAGCCGGAAATCGCACAGGGCACCCTTCAGTACCTTTTCGAATTCCAGACACAGGTCGCGCTGATTACTGGCATGGAGGTGGCGAACGCCTCGCTCTACGACGGAGCCACGGCGTGTGCGGAAGCTGTGTCGATGGCCTGCCGGCTGACAAGGCGCAAGCGGGTGATCCTCTCGGGCGGGCTGCATCCGCACTGGCGTGCGACGACCGAAACCTATGCCCGCTTTCTCTCCATCGACGCCGTGGCCTCACCGCCAGCGTGGGCTGGCGACGAGAAGCCGGAAGACCTCCTGGACAGCGATACCGCGTGTGTTGTTGTCCAGAATCCCGACGTCTTCGGACGGGTCCACGACTACGGCGCCCTGGCGGAAGCCTGCCACGCGAAGGGCGTCCTGTTGGTCATCGCCGTGGCGGAGGTGGTCTCCCTGGGACTTCTGGTCTCTCCGGGGGCGATGGGGGCCGATATCGTGGCTGCTGAAGGGCAGTCTCTCGGCAACGCGCTGTCGTTTGGAGGGCCGACGGTCGGCCTGCTGGCCGCGCGGGAAAGCTTCCTCCGGCAGATGCCGGGCCGTCTCGTCGGTGAAACGATCGACCGGGACGGCCGTCGCGGCTTTGTGCTGACGCTCTCGACGCGCGAGCAGCATATCCGCCGCGAGAAGGCTACGAGCAACATCTGTACGAACTCCGGACTCTGTGCCCTGGCCTTCACCATCCACCTGACAATGCTGGGTGAGGCCGGGTTTGAGCGCCTTGCGGCAGTCAACCATGAACGGGCGTGCGCGCTCGCCGATGAACTCGCGCGGGTGCCCGGCACAACCGTGATCAACAGAACCTTCTTCAACGAACTGACCTTGCGCCTGCCGAAGCCGGCCGACGAGGTGGTCGAGGCTCTGGCCCGGCGCGGCATTCTGGGCGGCGTTCCGCTGTCGCGACTGCTACCCGCATGGCCGGAGGCGCAGCCCCTGCTCCTGCTCGCCGCGACGGAACTGAACACGGATGCCGAGATGAACGCTTTGGCGATCGCGCTGACCGAGGCGCTGCAATGACGAAGGATTCATCGACGATTAGCGGCAACCGCGGGCTGCAAATCGAAGAGCCTCTCATTTTTGAGCAGGGGGCCCCGGAAAAAACCGCGGTCGATCTCTGGCCCGTCGGGCAGGACGCCGGGGCGGACCGGCTGGGAGGCACCCGGCGGCGAGAGCCCATCGGGCTTCCCGGACTAAGCGAACCCGAGGTCGTGCGGCATTATTTGCGCCTGAGCCAGAAGAACTACTCCATCGACTCCGGGCTGTTCACGCTCGGCTCCTGCACGATGAAGCACAATCCGCGGCTCAACGAGAAGCTGGCCCGCCTTCCGGGGTTGGGCGATCTCCACCCGATGCAGCCCATATCCACCGTGCAGGGGGCGCTGCAGCTCATGCACACCCTGGCCCATTGGCTGACGACGCTGAGCGGGCTGCCCGCGGTCGCGATGTCCCCCGGCGCGGGGGCGCACGGCGAGCTGGTCGGGCTGATGACCATTCGCGCGGCGCTGGAGGATCGGGGTGATCCCCGCCGCCGCGTGCTTGTCCCGGAATCGGCGCACGGCACCAACCCCGCGACCGCCGCTGCTTGCGGCTACCACGTCGAGGCCATTCCAGCGGATGATCGGGGTCGCGTCGATGTCTCGCGGCTTCGCGCTGCCCTGACCCCCGATGTGGCGGCCATCATGGTCACCAATCCCAATACGTGCGGCCTGTTTGAAGGGGAGATCCGCGCAATCGCCGACGCCGCCCACTCGGTCGGCGCGTTCTTCTATTGTGACGGCGCAAACTTCAACGCGATCGTGGGACGCGTCCGACCGGGCGACCTCGGCGTCGATTGCATGCACATCAATCTGCACAAGACGTTCTCGACACCTCACGGAGGGGGCGGACCAGGCTCCGGCCCGGTGGTGATGTCGGCGGCGCTTGCCCCCTACGCGCCGGTCGCCTTTGTGGTCGAGGATGGCGACCGGTTTCGGCTGGTCGAGCATATCATGCACGCTCCCGGGAAGCCGGTGGGGAGGGTCAAGGCTTTCCACGGCCAGTTCGGTATGTTTGTGCGCGCGCTCGCCTACATGATGAGCATGGGCTCCGACGGCTTGCGGCAGGCATCGGCCGATGCCGTGCTGAACGCAAACTACTTGCTGGCGGAGCTCAAGGACACGCTGTCGGCGCCCTTTGCAGGTCCCTGCATGCATGAGGCCCTGTTCGACGACCGGTTCCTGAAGGACACCAAGGTCACCACCCTGGATTTCGCCAAGGCGCTAATCGACGAAGGGTTTCATCCGATGACCGTGTACTTTCCGCTGGTCGTCCATGGTGCGATGCTCGTCGAACCGACGGAAACAGAAAGCAAGGAGACGCTTGACCAGTTTGTGCGCACGCTCAAGGGACTCGCCGAGAGAGCGAAGAGCGGAGATGCGGCGCACTTCCATGAGGCGCCCACGATGGCGCCCCGGCGGCGCCTCGACGAAACCCGGGCTGCCCGCAAGCCAGTCCTGCGCTGGCGGCCGCAAATCGCTGATCCTGACAAAACCAATGCTGTGGACCAGGCCGCGGAGTAGAGGCCACTGGGGTTATGACGATCCATAGCGACAGCCGCATCATCCTGGCGCCGCCCGATCGAGTCTTTGACATGGTGGCAGACGTCGAAAGCTATCCCCAGTTCCTGCCGCTTTGGCGCGACGCTCAAACCTACGAACGGCACGAGGACACATATTGGACGCAGCAGACCGTCGGTCTCGGTCCGGTCCGCGAGCGCTTTCGTACGAAAACCACCTTGCGCAGGCCTGTCCGGATCGAGATCGTTTCGTTCGATGACCTTTTCACCGACTTTTTCATCAGTTGGGATTTTCATCCGATGGGTCGCGGTTGCCGCGCCTCGGTCGCCCTGACCTGGGAAATGCGGTCACCGAGCCTGCAGCGGGCAATCAATTTGCTTCTTCCGCATACTGCCCGTTCGATGGTCTCCGCCTTTGAGAAGCGGGCCAGGGAGCTCCGGCTCTAACATCGACTGAGCGCATTCTGGCGCCAACCGACCCAGAGCCGCCCTCTCAGCTCTTATACTTGATGGAGCATCCGTAGGGTTGCGTGACCGACGTCGCGATCGGCTTCCCTTCGGCCAGCGCCCCCAGCGCGTCCCTGACGTAGTTTTGGGCCCCGGCGGGGTCTGTTCCTGCGACGCGCGGTTCGTTGTCGATCGCGCCCATGTAAACCAGCGTTCCGCTGGCATCGATCACGAACATATTTGGCGTTGTTTTTGCGGCATAGGCGTGCCCGATTTCTCCTGACGGGTCGAGGATCACCGCCCGGGGAGCCGCTCCTCGGGCCCTGGTCAGGGCATCAGCCTCCTTGCCATCGACGAAGCCTTGCTCGCCCGGTGCCGAAGAAACAACCGTCAGCCAGACGACCCCCGCTCCGGCTGCCTGCTCCTGGAGCCGTTGCATGTTCCCCGATTCATAATGCCGGCGCACGAACGGGCAGTCGTGATTGCTCCATTCCAGCACGACAATCGAGCCGCGAAAGTCGGCAAGCGATACGGCGTTCCCGTTGCTATCCATGCCGGTGAAGGGAGGAGCCGGCTGATTGAGCGCAGGGGCAGCCACAGCGTGTTGCGGCCCGAGCGGTAGGCCCATGGCAAACAGTACGACAAGCCCAAAGACCCCTGCCCGGGTGAGCATTCGCCGACCTAGGATCACCAATCTGACCATGCTGACCTCCCCGTTCGCTGAGCGCTGTGTGATCGCCCGGTTTCCTCTAGGGTCACATGGGGAATCCTTCACCTCTCGCAAACGCGGAGCCGGATAACCTTCCGGTGATCCAACAGCATCGCCGGAAGTTGTTGGCCATTTCGATCGGGCGATGAAAGGTGTATCAGATCAAACAAAATGACGACGTCCCTGGGAGCCGGTTCATGACACTTCGCCATCTCCTCGTTCATCTTGATAAGAGCGAAGCTTCCGCGGCTCGCGCCGACGTCGCCATTACGCTGGCGCAGCGGTTTCAGGCGAAACTGACCGCTCTGTACGCCGTCTGCGACCCTGACGTGCCTGGCATCGCCTCGAAAAACCGATACGTGTTCGTGGAGCGGGAGGCCGGCAAGGCCGAAGCCGCCTTCCGGCTTCACGCCGCCAATCGCGGACTTGACGTCGACTGGCAGGCCGACATCTGCGCGAACGACGTACAGGTCAGCCGGGCCGTCGTCCTGCGCACGCGGGAAGTGGACCTTGTGGTCCTCGGTCAGTTGGATCACGCCGCGGCTGATGGGACCGTTCCGGAAGCGCTGGTCGATCAGACGGTGGTCTATTCCGGCCGACCGGTTCTCGTTGTCCCCCACAGCGGCCACTTCGAAAAACTTGGCCACAGGGTCGTCGTCGCCTGGAACGCCAGCCGCGAAGCGAGCCGCGCCGTACACGACGCTCTCCCATTGCTGGCGCAGGCCGAGGACGTGACGGTTCTGGCGATGATGCCAGCCATAACGGGCAACAAACCTGCTGCGCCGGTCAACACCGACGCGCTGATAGCCCACTTGGCGGAACACGGCATTTCCGCGGTGCCTGATCGATTGGTGTTCGACTCTTCGACCATCCAACTGGGCGAACGCCTCCTCTCCTATCTCGCGGAAAGCAGCGCCGACCTTCTGGTCATGGGAGCGGCCGGACAGCAAACCGGGCGAGCGGCCGCCAAACGAAGCCTCACCAAGCAAATTTTGACGCAGATGACCGTCCCCGTCCTCACCTCTTACTGACCTGCCGGCTTTGTCACCCCCGCGACCCTTTCCAGCGTGGCGGTCAGTTCTTTGGGCGGTTCCCCTTCGCGAAGACGTGTAAAACGCAGGGACATCCGGTCCCCTTCCACAGTCCTCTCGTAAATCTGTAGGTCGTAACCGCCGTCGTCCAGGATTTGAAGCGAATACAGCGTGAGAATAGAACCCACGATCCTGCACCACACGTACGGGTCGCCTTTCAGCGGATCGAGCGGCACCTGGTGGCCGAACATATCCGTGCGCATGGTTGAGCGGAAGATATTGGGACGCTGGGTTTTCTCGAAGCCGATGGAGTAGGTCTTGCGTTTTACCTCACCGTCGGATTGACGCGTCACCGTTGTCCACTCGATGCGGAAGCGGTCGCCGTCCGGTTGAATGACCACGGTGAGGTCACGGCTCGTCGTGGCGCCGTCATCACCAACGATCGTCCGGCCTTCGAACCGTCCGAAGAACGGCTCGATCGCAGCCGGTGGTGAAGCGACGGCATTCCCTAAGTTCACTGCTAGTAAAATAATCGAAACAAGCAGGCCTATTCGGCCTGCCTGTGGAATCACGAACGGCCACTCCACGAAGCCCGTGAGCGCTTAGCCGGCTTTTTGGCTTCGGCAGTCTTTCTACCGAGGCCGATTTTTTTCGCGAACTCAGAGCGCCTGGCGGCGTAATTCGGCGCTACCATGGGATAATCTGCCGGAAGACCCCATTTCTCCCGGTAATCCTTCGGCGACATATTATAGGTCGTGCGCAGGTGACGCTTCAGCATTTTCAGTTTTTTGCCGTCTTCCAGGCAAACGATATAATCGGGCGTCACCGATCGGCGGATCGATACAGGAGGTTTGGGAGGCTCGATGCTGACTTCTGGCGCGCCACTTTCGAGCCCGCCGAGAGTGGTAACAACTGAGCGAATCAACTCCGGCAATTGGCTTGCAGATACCGAATTTGCCCCGACATAAGCGGCAACAATTTCCGCCGCCAATCTGCGGATGTTCTGACTCGTCTGATTCTCTGCGCTATGATCGATCATGCTGGCAGCTCTTCTTCAGGGGTATTGAGGTCAGGAGACACCATAGTACGCAAAACTAGCCTCCTGCATCTGAGAGGTATCTCTGATACGCTGTTTGTACAAGGGAAATCGACTTCTCTAAGTCAAGTTTACAGGCTGCTCCAATAGGCAGCACCAAGAAAGCGTTTAAGGCTTTAAGGGATAGCAGCGAACCCGACCTTCCTCCAACATTTTAATGCACAATCGCATTTGTCTAGTGCAAGCGAGCCATGCAGATGGGCAAGACCAGGAGCGCGGCGGCTCCGCTGTTCAAGCAACGAAAAAACCTTGCGCGCCGCGTTTGAATGACGAGTGTGACAACAAGCGGTCGACGGGGGCGCAGTGCCGAGAAAAAATTCGCCTCCAAGACGAAACGCGCTTCCGGCTCTTCCCCGAAAGAGAGTGCAGCGATCGTTGTTTGGCAGGCCTTTTTTCAGGAACGTTGGGGTGCACAAATGGCAGGGGCTACTGAGTCACAATCTTAACCTGCTGCCCAGGCGTAAGTTTAGAGTCGGTATTCAACCCGTTGAGCACGAGAAAGGTCTCCAGGCGATATTGATCCACGGCCATCCGGTCCGCCATGTGCGCAAGCGTATCCCCCGCACCGACGGTCACCACACTGATCCGCCACGGTTTCGCAGCAGCTTCCTCTTGGGCCGAGAGCGTGTGGAAACTGAAGGCCGTCTTTTGAAAATCACCCTGTAAACGCTGCGCTACGTCAGGCGGAGCAATGAAGGCAAATCGCCAGATCCGGTCGGAGCCGCCGCGAATGGCGACCAGCCGGACATCAACCACACCACTGCTCGTCCGCAGTCGAGCCGCGCCGGTTGCCGCTTCGTTACCGCCGATGTCGAGCCGCTGGAGGCCAGAAAGCCGGACATTACTTGCCCAGACCCGTGCAAGGTAAGTCTGCATGTCGGGCACCCGCCGGGCGACTTCAGCGCGTTGCTCGGTATCAAAGACAATAACCGCTCCCCCCGGGCCGACGGCGGCAACCTGCTCGGACGTGTTCTTCAGCACGAATCCCTCCGGCACCCGAAAAGCAATCCGCAGCCCCGGATGGATGAAGTCGCGACCGCGGCGGAATCCCTGGTTCGGCGAATCGCCGAACAGCATCCCGTTGATGGCTTTCAGGTACCGGTCCTGATCCAGTTCTTCGCCTGGCAAGCGCGTCGCGCCAGCGAGTTGTGCCGCCTGCTGCACTCGATCGGCGGTGCGCGGGTGCGAGGCCATGATATCGAGCCGATCGGCCGACGCGCTGTCGCCGGTCAGCATCGCCTCGTGCCGGGTCCACGCGTCCAGCTTGCGAAAGAACGTCACCATCGCTTCGGGGTCGTAGCCAGCGCGGGTCATGTAGCGAATGCCGAGCTTATCGGCTTCCATTTCCTGGTCGCGGGAATAGCTTTGCAGGTAGATCGTCGCCCCGGTCTGCAGGCCGCTTCCGGTCGCTTGCGTCAGCGAGGGAGGAAGGCCGGCGACGGCTCCCAGGATGCTCAGAATTCCGATGCCGAGGTTGGCTGCGGTCGCACTGCTGTAGCGCTGCGCCGCGTGACGCGCCGTGATGTGGCCAATCTCATGCCCCAGGACCCCGGCTAACTCTGCTTCATTGCTGGCAAGCGCCAAGAGTCCGCGGGTGACGTGAACATAACCACCGGGCAGCGCAAATGCGTTGATGTCGTCATCGTCCAGTACTGTGAAGGTGTATTGGACGTCCTGCACTTCGGCGAAACGCGCCAGGGATTGCCCCACCCGAGTGACGTACGCTGACAACTCCGCCGTGTCATAGCTTCCGCCGAACTGCTGCACGAGCTTGGGATGCTCCTGAGCACCGACGCGCTTCTCGTCGTCCGGCGACATGAACGCGGTGAAGCTGGACGCACCGGTGGCGGGATTGGTGGTGCAGGCCGGCGTCCCAAGCACGACTGAGACGAGCAGAAGCAGAGAAAGGATGGATCGCATGCCGAAATGATGGGGTGGCAAACGGCGCGCCCGCAAGACCGGATCCGCCGGCCTCAGCCGCGACCGCGGTTCGCCACTCCGGCATCGTCGAAAGTGGCCATACCCAGGTGGCAGGCAACCGCAGCCCTCACCAGCGCCACCGCCAGCACGGCGCCCGATGCCTCACCCAGCCGCATACCGAGGTTGAGAAGGGGGCGCTTGCCAAGGCGTCGCAGCAGGAGACGATGGCCGGGCTCCGCAGAAACGTGCGCCACCTGGCAGTGGTCGAGCGCTCCGCTCCTTGCCTCCTCCAGCGACGCGGCCGCGGCTGAGCAGACGAAGCCATCAAGCAGAACCGGAATCCGACGCAGGCGGGCCCCGATGACCGCCCCGGTGATCGCGGCCAGTTCGAAGCCGCCCAGTCGGCGCAGCAGATCCAGGGGATCGGCCGTCTCGGAGAGGTGGAGACGGGCTCCCGCCGCGACCACGCGCCGCTTTTTCTCCAGTCGTTCCCCGGCGACGCCCGTCCCTGGTCCAGTCCAGGCGACGGCGCGGCCTCCGTAGAGCGCATGGGCGAGCGCCGCCGCGGCCGTGGTATTGCCGATTCCCATCTCACCGAGGCAGAGGAGATCAATCCCCTCCTCCGCGGCGTTCATCCCGATCGCGAAGGCCTCCTCGAACTGGTCCTTGCTGAGTGACGGCCCCTTGGTAAAGTCCAGCGCGGGCTGCTCAATGGACAGCGGGCAAGTCCGCAGGCGAACGCCAAAGCTCCGGCACAGTTGGCTGACGGCCGCTCCGCCGGCTTCGAAGTTCTTCAGCATCTGCGCGGTAACCTCCGCCGGGAACGCCGATACCCCCTGCTCGACGATTCCATGGTTCCCGGCGAACACCACGGCTTCGACACGCTGAAGCCGCGGCGGATACCGTCGCTGCCAACCTGCCAGCCACGTCACCAAGCCCTCCAGTCTTCCCAGCGAGCCCTCCGGTTTGGTCAACCGCTTGTCTCGATCACGGGCTTCTTCAATTTTTTCCGGATCAGCATCGGGAAGGATGTCCGGCAGGCGAGTGGAGACCTTCATCGTGGGCGAACTCTAGCTCATTAGGGTTGTTTCGGATCCGGTTTGCTTTCGGCAGCGCTTCTCCTATAACGCTGCCTGCCTAATGCAGGTGACTCGCCTGCTCAATGCAATTATTTGCCGATCGGAAGGCATATTGTGGCCACATCCCTGAAGCATCCTGATGTAATTGATATTCCTGGCGCGATCTGTGGCTACTGGAGAGACCTGCGGTATGCGGTCGCTTTTCTGACTATTCTGCCGATGGCGCCGTCACGTCCGGCGGCCGAAATCGAAGGGGAGCAGGTCTCGGGCGACTGCTTGCGGCGCTCCACTGTTTTCTTTCCGCTGGTGGGTGCCGGTATTGGTCTCGTAGCCGGCCTGATGCTTATTGGGGCCTTCGAATTGGGGTTGCAGCCGCTGAGCTGCGCCCTGGTCGGCCTAGCGAGCGCCGCTCTCCTGACGGGCGCCCTCCATGAAGACGGCCTCGCCGACTTTTTCGACGGGCTGGGCGCATCGGGTTCCGCCGAGAAACGCCTTGCCGTCATGCGAGACAGCCGGATCGGCACGTTCGGGACCCTCGCGGTCGTCTTCGGCGTCGGCATTCGGGCCTCGATCCTCAGTAGCCTGTCATCGGCGGATTTGGCGATGGCGGCATTGATCGCCGGCGGAGCGGCATCCCGATCGATGCTGCCAATTGCGATGCGTTGGCAGCGTCCAGCACGAACACAGGGGCTTTCCGCCAACGCCGGCGCGCCTTCCTGGCCGCAGGTGACCGCGGCATGCGCCATTGCGTTCATCATCGCATTGGTGACGGTTGGACTCTGGGGCTCGCTTGCAATCGGCGTTGCGGTCGTTTTCGCGGTCCTGCTGATCGCCATGATTGCTCAGAAAGCGTTCGGGGGCCAAACCGGCGACGTGTTGGGCGCTATGCAGGTTGCCGCAGAAATGGTCGCGCTGGCAACCGTCGCAATGCTGGAATGACCGACGCTACCCGATGGTGGTGGGTGCGGCACGGACCGGTGCCCGACGCGGAAGGCCGCATCATGGGCCGCCTCGATGTGGACTGCGACTGCTCCAATAGGGCGGCCATCAATGGCCTGGCGGCGCTCCTTCCGCGCCAAGCCGTTGCCGTCATCAGTCCCCTTCTGCGGACACGGCAGACGCTGGCCGCCATTGCGGCGGCCGGGGGCACTTCTGTGGATCCGCTGATCGAAGCCGACTTCATCGAACAGAGCTTCGGAGATTGGGAAGGGTTCGGCTGGACGCAGATGCAGGCGCGCGACCCCGATTATTATGCGCAGTTCTGGACCGACCCGACGCGCAATGCCCCCCCGGGCGGAGAGAGCTTCGCGAGTCAGATCGAGCGCACCGCGGCTGGAATCGAACGACTTTCGGAACGGTTTGCGGGGCGCGACATCGTGTGCGTCAGTCACGGAGGGACCATCCGGGCGGCGTGCGCTTACGCACTCGGTCTCGCCCCCGATATCGCGATGGGAATCGTTGTGGACAATCTGTCGGTGACCCGCCTGGACCGCCTCGAGGTCGGGCTGCTGCGCGGCGCTGGCGGCCTGTGGCGGGTGCATCACGTTAATGCACCGGCATGCTGGACCCCTTGCTAAAGGCTATGTTACGGTCAGCCTGAGCTGTCGAGACAGGGAAGTCCGGTGCGCGGGCCCTCAACCCGCAAGGCCGGCGCTGCCCCCGCAACTGTGAGCGGCGAGACTGCGGCAAAGCGCCTCATCTTGATGAGGTCGCCACTGGCAAAATGCCGGGAAGGCGCCGTGGCCTGTGACCCCGAGCCAGGAGACCTCCTCGACGAGCCAGGCACCTTTTGTCCTCGGAGGGAGGATCGACGGCCTTGTCGACCACTCATGCGCCTGCCAACTCGTCCGCTCTGGTGTCGCTGCCGCTCGTAACCCTTGTGCTCGGCGGCGCGCGGTCTGGGAAAAGCCTTTACGCCGAACAGATCATCGGGGAAGGCGGGCCGGGCCTCTATCTCGCCACCGCCGAGGGCGGAGACGCCGAAATGGCGGAGCGCATCCGCCTGCATCGCGCCCGCCGGGGGCCCGGATGGGACACACTGGAAGAGCCTCTCGACCTGGCGGAAGCGATCGCACGATCCGCCCGCCCCGATCGGCCCATCCTGGTCGATTGCCTGACGCTCTGGCTGAGCAACCTCATGGGCGCAGACCGCGACATCGATGCCGCGATCCGGGATCTGCTCGCGGTTGTTGAACGTCCGGGCGGCCCCGTGGTCCTGGTCAGCAACGAAGTGGGCTTTGGCATTGTGCCGGCGACCCCCCTCGGGCGCATTTTTCGGGATCATGCCGGCCGTCTCAATCAGGCCGTTGCCGCCGTCGCAGAACGCGTCGTCCTTGTCACCGCGGGCCTGCCCCTGGTCCTAAAGGACGTGGCGCCTCCCAACCCCACCCTCAGCGTGAAAGAACAGGCATCGTGAAAATTCCCGCAACCGTCGTTACCGGCTTCCTTGGCGCGGGCAAGACCTCGCTCATTCGTCACCTCATTGCCAATGCCGGAGGCCGGCGGCTGGCGGTCGTCATCAACGAATTCGGTGATATCGGCGTCGATCGCGAGCTATTGCTGGGATGCGGGATCGCCGGTTGCGACGAGGGCAACCTGATCGAACTGCCCAACGGCTGCATTTGCTGCACCGTTGCCGATGCCTTTCTGCCGACGATGGAGCGTCTGCTCAATCGGGAACAGCCTCCTGAGCACATCATCATCGAGACCTCCGGGCTGGCGTTGCCAAAGCCCTTGGTCAAGGCGTTCCAATGGCCGGACGTCATCGCGCGGACCACGGTCGATGGCGTCATCACCGTGATCGACGCTCCTGCGGTGGCCGCCGGTCGCTTCGCCGCCGACCCCGAGGCGGTGCAGGCGGAGAGGACGGCGGATCCCGCCGTCTCACATGAGCAACCGCTGCAGGAACTGTTCGAAGATCAGCTCGCCTGTGCCGACATGATCGTCCTGAACAAGATTGACGGACTCGACGATCGCGGGCTGGACGCGGTCAGCGCCGAACTTGCCTTGCGCTTGCGGCCCGAGGTCAAGGTGGTCATGACGGTTCGGGGGACGTTGGATCCGCTCGTCGCGCTCGGCATTCACGCTGCGGCGGAGGAGTCCATCGACGGCCGCTGGTCGCATCACGACGACGAGGACGGAGACCACGACCACGACGAGTTCGTCAGTTTCGTGGCTGAACTGGGTCCGGAATCAGACCCGCAAGCCATCGAGCGACGGCTGCGCGCGGTCGTCGCGGAACATGACATCCTCCGTGTGAAAGGCTTCCTCGACGTTCCAGGCAAGGCGATGCGCCACGTCGTGCAATCGGTGGGCGGACGGATCGAACGCTATTTCGACCGGCCGTGGCAGGTTGGCGAGACGAGGGCAAGCCGCTTGGTGATCATTGGTCAGAAGGGCGTCGACGAAATGGCGATCCGCGCCGCTCTGCAGGGCGATCGAGTCCCCTGACGTGCACCTGCTGGCGACGCGGCCGGGCTCGGTCGGCGACGGGGCCGAGGCCATTGATCTTCAGCAGAGCCCTGGCGATATCGTCTTTCTCTCCACCGCGGACAGCGAAATCGCCTGCCTCGCCGCTGCCCGCGCCCGACTGGGGGATCCTCACTTTCCCAGTCTCAGGCTGGCCAGTCTGCTGCAGCTCGGGCACCCGCTGTCCGTCGATCTCTACGTCGAGAAGGTGCTGGCCCATGCCCGGCTGGTGATCGTCCGGCTACTCGGCGGCCGGAGCTACTGGAGCTATGGCCTCGACCAGGTCTGCGCTGCCTGCCGACAGCAGGGGATTCCCCTCGCCGTCCTCCCCGGCGACGACCAGCCGGATGCCGAACTCGCTCAGCTTTCCACGGCACCCCATGAAGCCCAGCACCGGCTGTGGCGCTACCTCGCCGAAGGCGGCATCGATAATACGGTCGAGTTGTTGAAGTATGCGGCGTCTCTCCTGGGCGACGACCGTTCGTGGGAAGAACCTCGTCCCCTCCTCCACGCCGGTCCTTACAGCGCCGGCAAGCCAAAAGGTTCCGCCGGTACGGCCGTACGGCCGGACGCCCCGGTCGCCGCGCTCGTCTTCTATCGCGCGCTGGTTCAGGCCGGCAATCTTGCCGTGGTCGACGCCCTCGTCAGTGCGCTCACCTCGGCTGGCCTGAGCCCCCTCCCCGTGTGGGTGACCAGTCTGAAGGACCCCCTCTCCGCCGCCACACTCACGCAACTGCTGCTGGACGCTCAACCGGACATCATTCTGAATGCGACCGGTTTCGCCGTCGGAACCCCCGGCGGGGCGGAGAACGGCGAAACAGGCCCCTTCACCGCCTTCGATTGTCCGGTGCTGCAGGTCATCTTCGCCGGATGCGACGCGGTGTCCTGGCAGGACGGGCAGCAGGGGCTGCCGGCCCGCGACATCGCCATGAATGTCGCGCTCCCGGAAGTCGATGGACGCATCATCACCCGCGCCGTCTCTTTCAAGGGGGTGGCGCGGCGCGATCCGCTGACCGAGACCGACATCGTCGCCTACGAGCCGGAGGCCAGCCGCGTCGCCTTTGTCGCGGAACTTGCCTCGAATTGGGTGAGCCTGCGGCGGACGCCGCCCGCCGAGCGGCGGATCGCCGTTATCCTTGCCAACTATCCGAACCGGGACGGGCGCATCGGCAACGGTGTGGGGCTGGACACACCCGCGAGCGCGGTGGCGGTGCTGCGCGCCCTGGCCGCCGCCGGCTACCGCGTCGAGGATATTCCGGAGGACGGCGACGCCCTGGTTGCCCGGCTCGCCGCCGGCCCGACGAACGATACGCGGGCCCTTTCGTCGCGGCGCCTGGCCGAGACCTTCGCGCGCTCGGACTATGGCTTTTTCTTCTCCGCCCTGCCGGCGGCGGCGGCGGCGCGCGTGGGCGAACGATGGGGGCCGCCGGAGCGTGATCCGTTCTTTCTGCCGGGGGAACTCGACTGCGGCCGCTTTGCCATTCCCGCCTTCCGGTGCGGAAATGTCGCCATCTGCCTGCAGCCGGCGCGCGGCTACAATATCGATCCAGCCTCAAGCTACCACGATCCGGACCTGCCGCCGCCGCACGGCTACCTCGCCTTCCACGCGTGGGTTCGCGATGGCCTTCGAGCCCACGCCGTCGTCCATCTTGGAAAGCACGGCAACCTGGAGTGGCTCCCGGGTAAAGCACTGGCCCTGTCGGCGGCCTGCTTTCCCGAGGTGGCACTCGGGCCTTTGCCGAACTTTTACCCGTTCATCGTCAACGATCCGGGTGAGGGAACACAGGCGAAGCGCCGCGCGCAGGCGGTGATCGTGGATCACCTGACACCGCCGCTGACGCGGGCCGAAAGCTATGGGCCGCTGCGCGAGCTTGAGCGGCTGATCGACGAATATGCCGACGCTTCGGCGGTCGATCCCCGCCGACTCCGCCTGCTGGCCGACGAGATTCTGTCGCTGAGCCGGGTCGCCGGCATCGACCTCGACTGTGGCATCGCTGCCGACGAGGGCACGGACGATGCCCTGGTCAAACTCGACCGCTATCTCTGCGAACTCAAGGAAATGCAGATCCGCGACGGGCTGCATGTGTTCGGGTCCTCACCGGCGGGCACGCAGTTGCGTGACCTGCTCGTGGCGCTGGCGCGCACGGCGCGCGGCGCGAAACCAGGAGATGCCTCGCTGCTGCGGGCGCTGGCGGGAGACCTCGATCTCGGATTCGATCCTCTCTCGGTCGATTTCGCGATGCCCTGGGACGGTCCGCGGCCGGCTGTTCTGGCCGGCGGGCAGCCCTGGCGAACGGCGGGCGATACGGTGGAGAGACTGGAAGATCTCGCCGCCGCGCTGATCGATGGCAGGCGCATCTGTGCCCCCCAGTGGACCAATACACGCAACGTCCTCGACCGGATCGAGAGCGGATTGAGACCTGCGGTTGCCGCCTGCGGCGATGCAGAGATGCGGGGGCTTCTGGCGGGGCTGGATGGCCGCTTCGTCGCTCCCGGTCCCTCGGGCGCCCCGACCCGTGGCCGCCCCGATGTCCTGCCGACCGGCCGCAACTTCTATTCGGTGGATACCCGCACGTTGCCGACACCGGCGGCCTGGACGCTCGGCTGGAAGTCCGCGGCTCTCCTCGTCCAGCGGCATGTGCAAGAGCATGGCGATTGGCCGAGGCGCCTAGCAGTCACGGCGTGGGGGACCAGCAACATGCGGACCGGTGGGGATGATATCGCGCAGGCGCTGGCGCTGATGGGCGTGAGGCCGACCTGGGATCAGGGCTCGCATCGGGTCACCGGTTTCGAAGTTCTGCCGGCGACGGTGCTCGACCGGCCCCGTGTCGATGTGACGCTGCGCATTTCCGGATTCTTCCGCGATGCGTTCCCCAATCTGGTGGATCTGTTCGACTCCGCCGTTCGCGCCCTCGCCGACCTCGACGAATCCGACGAAGAAAATCCGCTGATCGGGAAGGCCAGGGACGATGAAGCGGCGTTGCTCGCGTCCGGCGCCGAGCCCGCAGAGGCCCGGCGGCTGGCCGGATGCCGCGTTTTCGGCTCGAAGCCGGGCGCATACGGAGCCGGCTTGCAGGCTCTGATCGACGAGCGCGGCTGGCAAACCGATGCGGATCTGGCCCGCGCCTATGTCGCCTGGGGAGGATACGCCTACGGTGGCGGATTACGCGGAAAGGCCGCCCACGGCCTGTTCGAGCGTCGTCTGGCTTCGGTCGAGGGCGTGGTGCAGAATCAGGATAATCGGGAGCACGACATCCTTGATTCCGACGATTACTACCAGTTCGAAGGCGGAATGACAGCAGCCGTACGGCTGCTGTCCGGTACGCAGCCCGCGGTCTGGCACGCCGATCACTCCCGCCCCGAAAACCCGGTGATCCGGACGTTGTCCGAGGAGGTCGGCCGTGTGGTCCGCGCCCGCGTGGTGAATCCCAAGTGGATCGCGGGAGCGATGCGCCACGGTTACAAGGGCGGCTTCGAGATGGCCGCGACAGTCGATTATCTGTTCGCCTTCGCAGCCACCGCCCGGTGCGTCGGTGATCACCACTTCGATGCCGTTTACGAGGCCTACGTTGCCGATGACGGCGTGCGGAGCTTCCTGGAAGAAAAGAATCCGGCGGCGCTGCGCGAGATGAGTGCGCGGCTGCTGGAAGCGCAGGAGCGCCAGCTTTGGCGGCCGCGCTCCAACGGCGCGTACGGAAGACTGCAGGAACTGGCCGGCGACAGATGACAGCAAAAGCCCGGCAGGATGGTCTTCTTCACGGCGGCAGCTTCGCTGATCGTTTCACCGCTAGCGGGGAACGGCCAGTCTTGACCCAAAGGATGGAGGAAACGCTCCGATGAACGACGATAACCCCGTGCCTCTCGACGAAGCGGACGTGCGCCGGCATGCCGAGAAGATGGCGAAGAAGAAGGCGGTGCGAGACCGAATCGTCGCCGCCAAAACAGAGGAGCGCGGTCTCCTCGTCGTTCATACCGGCAAGGGCAAGGGCAAGACGACGGCCGCCATGGGCATGGCCGTGCGCTGTGTCGGTCACGGCATGAAGGTCGGCATCGTGCAGTTCGTCAAGGGTGTATGGGACACGGGCGAGCGTAAGGTCCTGGCCGCGTTCCCCGACCTGTGCGTGATGCGGGCGATGGGCGAGGGCTTCACCTGGGACACGCAGGACTTAGAGCGCGACGTCGCCGCGGCACGGAAGGCGTTCGAAATGGCGAAGGAGATGATCGGTGATTCGTCGTTTCGGATGGTTATCCTTGACGAGCTGAACATTGTGCTGCGCTACGGCTATCTGCCGCTGGATGAGGTGCTCCAGGTGTTGCGCGATAAACCACGTGATCTGCACGTTGTCGTCACGGGTCGTAATGCCAAGGAAGAATTGATTGAAGCTGCCGATCTGGTTACCGAGATGACGCTGCTCAAGCATCCCTTCCGATCCGGCGTCAAGGCACAGCCGGGCGTGGAATTCTAGTGAGCCTTGCACACGCCGGCTCGTGGTGATTCCCTGTTGTCGCCAGGGCAAGAGGGTGTTCGGACGCCATGAGAAACGCATTTCGCTTCGCCATATTGATCCTCGTGGTCGCGGGCCTCTCGGGCTGCGCGGCCGGCGCTCCCCGAGACATCCAGGCGGAGGCCCTGGTCGCCCAATCGACGGCGACCGTGGAGCTGTTCAAGTCTCGGCAGAAGGATTCGACGCAGCTGTTCACCGCCGCGCTGCGCGACGCCAAGGGCATCATGATCTTCCCGGACATCTTCGAGATGGCGGTTGGCGTGGGCGGGCAAGGCGGCTCAGGCGTGATGCTCAGTCGCGAAGCCAGCGGAGCCTGGGGCTATCCCGCCTTTTTCCGACTCTCGGGCGGAAGCCTCGGGGTACAACTCGGTGCGCAGTCGACCGAAGTGATCTTCCTGCTGATGACCGACGAGGCGGTGCGCAAGGTGATCGAATCGCCGTCGCAGTTCAGTATCGGTGCGCAGGCGACCTTCGGTGAGATCGGCGGCGGCGGATCCAGCGCCACCAACATCAAGGGAGCCGACATTGTCGGCTTCACCAAAGGATCCGGCATCTTTGTCGGCGCCGCGCTGGGCAGTGCCTATGTCAGTTCGTTGCAGGCGTTGAACCAGGCCTATTACCGCAACGCCGCGGCGACGCCCCAGGCGATCATCATCGATCACCAGGTCAGCAATCCGGACGCAGACAGGCTGCGCCAGGCCCTCGTCGTCCAGTGAGGGGCGCCTGCGGCAAAATGTGAGCACCGGGAGGAGCTTGAGCGGCCGGGCGCTGATGCTGCAGGGCACCGGCTCCGATGTCGGTAAGTCCCTGGTCGTGGCGGGGTTGGCCAGGGCTTATTCGCGGCGCGGACTGACCGTGCGTCCCTTCAAGCCGCAAAACATGTCCAACAATGCAGCCGTCACGGCCGACGGCGGCGAGATTGGTCGTGCTCAGGCACTCCAGGCGCGGGCCTGCGGGATACCTCCGGTCACGGACATGAACCCGGTGCTGTTGAAGCCGCAATCCGAAATCGGCGCGCAGGTGGTGGTGCAGGGACGGATGTTCGGCACCGCCAAGGCCCGCGACTATCAGGCCCTGAAGCCCCGGCTGCTGCCGCTTGTCCTGGAAAGCTTCGCCAGACTCGCGCGCGGCTGCGACCTTGTGCTTGTGGAAGGGGCCGGCAGCCCTGCGGAAGTCAACCTGCGGGCAGGCGACATCGCCAACATGGGCTTTGCCGAAGCCGCGGACGTGCCTGTCGTGCTCGTCGCCGATATCGATCGGGGGGGCGTGATCGCAAGTCTCGTCGGAACTTGCGCCGTCCTAGAACCTCGCGAGCGCGCACGGCTCAGGGGATATATCATCAACAAGTTTCGCGGCGACGTCAGCCTGTTCGACGATGGGATTTCCATCATCGGGCGGCATACGGGTCTGGAGCCTTTCGGCGTGGTGCCCTGGTTTGAGGCGGCGTCCCGGCTCCCCGCCGAAGATGCCGTCGTCCTGGACTCGACGAGGGCGAGCGTGGAACCTCGCTCGATCCAGGTTGTCGTCCCTCGCCTGCCCCGCATCGCCAACTTCGACGACCTCGATCCCCTGGAGGCCGAACCGGATGTGTCGCTCACGTTCATTCCCGGTGGCCGGGCGCTGCCGGGGAATGCGGATCTGATTGTCCTGCCGGGATCTAAGGCCACCATCGCTGACCTTGCCGCCTTGCGCCATGAGGGCTGGGACATCGATATCGCCGCCCACCTGCGCCGGGGAGGCAGGGTTCTGGGCCTGTGCGGCGGCTACCAGATGCTGGGGACGCGGATCAGCGATCCTCTTGGGATCGAGGGGCCCCCCGGAGCGGTTCCAGGGCTTGGCCTGCTGGATATCGAGACCGAATTCGGTCCAGAGAAAACCCTCGTCGAAGCGGCTGGTTGCGATGTGGCCTCCGGCGCCGCGGTGCGGGGCTATGAAATGCATATCGGGCGTACGACGGGTGGCGGCCTGGCCCGGCCGATGCTTCATCTGGCGGGGGAACCCGAAGGAGCGGTCAGCCCCGACGGGCGGGTACAGGGGTGTTATTTACACGGCCTGTTTACCTCCGACGACTTCCGCACGACCTATCTCGCAAGCTTCCGTTCCGATCGCGCCGGAACCGTGCTCTGGGAGACGGAGGTAGAGCGAACCCTGGACGAACTCGCCGATCATTTGGAACAGCATCTCGATCTCGGCCGGTTGCTCGCGGCTGCCGCTCATCCCAGCTGCCGTTAGCCGGATTTTGACTTCGTCGTTCGCGCGAGCCATCGCTCTTCAACCCAATTCAGTATGCGCGCCATCGGTCTCTGGAGCTGGGGGATGTCGATTGCCAGCAGCACCAGCCCGAGCGGCAGCATCCAGAAGCCGAGGATCGGAAGGAACCCAAGGAACCCGCCGCAGATCAGGAGGATCCCCGCTGGTACCCTGATCCAACGTGCCCGCGGCTGACGCAGGCGGTCCAGCCAGTCGGCAAAATGGTGGGGGAGCCTGTCCTGCAGGGCATCAAGGTGCCGGTCGAGATGCTGCTGATCGCTGACGTCGGGGTCTGTCGACATTACTGACCGTCTCGAGTTGATTGTCTGCGCTCAACGTCCGAAGGCGGCGACCGTTCCGCTCTCCCGCCTCCGCCCGGCAGCCTTGATCAGTCCTTGTTCGGAGCCATATCCAGGAGCAACGCGGGTCGAAAGGAGGCAGAAATGGACGACACAGAGCGGCAAGTGATCGATGAGCTCTTCGGCAAAGTCAAGCAGGCGGAGGCCGGTTCCGCCCCGCGGGACGCGCAGGCCGAGGCACGCATCCGGCAGCACATCGCCGCTCAGCCAGCGGCGCCTTATTACATGGCGCAGGCCATCGTCGTCCAGGAGCAGGCCCTGACGGCCGCTCAGGGACGGATCGAGGAACTGGAGGCGGAACTCGCGCGTCGTCCGGCATCCTCTGGCGGGTTTCTCAGCGGGCTGTTCGGCGGCGGCGATCGACAGGCACCGACACGGCGAGGCCCTGCCGCGGGCGTCGATCCCCGTATAGCCGCCTACAATCACCCGCACGGACGTCCGGGAAGCGGCTTCCTCGGTGGTGCGCTGCAAACGGCCATGGGCGTCGCCGGCGGCGTCGTGCTGGGAAACGCCATCATGAACATGCTTGCCCCGCAGGAAGCGGCCGCCAGCGAGCCCGCGCCCGACCTGACCGGCGAGGACATACCCGAGGACATGGAAATGGGCGATATGGACCTGGGCGGGCTCGACGAATTCTAAGGGCAGCAAGGCGCCGCCGCTCTAGCTTTCCCCGATAACGGTCACTTCCACGGCGCGGCGCCGCGCGTGGATGTCGTGATTGATCAGGACGACCTGCTGCCAGGTGCCGAGCTTGGCGCGGCCGTCGCGGATTGGCACGACCACGGATGGCCCGAGCAGCGCCGCCTGCACATGACTGTGGCCATTGCCGTCGTGCCAGGTCATTTCGTGGTGATAGGAAGCGTCAGGCGGCGCGAGCCGGCGGATCGCCTGCTTCAAATCCTCGACGGCGCCGGGTTCGTACTCGATGGTCGTCAGCGAGGCCGTAGAGCCGACGGCGGAGAGATGCGCGCTGCCGCTCCGGACACCGGAAGCGGCGATGATCCGGGCCAGTTGCGGAGTGATATCCGCAAGATCCGGTCCCGCCCGCAGCGGCACTTCCAAACCCTCGCAATGAACGACAACAGCGGACGACATCTCGCCTCTCTCGATGGTTGGAGGGAAGAGCCAGCGTAACGGGGGCTGGCCCGACTTCGCAAGATGCACGCGCGCCACACGCAGCGGTATGCTCGGGCCAACACGGCATCGGAATGCGCAGCACGTTGTCCGGAACCGACTCCTGCCGGGCGTGCGCCGAGCGCTGGAGGAACGGAATTGCAAAGGATTACCGTTGGCGAATATCTCCTGCTCCGGCTGGCGGACGCTGGCCTTCGGCACGCCTTCGGGGTGCCGGGAGACTACAACCTGAGCTTCCTCGACCAAGTCGAAGCCGACCCCCGCATAACCTGGGTCGGGACCTGCAACGAACTCAATGCCGCCTACGCAGCAGACGGGTATGCCCGGATCTCCGGCCTCGGCGCGGTGATTACCACCTTCGGCGTCGGCGAACTCAGCGCGATCAATGGCATTGCCGGCTCTTTCGCCGAGTATGTGCCGGTGGTGGCGATTACCGGCGCACCGTCCCTGGCGGTCCAGGGAAGCGGCGCCATGATGCATCACACCCTGGGAACGGGCGATTTCTCGGTATTCGCCCGGATGTACGAGCGCGTCACCGCGGCTCAGGCTTACCTGACCAGGGAAAACGCCGCGGCGGAAATCGACCGGGTGTTGACCATCTGCCTCCGCCGGAAGCAGCCTGTTTATCTCTCGTTACCCGCCGATGTGGCCTCGGCAAGAATCAAGTCGCCGACCGGTCCGCTGCCGGCCGGGGACTACACCAGCGACCCGGACGCGTTGGCTGAAGCGATCGAGGCCGCCGTGGATTTTCTCGAGTCGGCCGAGCGGCCGGCGGTGCTCGCCGACGTGGGCGTTGACCGGTATCGAATGCAGACGGCCTTGCGCGGTCTGCTCGATGCGACAGGCTATCCGTGGGCGACGATGATCATGGGCAAGGGCCTGCTGGAGGAAACTCACCCTCAGTACATCGGTCTCTATAACGGCGCGATGAGCGACGATTACGTCCGATCGCGGATCGAGGACGCCGACGGCATCCTTACCATCGGCACGCTTCTGAGCGACTTCAACACCGGAGGATTCTCCGCCAAGCTCGATCCGGCGCGAACCATCGAAGTGCGTGGTGCCTTTCTGCGGGTTCGGCGGGCGTTGTACGAAAAGGTGGCAATGCGGGACGTGCTACCGCTGCTCTCGCAGCGTCTTCGCCGGCGCGATCCCTCGAGCCTGAATATCCAGCAGGCGGACTGCCGTGTGGATCCTGGATTTGTCACTCCGTTTGTGGCGCAGTCCGGCGCGCCGATCACGCAACGTCGGCTCTGGCACCGCCTGTCACGCTTTTTGGGCGGGGACGATGTGGTGTTGGCCGAGGCCGGAACCTCCCTCTTCGGCGCAGCGACGATGCCGCTTCCGCCGGCGGTTACGTTCATCAGCCAGTTGCTCTGGGCCTCGATCGGCTACACGCTGGGCGCCATGGTCGGGACGGCACTGGCGTCGCCTCGCCGTCGCACCGTTCTGATCATCGGCGACGGCGCCCTACAGTTCACCGCCCAAGAGTTATCGACCTTGCTGCGTCACAATGCGGCGGGTGTTGTCCTGATTCTGAACAACGACGGCTACACCGTCGAGCGGGTCATTCGCGGTTCAACGCAGGGCTACAACGACATCCAACCCTGGCGTTACCATCGCCTGCCTCAGCTCTTTGGAGGGAACGCGACCGGGCTGCGGGTAACCACCGAGGATGAGCTGGAGCATGGCCTGGCAGAGGCAGGTCGCCACCTCGATCGGGTGACGATCATCGAAATCGTCATGGACAGGATGGACTGTCCCGATCTGCTCCAGAAGATCGCATCCGCGGCGGCGGCGATAAACCAATATTAATGCTGGCCAGCATCGGCTGGCGGGGAGACTTCCTCTGCGGAAGTCTCCACCCCATCCATTCCAGTTCCGATCAGAACGCAGCGCCAACAGTGAAGACGACGCGCGCATCCGAGAGCTTGTTGCCTCCGAGATCGCTTTGCGTCAGGTTGGTATCGGTGTAAGCAATCGTGAAGTCCACACCCTTGAAGGTGACCGTTCCGCCCAGCGTCCAGTCGGTGTAGTCCTTCGCGTGTTCAATGTTCTGGTAACCGACCCCGGCGAACAGGGCCAGATCCACATATGGGACCGGTGGCGTGACCTTGACGTTACCATTGATGTAATTGGCATGGCCGGTAGCGCCAAAGAAGTCCGGCGAGTAGTAGTAGGCTGCGCCAACGCTCACCAGGTCTTCAATTGGAGAGTATGTCAGTTTGACCGGGATTTCCCAATAGTTGTAGTTACTTGATTCGCCGTCGAGCCGACCTGCACCGGGATAGGCATAATAGATACCGCCGAGATCCCAGCTGACGCCCGTATCAAAAAGGTCGCCGCGGAACCCGAACAGCGTGTCGATCTCGACGGTCGCATTGTCACCGTCATTGAAATCGACGTTGGATCCCCAGAAGCCGAGGTACGGTGTGATGCCATAGAATCCGGTGTCGTAGGAATACTCCAGGCTGCCTTGTACCGCCGGATTGTTGTCGGTCTGGGAGATGCCGCGGAACATGTAGTCCGATGTCAACGCCACGGTTCCGGCAATCGCACCGGGGAACCAGTCGTCAGTTTCTTCAGCCTGCGCTGCCGGTTCTTCGGTGGGGGTCGCTGGCGTTTCTGTTTCGGTCTGCGCCCACGCGGGGGCCGTGCCCGCCAAAAGAACTGCGGCGATCGGAAGCAGCCGCCTCGTATCAAACATCTTGTTATCCCTTCGCTATCTACCGTAGCGCCACTTTCGGAGCTTCCGTTCTGGCGCCTCGACCGCTGGAAGTGGCAAGATGCGGACCATTGGTGTTGCTCTCACACAACAACTGTGGCGGACGAATCTTTCCGTTCGCGCAACGCACTGTTTCCTTGGGGTCTAGTTCAGCCTGCTTGGGGCCAGGCTGGCGATAAGAGAGGCATTTTGGCTCATATGGCGTATATTTGGCTTTCCAAAGCAGGTCGCCGATGAACATAAAATGGGCACTTGCCTGCTTCTACGTTGGACGATGCCTGCTCCCTCGGCTTCCCAACGGCGGCAGATTATCCTCATGCTCGCGTCCTATTCCCCAGGCCGGCCAATGAGCGTCATCTCGCTCCCAGAGCTGCCCCATATGGTGGAAAAAGGCACGCGGCTGATCGGGCTCGACCTTGGTTCGCGCACCATCGGCGTGGCCACGTCGGACGCAACGTGGACGGTGGCGACACCGGTACGCACGTTGATGCGCCGCCGGCTGGCATCGGATCTGCAGGCGATTGCTGCTTTGACCAGCGAACTGCAGGCTGGCGCCTTCATCGTCGGCCTGCCGGTCCAGATGGATGGCAGCGAAGGTCCGCGGTGCCAGTCGGTTCGCCAGTTCGTCCGTGACCTGACGCGGGCGATCCCGCTTCCGGCGGCGTTCTGGGACGAAAGGCTGTCGACAGCGGCGGTTGAACGCACGCTCATCGCCGAAGCCGATCTGAGCCGAAAACGTCGCAAGCAGGTTCTCGATCGTGCCGCTGCGGCCTGGATCCTCCAGGGCGCACTGGACGCTCTGCGATTCGCCGCCGCATCGAAAATCGACTAGCCCGATCCTGGGCGCGGTCGCCGCACGAACTCGGCGGACCGGCGGAACGTCTCCAGCGATTGTTTGCATTATTCTCGTTCCACGCTTGTGTAGCTTTCGGCGGTCCGGCCTCTTGCTTGCACCTCCCCCGGACGCGGCCTAAAGTCGGGCGTCATGGACGACAGCGACAGTTCCCTGATTTTCCGGCATCGCCATCTGCTGGGCATCGAGGGGTTGGTGCCGCCGGAAATTACGCTGCTGCTCGACCGTTCCGAGTCCTATGTTGAACAGAACCGCCGCGCCGACAAGAAGCAGTCGCTGTTGCGCGGCCGAACGATCATCAATCTGTTCTTCGAGGCGTCCACCCGCACGCGGACCTCTTTCGAACTCGCCGGCAAGCGGCTGGGGGCCGACGTGATCAACATGTCCGTCTCCACGTCGTCGGTGCGCAAAGGTGAAACGGTCATCGACACCGCGATGACGCTGAATGCCATGCACCCCGACGTACTGGTCGTCCGGCATCCGGAGTCGGGAGCGGTCAAGCTGTTGTCCGAGAAGGTGAACTGCGCCGTCATCAATGCCGGAGATGGCAGCCACGAGCACCCGACCCAGGCTCTCCTCGATGCGCTCACCATCCGCAGACGGAAGGGGCACCTGGACGGACTGAAGGTCGCCATCTGCGGCGACATTCAGCATTCCCGGGTTGCCCGCTCAAACATTCACCTGCTGAACATCATGGGGGCCCGGGTCCGGGTGGTGGCGCCGCGCACCTTGTTGCCGCGCTCGGTGGAGCAACTGGGCGTGGAGGTCTACCACGACATGCGTCAAGGGCTCGCCGGCTGTGACATCGTCATGATGCTGCGCCTTCAGACCGAGAGGATGCAGGGAAATTACATTCCTTCCATCCGGGAATATTTCCATTTCTTTGGCCTGGACTATGAAAAGCTGAGCGAGGCCAACGCCGACGCCCTGATCATGCATCCTGGGCCAATGAACCGTGGCGTTGAAATCGATTCGCTGGTCGCCGATGACTACGGCCGCAGCGTGATTCGCGAGCAGGTCGAGATGGGGGTCGCGGTCCGCATGGCGTGTCTCGAGCTCCTGATGCGGGACAATCCCGACTTTGACGCGCGCAACAACTGAGGATCCCGCGAGAGCAACGACGACGGAGAAACGGCGGCGATGACGACGAGGACCGCTGCGGACGAGGCGCAGGTCGCCTATCTCAATGCCCGGCTGCTTGACCCCGCATGCAATTTGGACGAGGTGGGCGGGCTGCTAACCCAGGGCGAGACGATCGTCGATTATGGCCGGCACGTCAGGCGCGGCTCCGTTCCAGAGGATGCCGAGATCGTCGATTGCGAGGGTCAGTGTCTGGCACCAGGGCTCGTCGATATCCGCGTTCAACTGCGCGAGCCGGGAGAAGAGCATAAAGGAACGCTTGCATCGGCGGGGCGTGCCGCCACTGCGGGCGGCATCACTTCGATGGTCTGTCTGCCCAACACCAACCCGGTCATCGACGACATGTCGGTGGTGGAATTCGTTGCCCGGCGCGCCCGGCTCCTCGGCTTGACCAAGGTCTACCCCTATGCCGCCGTCACAAAGGGACTGGAAGGCAAGGAGCTTGCCGAAATCGGAATGCTTGCCGAAGCGGGCGCGGTGGCCTTCACCGACGGGGTCAAGGCCGTCAGCAGCGCGCGGATGATGCGCCAGGCCCTCCAATACGCCCGGACCTTCGGCTTGCTGATTGTCGAACACGCCGAAGAGCCGACCCTTGCCAACGGCGGGGCCATGAATGCCGGGGAAGTCGCGACCCGGCTCGGCCTCGTTGGCATTCCCCGCGAGGCCGAGGTCATCATTGTCGAACGCGACATTCACCTGGTGCGGCTGACGGGTGGGCAACTGCATTTCGCGCACCTCTCGACGGCGGCGGCGATCGACGCGGTCCGTCAGGCGAAGCGCAGCGGCCTGGCGGTGACCTGCGACACCGCGCCCCCTTACTTCGCGATGAACGAGAACGCCGTGGGCGATTACCGCACCTTCGCCAAGCTCTCCCCGCCCCTGCGAGCGGAGGAGGACCGACTGGCCGTCATCGAGGGGCTGGTCGATGGGACGATTGATGCGATTGCTTCCGACCACGCCCCGGAAGACGAGGACGCCAAGCGGCTGCCGTTCGCGCAGGCGGCGTTCGGCGGGATCGGCCTCGAGACGCTGCTTTCGGTGAGCCTGGAGCTGTATCACAACGGCTTTTTGTCTCTGCTGGACGTGCTGCGCCTGATTACCTGCAAACCGGCACACCTGATGAAGCTCCCGGCGGGCCGCCTCGCAAAGGGAGGCCGGGCCGATCTCACCCTGTTCGACCCGGATCGGGCGTGGCAGGTACGGGAGCATGAACTGTATTCCAAATCGAAGAATACGCCCTTCGACTATCGTCCGGTGCAGGGTCGGGTTCTGATGACGGTGGTCGACGGCCGCCGGGTCTTCGCCCTCAACAGCTGAGAGTCCCAAGGTGCAGACCGACGGCCTGGATCTCACTCTGATACTGGCGGCCGCCTGCGGCTACCTGGCCGGCTCTATTCCCTTCGGCCTCATCCTGAGCAGGATGGCCGGCCACGGGGATATCCGGCGGATCGGCTCCGGCAACATTGGAGCCACCAATGTCCTGCGAACGGGCAACAAGAAACTGGCACTCGCGACGCTGCTGCTTGACGCCGGCAAGGGCGCCGCTCCGACGTTGCTGGCGGCGCACTGGGGGGGCGAAACGGCATCGCTTGTGGCCGGCTTTGCTGCCGTGCTCGGCCACAACTTCCCGGTCTGGCTCGGCTTCCGCGGCGGCAAGGGCGTGGCGACGACGCTTGGCGTGCTCCTCGCGGTCGCGTGGCCAGTGGGCCTCGCGGCGCTCGCGTTATGGGCGGGATGCGCGGCCCTCTTTCGCATCTCCTCGCTCTCGGCGCTCCTTGCGCTCGTCGCGGCACCCTTCCTGATGCTGGTGGTCGCGGATGGACCGCGAGCCCTGCTCGCCGCCCTCCTGGCGGCGCTGGCCGCCGCCCGCCATCACGCCAACATCCGCCGCCTGCTGGCCGGAACCGAGCCGAAAATAGGCCAAAAAGGAGCGCGAACCGACCAAAAAGATCCGGATTCCGCTCTATAAGCTATTGATACTAACCATTTTCTGTCCGCGCGTGAGACGAGGATGTCGTCAACCGTCGTCATTTGTCGTCATGCAGGCCTCGCCCGCGCCGGTTGCCCGGCCCCCAGAAGCGAGCCGGACGGGTGCAGCATACCCGTGCGCCGCGCGGAAAGGCGAGTCGCCGGATGATGCCGTCAAGGCATCGACCGATGTCTGTCGCGCTCCCACCGCTACGGGCAGATCACGCCCGGCGCGATGCGGCTGGCCCAGGCCGGCAGCCCACTGCCGAAGTACGTGGTATCCCAGACGCCCAGTGCGGTCCCGGAGCCTGCAGCAATTGCTGGGCCCGCATATGGCAGCGCTCGTCCGGAAACACGCAGATTGGAGGACCACGTCTCACCCGTTTTCGCGACCTTGCGCGAGTAGTACACGTTATGGTGATCCGTCTGAACGCGATCGTCCGACCACACGACATTCAAGACACTCGCATTGCTACCACATGCGTTGACAAATAAAGCTGGCCGACGGTAGTCCTGCGCAGGCTCGTCGTTAATCATAGTAGGCATTGCCCAGGTAGTACGAGGTGCCTTCATACTATATGTATAAAATACCCCTGTATGGCTCCATGAATCATCGTATACAAGGTGTGCAACACCACTGTTTCCGAAAGCGATAGCAGTGCCGCCATAGGCATTCTGTATGGCGACCGTCGGATCTGAAAAGCTTGAACCGTAATCCGTTGACCTCGTTATTGCGATATGAAAACTTTCTAGCTCGTATTCCAAATTTCCCCATGCGATGAGCACTTCACCACCGAGACCTCCCGCAATAGAGGGGCTCGTGTCATAACCGTCATAGGTACTATAAAATGAATCAAGCGACCGTTTTGCACTCCATGTTTTCCCCTTGTCAGAGGAGCGCGCGAAATCAAAAGAGTGATAAACGTGCCAATAAAATTCTGATACGAGATAGATCCAATTAGCATCACTCGCGCGCAACGGAGTCGCTAATCTAACCGACGCAACTGACTCAGCTTCCGCGTATTTCGTTGCGATGACCGGCACTGACCATGTCGCGCCGTTATTCGTGGAAGAGCTGACGATTGTCCCTAACTCGGAGTAACTATCGAGAGGGATCGAATAAGTGTACGCAGCATAGATGCGGCTGCCATCGGGTGCCCAGAGCACTGCCGGCTTAGCCTCTAAGGCGCAATTTTGCTTGGCCGGCGGCATTGGCAGTTTCTTGCCGGCCGCCCAGGTCTTGCCTGCATCCGTGCTGGTGCGCACCCAGCATGTGCCCTGGTTCGCATAAGCTGCCACAAAGACGTTGGGATTTCTCGGGTTGACGGCGACCGACTGCCTGCCGACTGTGCCTGCACTGGCCAGCTTCACGTCGGGGAAGTCCTTTGGCAAAGTCACCGAATATTCCGGTGCGGCGGCGATGTCCGGCAGGGCCTCAACCTGGTCTTTCGCCAATGTCGGGCTTGCAAAAAGAGCTATTCCGACGACGAAGCCGGCGACCGCGACACTCCACCTGTCCATGGTGCCCCCCCTATCTCATTGGCCTGCTCGCCGCCAGGACCTTCCCCGCGCGTCGGCATTGGCAAGTCATTCTCAGTAAGCCAAATTATACCCCGAATTGGGCATCTTTTCCCGGAAGGCGGTCGGCGATATCGCCGACCGGCGAAAGTCGTCGTGGGTCGGATTATCCCCCAGCAGCACCCCACGCACAGCGCGCCGCTGACGATGATGGACGGCAGCCGAAACGCGCGTGTTCCGGCCATGCCGTCATCGACCGATGTCTCTCGCGTCCAAGCCTACGGACAGCTCACGCCCGGCGCGATCCGGCTGGCCCGCACCGGGCGGGGACCATCGAATTCCGATCCTTGGCCCCAGAGACCGATCGCGGTGGCGCCGCCGGCGGCTAATCCGGGTTCGAGGCCGTACCCGTACCCGGGATCGGACGCCAACGTTGTCGCGGAGACACGCAGATCGGGTGACCAGTCCTCTCCTGTTCTTGCCACCTTGCGCGTGTAGTAGAGGTTATACTTGCCCGAACCTAATCGCTCATCCAACCACGCGACGTGCAAAATACTCGCGCTGCTTGAGCAGGGACTGACGCTCAGTACGGGAGCAGAGATTCCACTTACTGAAGAATTGTTGTTGAGACGGACAGGACTTGACCAGGAAGAGTATGGCGCCTTGGTGCTGAACACATAATTCGGGCCGTCATTTCCATATTCGTCTTTGATATAGACAAGATGAGCTGCGCCGCCAGTGCCGAAGGCGATCGCCGTCCTGCCACCATTGCCGGGAACCGCAACCACGGCTGGGGAGAAACTTCCTCCGAAGTTGCTAGACCGTCTTACTTCGATCTGCGCAGCTGTATCGCCGCAATAGTTTGAACCCCATGATACCAGTATCTCCCCCCCAGGGCCGCCGGCGATCGAAGGATATGACGCATATTCGTCCCGTCCACCGCAGGTTATTAATTGCTGCAAGGCAGACCATGTCTTGCCTTGATCATTTGAGCGGGAGAAATAAACTGTCGGATATTGTAATGAAACAAAATACAACCATTCTGAATTTTCAGACTGCAACGGTGTAGCGAGTCTGACGAAATGATCGAAGCCGCTAGAGCTTTGCACTTTTTTCGGCGTTGACCACGTTGCTCCCTTGTCGGTCGATACGCTGACAACGGCTTTCTGCTGCAATGTTGTCACATCGGCACGGAGGTACGCGGCGTACACGCGCGTCCCGTCGGGCGCCCATGTCAATGCCGGACTAGCGCAATACTCGGAGGCTGTTCCGCCCGGCATTGGGAGCTTCTTTGCCCCAGCCCATGTGCGGCCTGCGTTGGTGCTCGTGCGCACCCAGCACGCCCCCTGGTTTATATAGGCGACCACAAAGACGTTCGCGTTCTTCGGGTTGACCGCGACCGACTGGCTGCCGACCAAGCCTGCACTGGCCAACTTCACGTCGGCGAAGTCCCTTGGCCGGGTCACCGTGTATTCCGGCGCGGCGGCGATGTCCGGCAGGGCCTCAACCTGGTCTTTCGCCAACGCTGAACCTGCAAAAAGAGCCACGCCGACAACGAAGCCGGCGACCGCGATACTCCACGTGTCCATTGTTACCCCCCTTTATCCAATAGCTTGCTCGCCGCCAGGAACTCCCTCCGCGCGTCGACATGAGCAAGGTCATTCTCACCAAGCCAAACTATACCCCAAATTGGACATCGTTTCACGATCCCCGATGATAGCAAGGTCGAACGGGGATACCGCTCTTGCGGCCGGCGGAGCGCGGGGGGCGATATTGTCGACTGACGGAAGTCGTCGCGGGTCGGGTTTGTCCCTTCAACGTCGATCCGGGCTCGGCTTCTGATCCTGTCCGCTCTTTTGCCCATCGCGACGGTTTCGGGCGATCGGCTCCACCATAACGGGTGCTTCAGTCGCGTCCAGGTGGCGGTGCTCGAAGGCAGCGGTTGCCGCCTTGATCGTCGTGAAGACCCAGCGATCGGGCCTTTTCTCTTGTTCATCGACCCAATTGGTCTTGAAGTGTCGGTCCAGCGACTGCTTAGCCCGGGCACTGGCGAGGACGATGCCGCGGGACGTCAGCTCCTGCCTCAGATCGTCGAGCATCTTCACTGCAGTATAGTCGATGATGTTGATCGGGCTGGCGTCGATGACCACCCATTCGACCGGCGTTGCCGCGGCATTGACATGATACAGCACGCGCGCCTTGAAGTAGTCGCAGTTAAAGAACACCAAGTCGGCGTCGAAGCGATACAGCAGCAGTCCGGGAATGGTTGCGGCACCAGGGTAGTCGGCGATGTCATGAAAACCCTTGACGCTGGGCGCGCGGCCGAGGATCGCATCGTGCGGCCGCGAGTTCACCCCCAGGAGCCACAACAGCGACAGCACGACGGCAAGGAGAACGCCGGGCAGCACGCCGAGGAAGAGCACGCCGGCGGTAGTTGCGAGCGATAACACAGTTTCTCGACCGCTCGCTCGCCACAGGTGGCGCAGGGCTTCGGCGCCGAACAGGCCAAAGGCGGAGACGATAATGATAGCCGCAAGCGCCGTCGTCGGCAGCAGCGCCAATGGCTTGGTGAAAAACTCTAGGAAGATCAGCATGGCTAGGCCGGCAACAATGCCGACGAGCTGGGTCTGGCCACCCGTCGCATCGTTGACGGCGGTGCGCGAGTCGGCGCCGGTGACAGGGAAGCCCTGCGCCAGCCCCGACGCGAAATTGGCAGCGCCGAAGCCGATCAACTCCTGATTGGCATCGATGTCGTAGTGGTTGCGCCGGGCAAAGCTCTGGGCGGTCAGCACGCCGCTGGTGAAGCTGATCAGCGTGATCCCGGCGGCATCGTGTAGCAGCGGCTTTAGGTCAGCGAGGGTGATGGACGGTAGGCTGAGCGGCGGCAAGCCGGCAGGGATCGGGCCGAGAACGGCGACGCCGCGGTCAGCGAGCCCAAGGGTGGCAACGGCCGCGATACCGAGGCTGGCGACGATTAGTGGCCCCGGCAGCCGCGGTGTTAAGCGACGCAACACCACCAAGAGGATGAGGAGTCCTACCCCCAACATCAGCGAGGGAGGATGCGCCTGGTCGAGATTGGCCAGGAGCGATGTCAGCTTCGCAACGAAACTGTCGCCGGCGGCGGCGATACCACCGAGCTTCGGCGCCTGGCCGACGATGATGATCAGCGCGATCCCGTTAAGGTAGCCAATAAGGATGGGCCGCGACAGAAAGTTGGCGATGAAGCCAAGCCGTGCAGCACCCGCCAACAAGTAGAACAGTCCGGTCAGCAACGTCAGGGCCACCATCAGGCCGGCATAGCGGGCCGGATCGCCTTGGGCGATATCGCCGACGGCCGTAGCCGCCATTATGCAGGTCGCCGCGTCCGGGCCGGTGATCAGCTGCCGTGAGGAACCGAGCAGAGCGTAGGCAAACAGCGGGAAGATCGCCGCGTAGAGGCCGACGACGGGCGGCATTCGAGCGATTTCGGCATACGCGATGCCGACCGGTAGTGCCACGGCGGCCACCGACAGCCCGGCAATGAGGTCCGGGACAAGATCGGCCTGCCGGTAGTCGAGCAGGGTCGCCACGCCGGGGATTAGACGCCGGAAGCGGAACGGCATGGCAGCTACTGCACCTTGCTACTTGCCCCTGAGCCACGCAACGGCCGCCCCACAATGGGCCAACTGGTGGACTCGGAGAATTTTCATGTTTCTCAGTCTCCGCGGGAAAGATGGTCCAGTCAGCCTCAATAATAACATTTTCTCACGTCTGCTCTTCGACTAACCGAACCAACGCAACTGGCGATCGGCGACCGCAGTGTGCGTCGCGCCCACTGGTGATAACGCTCGCTGCTTAACACCAAGAATCCCGTCGCTCGCGGCGGCTCACTGGGTCGTCGGCCTGGACCGGTAGCGGCGTCGTCTCCCCTGGCGACTGTTCCGGATCGTCCATGCGCCCCCTCACGAATTGAGACTCCGCCACTCGACGAGTCCTGTCAAGTCGCGGCCTTGGCGGCGCGCACCTTGCCGTGGTGGCACCATGCTCGGCGCGGGATCGAACCTCGGCCGGTCGCGCGCATGCGGGCCTTCGGAACTTCGGAGCCTCGGACCTCGTTTGGCTCATCTTTGGGAATAGGAGACTAAAATGATCGACAATGGGCGACGATGGGACGACGATGGGGAGCAGGATCAACCACCGAGCAACGGGAAGATGCACGGTAGCCAGAAGGCACCGGGCGGCGCGAACGCTCGCGGGGACCCTGATTGCCCCGGTGCCCCGAAGGAGGACCCCTTGCCGGCCTATGAGCGTTGGACCCGGGAGCGGCTTTATGCCCATGCGCGCACCGTCGGCATCAAACGGCGGTCGTCGATGAACAAGCAGCAGCTGATCGACGCCCTGCGCGAGCGTTGCCGTTAAGCCATTCCCCGTTTCGCGCCGGCTTGCTTTCGCTCAGCAGCTTCACGCCTGGCCATCGATTTGCTAAAGCCATCCGGGCTTGATGGGAAACGCACATGGCAAAGGCACATGTCACAGGCAGATGAGCGCGCAATCGTGCTCTATTCCGGAGGACAGGACTCAACAACTTGCCTCGCCTGGGCGGTGGCGCGGTTTGGAGTCGTCGAGACCATCGCCTTCGACTATCGGCAACGCCACATCGTCGAACTGGAGTGCCGGACGCGCGTGCTCGCCGAGTTCCGGCGACTGTTTCCTGAGTGGGCGATCAAACTGGGACCCGACCACCTGATCGACCTTGGGCTCCTCGCCCAGCTCGGCCAGACGGCCCTCACCTCCGACTGCGAGATTTCGGCGCCGCCGCAGGGTCTGCCCAACACGTTCGTGCCAGGCCGCAACATTCTGTTCCTGACCGTGGCCGCCATTGTCGGCCACCGCGCCGGTATCCGGCACATTGTCGCGGGCATGTGCGAGACCGACTATTCCGGTTATCCCGACTGTCGCGACGACGCGGTGAAGGCCACCCAGCTCGCCCTCAACCTCGGCATGGAGGCGCGTCTGGTCGTGCACACGCCCCTGATGTGGCGCGACAAGGCGGAAACCTGGCTCCTTGCCGAAACGCTGGGCGGGCAGGCGCTGGTGGATCTGATCGGCGAGCACACGCACACCTGCTACACCGGCGAGCGCCGATTGCGCCACGACTGGGGCTGGGGATGTGGCGCCTGCCCCGCCTGCGAGCTTCGGGCCAAGGGCTGGGCCCGTTACCGGTCGGCTTCCAGCCAGGCAGTGAAGGCCGGATAGGGTCGGCGCTCAACGCTCATCAGGCCCCAGTGCCCTTCCAAAGGGCTCTGCAATTGTTCCGATTTCCACGGTGCGTCGAACGCCTCGAAGGCGGCCGCGGAGGAGATGAAGGTCTGGCCGATCCGCGTCAGGCGCCCCCGCGCCAGCCATGCTCTCCAGAACGCCTGCTGTCTGTCGGGAGAGAAGGCTTCGCCGCCGCCGTTGGGCAGGCCTGTTTCCTTGACCAGGACCGGCCGGCCGGCGGCACGCCCGATCGCCTTGGCACGGCCATGAACCCAGGCAACCGCAGCCTCGGGAGCCAGAGCCGCCTGATCGATTGCGGGATGGATGTTGGGAGCGAGAAAGTCGCCGAAGGCCAGCAGCGGCGGCCAGCCATAATCGCCTGCCGGCTCGCTGGTACTGAGCGGCACCGTCACGCCGAGCGGGCCAAGCCGCTCGCGCAAAGCATCACGCGCGTGCTCCAGGTCGGCCACCTGATAGCGGTTGTCGTTGATCCCTTCGTTGCCGATGATGACGGCGAGCGCCAGCCGGTCGCCCCAGCGGCGGATCAGTTCTGCGGTGCCCGCGATCTCGCCTTCCGACCGGGGATCCCAGATGCCGAGCAGGACCGCGCGATAGCCGAGCGCCGCCGCCTGTTCGAGCACGCCGGGCGTAACGTCGGGCCGGTAATCGTACAGCACCAGACCGTTGAAGGCCGGGCGGAGCGCGGCGAGGTCGGCGCGCAGGCGTTCCGCCGGCCAGGGGCCTCCCGGCGGCTGCCGCGGATCGAAGCCGGTCGGGACGTACGCGATCATCGCCGGCCGGTCGCCCTGAAGATAGGCGAGGAAGGACCGCGGCTCGGCGGCCGTCCCCGGCGACGAGAGGAAAAGGGCGAGAAGGGCGAGGAGCGCGCGAATCATCCGCCGCGCTCGTAGCGGATGTCGTCGAGAAAGACGATGATCCGGCCGCCGGGGTTGTGCTTGTCGTTCGCCATCACAACGAACGGGGTGACGACGCGGGACAGATCCCGCCCGGCAGCGTCGACGCGGAATTCCTGCCAGTCGGCGCCGAGTGTGAGCCAGCCGGAATCCAGCGGCAGCGGCGCCGAATCGCCGAACGGCTGATCGCCCGCCACCGCCGCCTTCACCCGGATCCGCTCTCCGCCGTTCTCGCCACGCGCCCGGAACACCAGCGCCCGGGCACCGGCCAGATCAAACCCCGGCCCCGCTTCCGCTCCCCAATACCCGGGCGCGCTGGCGACGACGATGCCGGACCAGCGCGCCCGAGCCAGGTCGAAGTCGAGCCGCACCGCCGTGCCACCGTCTGCGGGTGACGCGAGATCGACGCGCAGGGCGGCCCCGGCCGGGATGACATTGGTCCAGAAGCCGTGATTGTCGGAGGCGCCGGCATCATGGTAGATGAACCACGTAGAATCGGCAGCGAGGGCGGTGGAACCCGCAAAAAATAAGAAACTCGCCACACCCCACGGCGCAATAATCCCTTTTAGAGTTTCTACGACGCAACCAACTCCGTCATGACCGGGCTCGTCCCGGTCATCCACGTCTTCCGGCTCCCCGGCATGCTGAACCAAACGCCGCGGATGCGCGGAACAAGTCCGGGCATGACGAAGGGCACCAGCGTGAGAATTCGCGCGGACGCTTGCTCATGCTGCATCGCTGATTTCGTTACTGCGCATTCTTGTGACGTTCAACGCGCTCAGGAGTATTGCAATAGTGATAATCTGTCTATTTCGCACTTTTGGATTCACCCCCTCCTTCACACCACGACCGGCAGCCGTTCCGCTGGCGGCGTGTTGCGGCTGCGCTGGGCACGGACGATGCCATCGATGATGACCATGCCGATGCCGGGGAGGTCACCGAGTGCTACACTCTCCAGCAGGTCGCGGCCGCCTGAGTGCTGCGCGCGATCGAGGATGACGAGGTCCGCCACCCGCCCCGGTTCGATCAGGCCGCAATCGAGGCCGCGGATGCGCGCAGTGTTCCCGGTAGCGAAGCAGAACGCGACCTCCGGCGGCACCTCGCCGAGGCTCGCCAGTTGCGCGATCATCCGCAGCACACCCAGCGGCTGCACGCCCGAGCCCGCCGGCGCGTCAGTGCCGACGATGACGCGCTCAAGCTGATCCAGTTCCTTCGCCGCCCTGAGCGCCACCAGCGCCGAGCGGAAGTTGCCGTTGTGCACGAGCTCGATGGCACGGCCGCAGCGCTCGCACAGGCACTCGATCTGCTTGTCCGGCAGGGCGGTATGGCCGCCATTGATGTGACCGATGACGTCGGCGTCGGCGGCCAGCACCACGTCCGCATCGATCAGCCCGGAGCCGGGAATGGACGGACCGCCGGTGTGGATGGTGCTGCGGATGCCGTGCTTGCGCGCCCAGCCGACCATCCGCTGCGCTTCCTCCGCTTCCTTGACGCCGCCGAGCCCCACCTCGCCCAGCATGCTGACGCCGGCCGCCGCCAGCTCGGCGAAGTCGCTCTCGACCATGCCCTTCTCCAGCACCGGCGCGCCGGCCAGCACCTTGACGCCCCCCGGCCGGAACGCATCGAACGTGCGCTGTGCCGTGATCGCCAGCGCCTTGACTCCGAGCACGTCCTTGGGCCGGCCGGGCAGGTGCACCTCGCCCGCCGAGATCATTGTGGTCACGCCGCCGTGGAGACAGCTGTCGATCCAGCCGAGCTGATTCTGCCGGGGGGTCCAGTCGCCGAACACCGGATGAACGTGGCTGTCGATCAGGCCGGGTGCTACGGTGCAGCCGCGCGCGTCGACCACCACCGCTGCTCCTTCGGTGTTGAGAGACTTCGCGCTGCCCACGGCGGTGATCACGCCATCCTCGGCGACGAGTGTGTCGGCGTCCAGCAGTGGTCGCGCCAGATCGCCCGAAAGCAGCACGCCGATGTTGCGGATGACCAGCTTGCCGCTGTTCGGTGGCGATGCCTGGGGATCGGCCATGTCAAACTTCTCCTGCTTGTCCTGCCGCCAGACTAAGGCTGATTCCCTCATCGGCGCGAGCCTCTGTAATCTTCGGTAATCAAACGTGAGTTGGTGAGAGGGCGTCCGACTCTTTAGAAACGATGCGAGCGATTCCCATATCGGAACAAGAAACCGATGAGCACGCTCGCCCGCAGCACGCCCGTTCGTCCAGCAGCATCGACATCGAAGTCCGTGCCGGCTCCTGCGCGCGTGCCTCTTCCGGCTACCCCCTTCATCAAGGCTTACGCCTGGAACCGGTGGCGGACACTTGCCTCGCAGGATGCCGTCGAGGCGCAGCGCCTGGAACTGCTGAAGCTGGTGCGGAAGGCGGAGCAAACCGTTTTCGGCATCGACCACCGCTTCCAGAGCATCGGCAAAGTGGACGATTATCAACGGCGCGTTCCGTTGCGCACCTACGGCCAGCATTGGGACGAATACTGGAAGGCGTCATTTCCCCGCCTGGAGAGCTGCACGTGGCCCGGCCTGATGCCCTACTACGCCGTTTCGTCGGGGACCTCCTCGGGAAAAGTAAAGTACATCCCCTGCTCGATCGACATGGTGCGCTCGAACAAGCGGGCGGCGCTGGACATCTTCGTGCATCACCTGCGCAACCGCCCGGACAGCCGGGTTTTCGACGGCAAGTCGTTCGTGCTGGGCGGTTCCACCGACCTGAAGGAACAGGCGCCGGGAATCTACAGCGGCGACATCAGCGGCATCGCCGCCAGGAACGTGCCGTGGTGGATCCGCCGGTGGTACTTTCCACCCAAGTCGCTGACCTTCATCACCGACTGGGAAGAGAAGATCGAGCGGCTGGCACCGTTGGCGCTTCGCGAGGACATCCGATTCATGTCCGGAGCGCCGGGCTGGATGACCCTGCTGCTGGAAAAACTGGCGGCGCTGAAAGGCGAAGGCTGCCGGATCAAGGATGTGTTCCCCAAGCTGGAGCTGATCACCCACGGCGGCGTCAGCCTCAACCCCTATCGCAAGCGTTTTGAGGCGATGCTGGAGGGCAGCCGTGCCGAGATGCGCGAGGTCTATCCGGCAAGCGAAGGCTTTGTCGCCATCGCCGATCGCGGACCGCAGCAGGGACTGCGGCTGATCGCCGACAACGGCCTGTTCTATGAGTTCGTCCCGGTCAACGAGATCAACCAGCCGAACCCGACGCGGCATTGGCTGGGCAACATCGAAACCGGGATCGACTACGCCATCGTGCTCACCACCTGCGCCGGCCTGTGGAGCTATGTTATCGGCGACGTCGTCCGCTTCGTCGATCGCGCACCGCCCCGGCTGGTGATCACCGGGCGCACGTCCTACATGCTGTCGTCCTTCGGTGAGCACATCAGCGGCGAGCTGATCGAAACCTGCGTCCTGGCGGCGGCCGAAGCCATCGACGCACAGATCAGCGAGTTTTCGGTCGGAACCGTCTTCGCCGGGCAGACAGGCGCCGAGCTCGGCCATCACGTGTACGTCGTCGAATTTGATGAGGCCGTCGCCGATCCGGCGCGGGTCGAGGCCTTCACCCGGGCCATCGATCGCGAACTGGCGCAGCGCAACGAAGACTACGAAGAACGCCGCGTGATCGCGCGCGGCGTCGGCGCGCCCGTCGTTCATGCGGTTCCCCCCGGCACCTTCGCCGCCTGGATGAAGAGCGAAGGCAAACTGGGCGGCCAGAACAAGGTGCCCCGGGTCATCGGTGATCCCGAGCTCCTCGGCCGCCTGCTGCGGTTCGTGACCTCGACATCAAGCTAATCGTCATTGCGAGCCCCGCGCAGCGGGCGTGGCAATCCACTCTCAGGTCTCGTTCGGCAGTGGATTGCTTCGCGCAAGGCTCGCAATGACGGAGAGCTGCTCCGTTGGCAGGCGATGATGGCAGACGCGCGGAAAATGCTCTAGCGTCGGCGGACGGCTAGCCCACCCGGTCTGATCATGCCCTTCGATTTGCAGCAGCTCATCACCCAGCGCAGCGGCGAGAAATTTCCGCTGTTCGATCGCTACCTCAACAGCCAGCTGGTCCGCGTGCTGAAGACGATCGGCTATGACGTCGATTACGTCCGCGGCGAAGGCCCTTACCTGTTCGATGCTGCCGGCAACCGGTACCTTGATCTGCTCAGTGGCTTCGGCGTCTTCGCGATGGGCCGCAACCACCCGACGGTCGCCGGTGCCCTGCGGCAGGTGTTGGACGCTCAGTTCGCCGGCATGGTGCAGATGGATGTTTCCCTGCTGGCGGGCCTGCTGGCGGAGAAGCTGATCGCGCGGCTGCCCTACCTGGACAAGGCCTTCTTCTGCAACTCGGGGGCCGAAGCGGTCGAAGGGGCGATCAAGTTCGCGCGCGCCGCCACCCGCCGATCGAAGATCGTCCACTGCGATCATTCCTTTCATGGCCTGACCATGGGCGCCCTGTCGCTGAACGGCGACGCGCTGTTCCGCACCGGCTTCGAGCCGCTGCTCGAAGGCTGCGTCCGCGTTCCCTTCAACGACATCCTGGCTCTCGAGCGCGCTTTGGCAGCAAACGATGTGGCTGCCTTCGTTTTCGAGCCGATTCAGGGCAAGGGCGTCAATCTGCCGAACGAGGGCTACCTGCAGGAAGCGCAGCGCCTGTGCCGCCGTCACGGCACGCTGTTCGTTGCCGACGAGATCCAGACCGGCCTCGGGCGGACCGGGGCGTTCGTCGCCTGCGATCACTGGGATCTGACGCCGGACATGGTGCTGCTGGCCAAGGCTTTGTCCGGCGGCTTCGCGCCCGTGGGAGCGATCCTCATGCGCCGGGCGATCTTCGACAAGATGTTCGACCGGATGGACCGGGCGGTGGTGCACGGCTCGACGTTTTCAAAGAACGACATGGCGATGGCCGCGGGGCTTGCCACACTATCGGTTCTCGAAGACGAGCGGCTGATCCAGCGCGCCGCGGACCTGGGCGAGCGGCTGATCGCCGATCTGCGCACGCGGCTCGGCCACTTCGAGTTCGTCAAGGAGGTGCGCGGGCGGGGGATGATGATCGCCCTCGAATTCGGCCCGCCGAAAAGCCTGAAGCTGCGCGCCGCCTATGCCATGCTCGACAAGGCGAACAAGGGCCTGTTCTGCCAGCTCATCCTGATCCCGCTGTTCAAGAAGCACCGCATCCTGGCGCAGGTGGCGGGTCACGCCATGCCGGTGATCAAGCTGCTGCCCCCTCTGGTGATCGACGAGGCGGACGCCAAGTGGATCGTCGACGCCTTCGAGGACGTGGTGGGCGAAAGCCACGCGCTCGGCGCCGTCTGGGACCTGGGCCGCACGCTGGCCGGCCACGCGCTCAAGAACCGCGCCGGCGCGGGGTAAGAGAGCGCAGGGTGCCCTGTCGTAAGCCGTAGGGTGCGTCCCGCAGAAAGCGGAACGCACCATCTGCCGGCGTCGGGGAAAGATGGTGCGCGTCGCTGCGCTCGTTGCGCCCTACGTGTTGGTGGACGCAGAACTGTCGGAAATCCTCTCCCCCGCGGCCGGCGCGGGGGAGAGGAGCTGCCCAGCCTCCCTGTGGACCTGCAGCGTTTCTGGCGACGCCGATTGCCTCTACCACGCGGGTGGGCTTACGCACGCCAGCCGGAGCGATCGCGAAGACCGCTCCGGTCCCGTATCACGCGGCGCCTTCGAACTCCTGCTCTCTGGATCCGCCGCGCGCGAATTGTCTCAGCAATCTCCGTTGTCGCCCTTTCCCGTCCGCGGCATCGCTGCTGAGCGCCCGCGAGGCGCGCCCCAGCCGCCGCGGGTCGGACCTTCCGAATGTCGCCTCCTCATCGACCGACCCGCCGCCGCTTCCGGCCTTGCGCAGCGAGCGCAGAATAGCACTTCGCTCCAGCTTATCCCGGTAGAGGGACAAATGGCGAGCGGACATCGGCCGACCGTGCCGCGCCAACTCGACGACCGTTTCCGCGGCGAGCCGCCCGGAGGTCAGAGCGAGCGTTGCTCCTTCGCGAAGCACGGGCGAACCCGGCTGCATCGCGTCACCACAAACAAGCCAGCCCTCTCCGAACAGTTTCGGCCGCACCCGGTACCCCCCCTCGGGAGACAGCACCGCGGAAAAGTCCACCACATCGCTGTCTGCCAGCAGCGGACGGATCGACGGATGACGCTTGAAGCACGTCAGCAGCTCCGACGGCGTGAGCTCGCTCTTAACGATATCATCGACCATGCAACCAACGCCGACCGACAGCGACTCGCGGTTCGTATAAATAAACCCCTGACCGGCGACGCCGGCGGCAAACGTGCCGGCCAACTCGAACACCACCCCATCGTCACCCTGCACTTTGAAGCGGTCTTCCAGCAGGTGACGCGGCAACCGGCGCAATTCTTTGACCGTGAGGGCCACGCTCTGCGGATGCACGTCCTCACGGAGCCCGGACTGCCGGGCCACCAGGGATTCGACGCCCTCCGCGAGAATGACGGCGTCGGCATAGAATTCGCGGCCCCCAGCGGTTCGGACGCCGATCACCCGTCCATCGTCCTCGCGGATCACTTCGGTGACCGTCGTGGCAAAGGAAACGCGAACCCCGGCGCCCTTGAGGGCCGAAGAGAACCAAGCATCGAACGGAGCGCGCAGGACGGTGTAACGGTCAGACGTGGCGCTGCTCCTGCTGGTCCAGTCACGGGTTCCGGAATGAGCGGCCTCGTCGAGCGTCCAGACATACCGCTCGACGATGTATCGCTCGAGCGGCGCCTGAGTACGAAAATCGGGAACGAGCTGCTCCAGCGCCGGCGCCCAGAGCAATGATCCCTGCCCGGTCTTTGCGCCTGGATATTCCGCCCGTTCAAGCTGTAGGACATCCAGACCCGCCTTGGCCAGGGTCAATGCCGCACTGTTGCCGGCTGGCCCGGCTCCAACAACAATCACCTCAAAATGGTCGGCCATTGGCCGCACTCCTACTGCAAGCTCCCTTCGCTCTCGTTCGCCACCCAGTCCCGACCCCTCCGGTGCTGGCGCTTTGGCTTTGCCTTAAAGCAAGCCGGGTTTCCCCGCTTGGAAGCGTTCGAACTCCGTCGTCAGAAGGGCAACGTGCTCCCGCTCCTCGGCGGCCAGTTCGCTGTAGAGCTGGCGCTCGGCCGATCCCTCCGGCGCCCCTTCGCCCCGCTCGCTGAAGAACTGCACCGCCCGTTCCTCGAACGAAATGGCAATCCGGATGAGGTTCGCCGGATCTTCCGGGCGGTTCTCCAGGCCTGCGTAAATCGTTGCCCGCTCGACCTGAAAGTCGGGCGACGGCTCGGGAACCTCGGCGTGATAGCGGCGCGCCAACGTGTTGATGTGCTCGCCTTCCATTGCTGCAAATTTGCCAAACAGTTCCCGCAAGGCCGGATCAGAGGACTGGTGGGCCGCCCGACTGTAGAAGGCCTGGCCCCCGAGCTCGATCTCGAAGGCCATGCGGATCGCGTCCAGCGCCGCGTCGTCGGTAATTTCGGGGCGCTGGAGCATGGTCAGCTTGCCCGAGCACAGCGGGCACATTCCGTAAGGGAAGGCAAAGCCTTCACTGACCTTGCCGCAGTCGTCGCAACGCCACTGCAGCGTCGCGGCGGCGCAGCAGACATACTGCTCGTCCCCTTCGATCGGCTGATGGCATTTCGGGCAAAAAAGCCGGCTCTCCTCGTTCACATGCATGTCAGCGTCCCTTTGTCATTCATTCCGCTGCCGAGGCCGACATAACGGGGGCGCTCTGCGGTGGGGGAACGAAGGATTCAATCTCCTCCGACGAAACAGGCCATTTGCGATCCTGATCGCCGAGATAGGTGGCAATGGCCTTCGCGGCGCGACGGCCGGCCCCCATCGCCAGGATAACCGTTGCTCCGCCGGTGACAATGTCGCCCCCCGCAAACACGCCCGGCAGGTTGGTCGCCTGCGTCGCTTCATCGGCGACGATATAGCCCCACTTGTTGAGGCCAAGTCCAGCGGTCGCCTGGGCCACGATCGGGTTCGCATTGGTGCCGAGCGCGTAGATCACGGTCTCGCAATCGAGCTCGACGAATTCACCCGTCGGGATCGGCTTGCGGCGCCCTTTTTCATCCGGGTCACCGAGAACCATCTTCTCCACACGCATACCGCGCACGTCGCCGCCTTCGTCGGTGTGAATCTCCACCGGCGTATGCAGGAAGAAGAACTCGATCCCCTCCTCCTTGGCGTGGCGCAGTTCTTCAATGCGCGCCGGCGCTTCGGCCTCCGAACGCCGGTAGACACATCGCACGACAGGTGCCCCCAGTCGCTTGGCAACGCGCAGGCAATCCATTGCGGTGTTGCCGGCGCCGATGACGACAACGCTGGAACCCAGGCCGATGGGCGTGTCGAGATAAGGGAACTTATCGCCGCCCATCAGGTTGACACGGGTCAGGAATTCGTTTGCGGAATAGACTTGGCCGGCAAATTCGCCGGGAATGCCGAGGAACGACGGAGCACCCGCGCCAGCGCCGACGAACACCGCGTCGTAGCCCATCTCTTCCTTGAGCTGGGCGATCGTGAAAGTCTTGCCGACCACCTTGTTGGTCTCGAAGCGCACGCCCATGTCGCGCAGCCGCTGCACCTCGCGGTCGATGATGTCGCGGGGCAGCCGGAAGGATGGAATGCCATAGCGGAGCACGCCACCCACCACGTGCAGCGCCTCGAAAACGGTCACTTCACAGCCATAGCGGATCAGATCCGCCGCCGCCGCCAGGCCGGCCGGCCCCGATCCGATGATGGCGACCCGCCCCAGCACGTGGTCGAACTGCGGCGGAACCGCCTTGGGAGGACGGGCGTGATCGCCGACAAAACGTTCCAGCCGGCCGATCGCCACGCTCTCCATCTTCTTGTTGATGACGCACTGGCTTTCGCACTGCGTCTCCTGAGGGCAGACGCGGCCGCAGATCGAGGGGAACAGATTGCTTTCGTAGATGACCCCCAACGCCCCATCCAGGTCGCGCACGAGCAGGTGGCGAATGAAGCGGGGAATATCGATACCGACAGGGCATCCGCTCATGCACGTCGGCTTCTTGCACTGAATGCAGCGCTCGGCCTCCTCGAACGCATCGGCCAAGGCGTAGCCCAGGTTCACTTCCTTGAAATTGGCGGCGCGCTCGCGCGCGTCCCGCTCCGGCATCCTGACCTGGTGCGGCGCGAGCTGGGCCAGTTTCTTGTAGCCCCGCTTTTCGTCCTCGAAGAGCTGCTTCTCCAGATTGCAGATGTGGGCGTAGGATTCGCTGGCGCGAGACTCCTGCTGCTTGAACCGGCGCTGCCGGGCGATCAGTTCCCTGAAATCCACCTGATGGCCGTCGAAGTCAGGGCCATCGACGCAGGCGAACTTGACGTCTCCGCCGACGGTGACCCGGCACGACCCGCACATCCCGGTGCCGTCCACCATGATGGCATTGAGCGAGACCATGGTCTTGACGCCAAACGGCCGCGTGGTCTCGACGCAGGCATTCATCATCGGCAACGGACCGATGGCGACCACCAGATCGGGGGGATCCCGTTCGAGCAACTCTTGGAGGGCCGCGGTCACGAACCCCGCCTTGCCGTAGCTGCCGTCATCCGTACAAACGACGAGGTCGTCGCAATACCGGGAGAACTTGTCTTCCCAGAACACCAGATCCTTGCTGCGGAATCCGATGATCCCGGTGGTGCGGTTACCGGCGGCTTTGAACGCGCGCAACTGTGGGAAAACCGGCGCGACGCCAAGTCCTCCGCCCACCAGCACCACATGGCCGACATGGCTCACGTGTTGCGGCAGGCCGAGAGGGCCGACAAAGTCGTCGAAACTGTCGCCCTGGGCATAGCGATCGCGCATCTCCAGCGTGGTCTTGCCGAGCGACTGGACCACCATGGTGATCGAGCCCGCCTCGCGATCGTAGTCGGCGACCGTCAGCGGAATCCGTTCGGAACCCTCGTGCAGCCGAAGCATGACGAAATGGCCCGGGAGCGCGGACCGAGCGACATCCGGCGCGTGGACCTCCCAAAGGAAGGTGGAATCAGAGAACGCCTCGCGGCGGATGATCGTGTACATGACCGATCGGCCCTCGCTTTAACTCCAGATATGGGGACGCCGCCTGTCAGGCGCGTGCGCGCCAGCCGCGACGGATCATTCGTCGGCCGGTTGTCGTCGTGTGACCGCCGAAAGCGGAACAAAGACGCGGCCTGAAGGTGCTTCCGGCTTTGCGTGCGCCTCTTTCAGGACCTTGAACACGCGCTCGGTCAGCGGATCGGATCGGACAAAGTCGTCGTAGGCGCGCGTCATCAGCTCCTTGATGACAGCAGGGTCGGCCGCCTCTCCGGGATCCTCAGCCTGCGCAAGGTAATCGTGGAAGCGCTGCAGAATATGCAGTCGAGAAACCCGCACGACGTGAGGGTCATAAGGGATGGCGAAATACATCAGAAACTCTTCGGCCGTCTCAAGGTCGCGAAGCTCCGCCGGCAGGGGAATCGGCATCAGGCGGCCTCCTCGCGCAAGACACGGGTTCGTTCCCAAAACTGCCGCAGCACGTTTGCGGACGGGGCTGCCTTGCGCATCTCAGCCCAACGGCGAACAAGAACCAGCACGGCTTCTCCCTGTAGAGGATCAAGATCCAGTTTCAGTTCGGCAAAAGCGTGGCGAACGGCCGCAATACCCGAATGTTTGCCGAGCACGACACGGTGCTCGCGGCCCACCTCGGAAGGATCGATGGCCTGGTAGTTCCCGCGCTCGCGGATGAGTCCATGGACGTGGATGCCCGCCTCGTGCGTAAAGACCGCCTCGCCGACGATACTCTTGCCGGCAGGCACCGGGCGGCCCGACGCGCCGGCGACCAGTGCCGAAATGCGCGGCAACTGCTTGGCATCAACACCTGTCGACCGTCGGTAAAGCTGGTGAACGGCGACCACCACCTCTTCGAGCGGGGCGTTTCCAGCGCGTTCGCCCAGACCGTTCACGGTGGTACTGACATGTGTCGCACCGCCCCGCACCGCCGCCAGAGACGTCGCGGTCGCCAGGCCGAGGTCGTCGTGGGCGTGCATCTCCAATTCCAGCCCGGAACGCCGGCGCAGTGCCCGAAACGCGTCGAGCGCATCGAACGGATCGAGGACGCCCAATGTATCGGCATAACGAAAGCGGGATGCGCCGGCGGTTTCGGCCGCCTCCACCACGCTGGCCAGAAAATCCGGGTCGGCCCGCGAGGAATCCTCGCCGCCGAGGTGAACCCGCAAGCCCCGATCGCGGGCATAAGCGGTTATTTCAAGCACGTGCCCCAGCAGCCAGGCGCGGTCCTTGCCAAGCTTGCCGGAAAGCTGCCGGTCGGAAACGGGCACCGAAACATTCACAGTCGTCAGACCGCAGGCAGCGGCCGCATCGATGTCGGCCCGCAGTGCACGGCACCAGCCGATCGCCCTGGCCCGAAGCCCCAGACTCAGAACACCGCCGATCCCGTCCCGCTCGTCCTCTCCCATCGCCGGGATGCCGACTTCCAGTTCGGGAACACCCGCGTCATCCAGCGCGCGGGCGATTGCCAGCTTCTCGCGACGGGTAAAGGCAACGCCGGCGGTCTGCTCGCCGTCACGCAGAGTGGTGTCGTTGATCACCACCGTGCTTGACCGGGACGACGTGGAGCGATCGATCTTCATGACGAAAACGATTTCCCGCACGAACACGCACCGCCCGCATTCGGATTGTCGAAGACAAAGCCAGAGCTTTCCACACCATCAACGAAATCGATCGTCATCCCGCGGATGATCGGCACGGTGTAAGGATCCACATAAAGCCGCACACCGTCGTCCTCGTAAACTTCGTCGCCCTCATGGGCGGCGGTATCGAGGCCCAGCTTGTATTGCAGCCCGGCGCAGCCCCCTTCCTCGACCATGATGCGCAGCCCGGTGGCGCCATCGGCGCTGTCTGCCACCAGCCGTCGGATTACTGTCCTTGCCGTCTCGCTGAGCGCCACCATGGGATGTCTCCTGCCATCGCCGAACCGCCAACGCCGAAAATGAAGCAAACGCTGTGCCAACAACCAACAATCTGATTTTCAAAGGGATTGCCGACGACGACGATGCCGGATGTCGCACAATTTGGCGCCGTTGTCGGAACATGGACAGCAAGTGAGCACCAGCGCGCTCACCTCGGAATTCGCCCGCGCCTATTCCGCAACCACGGCGTGCATTTCTATGGCGATTTGCTGGGCGAGCTGAAGCCCGCGAATGCCTTCAAATCATCAAGCAGCGACGGGTCGGTGATGATGCGGGGAACCTTGTTCTGTCCCCCGAGCTTGCCCCGCCGCTTCATCCAACCGGCGAAGGTGCCGGGGGTGACAGGATGAATGGTCGGCGGGCGCATGCCGAAATCGTTGCTGCGGTGAGCCCGGTAATCCTCGTTCAGCTCGGCGAGCGTCTGATCCAGGACCTTAGCGAAACGACCGAGAAGCGGGGCTGGTGGTGTTGCTTCCATGAACTCGACGATGAACAGATGCCCCCCTCGTTCATCACTGCGTGACGGATAAAGGGCACCTGCGGACCAGTCGGCGACATTGGCGCCGATCGCTGCTGCGGCGCTCGAGACGCCGTGCTCCAGTTCCTCGCCGATGAGATGTTCTCCGAACGCCGAGAGACTGTACGACGTTCTGCCGGTGACCAGCAGCCTGGGCGGATTCCGCTCCACGAACCGCACGGTATCGCCGATGACGTAGCTCCACAGCCCGGCGCAGGTCGACAGCACGATGGCGTAGTTCACTCCCAGCTCAAGATTGCCGACCCAGTGGCGGGTCGGGCTGGGATCTCCCAGCTCCGAAACCGGAACGAACTCGAAGAACAGGCCGTTGTCGCAGATCAACCGCAGTCCTTCGCCATCGCCGCGGTCGGCGACAGCGATGAACCCTTCGCTCGCGGGATAGACCTCGCGGGTCTCGGCGCGGCTGCCCACCAGCCACTCCGAGAAGGCGGCACGATAAGGCTCGAACGACATGCCCCCATGGACCAGCAGCTCCAGGTTTGGATAAAAGTGCACCAGTCGCCGCCCGGCCGCCGGATCGAGCGCCGCCAGCCTTTCCAGAAAGAGCAGAAGCCAGCTTGGCGTACCGCCGAGAGCCCGGACGTCCACCTCCAACGAGGCCGGCGCGAACGCTGCAATCTTTTCCTCCCAGTCGGCGATCGTTTCCAGGTGTCGCGGCGGGAAGTAAAAGGGGCGTGCCCACAGCGGCACCGTTAGGCCGGCAATGCCGCTGAGATCGCCGCTCCAGACGCCGGGAGCGAGCGCGACGAGGGCGGTGCTGCCTCCCAGCATGAAGTTGCGGCCGCCGAACAGCTTGCTCGTCGGCCGGTTGACAAGGTGGTGCGTCACCAGGTCCATCGTCGCCCGGCGGTTGGATGCGATCATCTGCCGGGTACACGGAATGTACTTGGTGGCTCCGGTGGTCGTGCCGGATGTCTGTGCGAAAAACGGCACGCGGCCGGGCCAGGTGCAGTCGACCAGCCGAGGGAAATCCGGCTGCCAGTACTCGCGCCACAGGTCTTCCCAGCGGCGCAGCGGAACAGCCCTTTGGTACTCCTCGATCGTCGAGAGAGCGGCGAACCCGTGATCCCGCCCAAAGCGGGTTTGACCTCCCTGCGCCAGCAGCCGCTGCAATTGCAGGCGCTGCACCGCCGCCGCATCCTCGATGGCCAACCGACGGGCGCGAAGGCGCGTATAGACGCGCAGCAGAGGTGTTCCGTTCAGTTGCCATTGCCGCCGCCGGTGGCGTTCCGGCCCGCCTCCACCCAACCCGGGCGAGCCATTGCTCAAGGCTGTAACTCACTGACGAGCCGGACTTGCCCTCGAACCGTCTCCGGGCGGGGTGTCGGTTTGGAAAACGCCCTGACCAGTGGACAGCCGGCCACAGCGCGGCCGACCATCAGCATCGAGAACCGATTGAGAAGCGGCGATCCTTGTCGTCGCATGTCAGCCAACCTCCAGGCCAGCAGAAGCCGGAACGGTGCCATGTCTATCAGGCCTCTTGCGGATGCACTCGAAAGAAGTGAGCCGGCCTGACATAGACCCCACATGGACACCGGCGCGCTCCCCGGGATAACCGGGCGCCCGGCGTCTCGCCAAACAGAGAAATATGGTAGCCTTGCCCGGCACGAGGCGTGTAAGCGCGCCCATAGAGTCGGCAGCTAATTCATCCGGCGATCATTCATGCTCGCGGCAGCAACGAGGGGAAGAGATGATCAAAAAACTTGATGTAACCATCGAGGCATGGAGCTACGGCGATTCGATTCCGCAAGAATACGCATTCTGCGTGCCGGCGGACGAAGGCCATATCGCCATGGGCCCTAACCTGAGCCCGGCGATCCGCTGGTCAAGCGTTCCGGCCGGCACGAAAAGCTTTGCTTTAGTTTGCCACGACCCGGACGTACCGTCTCGTCCGGATGATGTTAACAAGGAGGGGCGAGTCGTTCCCGCCACCCTGCCGCGGATAGATTTCTATCACTGGGTGCTCGTCGATATTCCCGCTGAAACGCGGCGACTCGAAAAAGGCACCGATTCCCAAGGAATAACGCCACGAGGCAAGAAGCCCGGGCCCGGACCGCACGGCCTGCGCGGCATCAACAACTACACCGACTGGTTCGCGGGCGACGCCGACATGAGCGGAGACTACGGTGGTTACGACGGGCCATGTCCGCCATGGAACGACCAGATCATCCACCACTACCACTTCACCGTATATGCTCTGGATGTCGCCAAGCTGAAGCTGCCGCCGCGCTTCGGCGGTGCCGAAGCGTTGGCTGCACTTGAACAGCACGTCCTTGCTCAGGGCGCCTGGATGGGAACGTACACGCTGAACCCGGAGTTGCGCAGCCGCTGACCCATCCTCATTCAGAGGCCTTGCCGAGCCGCGCTTGTGTGCTGGCAAGGACTTGCGCTTGGACTGCTTTTCACATACGTCACGTGCGTCGGATGCCCAACGGGGTCCGACGCCACCCCGGGGAGTAACGCAACGCGACCGGGGCGGCCTTCGACACATTGCTTAGTGCAAGGAGGATGTGACGTGATGACGACCTTCGATTTTTCCCCGCTGTTCCGTTCGACCGTCGGCTACGACAGGCTGATGAACCTGCTTGAGAGCGCAGGCCAGTGGAGCGAGCCGGGAAGCAGTTACCCGCCTTACAACATCGCGCGAACGGGTGAGGACCACTACCGGATCACGGTGGCGGTGGCCGGCTTCGGCGAGGACGAACTCTCCGTCGAGGCGCGCGACAACGCGCTGCTCGTGGAAGGGCGCCGGAAGGAGGCTGACGGTGGCCAGTCCTTCCTGTACCGGGGCATTGCCGGACGCTCGTTTAAGCGGCAGTTCCAGCTGGCCGATCATGTCAAGGTGGCCGGCGCTCAACTGCATAACGGTCTCCTGGTGATCGATCTGGTCCGCGAGGTTCCGGAGGCCATGAAGCCCCGGCGCATCGAAATCAAAGCCGGCGCGCCGGCGACGGTCGATGTTGCGACTACGCCCAGCATCGAAGACGTCCGCCGCGTCGCCTGATCTTCGGACGTTTCGTTCCCTGCAGGGGCGCCCCGGCGCCCCTGGTTTCTTTTCTCGTGCCTCCGGGCGTTCCAGTCAGCGTCCTACGAAGGTCCGGTGTGCGCCACGCGGTTTGATCTCAGGACCCGCCGGCAACGGTGAAATCCCTTGATTCGTCTTGACGGGGCATGGACGCGGCGATCCAGTTCCTCTGCTGCCGAACGAACTTTATGCGCTGACGTGGAGCCGCAACCGCTCCTCACCGAGGTCGCCGGATTCCGTCCGCACCTAAACAGGCTTACACATGGAAAAGCGGTGTCGTTTAGCGCCCCCTCGGTTCTCATCGGAGCGGGGGTGGAAACGCAGAAAAAGTATTTGTCATTGAAGCCGACCTGGCGTGCACTCGAGTTGATGGCAGTGTTTGGCAGGAGCCTCAGATGTCTCAGATCATAGACCCCGCCATCCGCGCGGCCCAAGCGGCGAAGGCGGCGGAACAACGGTTTCTGTCCCTGCCGGCGAGAACGTTCATAGATGAATTGTCAACGTCGTTTGCCACCGCCGAGGCAGAATGGGAAGCCGCCGACGAAGCATTCGCCGACACCGTTCCGATCTCACCCGAGGGTGTGTTGGCGAAGTTGCAGGCGGTCACCCGTCTGCTTGACGATCTGGGCGACGACAGCCTTGAGTTGCGGCATCTCCGGACTCTCCGGACCTACATCCAGGGCCTGATCGACCAGCCGAAAATATAGGGCCTCCACCGCTTGCCGCCCCGCCCCGATGGTCGGATTTGACGCCGCCGAGGACCGCGCGCCGGTTGCTCAGCGAAGGCTTGGTTCGCTTCAGCGCAAGGTTTTCAGGTAAGCGATCAGATCGGCCCGCTGCGCCGGGTCGTCGATATGGAGCGTCATGCCCGTGTCGCGCCCGTCTACGAAGCCGCGCGGGTTTGCAAGCCAGCGATCCAGCGTGCTGTTGTCCCAGATGAAATTGGAACCCTTTAAAGCCTTGTATTTTCCGAAGAACGGCGCAGTGCCAGCTTGCCGGCCGTAGACGCCAGCCAAGGACGGACCTTCCCGGTGGTACTCCGGCACGATCTCGTGGCAAACAGCACATTGTTTGTCAAAGATGACCTTGCCGTTACGCGCCGAGCCGGCGAGGTCCGCTGCGGCTGCTGCGGCGACCGGCATAACGAGGGCGCACACCAGCACGGGACCTACCCTCGACAGGTTGCGTCTCCGCGACTAGACGACCTTCGTCACTTCAGTGTCTGCAGGTAGGCGATCACATCGGCGCGCTGCTGTGCGTCCTTCAGCGAATAGGTCATCGCCGTCGTCGAATTCTGGGTATTGGCCTGGATGAACGCCTTCGGATTCTCCAGGTAGCTGTCGAGTTTCGCAGCGTCCCATGTAAAATCCGCACCGACCAAACCCTTGTAGCGCGGGAAGTCCGAGGAGCCGGCCTTGCGCCCGTAGACGCCAAAGAGCGAGGGGCCGGTCTTGTTCACACCTGCCTGGTTGCTATGACAGGTCGTACAGACCTTCTTGAAAACCTGCTCGCCAGCGGCGGCGTCCGCAGCGTTGGCCGCGGTGGCGCCTGGCAGGAGAACTGCTGCAGCAAGTGCGGCAACTGCAAAACAGCGCATCGGTATCGCCCCTTTCTAAATTAAGACCACGGCCCGGTGGGGTGAACTATCGCCGACGTGGCGAGAAGGCACAAGCCGGCCCGTCGGCGTCGGTTTTGCCTGGATCATGGGCGGCTTAATTCCCGCCACACGGCGAAATTCGCGTGGAAGGTGGATAGCGACTGCCACACCCGGCGAAACTGGGGATCCGCATTGCTTTCCTGTTGAACGACCTGTTGCCAGGCCCGTTCCAGCGCATCGCGGATCGACGGCGGCAACCGCTGCAGATGAACACCTGCGGCATAAATCTCCTGCAACGCTTTGAACTGGCCGGATTCTCCCTCGGCGATGCTCTGCCGGACGTTGTCGCCACAGACGCTCTCGATCTGGGCCTTTTGAGTGGCGTTTAGCGACTGCCACTTTTTCTGGTTGATCATCAGCTGCAGGGGAGTCAGCGACTGATTCCAACCTTGCGGATAGTAGTTCTTCAACCATGTGCCGAACGCCATGTACTTATCCAGCATAGGCGACGCCCAGCTCACCGCGTCGACCGTCCCTTGCTCGATGGCGACCGTCAATTCTCCGGCCGGAAGATCGATGACCTCAGCCCCAAGGCGCGTCAGCGCTTTCCGGGTCAAACCCGAGGCGTTGATGCGCAGGCCCCGCAACTCCTGCGGAGCCTGAAGCTCCTGTCGAAACCATCCGAACGCCGACGGAGGCAACAGACCGCAGAGGATCCCATGCACCCCGTTTTCCTGATTCAGTTCGTCGAGGAGGGCCCGACCACCGCCGAATTCCATCCAACCGAGGAATTCTTCGATATCCGGGCCAAACGGTATGCCGCTGAATAACGCCAGTGCCGGAGACGATTTGCTGCCCGATGGCGATGGCGCGAAGGCCGCATCGATGCCGCCGGAGCCGACCGCCTCGTAGAGATCGGATACGGGGGCGAGCGCCCCTGGCGGATAGCTGCGAACCTCGAACTGTCCCCGCGAAACATCCCAAATGTGCGCGTCGATCCGTCGCGCCAGTTCACCGGCGACGGGGGTGTCCGGCGGAAAAGCATTGGCCATTTTGATCGAGACGTCGGGACGAGGAACCAGAGCGCGCGGCAACTGCTTGGCGAGCTCCGCCGGCGTCTGTGTCGGAGCGGTCGCGGTCGTGCCGGGCGCGGTGCGTTGCAACCGGGGCGCGATGACCGTAGCCCCCAACACGATGCCGAGGACAGTGCCGACGATAAGACCGATGACGCTGTTGCGCATGTCAGTTCGGACGAGTGATCGGGAGCCGCAAGCCTGCCCCGACATCCCTGAAGTCTCGGGTGCCGCCCACCGGAACCCGCGCCGGACGCTAGACTGTGGCGACTCCCGACACAAGCGCCGTTCGCTCGGGGGCTGCCGCGATCGCTTCGCTGCATCGCCGCCGCGTGAGCACATTCCTGAGCCGGAACCTTCCCCCAGCCTGGACGTTGAGATGGAACAAGGCGTTGGCGGAAGGAAACGACATGCAGAACCCGGAAATCGCTCAACAAGCCGGCGACACCTTAAGGAAGGTGACGGCAGCGGCCCGAGGGAGGGCACGTCATGAGGGCGAGCGCCTGATCGAGGAGGCGCGCGATGAAGCCCGCGGCTTTGCGGTTGAGCGTCGCGACGTCGCTGCGTCTTACGTAACGGACATTGCTGACGCCCTGGACACCGCCACGCAGGTCCTGGATGAGCGCGGCCGTTCGAGAAGCGCCCAGTATGTGCGGCGCGCCGCCGATGAGCTGCAGCAACTCAGCGACCGGGTGAACCGGCAGGACGTCGGGCGCTGGCTGGGGGAAATCGAGGGGTTCGCGCGCGCGCAACCCCTGCTGTTTTTCGGCGGCGCATTCCTGCTGGGGTATGCCGCTGTTCGTTTCCTCGGCGGAAACGACCCGCGTGAAATCAGTACACCGCTGGAGACGGCGGATGCCGAGGCGCTCGGCACGGAAAGCGGCTTCCAGCAGATGGGAACCGGGTCTGACGAGAAGGGGGCGTCGTAGTGCCAGAGGATCATAAATCGACAAGAGGGTTGCTCTCGGATCTGATCGAGCACCTTAGCCAGTTGGTGCGTCAGGAAATTCGCCTCGCCCAGGCGGAAGGCTCGGAGAAGGTAGCCGAAGCATCGCAGGGAGTTTTGTCCATTGCTGTGGGGCTCCTGATTGCGTTGGTTGCGCTGATCGTCCTGGTTCAAGCCCTGGTCGTGGCATTGGCCAGCTTCATGCCGCCTGCAATGGCTGCGCTCAGCGTTGGCGTCGTTCTCGCGCTGATCGCCGGTGTGTTGGTGTGGCACGGACAGAGCCAACTGAACCTCCGCAACTTGGCAATGCCAAAGACCCGGGCAAGCCTTCAGGCCAGCTCTGAAATGATCCTGGAGGGATCGAAATGAGTGCCCCTATTCCAGGCACACCGGACGCGATCATGGCAGAAATCAGCCAGACCCGTGCGGAGATCGCAGGCACGCTGAGCGCGCTCGAAGAACGGCTTTCGCCCGCTGCCATTTGGAGCGAGCTCAGTTCCTCGCTGACGCCGGTGCGGCAAGTCTCGAATGACTTTACGCGCTCTCTGGGCGCTTCCGTCCGGGATAACCCCCTTCCGACCGCGTTGATCGGGCTGGGTGTCTGCTGGCTGGCCGTGGCCGGCCGCCAGGAGAATACCTCGCCTACCCGGGCTTGGACGGACCGGAGCAAGGGTGCGGCGGAAGCGAATCGGCGGCTCGATACTCGGAGGTTTGATCAAATGGGAGACCTGGAAGAGATGGGTGAATACGCAGAGACCAAGGACACGTTTCGCGAGACTGGCGAACGAATTTCGGAGGGCGCTCGCCGGGCGGCACGCGAAACAGGCGAACGGATCTCGGAGGGTGCTCGCCGGGCGGCCCGGGAGACCCGTGAGCGGACGGACCATCTGGCGGCAATCGCTCGTGAGAGGTCGAGCGAGGCTTACCACCGGACTTCGGAGGCAGGCGCCCGCGTCACCGCGCTGGCACGGAATGCGGCATCGGATGGGACGGAGTTCGCCCGCACGCATCCCATCGGTGTTGCCCTTGGCGTTCTGGGGGTCGGCGCCATCGTCGCAGCAGTGATGATTGCTCGCTCCGAACGCCGCAGAGAGGACATCGAAAGGACTGCAAGGGCCGCGAAAGAGTACCTGGGGGAGACGGTTGATCGGACAGCCGGCGCGGCGCGGGAAGGCGTCGCCCGTGCGAGACGGGGCGCGCAGGATGTGGCGGGGCGAGTCAAGCACGCGGCTGGCGCACCAGATGACGATGCCACCGATGCCGTCGAAGCCGATGAAGAGGTTCGGCGGGCTTCGCAGGGGCTGCACGAAGAGCGTGCGTCGTTTGCCGATGGGCCACTGGCGAGCGACCGGCGAGAACAGCCAAGCCCGTCGGTTGGATGACGGGAGTGAGTTGAGCGGCAGCGGGCCGTGGCCGGCCCTGCTGGCCGCTCTCAGCTAGAAAGGAAAATCTGCCCGAGGAGAGCTAGCCATGCACAGCATCTTCTATATTATCGGCGTTATTGTTGTCGTCATAGCGATCTTGTCATTTTTAGGCCTTGCATAATAGCTCCGCTGACGCCGCAACTGCCATTGGTTGACTGCTCCTGAGGGGCTTGTGCGGCGAAGATTCTAGGCTTCGGCGAGGCTGGCCCTTGGTCTCGCCACCCCAACCCTCTCCCCTCGGCTTCATATCCGTTGATCGCGTCTCTGTACTCGACGTTCTTGAGCTACAACAACTGGGTTATGACCCCGATCGGGGTTACCATCGTCCGCCATAGCGGCGATCACGACGGGGCCCCGGAGCTCGGAGTCCGCCGAGACCCCCGACGGTCAGGCCTGAAGCAACGTGCCTCGAACTGAAGCGATTTCGCAGGGAGGAGCCCTGCGGAGAGCTCGGTGTGGGGGCAGGCCGGTTGTCGGTTCCTGCCCCGGCACTGAGGCGCTATCGATAGAACGATTCCAGGTCTGCAGGGCTTTGCGGGGCTGAAATATAAGGACTCTTGTAGCTCTGCAGGATCTTGATGTAGTTGCCGCGTTCAAAGGCCGACGGATCGGCCACCTTCTGCTGGCTCATCGAGCCCTTTAGTTGCGCGACCGAGTCGTAGCCGTGCTTCTCCATCCAGATTCGCGTGCCTTCGAGCAGCGTGGCGAGATGACCGACGCCGTTGCGCAAGAGCGCAGAAGTCGTCATGACCGCATCGGCGCCGGCCATCAGATACTTGATCACCTCGATTCCGCTTTGCACGCCACGGGTCGCGGCAAGAGAGGCCTTCAACCGACCGTGGAGGACGGCGATCCACAGCAACGGCAGACGGATTTCGCTGGCCGTGCTCAGCTCCATGTCGGGGATGACCTCAAGCTCGTCCAGGTCGAAGTCCGGCTGATAAAAGCGGTTGAACAGCACGAGACCGTCGGCGCCGGCCGCCACCAGGCGGGTCGCCATCTCACCCATTGAGCTGAAGAACGGACTGAGCTTGACGGAGATCGGCGCTTTGATCGAGCTGCGGACCGCCTTGACCACGTCGATGTAGCGCTGTTCGACCTCGCGGCCGGTAACGGTCAGGTCGGCGGGAATGTAATAGATATTCAGCTCGATGGCCTTGGCCCCCGCCTCGATCATCTCGCGCGCGTACTCGGTCCAGCCGGAATTGGTGACGCCGTTCAGGCTGGCGATAATCGGGATGTCGCAAGCCTTCGAGGCGGCGCGGATCAGCTCCAGATACGAATCGGGGCCGACGCGATAGTCCTGAACGGACGGAAAGTACGTCAGCGATTCGGCGAACGCCTCGGTGCCGGCCTCCGTCAGGTAGTCGAGTGATTCGTTCTCGTAGCGGATCTGCTCTTCGAAGAGCGAAAACATGACGATCGCCGAGGCACCGGCGTCTTCCATCCGGCGGATGCCATCCAACGTCCGCGATATCGGCGACGCCGAAGCAACGATCGGATGTTTCAGCTCCAGCCCCAGGTAGGTGGTCTTCAGATCCATGTCGGTCCTCCCGTTCTTTTCGTTCCGAAGCGGTGCTTCGTGTCAATCCGTCGCGCACGCTCGCTGGGCCGGAGCTTGAACGGTGCGCCGGCCCCTGGACAAACGATGGGATCAGGCGAGCGTCGCCATCTCCTCGTAGACTTTCCACTTCCGATCGACCGCGGACTGCGCCATCTGCATCAGCCGATCCGCTGCCTTGGGATTGGTGATCCTCAACATCCGGTAGCGGAGTTCGTTGTCCGCGTAGTCGCGCAGCTTCAGCGTCGGCCGTGGCGAATCCAGGACAAACGGATTCTCTCCGGTCTGGCGAATCTCCGGATTGTAGCGCAAGAGCGGCCAATAGCCCGAATGCACCGCGCGACTTTGCTGGTCGAGTCCATGCTGCATGTTGATCCCGTGGGCGATGCAGTGGCTGTAGGCGAGGACCAGCGACGGTCCGTCGTAGGCCTCGGCCTCTCGGAAGGCGAGCAGCGTCTGCTGGGGGTTGGCTCCCATCGCCACGCGGGCGACATAGACGTTGCCATAGGAAATCGCCTGCAGGGCAATATCCTTCTTGCCGACGGCCTTGCCGGCGTTGGCAAACTTGGCGACGGCGGCGATCGGCGTTGACTTCGAGGCCTGGCCGCCGGTGTTCGAGTACACCTCGGTGTCGAGCACCAGGACATTGACATTGCGTCCGCTGGCCAGCACGTGGTCGAGGCCGGACGAACCGATATCGTAAGCCCAGCCATCGCCGCCGATGATCCAGACCGCCCGCTTTACCAAGTGGTCCGCAACCGACAGCAGCTGCTTCGCCGCCTCCGTCTTTTGGCTAGCCAGGATACCCTTGAGCTCAGCCACCCGAGTCCGCTGCCGGCGGATTTCCGACTCGGTGCGCTGCGATGCGTTGAGCAGTTCCTCGACCAGCTCGTCACCAATGGATGACGCTGTTGCGGTCAGCAAGCTGCGGGCAAGCTGCATGTGCCGGTCGGCCGCCAGCCGCATCCCCAGTCCGAACTCGGCGTTGTCCTCGAACAGCGAGTTCGACCATGAGGGGCCGCGGCCCTCGGAGTTCACCGTCCAGGGTGTCGTCGGCAGGTTGCCGCCGTAGATCGATGAGCACCCCGTGGCGTTGGCCACCATCATCCGATCCCCGAAAAGCTGGCTGACCAGCTTGACATAGGGTGTCTCGCCGCAGCCGGCACACGCACCGGAGAACTCGAACAGAGGCTCAAGAAACTGCGTGCCGCGAATGGTGGAGAAGTCAACGTAGGAACGGTCATTGACCGGCAGCGTCTCAAAGAAGGCGACGTCTTTCTTTGCATCCTCGATAAAGTCGTCCTTCCACGCCATGTTGATCGCCTTCTTGCCCGTCTCCTCCTTGCTCTTGGCGGGACAGACTTCGACGCAGAGCGTGCAGCCGGTGCAGTCCTCGGCATAGATCTGCAGCGTGTAGCGCGTGGTCGGGAAACCGCGGGCATCGATCTTTGCCGACTTGAAGCTGCCGGGCGCGTTGTCCAGCAGGGTCTGGTCGTACAGCTTGGAGCGGATCACCCCGTGCGGGCAGACAAAGCTGCAATTGCCGCACTGGATGCAGATTCCTGGCTCCCAGACGGGCACGAACTGCGAGATGTTTCGCTTTTCCCATTTCGTCGTCCCGCTGGGATAGGTCCCGTCGATGGGCAGCGCGCTGACCGGCAGTTCGTCACCGCGGCCGGCCATCATCATGGCCGTCACGTTCTGTACGAACTCCGGGGCCTGCTGCGGCACAACGGCTAGCATCGCGATGCTGCTCGTGACCTTCTCCGGCACTTTGACTTCATGCAGGTTGGCGACCGTGTAGTCGACGGCCTCGAAGTTCTTGCGGACGACCTCCTCGCCTTTCTTCCCGTAGGTCTTGCGGATGGAATACTTGATCTTCTCGATCGCCGTATCCTTCGGCATGACCCCTGAGATGGCGAAAAAGCAGGTCTGCATGATCGTGTTGGTGCGCGTGCCCATGCCGGACTCGCGCGCCACCTTCGCGGCGTCGATCACAAAGAATTTGATCTTCTTGTCGATCAATTCGGCCTGGACCGTCTTCGGCAGATGCTCCCACACCTCCGCCGCGCCGTGGGGGCTGTTGAGCAGCAGGGTCGCTCCCGGCATCGCCAGTTCGAGCACATTGGTCTTGTTGATAAAGTTGAACTGGTGGCAGCCGACGAAGTGCGCCTGGCGGATCAGGTAAGCTGAGCGGATCGGATTGGGACCGAAACGCACGTGGCTGACCGTCTGCGAGCCGGATTTCTTGGAATCATAGACGAAATAGCCCTGTGCGAAGTACTCCGGGTTCTCGCCGATGATCTTGATGGTGTTCTTGTTGGCACCGACCGTGCCATCCGCCCCGAGGCCGTAGAACACCGCGCGGAAGACATCGTCAGGTTCCGTCGAAAAGTCGGGGTTCCACTCCAGGCTGGTGGAGAAGACGTCGTCGTTGATGCCGATGGTGAAATGATTCTTCGGCTTATCCTTCTTAAGCTCGTCGAGCACCGCCTTGGCCATGGCAGGTGAGAACTCCTTGGACGAAAGTCCGTAGCGGCCACCGATGACCCGTGGCATTGCCTTCGTCGGAAGCGTCCCCTGAGCCGCGGCCTCCATCAGCGTGGTGATGACCGCCTGGTACATCGGCTCGCCGACACGACCGGGTTCCTTGGTGCGGTCGAGGACGGCGATCGACTTCGTGGTGGCCGGCAAAGCGGCAAAAAAGTGGGGCGCCGAAAAAGGCATGAAAAGGTGAACCTGGATGAGGCCGACCTTTTCGCCCTTCGCCTGTAAGTGCTCCACCGTCTCCCGCGCGGTGTCGGCGCCTGACCCCATGATCACCAGGACCCGCTCCGCATCCGGCGCGCCGAAGTAATCGAACAGGCGATATTGGCGTCCGGTCACCTCGGCGAATTTGTTCATCGCTGCTTCGACGGTGCCGGCCACCCGCGCATAGAACGGATTGACGGTCTCGCGCGACTGGAAATAGACGTCCGGATTTTGGGCCGTCCCGCGGATGAACGGGTTGTCCGGGTTGAGGCCGCGCCGCCGGTGCGCAATCACCAAGTCCTCGTCGACCATTGCCCGGATTTGCTCATTGGTCAGCAGCGTCAGCTTGTTCACCTCGTGCGAGGTGCGGAAGCCGTCGAAGAAGTGGATGAACGGAATGCGCGATTCCAGGGTCGCCGCCTGGGCGATCAGCGCCATATCGTGTGCTTCCTGAACGGAAGCGGAGCACAACTGGGCGAAGCCCGTCGGCAGCACCGACATTACATCCTGGTGGTCGCCGAAGATCGACAGCCCCTGCGTCGCCAGCGCGCGCGCCGCCACATGAATGACGCAGGCGGTCAGTTCGCCCGCGATCTTGTACATGTTGGGGATCATCAGCAGGAGCCCCTGCGACGCGGTGAATGTCGTCGTCAGCGCTCCGCCCTGAAGCGACCCGTGAACCGCGCCGGCGGCGCCGCCCTCGTGCTGCATCTCGACGACGTCCGGAATGCCGCCCCAGATGTTGGTCTTGCCTTCACTGGCCCATTGATCCGCCAGTTCCGCCATCGTCGACGATGGGGTGATGGGATAAATCGCGCAGACTTCGTTGACGCGATAAGCGACGTAGGCAGCGGCTTCGTTGCCGTCGATTGTTGCCACGTTCAGGTCTTCGGCCATGGACTTCCTCCAGCTCCGGGAGTGCGGTCGCGGATAACCACGGCTGCGAAACACCCGGTATCCTCAGCGCACATCATCATTTCTTTCGCGTCGGTCCGGCCACCCGCTCCGGCCGGACCAAACTCCAACCCCTCAGCTCGCCGGGGCCGGTTCGGGAATCATCGTGATGGCATGGCAGGGGCACTGTTCAAAGCAGACGGCGCAACCCGTGCACAGATCGTAGTTGTACTGGTAACGCTTTCCGACTCCGAGCTTGTTGATTGCATCCTCGGGACAGGCGCCGTAGCAGCCATCGCACTCGAAGCAGTTGCCGCACGACAGGCACCGCTTTGCCTCGAAACTGGCCTCCTTTTCGCTGAGGCCCTGGACGACTTCTTCGAAGCTCGTCCGCCGTTTCTGCATCTCGACATGAGCCTGCGGCCGCTGCTCGACATTGGTGTAAAACCACAGGTGCAGCTTTTCGAAGGTGGCGAGGTCCTTTTTTCCCTCCTTGGCGTAGCCTTCGCCACGGAGGTAGGCATCGATGTTGCGGGCAGCCTTCTTGCCGTGGCCGACGCCGATGGTCACCGTCCGCTCCGAGGGCACCATATCGCCGCCGGCGAAGAGTCCCGGAGAGCCGGTCATCATCTGCTCGCTGACGATCACCGTGCCGTCGTCCTTGAACTTGACGCCGGGGACCTTCTTGAGGAAGGCCGTATCGGTATCCTGGCCCAGCGCGAGGATCAGGTCGTTGGCCTCCAGCGTTTCCGTCTGCCCGGTGGGCCTCGGACGGCCCTTCTCGTCGATTTCCATGACCTCGACGGTGACCGTCGACTCCTCGATCGACTTGATGGTCCGCAGCCAGTGGATCTTGACGCCTTCTTCCAACGCCTCATCCGCCTCGAATTCGTGCGCGGGCATATGCGCGCGGTCGCGGCGGTAAATGATCAGCGGCTCGTGGCCCAATCGCATTGCCACGCGGGCGGCGTCCATGGCGGTATTCCCCCCGCCGTAGATGGCGACGCGGCGCCCCATCTTCGGCGCGTTGCCCATCTCGACGTCCTTCAGGAAGCTCACGGCGTCGAGAATCTTGCCGGCATCGCGCGCCGGAATGTCGGTCTTCTTTGACAGATGTGCGCCGACGGCAACGAATACGGCGTCGAAATTACCCTTCTGTTTCTCCGCCACGATGTCTTCAACCTTGTGATTGAGGACGATCTTAACGCCCATGCGCTCAATGCGGGCGGTTTCCCCATCGAGGATGTTGCGCGGCAGGCGATAGGACGGAATGCCGAAATGCATCATGCCCCCGGCTACCGGTCCGGCTTCATGAATCTCGACGGTATGTCCCATGAGAGTCAGGTGATGGGCGCACGAAAGGCCGCTGGGGCCGGCGCCGACGACGAGAATGCGCTTTCCGGTGGGCTGGGCTGTAATTCTCGGCGTCCACTGTTCCTCGAGCGCGAGATCACCGAGGTAACGCTCCACCGCGTGGATGGAGACTGAGCCGTCGAGCTGCGCACGATTGCAGTTGCTCTCGCACGGGTGATAGCAAACGCGCCCGTGCACGGCCGGCATCGGATTGTCTTTCAGGATCGTCTCCCAGGCCTCCCGCATGCGGCCTGCGGTGACATGCGCCAGCCATGTCTGGATGTCTTCGCCGGCGGGGCAGGCGTTGTTGCACGGCGGAAGCATGTCCAGGTACAAAGGCCGCTGAATCCTGGTGTGCGCGGTCGGCCGTTTGACGCCGAGATCAGGGGGACGGGTCAGATCGGCAGGTTGCTGACTCATCGAGCACTTCCTCCTCTTCTTTGTCTGTTCGGCGTCGGTTGGGACAGCCCTCCCGCCGCTCTTGACCACTGGCGCCAGGATCCCCAGCCCGATCCTTCCGGGCGGACGTTACCTGCGTCGATGCTGCGAACCGGCGATGGTCTCAACCGGCCCAAATACATGAGTAAACAAATACCACAGTCTCGAACAACAGAAGGCCGCGCGGCGTCGCCGATTAGTTATCTTTACTTTGCCGCTTGGCCGCATTGTGCGCCTGCGAAAACAAAAGCGGCCTCGCAGGCGAGTGAAGCCCTACAGCGCGACACCATAGCGTCGAATTCCTGGGTAAACAAGACCGCGCACTGAGGTATCGTTTGCGTCCGACGCATGGCAACTCAGCGCAGCGTTTGGCCTGAGCGGATCCGGCAAGCGGCGGCCAGCGGGCGTGGCACGATGCAAGCAGCAGGTCTTAGAGGTCGCTGCGAGGAGGAGGAAGGATGACGGGAACCCTCGGGGCTTTGGCCATGGCAACCGTGCTGTTCGTAGCCAGCCACCTGATATTCTCATACCCGCCCGTTCGCGCGCCGCTTGTCGCCCATTTCGGTGAACCTGTCTTTCGTGTTGCCTATTCGGTTCTATCCCTGGCTTTGCTGGCATGGATGGTCCTGGCGTATCGGGATGCGCCGATCGTGGACGCGTTCCTGCCTCCCATTGGCCTCCAACACCTCTCCCTTCTGATCATGCCCTTCGCCTGTGTTTTCCTGATAGCCGGGCTGACGACGGCCAATCCTTCCGCCCTGGTTGGCAGCCCCGGGGAGCGCCTGGAGACGGGGCCGGTCGGCATCGTGAAGATAACGCGCCATCCGGTGATGTGGGGCTTCGCACTGTGGGGGATCGCCCATCTGCTGGCCAACGGAGACGTGGCCAGTCTGATCCTGTTCGGTGGCATCACCGTGCTGGCGTTGATTGGTGCGTGGGCCCAGGACAGCAAGAAACGGCGGCAGTTCGGAGAAGCCTGGAGCGGCTTCGCCCGACGGACGTCGTTCGTTCCCTTCGCGGCGCTTATCGGCGGACGGATTCAGATGTCCTTCGCCGAGGTCGGCTGGTGGCGGTTGGGTCTTGGCCTTGCGCTTTATGGCGGCTTGTTGTGGCTGCATCCCTGGCTGTTTGGCGTGAGCCCGCTTCCCCTGTAGAGTTCGCGGCGATCAGCTCGCTGAGCGCAGCCTCAGGAAACCTCGAACATTCCCTCGATCTCAACGGCGGCACCGCGCGGCAGGGACGCCGCACCAACAGCAATCCGCACATGCCGGCCAGCCGGCCCGAAGACGTCGACCATCAGGTCGGACGCTCCGTTGAGCACTTTCGGATGGTCGGCAAACCCGGGCGCTCCCTGTACGAATCCGGCGAGCCTCACCACGCGCCGGATGCGATCGAGATCGCCGTCGCAAGCCGCGCGGGCCTGCGCCAGAAGGTTCAGGCCACACAGACGCGCCGCTGCGACGCCGTCGTCCACGGTAAGATCGGCGCCGACGCGACCATGATGGACGATACTGCCGTTGTCGATTGGAAGCTGGCCCGCGACCAGAAGCAGGGAGCCGGTCACGACGAACGGTACGTAGGAGCCGGCCGGACCGGCAGGAGGCGGCAGAATGATGCCCAGTTGCGCCAAGCGTTGCTCGATTTTTCCCGGCATTCGTTTGCTCCTCTCCCGCTTTGCCCCGCTCAGACCGCTTTCATCGCCCTCAGCGCTTCTTGCAGCGCGTTATCCATCACGGCAAGGTCCGGCTCGCGGCCCGTGTAGAGCGCGAACTGCCGCGCGGCCTGATGCAGTTGCATGCGCACGCCAGGGATGGCGCGGCAGCCCGCCGCCCGGGCCGTCCGCAGAAGGCATGTCTCGACCGGCATCGGCACCGCATCCAGCACGACTGTTCCTGGCCGCAGAGCTTTGGCCAATGGCAGCATCGCCTCCGCGTCGTGAAAACCGACAGGCGTTGCGTGCGCGATCAAGGCGAAGGGGCCCGCTTCAGCCAGGGCTTCCGGCGCACCGCCAAACCTCGCACCGAGGAAATCGGCGAGGCTACGGCCGTTTTGCTCGCTTCGGTTGAAGAGGGTCACATCGGCGCCCGCCCGCACGAGGCCCCAGGCAATTGCGCGAGCCCCTCCGCCCGCGCCGATCACCGCCGCCCTGGTTGTCTCCGGTTCCATGACCTCGCGGACCGCTGCGAGGGCGCCGATCCAGTCGACATTGTGCCCGGTAAGACGACCATCGTCGTTGACCACGGTATTGACGGCGCCGATGGCGCGGGCGTCGTCCGTTACCGTGTCGAGCAGAGGCAGGATGCGGACCTTGTGGGGCATCGTGACCCCCAGACCGCGGATGCCCAGGGTGCGCATGGCGGCGACGGCCGCGCCGGTGTCCTCAGTGGCGAAGGCCACATAGGTCCAGTCGAGGCCAAGCGCGCGATAGGCTGCCGTATGCAGGGCGACGCCGAAGCGTCCGGGGCGCCGCGCGATCGAGCCGCAGAGGGTAGGGTTACTGGCAGACACCGCAGCCTCGGAATGCTTGGCCGAGTTATCGCAGGGGCGACAGCCCTCGACAAGCACCGCCGTTGTGCGAACCAGTCGCTTCCGTTCTATGTTCTTGGGACTCGCCCTATCGGGATTACGCAATGACCATCGTTTGCGTGACGCCAAATCCCGCGCTGGACCGGACGCTGGGCGTGCCGGGCTTTGCTGCGGGAGGCGTCTGGCGGGCGACGGAGTGTCGCACGGCGTGCGGAGGAAAGGGGATCAACGTCGCTCGCGCGCTTGCCCGGCTCGGCCGGACGACGGTGAGCGTGGGTCCCCTTGGCGGGAAAACCGGACAGGAGGTGGCCGCGGCAACGGCCGCGGCGGGGCTTGCCGCCCGCTGGACGGCGATCGCCGGCGAAACGCGGACCTGCCTTCTCATCGTGGACGACCGAGGCCAGAGCACGGTCGTCAATGAGCCTGGGCCCCAGATTACCCTCGCCGAGTGGTCGGCGTTTGCGTCTGCGGTTGTCCACGCGGCAGAGCAGGCGCAAGCGGTGTGCATCGGCGGCAGCCTGCCGCCCGGCTCGCCGGATGGCGGCTTCGGCAAGCTGGCGGCCGCCGCGCGGGCCCAAGTCGGGGACGGGCTCTGGGTGGATGGCAGCGGGGCCGCCCTGAGGGAAGCCGCGGCTGCGGGTGCGTGCATCAAGATCAACGGCGACGAAGCCAACGTCTTGCTCGGCGGGAAGATCGTTGAAGAGCAGGGCGCTGTGGCGGCCGCGCAGCGGATCCGGGCGCTGGGACCGCCGCGCGTGGTGATCACGCTGGGCGCCGATGGCGCCGTCTTGGTGGAGGCCGAGGGCGCCTGGCGCGTAAGCGCGCCTCGGGTAACGGTCCTCAGCGCTGTCGGGAGCGGCGACTGCTTTCTGGCCGGGCTCGTCGCCATGCTCGCGGAGGGGAGGAGCGTGGAATCCGCGCTGGCGCTGGCGGCGGCCTGCGGGGCAGCCAACGCGCAGCGGGCGGACGTCGCTTCTTTCACCTGTGCCGAGGTCTCGGCAATCGCCGCTCGTGCGCAAGTCGAACGGATTGCGGTTTCAGGGGCTTGATGGCGCGGAGGCCACGGTCAGGACGCGAGCGGCCCTTCGGTTGCGCGCGGGCAACGGACGAACGGCGACGTCAAGCGACGCCGCCACCTCCATTTTGCTGCATTGCGGCTAGGCTGGGAGGGGTTTGGAGGCATCGTACGCCGCCGGCAATTATCCTAATGCGATATAGTTAAAGAATGAAAATCAACCGATCAGCTTGTCCGTTCGGATGTTGCAAAAATACAATATACTTTTCAAGGCACTGTGTGGTTTCAGCGGGAAAAAGTGAGCTACGATCCCGGCTAGCGGGCAGATCCTAAATTTGTCATTTGAATTTCACGTTGCAAACTATTATCTGTCCAGTTGTGCGGTGCAGCAAGCACCACGGTGCGATCTGTGCCGCACTTCTTGGACGTTTCCTCCCAAAACTCGGGCCGTCTCGTACGGCCCTTTTTTTGTCCCCACCCGGTGGGCGATCGTGCCCTAATAGGGCCTGTCGTCAGGGTGCAGGATCGTCACTGAGATGGCGCTGCATGAAGACGACGTCCAGCCATCGGCCGAACTTGCGCCCGACTCCCTGCAGAGTGCCGGCATGCTGGAAGCCGAGCGCGGCATGAAGGGCGATGGAGCGACGGTTGCCGGCATCGCCAATGACCGCCACCATCTCCCGGTATCCTTGGGCAGCGCAGCACTGGATCAATTCGGCAAGCAGCCTGCGGCCGATGCCCTGGCCGATCGCTGCCGGATGAACGTAGACCGAATTCTCCACCGTAAACCGGTATGCCGACCGCGGGCGGAATGGAGCGGCGTAGGCAAAGCCGAGCACAGTCTCGCCCTCCTCGGCCACCAGGTATGGCAAGCCCCTCCCGACGACAGAGCGGAAGCGAGTGGCCATTTCGCCTGTGTCCGGGGCCGTTTCTTCAAACGAACCGGTTCCCTCAAGCACATGGCGTGCATAAATGGCGCAGATCGCATTTATGTCGGAGTCCTGGGCTGGACGCACCTGCACACACGTCGATTCGTCCATCCCGGACGCCGCCGCTGGCGGGAACAGCCCCCCGGAATCGTTCATGATGCCGACAACGTCCGGACATCGATCCGGCAGAGAACCTGGATCAGATTCGTCAGCACCGTCTGGATGCGTTCGAACCCGGCCGCCGGGACGATTTTCTCCTCGTTCATGTAGAGCGCCCGGTTGACCTCGATCTGCAGGGCATGCAGCCCTTCTTTCGGACGCGCATAGTGCCGGGTCGTGTAGCCGCCGGCGTACGGCACGTTGCGGCGGACGGCGAGCCCGTGGTCGCGCAGCGTGCTCTCGGCCAGCGCGACCACGGCGGGTGTGCAAGCCGTCCCGTGGCAATCGCCAAGCACGATGTCCAGGCGGCGCAACCCCGGATCGGCGTCCATCGGTCCGCCCACCGACGGCATCGAGTGACAGTCGATCAGCAGATAGCACCCAAACCGATGTCTGGTTGCGTCCAGAAGCTGCTGCAGCGTTTCGTGGTAGGGAAAATAGTGCGTCTTGATCCGCTCATGCGCTTCGGCGAAGCTCAGCTTGCTCCGGTAAATTTCGTCGCCGTTCGCAACGACTTTCGCAATGGTGCCAAGACCCGCGTGCACGCGCGGGGAACCGATATTGACGAAGTCGGGCAGTGGAGCGTCGAACATCGTGGCGTCCAGTTCGAAGGGCTCACGATTCGGATCGATGTAGACGCGCGGGAAGTGCGCCCGCAGCAAGGGGGCGCCGCAGGTCGGGGCGGCCTCAAAAAGCCGGTCGACAAAGGCATCCTCCGATCGACGCAGCGACAATCGCGAAAGGCGGGATGCTGCCACGAACTGCGGCGGGTATTCCTGGCCGCTGTGCGGCGAAGAGAAGACAAGCGGCACGCGTTGATCGTCCGGCTGGACCACCGAATGGGAGGGACGTTCCTCCGGAGCATGCTCAACCTCGGGGGTTTCCAGGGGCTGGTCGGGTGACAACTGAACCTCCATTGCTCCAGGGCGCCGGCGCGCGGAAGGGCCAACGAAACCCGCGCTTCCAGCCACTTAAGGCGCGGTTGCGGTAAGGGCAAGACTCATTCCTGTCTGCGGCCCCCTGTGTCGCGCTCGGAGACGGCGACGCTGGTGGCTTGCCAACAAAGGCGACTGACCGTAAGAATGCGGTCATGTCGCCCGGCCATTCGGCCGGTCGCCGGCCCGCCTCGCCGGGGCGCGTAGCTCAGCGGGAGAGCACTACGTTGACATCGTAGGGGTCGCTGGTTCGATCCCAGCCGCGCCCACCATCTTATGAGGCACTCCCCGGCCACTGTGCGTAAAATGTGCGGAAAACTGTCGCCCGGGAGCATCGGTCGCAGAAAGCGGGTG